>ENA-OPNH01000024-OPNH01000024.1-human-gut-metagenome-genome-assembly--contig:-NODE-24-length-170462-cov-15.492063_pt1 | contig 170462 bp, 155 predicted proteins | sample MGYA00241537_ERZ501771 | MGnify/ENA primary metagenome ERZ501771 (study PRJEB25962, sample SAMEA2042608) | human gut metagenome | biome: human gut; feature: human-associated habitat; material...
GTAAAGAAGGGGAAGAAGTATATTATTATGTAATATTAGAATATCCCAATAATAACGAAAACCAAAATAGAGATATAGGAGGAAGCTTTAAAGGAGAAGTAACAGTAGAGATCAATGATATAACACCGGATATTAGTATAATAGCAACTTACATAGAAGAGAATGGAGGATATAAAGAAGTAAGTGAGATACCAAGAGAAGGGTATGAATTAAATGAAGAGAAAAGCAGTTGTAATAATAATGCAAAATTAGGATGGGATAAAGAGAATAGTAGGATATATGTAGAGAAATTAAATAAAAGTGGAACAGAATGTATATTATATTATGATGAATATGTAAGTGCAAAAGATACGATACTAGCAGATAAAGAAATTAAAATAAGAAATTTACCATTTACAACTAGTACAATAGTAACCGATACTACAACAGGAGTAATATATAAGGCAGAAGATGACTGGGGAGATACATATTATTTTGCAGGTAATCCACAAGATAACTGGGTCAAATTTGCCGGATATTATTGGCGAATTATCCGGATTAATGGAGATGGAAGTATAAGGTTAATTTATAATGGAACAGGAACAGTGACAACAGGAAGTAGTACAATGATCAATAGTTCACAAGCATTTAATTCAAGTTATAATCGAAGCGAGTATGTAGGATACATGTATGCAAGTGGCCAACAACATGGAAATACAACAGATAGTTCAATCAAAGATGTATTGGATAGTTGGTATGGTAGTAATTTGGCAAGCCAAGCCGATAAGATCAGTAAAGAAGCTGGATTCTGTGGAGATAAAGAAATGGCAAGTGGATCATGGAATAGTACAGGCTCGACACATTATTATGCAGGATATGGAAGACTAGTCCAAAATGGTAATAGTGTAAATCCAACATTTAAATGTAGTAATAGTAATGATCTTTATACAACAAGTGGAAGTAGTAAAGGAAATAAAGTCTTAGCTAATCCAATTGGACTAATCACTGCGGATGAAATAATAATGGCAGGAGGTTCGTGGAGTAGCGGAAATGGTAGTTATTACTTATATAATAACGCAAATTATTGGACTATCTCTCCGCATCGTTTCACTTCTACGGGTTATGCTTACACGTTCCGTGTGCATTCAGGTGGTAACCTTGGCTATACGAATGTGAATGATACGAGTGGTGTACGTCCGGTAATTAACATAGCCAGTGATGTAACAATAAGATCCGGAAATGGAACATCTTCAACACCGTATGAAATTTAATTATTTGAACAAGGAATATTTCTTGTTTTTTTCTTGTTATTATTTGGAATAATTTATATCTATCGCCTTGACATTTAGGAATAATAACGATATACTAGGCATATAGGAAAGTAGGGTGGTAGAATGGAAAAAGAATATCAGATTAGTTGGCTTAAAATTATTGGTATTACAGTACTTATTGCCGTAGTTATTGTGCTTATTTGCCTTCTTTATCCGAAGAAGGACAATACACTTTTAACACAACAAACTTATATAAGTAATATCACTTTGATGAAAGATGCGGGGTTTGAATATTTTTCAGGTAGTCATTTACCTAAGGATATTGGTGATTCTGAACGTTTAAGTTTGGATGAAATGCTAGCACGTAATTTGATTGTTGAATTTTTGGATGAGGAAGGAAATAGTTGTCATACTCAAAATAGTTATATTGAAGCAACAAAAACCATGGAAAATGAATATGAGATGAGCGTTTATTTGAGTTGTGATAATAAATCAGATTATATTGTTACCTCTATTTCTAATGAAGTGATTTGTACGGATTGTAATGTGATAGATATTGATAGTAACAAATCAGATGTTAAAGATGATGAAGATGAAAAACCAGTTTATACAGATAATAATAGTAATAATAATCATACTAGTTCTAATAATAGTGGTAGTTCAAGTAGTGGAAATAGTAGACCTGTTGAAATTATTCAAAATACAAATGTAAATATTAATTATGTAGATAGTTGTTGTACTAATGGTAATAATAGTAATTGTAATGATAATTGTTTAACTAATGTTTATCATTCTGTTCAATTTGATTCTAATGGCGGAAGTTTTATTCATACTCAAATTGTGAAACATGGAGGATATGCTACTTATGTAGAACCATATCGTTATGGTTATGAATTTTTAGGTTGGTATCTAAATGGTGTTAAGTATGATTTTTCAACCCCAGTTACAGAGCAGATTGTGTTAGTAGCAAAATGGGAAAAGAAAGAAGAACAAAAACCTGATGAACCAGATGATGAAACTTTTATAGTTGATTTTGATTCAAATGGTGGAACGCATGTTGATTCACAGGAAGTTGTAGAAAATGGTGAGGTGAAAAAGCCTCAAAATCCAACACGTGAATGTTATCAATTTGTGGGATGGTATAAAGATGCGGCTTTAACAGAAAAGTATGATTTTTCAACTCCAGTTACAAGTGATATGACTTTATATGCTAAGTGGCGTGATGATGGATCTTGTGATAGTAATGTTTATCGAGTTAGATTTGATTCTAATAAAGGAAGTGATGTTGCTACACAATGGGTAGAAGAAGGAGATCGAGCTTATGAACCTAAAGATCCTAAAAGAGATGGATATGAATTTGTAGGTTGGTATTTAGATGGTAAGAAATTTAACTTTAATACCCGTATTTATGAAGATATTACTTTAGAAGCTGAGTGGGACAGAGAAGAAGAAAAATATAATAAATATTGTAAGGTAGAAGAAGATACATATTATTCAATTAGTTATGTATCAGCGAATAAGGATAAGTGGAATTATTCATGGCAAGTACGTTTTTATGACTTATATAATGTTCAAGATCTTAAAGTTGTAGATGCTGGATATTTAACAACAACTAGTATGTATAATAAAGCTTATCAAGAGTCTTATGATAAAGGAATTGTGATGGTTGGAAGTACAGGAAAGTATAATGTGCCAGTTACTTCTGGTTCTATGCTTAAAGAACATTCTTTAAAATCTAATAATTTTGGATTTTCAGTTAATATTCCATATTATACAAATGGATATTGGTATACTGATCTTTCAGTAAATATTCGAAATTATAATAATTTAAGTCCTTATTATGCTAGTAATCTAGGCAGTAGTATTTATTTTGTACCTTTCTATTTTAATGTTAAATATACTAATTTAGATAAGTGTACAACTGATAAAGCATCTAATCGTTATAAATATGATGATTATGAAATTGTAGATACTTTTTGGAGATAATAATTAGTGTTGATGAAATTTACAACTTTGGAGCTAAATCGTAGGATATGCGTTAAATTGAAAAGTGTATGAAATGTAGTTCATAAATTAAGGGTGGTACCGCGGATTATTTCGTCCCTTTGTTTATGAACTTTTTATTGTTAGAAAGGATGAAAAAAATGAATGATTTAAAAAGAAAATATGCTAAGTTTTTAGTAGAAGGATGTTTGAGATTAAAGAAAGGTGATAAACTTTTTATTATTGGTTATAATTTAATAGAAGATTTTATTAAATTAGTTATTGAAGAGGCAAATAAACTCGGAATAACTGATATTAAAACTTTAATTAATGATCCATTTAAACAAAAGGAATTATATTTAACAAAATCTTATGAAGAAATTGTTAGTAATCCTATGATGGATCGGACAATGTATAATAAAATGGCTAGGGAAGGATATGTTTTTTTAAGTTTATCTTCTACTTTACCTGGTTTTTATGAAGATGTTGATACCTCTTTATTAAGTAAAGTTAGTCATTATCAAATGAAAAGTATTGCGGAATATAAAGATTATCAATTAAAAGGATTAATTAAATGGAATATTTCAGCCGTACCTAATAAAATATGGGCTAAGGATATTTTAGGAGAAGAAGATGTTGATAAGTTATGGGATCTTATTTTTAATATTTGTTTAATTAAAGAGGGTGATCCAATTCTTCTTTGGAAAGAGAAAATGAATAAGTTAAAGAAAAGAGCAGAGTACTTGAATGAACTTAATATTGATCATTTCATTTATCATAACTCTTTAGGAACTAATGTAGAAATTGGACTAACAAATGGTTATTTATTTCAAAGTGCTGATGGAGATAATATTGTTAATATGCCGACAGAAGAAGTGTTTACTTCACCTGATAGACTTCGAGTGAATGGTAGAGTATATTCTTCTAAAGTACTTTTACATAATGGGAATTTGATTGAAGATTTTTGGTTAGAATTTAAAGATGGTAGAATTGTGGATTTTGATGCTAAAAAGGGAAAAGAAATTTTAAAAGGTATTATAGATACAGATGATGGTTCACATTATTTGGGAGAAGTAGCTTTAGTTGATTATTCTAGCCCTATTTCTTTAACGAATGTTTTATTTAAAAATACTTTATATGATGAAAATGCTAGTTGTCATTTAGCAATTGGGCAATCTTTTGCAGAATGTATCAAAGATGGTTTAACTAGTTCTAAAGAAGAATTAAGGGAAAAAGGACTTAATATGTCTTGTGAACATGTGGATTTCTTTATTGGAACAAAAGATTTAGAAATAAAAGCTGTCTTGCAAAATGGAGAAGAAGTAGTTATAATGAAAGACGGGAATTTTGTGGAGGTTTAAAAATGAATTTATATGAAGATTTAAAGTGGAGAGGACTTTTGAAAGATGTATCTAGTCCGAAAATTGAAGAATTATTAAATCAGGGAGGTGTTACCTTTTATATCGGGACTGATCCTACTGGAGATTCTTTACATATTGGGCATTTCTCTTCTTTTTTGATTGCTAGTCGTCTTAAAAAGGCAGGGCATCATCCAATTTTGCTTATTGGGGGAGCAACTGGTCAAATAGGAGACCCTAAACCAACGGCTGAACGAGCAATGATTACCAAAGAAGCGGTAGCTCATAATGTGGAAGCTTTAACAAATCAAGTAAAGAAAATATTTGGCTTTGAGATTGTTAATAACTATGATTGGAGTAAAGATATTAATTTTATTGATTATTTAAGAGATTATGGTAAATATTTTAGTATTAATTATATGCTTGATAAAGATATTATTAAAAGAAGATTAGATGCTGGTATTACTTATACGGAATTTTCTTATATGATTATGCAATCTTTAGATTTCTTATGGTTATATCAAAATAAAGGTTGTATTATGCAAGTAGCTGGTCAAGATCAATGGGGAAATATTACGGCTGGTATTGATTTAATTCGTAAAAAAACAGGAAAAGATGCTTATGGATTTACCATGCCTCTTATTACAAAAAAAGATGGTACAAAGTTTGGTAAAAGTGAAGGAAATGCTATTTGGTTAGATATTAATAAAACTAGTAGTTATGAAATGTATCAATTCTTTATTAATACGGAAGATGAAATGGTTATAGATTATCTAAAAAAACTTACTTTTTTAAGTAAAGAAGAAATAGAAGAGATCGAAAAAGTTCATCAAGAAAAACCTGAACTTCGTATTGCTCATAAAAAACTAGCTGAGGAAGTGATTACTTTCTTACATGGTCATGATGAATATCTAAAAGCTTTAAGAATTAGTGAATCTTTATTTAGTGAGAGTGTTACTAATCTTACGAGTGAGGAAGTTATTTCTTCATTAAAGGGCGTTCCTAGTGTAGAAGTAGTGCTTGGTAAGTCTATTGTTGATACATTAGTGGAAAGTAAAATTGTTAGTAGTAAAAGAGAAGCTAGAGAATTTGTAAGTGCGGGAGCAATTAGTATTAATAATAAAAAAGTTATAGATTTGGATTATGTTTTAAGTGTAGATGATACCATTGATGGTAAAGTGCTTATTATTAAAAGAGGGAAAAAGAATTATTATTTGGGAATGATAAGAAATTAGGCGAATTACCTGTTTCTTTTTTTTGCTTTGCATATGATAAGTTAGAAAGTGTGGTAAATATGAATAATAATATGTATCAAATGAGACCACCATATCAAAATGGTAATAATGATCGCTTTATTTTTCCATTTTTGACAGGAGCTTTGGTTGGGGGAGCAGCAGTTGGACTTACTCGACCTAGACCAATTTATAATGTAGCACCGGGAGCTCCAGGAGGAAATCCTGGGTTTGGTCCTGGTCCTAGACCTCCATATCCATCTTATCCAGGTTATCAGGCTCCTTATTCTTATTATTCTTATGGTGGTTATGTTCCAGGGCCTTATGGTAATTAGTATACTTCGGTATGCTTTTTATTTGCTTGTAATTGGGGATTGAAATAGATTAAAAAATATGTTTAAATAGAAAGTAGAGGTAAAAATATGAAAAAAATATGTATTATTATGGTGGTTATTGTCGCTTTTATTGCAATAGGAGTAGGAATTTTTTATGTTGCTACACATGATTTTAATGTAGATAAAAAGAATGATGATAAAAAAGAGAATGTAGAGTTAAATAAAGAAAATATTGAGGTTTCTAAAAAGAATTGTGTTACTTTAGTAAGTACAAAAGAAATAGATGGCTCTTTTGTTCAAGAATATGAAATTGTGATGAATGGGTTAGAGAAAACTCTTGAAGTGGAATTTTTATATCGAGATAATAGTGATTTAAAAGAACAATCTTTAACTGGTGATTATAATGGAGTTACTTTATATGCTTATTATGAAAATTATCAAAAAGATCCGACTAAATATGATGCTAATATGATTGCTAGTAGTTTTAACGAAAATAATTTTTCCTTTATTTTAGGACAAGATGGGAAAACATATTTATTAATTCATACTAGTATTTATCCAGATTTAGCGGGAGAAGAAGACAAATTATTTATTTTAAATGAAAATTTGGAGTTTGTTTATAATGATTTGGTAGATTATGCTGGTAGTAGTGATACTAAAGGAATGACTATTATGTCTACTTATACTGGGTATACTTTAAAAGATAATGAATATCCTTGGTATACAGATAATTTTAATGCCTGTACGACACCTTCAAATTGTTATATCAATGTTAAAGTAGAAGATGATAAAATTTATTATTTGGTTCCTGTATTAGAAGATTCAGAAGAAACAGATGAAGAGGAAGAAGAAGTAAAATATTATGGAGAATTAGAAGAAAGAGTCTATACCATAGAAGATAGTAAATTAAAATATGATGTGATAAAAAGATATAAAATTGTTGATATTGCAGGACAAGTAGCTTAAATTATGTAAAGTATGCTTTAAAGTATACTTTTTTGTTGTTTAAAAATTTTGGCTATTTTATAATTAGTTTAAGGTTGTGGTTTTTATATGAAAAGATTAAAGGATAATAAATCTTTGATTATTGTTATTTTTCTAATTTTAGTTATATTGGGAGAAGGAATTTTTATTTTTTTAAATTCTAATAAACAATTAAATTTGAATGAAGGTACTATCAATGCTCCTAAAGAAGAAGAAATAATAGATGAAGTACAGCATTTAGTTTATGATGCTTCTTATGAGTTGCCAACTAAAGTAGAAAGTTATTGTATATATGATTGTAGTGAGAGAATTTATGCTAAAGATTTAGTTGTTCCTTACATTAATATTGATAGTGATTATGCTAGGGAAGTCAATCAAGAAATTTATGATTTGTATAAAGAATTAATTGATATTTATAATGGTAATGCTGAAGTTGGCAGTTTATGGTATACTTTGGTTTATTATGATTATTATATTTTTGATAATATTTTATCTGTTGTTATTACAACTACTAGTGGTGGTACTGATGTAGACCACTATGAGTATTATGTTTATGTCTTTGATTTAGATAATGGGGAGAAAGCTACTTATGAGGAAGTTTATAGTGAGGTTAATATTGGTTCTGATCATATTGATATTTTAGTTAAAGATGCTATTACTTCTATTATGAGAGAAGAATTAAAGGGATTAAAAGATCCTATAACTGATACTGGTGATGGTGGATATTTTCCATCTGGAACTAATTTTGATACGTTTAATGATGAAAGTATCAATAATTACTTAACTTCTGTTCAAAATGGTACATTAAGATATTTTTTAGATGGAAGTGGTAAATTGAATATAATTGTAGCTTTGTCTATTCCGGTTGGTGTTGGAGTATTTGATACTATTATTACTATTGATTAGTTTTTTAGGTTAGGGTGATTAAAAATTTGTTAAAAGCAAACGCTCGTTTTTGGTTTCTTTTATGCTCTATTGTATAATAGAAATAGAAAGTAGGTGGGTTATGGAGATACAAAAGTATCAAGAAAAAATCTTTGAAGATATTAAATATTTTAATGAAAATAATGAGGAATACTGGGAAGCGAGAGAGCTTATGAAAGTGCTTCTATATTCTAAATGGAGTAATTTTAAAAAAGTGATAGCTCTTGGTCAAAGTTATTTTGCTGTATGGGAAGTGGAGAATTAGGTGTCAATTTATTTCGAATTATATCGACCCATGCTAAATTAAAAAAAGATAAGATTAATACGGAAAAGGATGTTTGTGATACATATTATATGGTAGGCTTGGCAATACGAAATACAATTCGTGATTTAGGATGGACCGTGTCTAAAGAGATTCCTACACCAGATATTTCTATTCGCAAGTTAGAACAAGAAGAATTAAAGAAAATTAATGGTGGTATGTATGTTTTATTAGTGTAAATCTATGGCAAGTGCATTCTATACACTTGTATTTTTTTGTGTTAAAATATTAAGTGAGGCGATTATCATGTTAGAAGAAATAGTTCATTATTTAATTCAAAATCATATTAGTATATCTACTATGGAGTCTTGTACTGGGGGACTACTTGCTAGTCTTATTACGGATATTCCTGATGCTAGTACTATTTTGAAGTTTAGTGCAGTTACTTATAGTACAGAATATAAAATTAAAATGGGAGTTTCTAAAGATGTAATTGATACTTATACGGTATATAGTAAAGAGACTGCTATAGAAATGGCTAAAGCAATTAGTGAGTTTACTGGTAGTGATTTAGGGGTTGGGATTACCGGGAGACTTGTTAGTAATTTAAATGAAGAAAAGGGTGTTGATGTTTGCCTTTATGATCGAAGAGTAAATCAATATTATACAACCCATGTTCAGATATTTAAAGATAATCGAAAGGATAATAAAATGGAAGTTATACAAGCTTTTGTTTTACTCTTTAATTCGACAATAAAATAAAAGAAATTATGCTATATTGAGCATGGTGATCATATGAAAGTAAAAATTTTTGATGAATCGCATGAGAAAGATTTAGAAATGCAAGTAAATGCTTTTTTAGATTCTCTTTCTGGAGAAGTTATTGATATTAAGTTTAGTACTGCAATATCGATGTTTGGGGAAGAACAAATTTATTGTTTTACAGCGATGATTATTTATACCAGTTAGGAGTGTTTTGATGAAAAAGAATTCCTTTATTGAAGGAACTATTATTGCTACTATTTGTATAGTACTTGTAAAAATTTTAGGGATGCTTTACGTAATACCTTTTTATGCTATTGTTGGTTCTACAGGGGCTGCATTATATGCCTATGCTTATAATATTTATGGCCTTTTTTTGGAAATTGCAACAGCAGGCGTTCCCAATGCCGTTAGTAAGATTATTAATGAATATAATACTTTGGGACATCAAGAAGCTAAGGTTAGAACTTTTCGAATTGGGAAAAGGTTACTAGGCTTTTTTGCAGTCTTCGCTTTTATTATTCTTTTTGTGTTTGCTCCTCAAATATCTAATTTAATTATTGGAGATTTGACGGGTGGAAATACAATTGAGGATGTTACTTTTGTAATTCGCTGTGTTTCTTTTGCTTTGCTTATTTTTCCTTTTTTAAGTGTTTCAAGAGGATTTTTTCAAGGTCATAATATTATTTTTGTCTCTAGTGTATCGCAAGTAATTGAACAAATTGCACGGATAGTTGTAATTATTTGTGGTAGTTATATTGCTCTTAAATGGCTTCATTTAGATTTAACTACTGTTGTTGGAGTTGCAGTTTTTGGAGCTTTTATCGGTGGTTTGTGTGCTTTTTTCTATGTTTATGGTAAGCTTAAGAAGAATAAGAAAGAACTTGCTTTAGATCAAAAATTCGAGGTTAGAGATGAAGTTAGCAATCGAGAAATTATTAAAAAGATTATTAAATATGCTATTCCAATTGTAATTGTAAGTATTGCTTTTACTATTTATAATAATGTAGATATGATTTTGGTTTTAAGAACAATGGATTATTTGGGAATGGATGCTAGTGATGTAGAATTTATTGCTTCTGGTATTTCTACTTGGGCTCCTAAGATTAGTATTGTTGTTACTTCTATTGCTTTGGGTTTGTCTGCTAGTTTAATTCCTAATATGGTAGAGGCTTTTACATTAAAAAAATATGATGATTTGAATCATAAATTTAATAAATCTTTACAAATTATTTTATTTATTAGTTTACCTATGTGTATTGGTATTTGTTTGCTTGCTTCTTCAATATGGACAGTCTTTTATGGATATAATACTTTGGGAACTAATATTTTGGCAGTTGCTATTTTTGCTCCACTTTTTTCTAATTTATATACAGTTTGTAATCATACTTTGCAAAGCATGAATAAGTTTAAATGGGTTTATATTAGTTCTATATCAGGAATTGTTCTTAATGCTTTATTAGATGTTCCTTTTATGCTTTTATTTGACTTTTTAGGTATTCCTGCTTATTGGGGAGCTACTTTAGCTACTGTTTTCGGATTTAGTATTACGATTTTAATTGCAATGGCTTATTTAAAGAAAACTTATCAATTTCAGTATCATGAAGTTAAGAAGACAATTTGTAAAATTGGAGTTCCTTTACTTACGATGATTGCTGTTGTTTTGTTAATGAAATTATTTATTCCAATTGATTATGATAGTAGATTTGCTTGTATTATGTATATTGGTATTATTGCAATAGTTGGAGCTTTCAGTTATTTTATTATTTCTCATAAAATGGGACTTATAGATGAAATCTTGGGGAAAAATTATTTACAGAAATTAAAAAATAAATTTGTAAGAAATAAAAAAGAGGTCTAATTAGACCATATACATATTGGTGGTTGTATCTATTTCTTCGATAGGATAAAGATTGGTGTTTTCTAGTTTTGTTATTCGAGCATCTAAACGATTGATTTGTCTTTCTAATTTAGATAAGCGAGATTCTATATCACTATAATCGTAGTTGGGCATGTTAGACATATTTGCATTCATGTTATTAGGTGTGTTATAATTCATAGGTGTAGGTCCGGCATAAAAACTGGATTGAGAACTTGTAGTAAATGGGCCGTTTGCTATATTCATATTTGGAGTGGGAATATTTGTTTGATTAAAATATCCTGACTCTTGAAAAAAAGCATTTCGATCTTTTTTCATATACACGTTCCTTTCAATTTATTATATGTAACATTTAGAAAGTAGTGATAGTATGCGTCTTAGAAATTTGAAAGATAAAGATATTTTATTAGCAAATTGTAAATATTTAGTGAAAGATCCTTTTGTCTATAAAGGAAAGTGGGAGGAATTGTTTGGAAATAATCATTCTATTCATTTAGAAATTGGTATGGGGAAGGGTGATTTTATTTATGAAATGGCACGTCTAAATCCTGATATTAATTTTATTGGAATAGAAAAGTATAGTAATGTTTTAGCAAGAGCAATAAAAAAATATCCTGATGGTTTACCAAATTTAAAAATTATTAATTTAGATGCTTTAAAATTAGAAGAAGTTTTTTCTTCGGAAATTACAACTATCTATCTTAATTTCTCAGATCCTTGGCCTAAAGAAAGAACAAAAAATAGACGTCTTACTAGTGAAGTATTTTTGCGTATCTATGACTCTTTATTTCAAGGGGTTCCTCATATTGTTATGAAAACAGATAATTTGGGATTATTTGCAAGTTCACTTGTTAGTTTAAGTAATTATGGTTATAGTTTTTCTAATGTTAATTTGGATTTACATCATAGTGATATCCCTAATGTTTTAACAGAATATGAAAAAAAATTTCAGGAGCTTGGTGTTAAAATTAACTATTTAGATGCTAGAAAATAAAGTTTAGGGGGAATGGTTATGAGTGAAATGGGAATAGAAAAAGCAGTGCTTGGAATTCGTTATCTTATAAAGTATGCTAATAAGCCTAATCAAGCTTATTTTTCTGTTATTCCAGATTGTGTTAGCGAAGTTAAATTTTGGTGTTTATTAACGATTTTTAATAATCATTTGGATGATTTGTGGAAAAATGTTCCAGACTTTTTATATGAAGATATATTTTTAATGAAAAAGTTTGAAACTAATAGAGGATTTTTAGATTATGGTAGGGGATATTTTTCTAATTCTTCTTTAACTTATCGAGAACAGTTTAAAAATATTAGAGATAATTTAGCTCATCATATGTTTACTTATCAAGAGGGAATGATTTATTTAAATGATGGGTATAAGACGCATTTTGATATTAAATGGTTAGAACAGCTCGTTTTAACTACTATTCTTAATGATAAAAATGAGTTTAGAAAAGGCATGAGTGATATTACAACTATTTCTTTTATTCCTAAAGCAGAATTAGAGACAGCAGATTTTAAAAAATGTTTTGATAATCATTGGATCTTTCTATGTAAAGTTACTCTTTTAACAAGTAATAAGAATTCTATGGCTAAATGTTTTTCTTATACTAATCTTCCTGTAGAACATTTTACTTTTAATCTGGTATATGGGGCTGTGAAACATTTATTGTTTTTACAAAATTTTAGGTGTTTTTCCGGTTCTTTTGAAAAATTATTTCAATCAATTGAACATTATTTTGGAGGATTTGTAAAGTTAGAATCTCTTCCTTTTGAACAAAAAGATGTAGAGCATTTATTAGAAGATGAGGATTTTCAAAAGCTTAGTCTACAAGGTCAATTAAAATATTATATTAATCATTTAAAATTAAAAGATCCTTATTATCAGAATGCTATTATTTTATTAAATTTATTTGATATTTTAGATGCATCTACTCATGATATTTATGATCCTGAAAAAATGATTATTTTAAAGGATGCTTTTCCTTTTTTATTAAAAGTATATGCTTGTATTTTATCCTCTTTATATGCTAATCAAGATTATGAAGTGAGATTAAAAGAAGAAATTATTGAACAGTTTGAAATCGATGTACATTTTGTTCATGCTAAAAAAGTGTATAAAGAATATGTGAAAGCTATTACGAAGTGTTATGAAGAAGTATGTTATTATGGTGGGGGAAAAGAATATCAAAATCGAATATTTTTTCTTTTACAACAATATATTTCATTATTAGATGAAGCATTACAGGATGATGCTAGTCAGAGATTATTTTGGAATATAAGAAATGCTATTATTCATAATCAAATTGAATTTTCAGACAATCAGGTTCGGTTATATATTACAGGTAGTGATTTGCATTTAAAACATTTTAGTAATAAAAAAAAGGAATGGGTATTTAAAGATTTTAAAAATAATGATGTTATTTGGGAAATGATTATGGATCAAGATAAATTTTTGGCATTAATTGATAATTTATTCTTGAGAAAAGGTGTTCCTGTTTCAATTAATATTTCTAAGTATGTTCGGAAAAAAAATAAAGGATAGTCTTCTGGGATTATCCTTTATTCATCTATTAATACAGCATGAATTACTAGTCTTTTGGTTCCATTATTACTACAAGTTGATAAAGTAAGAATTTTATCATCAGCATTTACTGGAACATTAAAGTTATATATACTACGTTTGGTTATCATATCTATGAAACTCAGAAAATCATTATCATCTTTAAAAAAGACTTTAATGTAATCATTGGTTTTAGGAACGCGATAGATAGAAAATATTTTGAATCTCATATTTTCATATAGTGTATTATATGTAATAATTTGATTTTCAGGATTGGTATACCAGTTTGCGTTTGCTGTCTTATGAAGAGTTCCAAACATTACACCACTATAGTACATATTGTGACCATATATAATATTATTTTTATCTAAATTCATAGAATCGTTACGAAAATCTAGATAAATCCAACCATTGGCATTTTTTTCTTTATTTATATTATGATCTAAATAATAATCATTATCATCAGCTTGAACAACGGGGTAATTTATATTGGTATTATTTACTACTAATTCGCCAACTACATCTTCGTTTACAGAAAGTAAGGAAGCTAAATGGGGATTGCTAATTAGTTTAATATTATTTAAATCTAGTTCTTCTTCTCTCGCTTGTTCTATATTTTCTTCATTTTTTTCTTTGATAATTTCAGTTGGATCAGTTGCTTCTATTACTTCAGCTAAATCTTCTTGAATTTTATTTACTTGTTTATATGCCACATAATTTGATATTCCAATATAAGTTACTACTAATACTACAAGACTTGATACAATTAAACCGCATATTTTTAAAGTATTAGTAATTGCTTGTTTAAAAATATTTTTGTCTAAATATTCTTGGGAATATTCTAAAGATAAATATATTTTGTATTTCTTTTTATAAATTTTATTTTTATTTTTTAAATAGTCAGCTTTTTTTTGTTCTGTAATATTTTCATGAATGATTATTTTTAAATTTTTACGGTTGTATTTTATTAATAAATTTACTAGATTTTCGAGTTCATTATTAATTAAACTATTTACATGGATTGCTTTTAGATATTTGTTAATTTTAAGAAAGTCTTGTAAGTCTTTTAAATCTTCTAGGGATAAGGGGAATGTTATTCTAATATTATTTTTATAATAAATATTAGAGTATCTTAGAAGATTATTTTTTTCCATAAAATTACTGAGATAGAGAATTTCACATTTTGAGGTACATGCAATGTTGTTTTTGTCTAGTAATTCTATCATAAATGGTTGTAAATTATAACATGTAATGTTTCTTATATGACTTGTTTCAATTAATAATTCGCATATTTCATAAGTTAATGTTTCTTCTTCTTTTATTTCTAAATCTGTTATATTTGTAGTTTTCTTTAATAGTTGTAAAATTAGAGGAGTTAATTCTATTTTGCTTATTATGGCTTTATTTATATTATACTGAATAGATAGTTCTTTGATAAAGGATGATAAAATTTTTAAATTTTCTTTAATATATACATCACTAAAAATTAGTTCGTTGTTACTAATGATGTTTGTATTTATTAAATCATTGCTGATTGAACTATTATTTGTTTTATAGGAAAAAATAATGTTATTATTATGGATGCTTATTAATATTTTTTTCACACTATTCACCATTACTATCATATCATAGATTGACAATTTTTTAAATAATTTTAAAAAATAACTTTCTTTTTTACATTTTTATGTTATAATTAGTACATAATAATAGTAAAGGAAGAGGTTATATGATTAAAAAAGTTACTATGATACTTAGTTTAATAGCAGTAGCTATGTTAGTTGTGCCACAGACTGTTATGGCAGTTGGCTTTACAGATGATGATCCACATCTTAGTACAGAAGATATTTCTTTTGGGCAGTTTGGTACTATTAAAGCAGGAGATTATACTTGGACTTATTCAAATAAAGAGGAAAAGGAAAAAACTTGGACTATTTCTTTAGATACAGATAGTAAATATATTTATTTTAAACTAATTCCAAAGAGTGTGGATATACAAGATATTAAAGTAAGTTCAGGATTTGTAATTGTTGATCAACCTAAGAATGATGATGGTACACAAGATGTTTTTATTGAATCTACTGGAAGTTCTAATAAACTAACTATTACAATAAAAACAGTTGATACAGCTGATGAGGGATGTGAGTTAAGTTTTAGTCCTTATCGCTTAAATTGTTCTGTAAATGTTCCTGGTTATTATTTTGATGATAATGGAAATCCTATTTCAGAAGATGAATATAATCAAGTTTGTGGAAATACAACAAATCCAGATGATCCTAATGACGTTCCAAATAGTGATACAGGTAGTGTAGTGCCTTATATAGCAATTGGTGGTGGACTTGCCGCAATAGTAGTTGTTTATTTATTTAGTAAGAAGTCTAATAAAGTTTATAAAATATAGAAAGTGTTAACAAGTTTGTTAATACTTTTTTCTTTTTGGGTTTACTTATTATGGGTTTTTGTGGTATAGTAAAAAACAAGAGGTGGAATAATATGCGTGAATTTACAGAACAAGAATTAGTTAGGAGAGATAAACTTAATAAAATTAAAGAACTGGGAATTGATCCCTTTGGTCATCGTTTTGAAGTTACTGATTTTTCAAAAAATATTAAAGATAAATGTATAGGTTTTACTCATGAAGAATTGGAAGAAAAAGAGATAAATGTAAAAATTGCCGGAAGAATTATGTTTATCCGAAAAATGGGTAAAGCAAGTTTTTTCTCTTTGAAAGATAAGCTTGGAAATATTCAAGTATATATTTCAATTAACGATATTGGAGAAGAAGCTTATTCTTTATTTAAAACAGCTGATATTGGTGATATTGTTGGTGTTTATGGTAAAGTAATGCTTACTCAAACAGGTGAGGTAACAGTTAAATGTTTAGAATATACACATTTAGTAAAAACTCTTAAACCACTTCCTGAAAAGTATCATGGACTTAGTGATATTGAAGAGAGATTTAGAAGAAGATATGTTGATTTAATTATGAATGATGATGCTAGAAAAGTAGCTTTTGCTAGACCTAAGATTATTCGTTCTATTCAACATTATTTAGATCATTTAGGCTATGTAGAAGTAGAAACTCCTATTTTAGGTACTATTTTAGGTGGAGCAGCTGCTAAGCCTTTTATTACACATCATAATGCTCAAAATATCGATATGTATTTGAGAATTGCAACAGAACTTAATCTAAAGAGATTATTAGTTGGTGGTATGGATGCAGTCTATGAAATTGGACGGATTTTTAGAAATGAAGGAATGGATAGAAAACATAATCCAGAGTTTACAACAATTGAACTTTATAAAGCATTTTCTGATTTAGAGGGAATGATGGATGTTACCGAAGGAATTATTAGTACTTGTGCAATGGAACTTAACGGTACTTATGAAATAGATTTTTTAGGTCATCATATTAATTTAGCACCTGGATTTAGAAGAGTACATATGGTAGATCTTATTCGTGAGAAAACTGGTATTAACTTTTTTTTAGTAAAAACGCTTGAAGAAGCTCAAAAGTTGGCTTTGGAAAACGGAGTAGAGTTAGAGAGCCATTTTGCTTTTGGACATATTGTAAATGCTTTTTTTGAGAAATTTGTTGAAGATACAATTATTGAACCTACTTTTGTTTTTGGTCATCCAATTGAAATTAGTCCTTTAGCTAAGAAAGATCCAAATGATCCAAGATTTACTCAAAGATTTGAATTATTTATTATTGGTAGTGAATATGCAAATGCATTTACGGAACTCAATGATCCAATTGATCAATATGAAAGATTTGAGAATCAGCTAAAGGAAAGAGAACTTGGTAACGATGAAGCGAATGATATGGATATTGATTTTGTTGAAGCTTTAGAATATGGTATGCCTCCAGCTGGTGGTATGGGTATGGGTATCGATCGTTTGGTTATGCTTTTAACTGGAAGTGAGACTATTCGGGAAGTTATTTTATTTCCTACAATGAAGCCGCTTAAAGAAGGAAATGGGAAAAATGATGTTATCAATATTTCTTCACAGCGTAATGTTCTAGCAGAAAAAATTGATTTTTCGAATGTGAAAATTGAGCCTCTTTTTGAAGAAATGATTGATTTTGATACTTTCTCTAAGTCAGATTTTCGAGCTGTTAAAATTGAGGATTGTGAAGCAGTGGCTAAATCAAAGAAACTTCTTAAATTTACACTTAATGATGGGACAGATCATAAACGTACTATTTTGAGTGGTATACATGAATATTATGAACCTGAAGAGCTTATTGGAAAAACTGCTATTGCTATTGTGAATCTTCCGCCAAGAAAAATGATGGGAATTGATTCGGAAGGTATGCTTATTTCAGCAGTTCATGAGGAAAATGGTCGTGAAGCATTACATCTTTTAATTGTTGATGATCATATTCCAGCTGGTGCTAAATTATATTAGAAATTATTTTAAGAAAGATGAATGAAAATTTGTCTTTTTTTCATTTTTACTAAACATGTTGGTTTGATAAATGAAATATATTAGTTTGGTATAAGAAAGTATATGATTTGATGGGGGAATACTAGTAGATTGGCTGTTTGACTCTTTCTTTTCTTTCTTGTATAGTGGTGCAGGAAAGGAAAGAATACATGAAATATAAAGACACATTAATGAATGATTTGTTATTTAAAGAAACATTCGCTAGTCCAGATAATAGAAGACAATTAGAATTTCTATTAGAACAATTACTAGAATATCCGAAAGGGTATTTACACAATAAATTGGAAGTGGAATATGAAAGTCCACTTGAAAAGAATCATCTCACTCAAAAGAGTGCTAGAGGTGATATTGTAGTAGAGTTTGAAGATAGTACTGTTAATATAGAAGCATATCGAGTATTTGACCATCAATCAGTAGATAAAAGTTTATATTATGTGATGAGAATAGAGGCGAATAAATTAGAAGTAGGAGAACAATACTATGAATTAGGGAAAACAATTCAAATTAATTTCGTAGAGAATAGTAAACTAGATTTAGGGGAAGAAGTAATAGAGAACTTTTATATTACTGGTGAACATAATCCGGATATTAAGTTAGGGAAAGAACGATTCTGTGTCAAGGTCGTGCAAATTGACAAAGCACGAGAGTTAGGATATACTAAAAATGAATTAGAAAGATGGCTAAAGTTTATTGGAGCGGAAGATGAGAAGGAACGAAAAAAGATAGCCAAAGGGGATGAGTTATTAATGGAGTTACATGAATGGGTACACAAATATGTAAATGACGAAGAGACACAAGAGAAATTAAACAAATGGGATATGTTAATAGCAAAGAATCAATTTACAGAACTCGGCAAACAAGAACGAAATATCGAAATTGCTAAAAATATGTTAAAAGATGGTATTTCAAAAGATAAAATATCTAGATATACTGGATTATCTGTTGAAGAAATAGAAAAATTAAAGGAAGAAGACTAGATTTTGAAAGGAGAATAATATTTTTCTTTTTTTGAAAATGCTTTTTCACAAAAAATTCATAGAAAAATAACACTTTTTTCTTTTTTTTTAAAATGATTTGTATTATAATCAATGTTAGGAGGGAATTTATGAAGAAAAAAGAAAAAAAGTATGGTCTTTTAAAAGGTGTTTTAATTTTAGTTGCATTAGCATTTGTTCTTTCTTGGGTTATTCCAACTGGTGGATATACTTCAAGTGGGTATGCTTCAGCAGGAATGGCTAGGTTAGGAATCTATGATATTGCTTATACTGTATATTATGCTTTGTCTTTTGCAGTAGATAAAATTGTTATTTTACTAGCAATTGGAGCATTTTATGGCGTACTTACTAAAACTCAAGCGTATGAGAGAATAGTATCAGGTATTGCTCGTAAGATTAAGCATAAAAAGATAGCAGTAGTAATTATTTCAGTTATTTTAGCAGCTTTAACTAGTTTACTTACTCAGACTTTTGTGGTATTAATTTTTGTTCCATTTATTATTTCAATTTTAAATCGTTTGAAATTAGATAAAATGACAATATTAGCTACAACATTTGGTTCAATTTTAGTAGGTGTTATGGGTGCAACTTATGGTACTGATGGTATTTCTATGTTTAACTATTATTTAGGTTATACACAGACAGTTCCGTATGAAATGCCAGCACTTTTAATAAGAAGTGGTATTTTAGTTATTGGATTAGTACTCTTTAATTTCTTTACTTTATCTCATATGAGTAAGGCTTCGAAAAGTGCTGAAAGTATTGATTTATTTGAAGTTGAAGTAGAAGAAGAACGAGCAAAGAAAACTAAAAACATGATTCCTATTATTGTGGTTGGAGTTGTGTTGTTTGCTCTTTGTATTTTAGGCTTTGTTAATTGGAGTGGTAATTTTGGTGTGGAAGCTTTTGATAATTTTCATACGTTAATTACTGAAGATATTAAGATAGAAGCTAGTGGTTCTGGTAATGATTTCTTTATTTTTAAAGATTTACTTGGTACTGGTATTACAGCTTTAGGTTCATGGAATAATATTACAATTAGTGCGTTTTTAATTATTTTTACAATCATTCTTGCTTTATGTTATCGTTTTAAGATGAATGATTTTATAGATGCAGTTAAGAGTGGTATTAAGAAACTTCTTCTTCCATCATTATGCATTATTGGAGCATATATGTTGATGATTGTTGTTTATCAATCTACTTATATGGCTACTATTGTAAATAAATTACTTACATTAACAGATAGCTTTAATATAGCAACTATGACTTTATCATCTTTATTATTAAATATTTTCCATACAGATTTAGGTTTTACAGGATGGGTTATGGGATCTTATTTACCTGTTGAATATGTAGATTATATGAGTCCTGTTTATACTATTTTTACTTCTTTATATGGATTTGTACAATTCTTTATTCCAACAAGTATGGTTTTAGGAATTGGACTTGTTTCATTAAAAGTTAAGTTTAGTGATTGGTTAAAATATGTATGGCGATTCTTACTTGGAATGTTTATTTGTTTGTTAGTAATTTTTATTCTAATGACTATTATTTAAAGAAGCTTGAAGATGGCTTCTTTTTGCTTTCTTTTTATTGAAAAAAAGATTGTTACATGTTATAATTTAGATTATGAGGTTGGTGTATACTATGAAGAAATTGAAAGCTTTCAGTTTTGCTTTACTTTTATTTTTTGCTAGTATTATTTATGTTGATGCAGCATGTGATGCAACAGAGACAAATGAATTAAATAGCCTAGCAGTAAATGTTGGCGTTGATTATGAAATTATAGAAAAAGAAATTACGGTAGATGAAGGGTTTAATCCACCAGATGGATTAACAGAGGAGGAGCAGGAAAATTACACACCTAAAAAAACATATTTTAGAATTCATATTAGAAATGTAACTGAAGATTTATATGTTGTAGTGACAAATCAATCAACAAATCAGTCTACTACTTATACTTATGACAATGCAGTAGATGGTGTAATATCTTTTGATGAGTCTGTTTACATATTCAGTACTAATTATACTATAGAAGTTTACAGTTCGGCATTAACTAATTGTCCAAATACAAAGCTTTATACGACTTATTTGACGACGCCTATGTATAATAGTTATAGCGAAACAGCTATTTGTGATGGAATTGAAGATTTTTATTTGTGTCATGAATATTTATCTGTATCTATTGATAATATTTCCTATGCAGATTTTTTGAAATTAGCTGAAGAATATAAAGCGGGAAATTTAAATGATGATGGAACTGAAAAAAATCCAGTTGTGGAAGAAGATGAGAATGGATTTATTCAGTTTTTAAAGGATAATGCGGTGATAGTTATTGTAGTAGTTATTGTAATTATTGCTGCTGGGGGATTGATTACATATGTGGTAATTAGAAAACAAAGGAGTAGGATAGTATGAAAAAATTAAGAAATGCTAGTTTGTTTGTTATTACCTTATTATTACTAATTGTTTTTACACCAACGGTATACGCTTTTACAAATGAGCCTGCAAGTTGTGAAGGGTATGATTCTAATCAATGTCGTTCAACGAAAAATGGAAATATATTTTCAGCGAATAGTGTTATAAATCAGTTAAGATCTTCTACTAGTACTTCGAAAGTTATAGTTGGAACTAATAATAGATATACTGCCAAGGGAAATCCAACTAATTATTATAGAGATATTGGAATAAAATATGTAGTTAATGGTTCTACCGTTAATAATGGCTATTTCTCTTCTTATTATGATAAATATGTTGGCTCTGCTTTATTTTGTTTGGATGCACAATATGAAGGTTATAATCCTTTGTATGCAGAAAGATTTTTGTTAGATACTTCTTATAGTATTAAGGTAAAAGCTTTTGACGTTGCAGTTATGAGTGTCTTGGTAGATAACGGAATATTAGGATCACCTAGTTCTGATATTGAAGAATATTTTTCGAGATTGATTGCCATTAGAGGACTTTTATATACTTTTGGATTATATAATACTGCTAATTTAGAGTATATAGGAGCTTTTTATTCTAATTTAACAGCAGTTAATACTTGGTTAACTGAAAATTCTTCTTATTATGATAATTTAAATAGTGCTTTGAGTGCAGCTGGAGCTGGTTCTTTATCTCCTCGTAGTACTTTTAGTGCTCATCCAAATTATTATTTTGGTGTTAATAGTGGCGATGCAATGACTAATGCTAAAAATTATTATTTTAATGCTTTACAAAAGGCTACGGAGTATGTTAATAATTTGAGTTCGCTTGCTGATATTGATACGACTTCTGTTCTTCCTGTACCAAGTGAAGTAGAAGAGATTGAAACAAGTGATGGCCTTTTTGTTCAAAAAGATGTAGTTCATACGGTTATTGTTTCTAATTTGACACCAGAAGATAAGTTTATAATTGGCAAAGGAACAACTGGAACAGGAGTTAGTTTTGCAAATAATACTCAATATGATGGTCTTACAGCTTATATTTCTTCTATTGAAATTGAGAATGGCCCAATTTGGACTAATAGATCAGAAATTGAAGCTTTGTTAGATCGAGATTTAGTTGCATTGGGTTACTTTAAAGAAAATAGTGTTACTACTGTTAAAATTACTGTTCATTTTGAGGGTTATGAAACGACAACAAATGATAGAATTGAAAAATTAAAATGTGGACAAGCTCCTATTAAGTATTCTATTGGTGGATCTTCTACTAATTCAGAGTTTGGAGAATATGGGAACTATGTTGGAGTTATTTGGTATTCTGGCGAAAAAGAGTCTCAAAGATATGTTGGAATTTATGAATCTGAAGGAAATTCTACACCATGGACAAGTTCTTATGAAACTTATTTAATTGATGCTTGTGATTGTGATGATTTAATTGAAGCTTGTATAGCATCAGAAAATATTAATAGTAGCGAATGTGATGAATTATTTGAAGCTGATTGTGGTGAATGTGCAGAATTAGAAGTAGAATGTGCATTTGGAGATGATGATGCTTGTGAAGAATTTGGGGCGGTTTGTGAAGTAGAATGTCCTACAGAAGTAGATAATTTTAATTGTTGTGATGCTGATAATAATTTGATTGTTTCGCCTTTAGATAATCATGAAGTTAATATTAATGGACCAGATGATGTTTATGCTTGCTTTGTTAGTCAAATCGATGGGCAAGTAGATCGTAATGGAGATAAAGGCGCAGCTGATAAAGGTTCAGTCCCTGGTGCCGTAGATGAAGAAGGTAATTCATATACATTAGAACAAAATAAATATTGTGTAGTTTCTTGTAAAGAAGATTATGCGATGACTATGCCTACAGCTAAACTTGTAAATGCTGGTAGATACTTTACATTTAGTGCTGCAGTTGAAGGTACTAAAACATGTTATACAAATACTATTGATAGAGATTTGTATAACAAGGATATTATTGATGCTCAAGTTGAAATGGTAAATGCTTACACAAATTATTTAAAATGGAAAGCATTAGATGAAGCTCCAATTGATTATAGCGAAGAGCAAAGGTCGGCAAGTCCATGCTGTCGCGAGTGTACAGGTGAAGGTGAGAATAGAACTTGTTCATGTACATGTAATGCTTCAGATGAGACAAATGTTTGGCTTGAATATTTTGTTAGAGGAGCTCAATATACAAATTATTATGTAGCAGATTCAGATAAAAATTATGATAATGGTACTATAGTTATTTCAAATCGAAATGATTCAGCATCTTATTACGAAGATGGCCATGTAAGCGGATCTTGTAGTAGTGGTTGTTGTTATGCGAGTTGTCGAGATGGTAAAAGTGGTAGTTCTAGTACATTAGCTGCTAATATTGATTCTAATTTAGCACAAGCTATTCAGCGGCTTAATGCTGCACAAGAGGCTTATAAAAAAGTTATTGAAAATTATAATTCTTGTTCAGAATGGGAAACAGAAATTAATTATACTGCTGAGGAACCTTTCGTACATTATGATTATGAAGAGAGTTATTTGAATGACCTAAGGTATGATTATGGTTATATGGATGCTTCTGTTTCTGGTAAAGATACTTCAGAATGGTATTGTAATTCTAGTGTTTCTAGTAATGGTTCTGAATCTCAGGCTACTTTAGATGGTATTTCTTATGATAAATGTGATTCAAGAAATACTATTGAATCTCAACATTATACAACTATATATTATACTTATTGTGATACTAGTGGTTGTGGAACGAATAAAAGAGGAAGTGCTCAAAAAATATCTGATGCTCGTTATAAAAAAGTTACATCTACTGTAGAAGCTAGTTATAAACCTTCAACTTTATTCTATAATGTTTATCCTAGTGGTGAGATTATACGTGCTGATGAAGGAGAAGATCGTGATGATGCTGTTGCTTTAGAAAATAAATTGCCTGTTAGTTTAAGTACTGAACGTGGAATGTATAAATATACAATTAATATGACAGATTTAGGTGAATATTATGATGATAATGGTAAAATTGGTCGTTTAATTGGTGGCAAGACCGCGGTTATTAATGAAGATGAATATGGTGATTTTGTAGATAAAGACGGTAATGTTCAATACGCATGTGCTTATTTAGTTAATATGGGTATTACAGATGCAGATACAATTGTTTGTGATTTTGATACAGAATGTACTGGTGATGACTGCTTTGGTGATTGTATAGGACCTAACTGTGATTATGAATGTGATGGAAATGATTGTATTGCTGATTGTATTGGAGCAGGTTGTATATATGATAGTGATGCTGGAACTTCATTACTTGAAAGAGTAGTATCTTTAAGTAATTTATTCCCTAATGGTACGAATTCGTATAATTGGAATAGAGAAGCAACAGATAAAGCTGCTACTACTGTTGATGAAATTGAAGATGCTGGAAATAGTATTTATGATGAAGAGCCAATCTTGAGTGTTACGATAACTCCAAGTGTTGCTAGAGCAATTAAGGAATATAATGATGAAGCTGAGAAAGAATATAATAATGGATATCTTAATAGTACACTTTCTTGTTATGCTTTAGATGGTTATGAGGAAATAGCTTGTTACAGTTCTTTCATAAGTGATTTATTAGATGGTGTTGTTTCTTATGAAGGTAAGACACTCGCTAATAATTTAGAAATTGTTAATAATCGAAGCTTAATTATGGGTAATAATTATAGAACAGAAAGTGATGATAATTTTGAGTATTTCACTGTATGGGATAAGGGTGTATCTGAGGAAGATATGATTGGCCCATCTTGGAAATAGGAAAGGGGAGTTAAACTATGCAAAGTTCATATTGGGGTTATTGGTTAGTTGTTATGGGTGTTGCAATTGTAGGTCTTATGATCTCAGTTCAAGGCATAACAACTAACACAACCCAAGATAGTTATGCGATAAGAGAAATTGCAGAAGCTTCTATGTTAGATGCAGTAGATTATGCTTATTATCGTGACTATAATGAGGTTAAAATAGATAAAGAAAAATTTATGGAAGTATTCATTCGTAGAGTTGCTGAGACAATGGGAGCTAACGATACTTATGAAGTTAACTTTTATGCAATATATGAGGCTCCGCCTAAAGTCAGTGTAGAAATTAAATCAAATAGTGGTGCTAATTTTGTATCAGCTAATGGATATGATACTATTTCTAGAGTGGATGCTATTATTCAGATTCATGCAGAAAACTATAATAAAGATTAGGAGGATAAAATGGGAAATATAGTAACGACAATTAAACGTTTTTTGTCAAATAAAAATACTATTACGATACTAGGTGTGTTATTAGGAATAGTTGTTTTATATATTGGTTATAACTACCGTGTAGATCAGGCTATATCAACAGTAAATGTTCCTGTTGCTAAACAAACAATTACAGCAACTTCAGAAATTACGCAAGATATGATTACTACGAAACCAATTCTTAAAGATTTTATTTCTGGTAATACTAATGTAATTACGGATATGTCTGCTGTAATTAATACTACGGATCCAAAATGTGTAACTTATGGGACTAGTGTTCCATCTGGGGCTCTGTTTTATCAAGAACAAATAGTTTCTTGTAGTTCAGCACCAAATAATCCAAATAAGGATATGCCAGATGGGTATACTTTATTTTCAATGTCTGTTGATATTCATACAACATATGGTAATTCAATGTATCCTGGAGATTATATTGATTTATATGTAAAGATGACTGTTGATGGTAAGATTGTATTTGGAAAATTAATTGAAAGTATTGAAATTAGAGATGTTCGTGATAATAAGGGAGTTAGTGTCTTTTTAACTAGCGAAGCGGCTACTCCAGCTGAATTATTATTTGCAGTTCCTGATGACTTATTTCAATTACTTAGTGTAGCTAATTATATTAGTGGACTTGAATTGATACCTGTTCCTAGAAATGCTTCTTATAGTAGTAATCCAGGAGAAACTAATGTTTCTAGTGAATATTTGAGAAATTTAATTAGAACTTATTCTCAAGAAATCCCTGATGCAAATACGTCTAATACTGTTAGTGGAAATAATAATTCTGGAACTACAACAACTGAATAAAAAGAAAAGAATAAATAAAAAGGAGGTGCTTATATGAATGATGCTATATTCTCACAAATAGATTTTGGACCATTAAAAGAATTTATTGATATTGATGATATTACCGATATTTCATATACTAATGGTGGTCAATTATGGCTCAAGAGTTTATCTAAAGGGGTTTATCGGGTAGAGAGACCAGAGATAAATAATGCTTTAATTGAAAAATTGGCTTTCCAATGTTCTAACGTTATGGGAAAAACATTCAATATGGCGCATCCTTTTTTAGATGCAGAATCAACTGAGTTGCGTCTTAATTTCGTTCATGATTCTATTGCTACGAATGGTGTTGCTTTAGTTATTCGTAAAACGCCAGCTAAAATAAGACTTAATCGTGAAAAATTGTTGAATGAAGAGTATGTTAGTGCAGATTTATTAGATTTTCTTCTTAATTGTGTTCAAGGACATGCTAATATTATTGTTAGTGGAGAAACTGGTAGTGGTAAAACAGAATTAGTTAAATATTTAGCAAGTACAACCAAAGAAAATGAAAAAATTATTACAATTGAAGATACCCTAGAATTACACTTGGATCGAATTTTTCCTCATCGTGATATTGTAGCTATGAAGACAAATAATATTGCAAGTTATTCTGATGTTTTGGTTACTTGTATGAGACAGAATCCTATATGGATATTATTATCTGAGGTACGTAGTGCAGAAGCTGTAATGGCTGTTCGTAACTCTATTTCATCCGGACACCATATTATATCTACTATTCATTCTGATAAAGCAGCTTTAATTCCGATGCGTATGTATAGTTTGATTGAGTCTAATATTGATGTAGAACAGTTTGTTACAACAATTCATCGTTATGTACAGATTGGTATTTATGTTAAGGGATATATGAGTGCAAAACTTGGCCGTTTTCAAAGAGAAATTATGGAGATTTGTGAGTTTTATGTTGATGATGATAATAAACCACAAGTTAATACGATTTATCAGAAAACGTTAGATGGTAACTTTACTTTAAATAATCCAACTAAATATTTACGAAGTTATTTAGCAATTCAGGGAGTTATTTTAGATGAAGATTTATTTCATTTAAATGGTCAAAATCAAGATAGTATTGAGACATTATAAAAGGAGGGGAAGCTATGGAATTTGTTATTGTATTTCTTATCGCGGTTTTTATTATTATATATCGTAAAAATGATGGAACTGAAACCTTTTATAAATTTGCTAAATCTCAGTTTGGTTTAATTTATGAGAAGTATGCCCCTTATAGTTATAAGACCATTAGTGCTAAAATGAAAGATTTGAAGCAAGAGTATACAGTTAAAGATTATGCTTTACAGATTGTTGTTATTGGTGGTCTTGCAGCAGCTATAGCTTATTTATATTTTTATAATTTAATTGTTCTTATTATTTATACAGCTATAGCAATTGCTTTTATTCCTTATTTAGCTTTTTTAAGAAGTAAGAGACTTTATAGTGAGTATATATTTGAACAAATTCAAATATATACTACTAATGTTATTATGGAATTTAATACAACTCAAAGTTTTGTTAAATCGTTAGAGGGTGTGCGTGATTCAGGAATTTTAGAAGATCCAGTATTAGAAGATGTTAAAACAATGATTAATATGTCTTATCAAAATGGTACTGTGGATGAATCTGTAGAATATTTTAATCAAAAATACCCTTATTATATGGTTAAGAATATGCATCAACTTTTCTTACAAATTACAAAAGAAGGTGCTAAAGATTCAGGTGAAGCACTAGAAAATATGAGTATGGATATTGATGCTTTAGTTGAAGGTGTTTATCGTGATCAAATGGATCGTAAACAATTTCATACTAAGTTTATTACTTTTGCTTTAGTATTATTCTTATTAGTTTTGGTTATGCAAGTTTTGCTTGGTAAGGAAAGCTATTTACAGTTGTTGGATTTATGGTATGTGCATATCGTTTTACATGCTATTATTGTTATTAATTGTTATTTTTTACTTAGTGGTGAGAAGTATTATAATGATAATGTGGGGGTAGAGTAGTATGCAAATAGAGATTGCTGTTATAGCTGTAATTATTTTCTTTATCTTAACATATAGTGGTAAAATTAGTATTAATAAACTTGTTGCTGATAATGAAATGTATTTAAGAAAATTGAAGGAAAGTGATTGGGATTTTTATGTAAAAGCTAAATATGGTGATTCAGTTAATCCAGATTTACTTTTTAATAAAAGAATTCGAAATACTTTGATTGTAACTGTTTTAGTATTTTGCTTACTTATTTCTAATATGTCTTATGTTTATGCTTTAGTTTGTATTGTTGTTGGTTTTGCTTTTTTTAAACTAGATTATATGAATTTGAAGAATTATTATAAGAGACATTTACATGAAATAGATACTATGTTACCTTATTATTTGAAAGGTTTAGAAATATTAATTCAGCATTATACTGTTCCTGTTGCAATAGGTAAATCACTTGAGGATGCTCCTGATATCTTTAAGGATGGTTTAAAAGAACTTATTAATGCAATTAATGCTGGTGATGATACAATTGAACCTTATATGGAATTTGCCAGAAAATATCCAGTTAGAGATTCAATGAGAATGATGCGTTTGCTTTATCGTTTAAGTTTAGGTAGACAAGAGAGAAAACAAGAACAATTACTTGCTTTTTCTAAAACAATTTCTAATTTACAACAAAAAGCAAGAGAGACAAAATATAAAAATCGTCTAGATAAGATGGAAGGAAAAACAATGAGTATGCTTGTCACTACTGGTTTGGGTGTTATGGTTCTTCTTATCTTTGCGGTATTATTATTAATGAATATTTAGACAAAATTTTACAGAAAATTACGTAAAAACTTGACAATGCGTTTAAGTTAAGTTAAAATTAATATAGATTTAGAAAGCGAGGAAATGTGTATGTTAATTATGGAAACACCTTCTGTTTGTACTACTTTAGCTCCTGTTTGGCAGATTATTGGATGGGTTTTATGGGTATTTAAAATTGTTATTCCAATTGTTATTATTATTTTTGGAGTTATAGATTTAGGAAAGGCTGTTGTAGCAAGCAAAGATGATGAAATAAAGAAATCTGTTAAATCTTTGGTTATGAGAGCTGTAGCTGGTATTGTGATCTTCTTTATTCCAACTTTAGTAGGAGCAATATTTAGTTTGGTTGGAGAATTTAATGATAATAAAGAAGAATATAATAAATGTAAAGCATGTATTACTAATCCTGGTGGAACAGGTGAAGGTAGTTGTAATGCTTATGTTGAAGAATCTAAAAATAGTTAATGATTAAGAAATTATGTTAAATAGTGAGATTTAAATGTTTTTAGAATATATTATAAAATTGAAAAGTAATTTTAAAATGGATATTTGAATATATCTATTTTTTTGTGGATTAAAAAGATGTTTTATTTAAATAGATTCTTTTTTAATTGCAATTCCATGGTTTGACAAAATATGACAAAGGAATATGTTAAGATAACATTTATTCTTAGAGAAGGGAGGATTTTATGAATACTAAGATAAATGTTACATTATCTGATGATATATGTTTTAAGTATATTTTTAGTAAAGAAGAAATATTAAAAGATTTCTTAAACTCTTTTTTTCAGTTTATAAGAGAAAAGAAAAAAGTAGTAAAGGTAAGAGCTAGTAGTAATGTACCGATATATGGAGATAAGTATCATTATAAAGTATATTACGGTGATGCGTTAGTGTGGTTAGATACCGGAGAAGTAGTAGCTGTAGAGATGTATCGAAAGTTTGGGAGTATGGAATATAAGAAGAGTTTAGCTTATATTACAAGATTATATTCGAATCAATATGATAGAGGAAAGAAATATGATGAAGGAAGAAAAGTAATTGGAATTAATATCATTGAAAATAATTATCAAAGGAACAATGCATTTCTAGTAAATGATTATGGATTTGTTAATAAGTTTAATTATGGAAAAGTGGGAATTGAAGAGTTAGAGATGTATAATGTAAGGCTTGATTTAGTAAGGGAAAAAGTATATAATGTAGAAGAAGAGAGATTTATTAAATGGTTAAAACTAATAAGGGGAGGAGAGATAGAAGAGATGAAGAAGATAGCTAATCAAGAAAAAGAGATGGAAGATGCCGTAAGATTTATGGAGGAATTTTTAGCAGATGAAGAGATACGAAATGTATATGATAAGATAGTCGATGTAGAAAGAAACGCAAGAGAAGAAGGAGAAGAAAAAGGCTTAAAAAAAGGTGAAAAGAATGGAATAATAAAAACTGCTAAAAATATGTTAAAGAAAGACTTTTCTTTTGAAGAAATATCTGAGATTACAAATTTAACATTTGATGAAATTGCAGCTTTAAAAGGAGGAGGTTCTCATATTAATTGAGAACTTTTTTAATAAAAAAACTAAAAACTTTTATGTTTTTAGTTAAATTCTAAATAATGGCGCTCGTTGTAGGACTCGAACCTACGACCTAACGGTTAACAGCCGTGCGCTCTACCGACTGAGCTAAACGAGCAGTACTACTAAATTATAGTAAATATTATGCTAAATGTCAACAGTTTTATGTATTTTTTTTTAAGAAAAATTCTAGAATCTACCATTGTAAATTTTTTTAATAAATGATAAGATAATTTAGGAGTAGTGATTAAGATGGAACCCACAATTATTATAACAACAGAAGAAAATAAAAAAGATATTTTAAGAACTAATAGTAAGAAGCATTTATTTCATAATTTAAAGTTTTTTACGTTTCAAGATCTTAAACATCAATTATTCTTTGATTATGATGAACAAACTATCTTATTTGTTGTTAGAAAATATCATGTTAGTATTGCTGTTGCTAAAATCTATCTTGACCATTTATACTTTTTGAAAGATCTAGATTATGATAAAGTACAATTTTTAAATGAGTTAAAAAAAGAATTGGATGATAATCATTTGCTTATTTATCATGATAATTTTGCTCAAATGTTTCAAGGTAAAAAAGTGATTGTTTATGGTTATCCAGTTCTTTTAAAGGAACAGCAGATGATTTTGGATCAATTAAATGTTCCTATTTTTTATCAAAACTCTAATAGTTTTTATACTCCAACTATTTTTGAGGCTTTAAGTTTAGATGATGAAGTAGAATTTGTTATGCAAGAGATTATGAAATTAATTCAAAAGAAAGTGTCTCTCTCTCATATTAAAATTATTGCTTCTAATGAATATAATCATGTTTTAATGAGATATTTTAATATTTTTCATTTACCTTTTAATAAGGAAAGTAAGCATTCTTATTATAGTACGATGCTTGCTCAAGAATTTTTGGCTCATTATGATCAATTATCTATTGAAGAAAATATTTTGGATTTAAGTGAAAAATATCAAAATGTTAATGAGCTAGTTGATATTATTAATCGTTCTGTTTCTATTTTTTCTAAGGATGAGAGAAAAGATTTTATTATTGAAGATTTGAAAAAAATAAAATTAAAAGAAGTGATTTATGATGAGGCTATTTCTATTGTAGATATTCATACTTCTTTTAGTGATGATGATTATGTTTTTTTGTTGGGATTTAATGTGAATGAATATCCTAAAATTAAAAGAGATATTGATTATTTTTCTGATGAGATTAAAAAAGATTTGGGATTAGATACTACGACAGATTATAATAATTATCAAAAAAATATTATTTTAAATCAAATTCATCAAATTAAAAATTTAGTTATTACTTATAAACTTAGAAGCTCAACTGGGGTTTTTTATCCTTCTATGTTAATTAAAGAATTAGGTGGGGAAGTTTTACCAATTTTTATAGATCAATCTTTTTCCTATTCTAAGCTTTATAGTGAGCTTAAGTATGCTCAAGCATTGGATAATTTATATAAATTTAATATTATTAGTAGTGATTTGGCTTTATTTCAAAGTAGTCTTTTAATTCCATATCAACAGTATGATAATCAGTTTACTGGTGTTTCTAAAGAGCTGATACAAGATAAATTTGATCATCAATTAGTTTTATCTTATACTAATTTAGAAATGTATCGGGAGTGTGCTTTTCATTATTATATTAGTAAAGTTTTACATTTAGATATTTTCTTGGAAAGCTTTAAAACAATTCTGGGAAGTATTATGCATCATATTTTAGAACTGGGATTAGTGAAAGATATTGATATTGCTGTAGAAATGATGAAATTTGTAAAAGAAAAAGAATATGTTTTAAATGCTAAAGAAATGTTTTATTTAGAAGAATTTAGTAAAGAGTTATCTTTGGTTTTAGAAATTATTCGTAAACAACAAAAACACTCCGAATTAGATCATTATTTATTCGAACAAGAATTCTATGTTTATAAAGATGTGGAAGATATGAATATTACTTTTAAGGGAAATATTGATAAAGTTATGTATAAAGAAGTATCTGGTCATGAGGTTTTGGCTGTAGTAGACTATAAAACGGGTAATACCAATATTACTTTAAAAGATTTAGATTATGGGCTTCATATTCAGTTACCAATTTATTTATATCTTCTTAAAAAGTCTGATCGGTTTCATGATGCTTTGATTGCAGGATTCTATATTCAAAAAGTATTAGTAAAAAAAGAAGCGATAGAGTTAAATAAAAGTATACAAGAATTATTGGAAAATCGTTTGCGTTTACAAGGGTTTACAAATGCTAGAGAAGATTTAATGGAATTAATTGATGATGAGTATCAGGATAGTAAAATTATTCAAAATTTGAAATTTAAAAAAGATGGAACAATTAGTTCAACTTCAAAAGTTTTATCAAACAAAGAAATGGATGAAGTAATTGATCAAGTGGATTTAATTATTGATGATACAATTCATTCTATTTTAAAGGGAGAATTTTCAATTAATCCTAAAGTAATTAATGGTAAGAATGTTGCTTGTACTTATTGTAAATTTAAAGATTTATGTTTTAGAAAGAAGAAAGACGAAGTAGTGTTAGGAGGTGATAGCGATGAAGTGGACGAAGGAACAGTTGCTTGCAATTAATGAGGAAGGGACTAATTTAATTGTTTCGGCGGGAGCTGGTTCAGGAAAAACAGCAGTTTTATCTGAAAGAGTACTTAGAAAAGTAAAAGAGGGAATAGATATTCGACAAATTCTTATTTTAACTTTTACAAATGAAGCTGCTGGAGAAATGAAGGAAAGAATTAGAAAGAAATTAGAAAAAGAGCAATTAGTAGAACAACTTTCATATCTTGATGCAGCTTATATTACAACTTTTGATGCTTATGCGCTTAGTTTAGTAAAGAAATATCATTATCTTTTTAATTTGAGTTCTAATATTTCGATTTTAGATTCTTCTATTATTAATTTAGAGAAGAAAAGAATATTAGATGAAATCATTATGGAATTATATGAAGAAAAAGATGTTAATTATTTGAAGTTAGTTCGTGATTTTACAGAACGTGATGATGATATGATCCGCAAATATATTTTAGATATTAGTAATGCTTTAGATTTACGTTATGATAAAACGGAATATTTAAATACTTATATAGAAAAATATTATTCTCTAGATTATGTTGACAAAATTTTTGATGAATATTTTCAATATTTAAAAAATTTAACGTTATTAATTGAAGATGATTTTTATCTTTTAGAAAGCTTTTTAACAGAGAAAAATTATCAAAGTTGTTATGATGCTTTAACGCCTATTTTTAAGCCAAGAAGTTATAAAGACTTATATCAATGTCATGTTTCATTGCCTACTTTTAGAGGGTTAGATTTAGATGGGAAAGAAATTAAAGAAGATTTAAAAAGATTAGTGAAAGAACTTAATGAACTTACTGTTTATAGTGAAGAAGAGCTAAAAAAGCAAATATTAAGTACGAAAGAGTATGTATTAGCAATTATTGATATTATATTAAAGCTAGACCAAAGAATACAAACTTACAAGAGAGAAAAAAATGCTTTTGAATTTGTTGATATTTCTAAAATGGCCATTTCTATTATGAAAGATCATCCGACTATTCGAGATGAAATCAAATATTCTTATCAAGAAATTATGATTGATGAATATCAAGATACAAATGATTTACAGGAGATGTTTATTTCGGAGATTGAAAATAACAATGTTTATATGGTTGGTGATATTAAGCAGTCAATTTACCGTTTTCGAAATGCTAATCCTAATATATTTAGAGAAAAATATGATTTTTATAAAAGACATGTTCATGGAGAAAAGATTGATTTATTAGAAAATTTTCGTTCTCGCAAGGAAGTTTTACATAATATAAATGAAATATTTAATCTTATTATGGTTCCTGAATTAGGGGGGGTTGATTATCAGGATCATCATGCTATGATTTATGGTAATTTGGCTTATATTGAAAAGGGAAGTAACAATCAAAATCATAATTTGGAAATTTTAAAATATTCTTTAGATGATAAAAAGTTTACTAATGCGGAGGTAGAAGCTTTTACGATTGCTCAGGATATTCAAAATAAGATAAAAGAACATTATTTGGTTTATGATTTTGATTTGGGAGCTAATAGAGATATCCAATATCAGGATTTTTGTATTATTTTAGATCGTGGAAAAGAAATGGTTCGATATAAGAAAATATTTGAAATGTTTAATATTCCTATGGAAATTTATCAAGATAGTAATTTGACGGATAAAGAAGATATGTTAATTATTAAAAATATTATAGGCCTTGTATTAGCCATAAAAAGGCAAGTATTTGATCAAAATATGCGTTATCATTTTGTAAGCATTGCTAGAAGTTATATTGGAAATATGAAGGATGAAGAAATATTTCAATGCTTAGAAAATAATACTTTTTATCAGACTGATATTTATAAGATTGCTCAAGAAATAGCGAAAGATCTTGATTTTATGACTCCTGGTATTTTATTGCAAGAAATTATTAATCATTATCAATTTTATCAGAAATTAATTTTAGTTGGTAATGTTAAAGAAGCGATGATTCGTTTCGATTATCTATTTAATCTAGCTAATTCGATGGAAACACTTGGATTTACTATTTTAGATTTAGAGGAATATTTTGAACAAATGATTTCCTCAGGAATGGAAATGCGTTATAAAGAAGGTAAAAGTTCTAGTAATTGTGTTAAAATTATGAATATTCATAAATCTAAAGGATTAGAATTTCCAATATGTTATTTTGCTGGTTTTAAAGAAACTTTTAATTTAAGAGATTTACAGGGTAGATTTATGTATGATCCGACTTATGGGATTTTAACACCCTTTTATCAAGATGGAATTGGAACTTTATTCACTAAAGTATTAATTAAAAATAAATATTTAGAAGAAGAAATTGCCGAAAAAATTAGACTTTTTTATGTTGCTTTAACTAGAGCTAAAGAAAAAATGATTATGGTAGTTCCAGAATTTAAAAAAGAAGGTATAGTAAAAAATAAAATTGATTATTTAGCGGGAATTAAGTATCGTTCTTTTTATGATTTTATAGCTTCTATTTCATTTAATTTGAAAGATTATGTAAAAGTAGTAGATTTGAATCATTTGCATTTATCGAAAGATTATGAATTTACGGTAAGTAAAAATATACCAAATATAAGTAGTGATAAAACTATTCATTTTGAAGAAGTGAAGATTGATACGCATATCGTTCTACAAAATCATGCTTCTAAAACAATTCTAAAATTGATTACTAAAGAGGAAGCTAAAACATTATCTTATGGAACAAAAATTCATGAAATGTTAGAGTTAACAGATTTTAAACATGTAAAAAATCCAAATATTTATGTAAAAAATTTATTAGATACTTTTGATTTTCAATCGGCTACAATTTATCAAGAATTAGAGTTTTTCTTTACAAAAGATGATAAAGAATATCATGGAATTATGGATTTGATGTTGGAATATGATGATGAGATTAAAATTATTGATTATAAACTTAAAAATATTGATGATGATGCTTATATTAAACAGTTAAATGTTTATTATGAGTATATGAGTAGTGTTAGTGATAAAAAAATATCTTTATATTTGTATTCAATTATGGAACATAAAGTAAAAGAAGTGGAGGTTATCAATTTGTGAGAATTGATAATGAATTTTTTACTAATCTCTTACGTTTATTGACATTTTATTTGTGAAGATTATTGAGTTAAAAAGGAATGTATGATAATATATTTATATAAGGAGGATTTAATATGTGGATTGCTATTGTAATTATTGTCATTGTTGTTTTGATTTTAATTTGGGCTGTTTTAACTTATAATTCTTTAGTTGATTTTAGAAATAGAGTTAAAGATGCTTGGAGTCAAATTGATGTTCAATTAAAAAGAAGATTTGATTTAATTCCTAATTTGGTAGAAACAGTTAAAGGTTATACAAAACATGAAAGTGAAACTTTAGAGGAAGTAATTAAAGCTCGCAATACTTATCTATCAGCTTCTTTACCAGAAGATCAATTAAAAGCTGATGGAGAACTTACGAATGCCATTAATAAATTATTTGCTCTATCTGAAAGTTATCCAGATTTGAAAGCTAATCAAAATTTTCAAGATTTACAGCAAGAATTACAACAAACAGAAGATAAGATTGCGATGTCTAGACAGTTTTATAATGATATTGTAATGCAATATAATAATAAGATTGAGATGGTACCATCTAACATTATTGCGGGATTATTTAAATTTAAGCAAGAAAAATTCTTTGAGGCAAATGAGACTGAAAAAGAAAATGTTAAAGTACAATTTTAAGGTTACCAATTGGTATACCTTTTTTTGAAAGGATTTTTATGATGAAAAAAGTTTTTTTGGGTTTATTTTTATTTCTATTTCTACCAACATTAGTTAATGCTGCTCAGGTAAAAGTTACAGATTATTTGGTGGATGCTTATATTTTAGATAATGGGGATGTAGAAGTTCATGAATTAATTGTAGCAGATGGTACCTTTAATTATTTTGAAAGAGATTTATTGTATGCAAATAGTGCCTTACAAGAAGGAGATAATTTTTTTAATAACGCTATTTATAATGCGACTAATATAAAAGATGTTACAATAAAGGCTAAAGAAGTAGATGATGTTTCTTTTGATACTTTTTTAGATTCAGATTTTATTAATTTTGCTTTAGTTGATTCTGCTAGTAATGGAGATGTAAATAAGTACACATCTAGTTATTTAACTAATGGATATCGTTATCGAATGTATTATTATACAAATAATCGTAAAGTTGCTTTTTATATTTCGTATACGATTGAAGATGCTATTGTGTTACATGAAGATGTTGCGGAACTTTATTGGACTTTTGTTCCTAGTGGATTTGAAGAAGATTTGCACAATGTTTTAGTGAAGGTTCATTTGCCTCAGGAAGATAACAGTGATTTATTTCGCTTTTGGGCTCATGGTAATTTAGATGGAAATATTTCTAAGATTGATAATGGGAGCGTTTATGCCGAAATATCTCAAGTATTAACAGGAGAGTCAGTAGATATTCGTCTTACTTTTGATCAGTCTTTAGTGTCTTCTAGTTTAATTAATAAGCGTAGTTATAAAACGGCTTTAGATAGTATTATTGGGGTTGAAACTGAAAGAGCTGATGTTGCTAATGAACTAAGAGACAGTCTTAAAAACAAATGGAATATAGCTGTTATTTCTACTTGGTTTTTAATTGCTGCTATTATTGGGTTAGGAATTTATGTTTATTTAAAATATGGTAAGAGTCCTAAATCTAGTTATTATTCAAAATATAATCGGGAGTTTATTGATGATTATAATGTTGAGGTTATTGATTATTTAATGAAAAGGCAAATAACATCAAATGCTTTATCGGCTTCTATTATGAATCTTATTTATAAGAAAAATATCAGTGCTAAAGAAATCGTGAGTGATAAAAAGAAGAAGAAAGATTATGAATTTACTTTAGAGAATACTGAACATTTAGTAGGGAGTGAAAAACTTTTAGTAGGTTTTTTATTTGATACTGTTGGCAAAGGAAATGTAAATGAAAAGAAACAGAAAGTTTTTACGACAAAAGATTTAAAAGATTATGCTAGTGGTACTAAAACATGCAGTAAATTTATTAAAAGTTATACAGCTTGGAAAAATAGTGTCATTGAAGAAGGGAAAAAAGAAGAGTTTTTTGAGACTTCTAATAAACCTAAGTATATTGGTCTTGTTTTACTTATTTTAGGAATACTTTTATGTGTTTTTGTTACTTATAATGGTATTGATTATATTCCAGCTTATGTTGCTATAGTTTTGGCTATTATTTTCTTTTTCATTACTATTGCTATTTATAAAAAAACACAAAAGGGAAGTGAACATTATGCAAGATGGAATGCTTTTAAAAACTTTTTGGATGATTTTGGCTCTTTTGAATTAAAAGAATTACCAGAAATTATCTTATGGGAAAGATATTTAGTTTATGCGACTATTTTTGGTTTAGCAGATAAAGTAGAAAAGAGTATGAATGTTTATATTAGTGAAATGAATATTGATGCTACTAGTGATTATTATCCAATGTTTTTCTATATTAATCTTGGTCCTACGATTCATTCTAGTGTAAATAATGCCATTAATAGTGCTTATCAAAGACAATCAGCTAATTATGCTAATTCTCATTCTAGTTATTCTAGTGGTGGTGGTTTTGGTGGAGGATTTTCTAGTGGCGGAGGATTTGGAGGCGGAGGCGGCGGAGGCCGTTTCGGTTAAAAAAATACTAAGTTTCTTGCTTAGTATTTTTTAGTTCACTGTAAATAGTTTTGTCAAAGACATGGTCTTCACTCGTAATATTAGAATCAGCTGTAATTAATTCTTCCGTACTTATTAAAAAATATTTATGATATAAATAATCTTTGCCATCACTACTTACAGGATCATCCCAAGTTAAATCTAAATGTAACCATTCATCATTTATTTTTACAGCATTCCATACATGTCCTTCTGTATTTTCTTCTTTTTCAATAGTCGTTGCAACTTTATAATTATCATAACCCATTTTGGTTAAAAAGATAGCCATTAAATCTGTGTATCCATTACAGGTTGCTAAATGATTGAAAAGAGGTCCATAAGCAATATAGCTTTTATTTTCTTCTTTATTTTCCAAATCATATTTGGTATTATTAATGATATAATCATGGACTACTTTTATTTTATCATAATCTTCTGTTAAATCAGGAGTGATAAGCATGTTTATTAGTTTATCTACTTCATCATTTATTTTTTCAATATCTTCTTTCCCATATAAATAATTTACTTTAATAATGATTTCGCCAGTATTAGAAATTGTTGCTTCAATACTTGAAAAAGAATTAAAAGGGTGAACAAAATTATTTAGGTGGGTAAGTAGGGTTCTATCATTTGTAATATCCTTTATGTTTTTTACACAGTCGGTATATTCTTTAGGGCAATAGAAGGTGAAATTAGGACTTCCACTATTGATGATAGAATACATGATATTTAAGATATCTTCTATTCCATATGGAGTAAAATCTTCGGTATTTGAAACAAAAATATAATTGTTTTTCTTATAATAATCATTTTTAATTTCTATTTTATTGGTTGTTTTTTGATTTAAGAAAAAGATTAAATGATCAGTTATTTTATCAGCACTTAATAAAACGATTAAAATACAAATTAAACAAATAATAGGAACGAGTAATTTCTTCATCTTATCACCTTGCTATAAGTATAGCAAAAAAAAATGAAGTCGACAATCATTCGTTACTTCATATTTTTAATTTTTAAAGATAATCTTGATTTTTGTCTATCAGATGTATTTTTCTTAATTAGACCTTTACTAACAGCTTGATCTAAATATTTTTGTACATCTTTCCATAAAAGACTTGCTTTTTCAGAATCATTAGCAGCTATAGCTTTATCAGTATCTTTAATTAAATTTTTAACTCTAGCTTTTAATTCATGATTATTCTCAGTCTTTTTTGCTATTACTTTAATAGCTTTCTTAGAGCTTTTAATATTTGCCATTTTTAAACTCCTCTCTTGCTTGTCAGTATCCATTTTAACAGAATATTTCGTATTTTTCAAGTTTTTTAGTACTAAACTTTACTTTTAGTGGGGTTAATGCTATTATATTATATATTTTATGGAGAAAAGTTATGGAAAATAAAGGTTATAAAAATAAGTGTCTAAAAATAATACAGCGTTATGAAGAAAACTATTTGTTTTTAGGTTTTCGTGAGGAGAACTGGCAAAAATTGTATGCTCAAGTTATTGCGTTTGTAGAAAAGCAAAGGGTTTATGATTTTAAAAAAGTGAATGAATATGTATTACAAGTGATTAATAGGTATATTAAAAGACAAATTGCCCAGAAAAAAGTGAGAATTATTAATAATTTATTTATTTTAGTATCTAAAAATACTTCTTCTGATTATTCTATTTTATTACAGGAATTTTTAAATCAATTAGATCAGTTTTCTATTGAAATGGATGAGGAGTATTATGAAATTTTTAAACAACAATCTACAGGTTTTAAAAAGATTTTGGAGCATTTTAGGGTACAGCATTTAAATTTTTCAGAGTTAAAGAATTGGTGGCAAGAATATTATTTTTATCAGAAATTTAAAGTTTACGGTAAGAGTCTAGAAGAAATAAAACAACTTTTTTGGGCTTATTTCTCAGTATTTGATGAGTCTTTAAAAAATCAGATACAGCGAAATATCAATCGTTATATAGATAAATTTCGATATTTATTTTCATATGAAGAATATTTTCAGAATATATATCAAATTTATTTGGTAAAAATGCAAAATATTTCTATAGATATTTTTAGAAAAGCTCTTTTTTACTGGAGTTTAGAGAGACTAGAATTACTTATTAATGAGTATAAACATAACCAATGTGTAAATGATGAAAGTAAACAGAAAAAAGATTATTTGTTATTATTACTTCAAGATGCTTTAGGATTTAAAAAAATGTCTGAAAAACAAGAGGTTTCTTTGAAAGCAGAATTTTTAGATGTAAAAAAAAGGAGAGAATCACGAACTTTATATTCTTATTTTGAGAAGATTAAACCCGAATTAAGTGCAGAAGACGAGAAAGTGATTGATACTTTGTATTCACGTTTATCGAAAGAAAGACAAGATGGAATACAAGGATACATTGAAGGAAAATATCATCAAAAAGATAAAATAGGAAGAAAAGCAAGTAGTGATATTGGTGGATTACAAAAGCAGTTTAGCCGATATTTAAAAACAGGTACTTTGAATTTAAGATATAAAAAGAAAACACTTTACTCTTATTTTGAAAAAATTAAACCAGAATTAAGTGAAGAGGATAAGAAAGTGATTGATACTTTATATTCACATTTATCGAAAGAAAGACAAGATGGAATACAAGGATACCTAGAAAGAAAATATTACCAAATAGGTAAAATAAGAAAAAAAGCAGCCAATGATATTAACTTGTTGCAGCAACAGTTTAGAAGATATTTAGAAAAGGGATACTTGAATTTAATATATAAAAAGAAAACGCTTTATTCTTATTTTGAGAAGATTAAACTAGAATTAAGTGAAGAAGATAAGAAAGCGATTGATACTTTATATTCACGTTTATCTAAAGAAAGACAAGAAGGAATACAAGGATATATAGAAAGAAAGTATCATTTCAGTGATGTGATAGGGAAAAAAGCAGCCAATGATATTAACTTGTTGCAGCAACAGTTTAGAAGATATTTAGAAAAGGGATACTTGAATTTAATATATAAAAAGAAAACGCTTTATTCTTATTTTGAGGAGATTAAACTAGGATTAAGTGAAGAAGATAAGAAAGCGATTGATACTTTATATTCATGTTTGTCAGAAGAAAGACAAGAAGGAATACAAGGATATATAGAAGGAAAATATCACGCAACTGATAGGATCGGAAGAAAAGCAAGTCATGATATTCAACAATTACAAAGAAAGTTTGAAAAATATTTGGAGAGTGGAGTTTTAGATGTAAGAATGTCGCGAACTTTATATTCCTATTTTGAGAAGATTAAACTAGAATTAAGTGAAGAAGATAAGAAAGCGATTGATACTTTATATTCACGTTTATCTAAAGAAAGACAAAAAGGAATAGAAGGATACATAGAAGGAAAGTATCATCGAACAAATGAAATAGGGAGAAAGGCCCCAGCGGATATTTTAAAGTTACAAAGACGGTTTATACGTTATTTAGAAATTGAAAGCTTAGAAGGTTGTTCAAAAGTACAACTTAAAAAGAAACAAGTCTTATTAGAAGCTTTAAAAGTAATAGAAACATCTTTTTATCGTTTAGGTTACACTTCATCAGATTATCAAAAATATAAAGATGAAAAAATGTTGGATATCGTGAGTAGAGGGAATGCTTCTCAATTAACGATTTTATATATTTTTGTTATGGAAAGTTTCTATTTTATTAAAGAACAAGAGAAGATTAGGACTTTATAAGAGTATATCTTCTTTTTTTATTTCCATAATAATAAGGGTGTTAGTTATGAAAAAAGCGTTTATGGATGTTTCTAAAATATTACAGGATAATAAATTTAAAATAGATGAGAAGAATTACCGTGGTTATAGTGTTAGGCATTTTTGTGTAGATTATCGAAGTGAAAAATTAATTAAAAGAATAAGAGGAGATTATTTTACCATTACTTTTGATTATATTAGTTTGCATCAAAAAAGTAAAATGATTAAAAAAGAATTGATGAAAATATTTAGAGTATTATTTAAAGAATTTAAAACAACAGATCCTTTAATTATTGGTTTGGGTAATTCTAGTATTTTATGTGATAGTTTAGGAGTGGAAGTTACTAATAAAGTGATGGCTACGAATCATTTTACAGATTTTTTAAATATTCCAAGAGTGGCTTTATTTAATCCTGAGGTTACGGAGAAAACTGGCATTAGTTCCTTTCAATTAATAGAAATGGTAGTTAAAAAACTAAAACCTAGCATGATTATTATGGTGGATTCATTAGCTACAAATAAAAAAGAATATTTAAATAATTGTATTGAAGTGAATAATACGGGAATTATTCCTGGGAGTGCTATTAAAGATAATAAGAAAATTGATCAAAATACGTTTGGAATTCCCGTAATTGCTATTGGTGTTCCTCTCGTTTTAGAAATGGATAAAGATATGTATACTACTCCTAATGTTGGAGAAGTTATTCATGTTACTAGTGATATTATTAGTGATGCTTTAAATGATTTATTTTTTTAAGAAGTTTTGCTTCTTTTTTTCTTGGTTCGACATATAATTTAATGACCTTATTATATAATGAATATGGTGATGTAAATGAAACAATTTATAGCCAAAAGAAAAATAAGAGTGCCAAGATATAAATTATATTATTTTGTTGGTGTAGGTTGTGTGATTATTATTCTTTTATTAAATTTGGTTGTTCCATTTTTTTTTAAACATATTAATCAAGAAGGATTTTTAAGTGTTTTAGTTGGTAATTCTTTTGGTAATATTACAGAGGATTCTTTTCATAATTGGAGTAACCATTATTTATTTTATAATTCTTTTGGTATTCCTTATTCTCGTGATGAAATGGTTATTCAAGATCATGATTCACTCGAAGATATTGTTTTAGAAGAAAATATTATACAAGTTTATTTATATAATACTTTTCAAACTGATCAATATAAGAATACTTACTTTAGTAGTTATAGTATTAATTCTTATGTTACACAAGCTAGTTTGATTCTAAAAGAATATTTAGAAGATTATCATATAGGCAGTATTGTAGAAGAAGAAAGCGTTGTTAAAACTTCTAAAGAAAATAATATTCCTTATTCTAATAGTTATGCAGCATCTAAAATATTGATGGAAAATGCTTCTTCGAAAACAACAAGTTTAAAATATTTTTTTGATCTACAAGTTTCTGATTATGAAAGAGAAGCAACTACTACTCTTATTGATGATGTAAGTTATGCTAAAATTTTATTTGTTGTTGGTACGGATAATAGTAATTACGAAGAAAATCAGAATTTTGCTATTCAATTGAATGATATTTTAAATACTATTGAACCATCTTTATCTAGAGGAGTTAGTTTAAGAGGGGGAACTGGGTATCAAGGGGTTTATAATCAGGATTTTTCTAAGTACACTTTACTTATTCAGGTTGGAGGAATTCATAATACTATTGATGAAGTCAATCGCTCGTTAAAAGTTTTAGCTAATGTTATTGCAAATTTTATTTTGGAGGAAGAAAATGAAGAAAAGTAAAAAGAGTAAATATTTTTTTCGAATTTTATTTTGTTTCTTTTTTGTATTTGTGGCTTTATTAATTGCTTATGAAAGTGGTTATTATGAGACTAAAATGAGTAATCGGGCAATTTTAACGAAAGAAGCGATGGAACAGTTTGAAAGTGATGTAGAAAATGGAGAAGTCGTGGATATTAAGGATTATTTGAAAGATGAATCGGTGGATTACTCTAATAGTGTAACTAAAATTGGTAATAAAATATCGAATGGAATTAGTGAGGTTATGACTAAGGGGTTATCAGGGTTATTTGATGCTTTGAAAGGACTTTTTTGGTAGATTATGCTATAATAATTTTAAAGAAGGAATTATTATGTATTTTAAAATTGTGAATGGAGCTATTGAAATTAATGCCAAGAGAATATTAGAAGAAATTAATTTAGAAATTAAAGATAAAGATCATGTTGCAATTGTTGGAAGAAATGGAGCAGGGAAAACAACTCTTTTGAAATCTTTAGTCGATACAAGTTTATTGGAAGAAGGTATTGGCGAAGAGAAATTTAATATTACTATTTTGGAAAATCCGCAAATTGGTTTTTTAAGGCAAAATGAAGGGTATCATGGAGATCTAACTTTGCTCGAATATATTTTACAGGTTTATGAACCTCTTATTTTATTAGAAAAGAAAATAGAAAAGTTAGAAAGCAAAATGAATACTGGTACTATTTCCGTTTTGGAGTCTTATCAATACGTAGAATTACAAGAAACTTATAAAAATCAGGGAGGATTTCTTTATAAAAAAGAATATTTAACAGCTTTAAATAAAAATGGCTTTTTGGAAAGTGATTTTCATAAAAAATTATCTTCTTTTTCTGGTGGTGAACAAACAAAGATTAGTTTTATTCGATTATTACTTAGTAAGCCAGATTTATTACTTTTAGATGAGCCAACCAATCATTTGGATATTGAAGGAATAGAATGGTTAGAAAGTTATTTAAAAAGATATCCGAAAGCTTTTATTGTTGTTTCGCATGATCGGATGTTTCTTAATCAAGTTGTAAATAAAATATATGAAATAGAATATGGAGAAATGATTTTATATCATGGAAATTATGAATACTATGAACAAGAAAAGAAAAAAAGATATGAAATTAATTTAAAAAACTATGAAAGACAACAAAAAGAGATTGCTCGTTTACAAAGAATTGCTGATCGGTTTCGTTATAAACCTTCAAAAGCATCCATGGCTTTATCAAAGTTAAAGCAAATTGAAAGAATGGTTAAAATTGCTAAACCAGAAAAAGCTAATACTACTACTTTTCATTCTAATTTTTCACAAATAAAAGCGAGTGGAAAAGTTGTTTTAACTGTTGATCATTTAAAGTTTGGTTATCAATATCCTTTAGGTGAAATAACTTTTACTTTAGATAGAGGAAGAAGGCTTGGAATTATCGGGGCCAATGGAAGTGGTAAGTCTACTTTTTTGAAAACAATTATGAATGTTATTCCTAGTTTGGGGGGAGAATTTAGTTTTGGACATCAAGTTACTGTTGCTTATTTTGATCAACAATTTGATTCTTTAGATTCTAGTTTGACAGTTTATGAAGAGTTTCAAAAACACTTTCCGGATAAAACTGATTTTGAAATTCGTTCTTTATTAGCTAGTTTTTTATTTTCAGCCGAGGATATAACCAAAAAAATTGAAGTGCTTTCGGGTGGTGAGAAAGTGCGACTTCGTTTATGTGAAGTTATTTATGAACAAGCTAATTTTCTTGTTTTAGATGAACCAACCAATCATTTAGATATTTTATCAAAAGAAAAATTAGAGAGTATTTTGTTAGATTATCCTGGAACAATTCTTTTTGTTTCCCATGATCGTTATTTTGTTAAAAAACTAGCTGATTCTATTTTAGAGTTTGGTTCTAGTGTTACTTATTACGATTATGGTTATGAAGACTATTTAGAAAAGAAAAAAGAAAGAGAAGAAAATATCTTGCCTCCTTTCAAGAAAGAAAAAATAAAAAAAGAAGGAAAAAGCAAAAATTCTTTGGATAAACAGATTAGTGATTTAGAAAAAAAACTCGAGGAATTAAAAAAAGAATTATTTTTAGAAGAGGTTTATTTAGATGTTCAAAAATATCAAGCAGTAACAGATAAAATCGCTGTTTTAGAAAAAAAGCTAGAGAAATTATTAGAAGAGTGGAAGTGATATTATATATCAAGTGGAAAGCCTTAAAAGTTATATTGGCAAAATAAGTGAAAAAGAATTTATGAGATTAACTAAATGTATTTATGATATTACAGCTTCATTATGTCTAGATTACCCACATTATAAAGATTGGTATTTTAAAAAACAGTTACCGAGATTTTTGATGTCAAAGGGTGATATATTATTTATTAGAAAAAAAGAAGATCCTAAAGTTATTATTGCTATGGCATCTTTAAAAAAAGATGAAAGTGAAAAGAAAATTTGTACTTTATTTGTGGTGGAACAATATAGAATGCAACATTTAGGTAGTGAACTAATTAGGAAGTCTCTCCTTTTTTTAGAAACTACAAAACCAGTGATTACATTTGCTGATTATAAGTTATTTATGTTTCAATCAATTATAGATAAATATAATTGGCAATTAACAGATATTGTAGAAGATTTGCATAAAGAGTTGGTTTATAATAGAAGATGTTAAGAATAATAAAAAAATAGTACTAAATAATATTCTATTGATTTATTTAGAAAAATAATTTAAAATAATTATAGTCATGGAGGACTTTAGATGAGAAAGTTTTTAAAATTTTTAGTTTTGGGTTCATTTTTGCTTTGTTTATCAGGATGTGGAGAAGATAGCTTGAAAAATAGTCAAGTTTATACCACTGTTTATCCGATTGAATACTTAGTCAATTATTTATATGGGGAAGAAAGTAATGTCAGCAGTATTTATCCAAAAGGAGCTGATGTAGAAACTTATGAGTTAACTGATAAGCAAAAAGAGAATTATAGTAAAGGGAAATTATTTGTTTATAATGGTCTTACTTCCGAAAAAGAGCTAGCTCGTGAGTTTTTAAATCAAAATTCTGATTTATTATTAATTGATGTTGCTTATGGTCTAAATTATGAATATGCTTTAGAAGAATTATGGTTGTCTCCTAATAATTTCTTAATGCTTGCTAAAAATATTCGAAATAATTTAGTTGATTATACTACTAGTACTGTTACTGTGGAAGCAATTGAACAAAAATATGAGGAAATAGAAGAAACTTTATCTTTTATGGATGCTGAACTTAGAAGTGTTGCTACTGATGCAAAAAAAGATGGTACTTCTACTTTGGTTGTTTCTAGTAGTAAATTAGCGTTTTTAGAGAATTATGGTTTTAATGTAATTGTTTTAAATGGAGATATTAGTGAAGATAGTTTAAAAAATGCTTTTGATGAGGGAACTTATACTGATATTTATTTATGTGATACTGATGAGAAAACAGAATTTATTACTTCTTTAGAAGAAGATTACGAAGCTAATATTATTTCGGTTGATACTTTATACACTTTATCTGATGAGGAAGCTAATAACAATGAAAATTATCTTACCATTATGAGAGATTTTATTGATCATATTAGAAATACCACATTGGGATGAAAAGGCATTCCTTGAGTTTGTCTTTTTTTTATGGTAAAATATTTTTACTGGAGAGTGATAAAACATGTTTGAATATATGGGCGATCGAATTAGTAAAGCTATTAAAAATATTAGAGGCATGGGAACAATTACTGAAGAAAATATTAGTGAAGCTATGCGGGAAATTCGCCTTGCTTTATTAGAGGCAGATGTTAATTATCAGGTAGTAAAAGAATTTGTTAGTCATGTTAAAGAAAAAGCTTTAGGACTCGATGTATCTAAAAGTTTAAAACCTGATGAGTTATTTATTAAGTTAGTAAAAGATGAATTAGTAGAATTACTTGGTGGAGAATATGAAGCTTTAAAAATTAAAACAGGTACTACCGTATTAATGCTTTGTGGTCTTCAAGGTAGTGGTAAAACAACTACAGCAGGAAAACTTGCTAATTATTTGCGAAAAAAACATAATAGAAAACCTTTATTGGTTGCTTGTGATATTTATCGTCCTGCGGCTATAGAGCAATTAGTGGAAATTGGTAAGAGTTTAAATATTCCGGTTTTTACGAAAGGAAAAGTTAGTCCTACTTTAATTGTAAAAGAAGCAATGGAATATGCTAAGGAAAATCAAATGGATTATATTATTATTGATACTGCTGGTCGTTTACAAATTGATGAAGCATTAATGCAAGAACTTCAAGATATTAGTTCTAATTTTGTAATTGATGAGACTTTATTGGTAATTGATGCGATGATGGGACAAGATGCTATTAATGTAATTACGGGCTTTAATAATCAACTTAAACTTACAGGTACTATTCTTACGAAACTTGATGGTAATACTAAAGGTGGTGTTGCTTTATCCGTTAGACATCTTACACATATTCCTATTAAGTTTGTTGGAGATTCTGAGAAAATGGATGGCCTTCGAGAATTTTATCCTGATCGTATGGCTGAGAGAATTCTGGATATGGGAGATATTTTAGGTATTGCTGAGAAAGTAGAAAATTTGATTAGTGAAGATGATGCTAAAAGTCAAGTTGCTAAAATGCGTAAAGGTAAATACGATTTAGAAGATTTTTTAACAAACATTAAACAAATTAGAAAATTGGGGCCTTTAGAAAATATTTTAAAAATGCTTCCAGGAGCTAGAAAAATGGGACTTAATAACATTAATATTGATCCTAAACAAATTTCTCATGTAGAAGCAATTATTAGCTCTATGACACCGAAAGAAAGACGAAATCCTGATATTTTAAAAGCTAGTCGTAAACAGAGAATTGCTAAAGGTAGTGGGGTAAGTGTGGAAGAAGTAAATCGCTTATTAAAGCAATTTGAGTCTATGAAAGAAATGATGAAAAAGTTTAGTAATGGAAATATGAAAATGCCATTTTAGGAGGATTTATGCAGAAGTTTTTGATTGTTTTGTCTTCCATTTTTGAATTTATCTTTTATACCTTTTTAATGGTATTAATTGATAGTATTCCTATTACTAATTCTTTTCTTAGCTTTTTTGTGCATTTTCTTTCTTTAATTATTGTTGCTTTCCTATTTTATCTTTTAATTCGTTTTATTTTTAGAAAATTAGAGATGAGATCTAAAAAAGATCTTTATTATGTAGCTATTTGGAATGTTATATTAGGCGCTTTTGTACCAGTTTTATTAATTATTATTATTCCAAGTGAAGTTTTAACTACTTTTTCTTTTTTAATTTTAGTAAGTGCTATTTATTATGGAATTTTTATTAATATTGTATTCTGTTTATTTAATCATTTTCTTACTAATAGGAAGAAAAAAATGGGATAAATACCTATGCATTATTGTTTTATTGTCATAAGATACACTAGAAAGGGAAAGTGATTATCTTGAAAATAAATAATAATCGCGATTTTGAAGCTATGAAAGCTGAAGGTTATTTTAATGCTCAATATAAAGCAGGAGATACAGATGTTTCACAACAACAAGCATGTCCTTGTGAAGCGGATATGTGTATGCCAAATATGATGGGAGATATGTTACCAGGAGTAGTATGTCCACCAATTTATGAATGTCCAAGAGAAACTGTATGTCATAGATATATATGTCATGAAGTTCCACATATTATTCCTTGTAATACTAGAATTGTTAATCATCATATTTATCGTCATACTTTTACACCAACTTATTCTTGTTGTGAAGAAAATGAAGTACAAAATATTTATGAAAGAAGATGCTGCTAGTCATCTTTTTTTTATGCTTTTTTTTGAAAGATTACTTTTTAAGCTAATCTTTTTTACTTTTAATAACATATATTTATATTGGTGAGATAGATGAATTTAAAATTAATTGTACAAGGTTTTATTGTGGGAGTTGGTAAGATTATTCCTGGTGTTAGTGGTTCTATGCTTGCGATGTTTATGGGACTCTATGAACCTTTGATGGAAGCTGTAACTCAATTTTTTGATGATAAAAAGAAACATTTTTATCTCTTATTTAACTTTGGAATTGGCCTTTTTTTAGCTATTGTTTTATTTAGTAAAATTATTTTATTTTTACTTGAAAATTATTATTATTTTACAATTTATTTATTTTTAGGCTTAATTATGGGAACAGTTTTTCGCTTTAAAAAAAATATTAAGTTTCATAAAAAGAATATCTTTATTTTTGTTTTGGCTTTTAGTTTCATGATTTTCATTCCTTTTTTACAAACAGGGGAATCATTTTTTTTTCAAAATACTTTCTTGCATTATCTTTATACTTTGGTGCTAGGAGGAATAGATGCTCTTACCTCTATTGTTCCTGGTATTAGTGGCACAGCAATTTTTATGATGTTAGGATCTTATCAATTTGTCTTAAATATTTTAGGTAATCCTTTTTCATTATTATTTTTAATTTATGTTATTGGTCTTATTTTAGGAGTTATTATTACTTGTTATTTGATGTATTATCTTTTAAAACGTTTTAAAGAACAAACTAATGTAGTTATTTTTGCTTTTTCTTTGGCTTCAGTTTTTATTTTATTTTTAGGCGTTTATATGGAAATGAATTTAACTTATTTTTTATTATTTATTATTGGAATTTTTGGTGGATATTTATTTGACAATTAAAAATTTAAATTGAATAAAAGTACTTGTTTCAAATTTCTTTTTATGTTAAACTTGAATTGTAAAATAGGAAAGGAGAAGATGAGGTTTGAAAAATCTCAAATATGTGTTAGTAGCAGTATTTGGATTTGCTATGGTTGGTATTATGAGTGTTCATGCAGCAGCTTATGTAGATGAAAGTACAATGCCAGAAGGAAATGCTTTTATGGGATGGTATCAAGATACTACTGTTCAAAAAAAGGATGACATTTATTACGTAACTATGGGTGCAGATATTTCTACAGATTTGATTATTCAGAAAGGAGAAGAAGTTGTTCTTGATTTAAATGGCTATACTTTAGAAAACTTTACACTAGGTTGTGAAGCAATTAAAGTTTTAGCTGGTGGAAAATTAACAATTGTTGATAGTTCTGATGAAAAAACAGGAACTGTTACACAAAAAGAAAATTCTACTTATAGTGCTATTACAAATCAAGGTACTTTAGTAATTCAAGGTGGTAATTTTACTACTAATCAAAATTTCTATATTGTTAGAAATGAAGCTGATATGACAATTGAAGGTGGAAAATTTACTTCAACAGGAAATACTTCTATGATTGGTAATATTCGTACTACTGATGAAGAAGGAAATGAAATTTTAGAAAATGAAGTTATTCCTAAATTAGTAGTAAAAGATGGCGAATTTCATGCTGTAAGTAATGTAATTATTAATAATCAAAATAGTGTAGTAGAAATTAATGGTGGAACATTAGTTAGTGAAAAAGCATATGCTCTTGATAATTTAGCAACAGCTACTGTTACAAATGGTACTTTAACTTCTGAAAGCTATAGTGCAATTCGTATGAATGTTAGAGGAGAAGAAATTCCTAAGAATTTATCCTTAACAATTAATGGAGGAAGTTTTGTGTCTCCAAAAGAGGCTAAAAGTGATATTGTTTTTGCTTTAGGAGATATTGAAGCGCCTGCTTCTACAGATTTAGTTACTGTTACTGCGGGAACATTTTCTAATGATGTTAGTGCTTTTTTAGGAGATGCTTATGAAGTTGTAACTGATGAACAAGGAAATCAAGTTGTTCAAAAGAAGGACGAAGCTCCTGTAGAACCAGTAGAACCTACTGAACCTGAGGAACCATCAAATCCAAGTGAAGAAATTCCTAATACTCCTCAAACATATGACGGTGTATTAGTAAGTGTCATCATTGGAGCAGTTGCATTAACTGTTGTAGCCGGTGGTATTATCCTTATAAAAAAAGGTAAATTGTTTAATTAATTTTTATAAAATCTAATCTTAAAAGGGTTAGATTTTTTTGATTATTATAAATAATTCGAAAATCAGAAAATTTTGCTTGCTTTTTGAATTTATTTGTGATAAATTATAGATGAACACGAAAGTGTTTTTTTAAATACTTTTATTTAGAGGGGATCGAAATGGCAAAAAAAGTAGAAGAAAAAGAAGTTAAAAAAGAAATTCAGTCAAAAAAGACTAAGAAAACAAAAGAGAAAAAAGTAAAGAAAGAAAGTTTTTTTGTAGGTGTTAGATCAGAGTTATCTAAAGTAAAATGGCCTACAAAAAAAGATGTTTTAAAATATACAATTGCTACTTTGGTATTTATTATTGTTTTAGTAATATTCTTTGTATTATTAAGTTTATTAATGTCTGTTATAAAGGGGGTTTTTAACTAATGGAAAAAGAGTGGTATGTTGTTAATACTTATTCAGGTCATGAATCAAAAGTTAAAGAAAAGTTAGAAGCTAAAACAGAATCTATGGGAATGCAAGATTATATTTTCCGTGTAATTGTTCCAGAAACAACAGAAGTAGAAGTAAAAGATGGAGTAAAAAAAGAAAAACAAAAGAAGATGTTTCCTGGATATGTATTAGTAGAAATGATTATGAGTGATGAAGCTTGGTATATTGTCCGTAATACACCAGGAGTTACAGGTTTTATTGGATCTAGTGGTAAGGGTGCTAAACCTACACCTTTACTTCCAAGTGAAATTGATAAAATTTTAGCTGGTATGGGTATGAGTCGAGTTAATATCGAATCTGAACTTGCAATTGGTGATAAAGTTAGTATTGTTGATGGTCCATTTAAAGGTATGATAGGTAAAGTTGATAGTATTGACTTAGAAAATAATCGCTTAAATGTTTTAATTGATTTATTTGGTCAAGAAACACCTGTTGAAGTTGAAGTTTATCAAGTTAGTAAAGCTTAATTATACAATTCGAAACTTCATTTGATGTTGAGTAAGAAATACTTCTTGCTTTTTATTTGGGTTAAATGTTACACTTGTTGTAGGAAGTGATATTAATGATTTATCCAGATTTTATTATGGAAGGTAATACAATAGGAGTTTGTGCACCATCTAGTGGAATTACTAGAGAAGAAAAAGTAAGTAAATTAAATTGTGCTTTAGATAAATTTAAAGAACAGGGATATTTGGTTTTGGAGACTAATCATGTTCGGGCCAATATAAATGGAGTAAGTTGTGATGCTAAAACAAGAGTAAAAGAATTAGAAAGTCTATATTTAAATAAAGATGTAAAAACGATTATTTGTGCAACAGGAGGAGAATTTTTATTGGAAATGCTTCCATATTTTGATTTTTCTTGTATACAAAAAAATGTTAAATGGTTACAAGGATATTCAGATTCTACAGGCTTACTTTTTGTTATTACTACATCTTATGATATAGCAACCATTTATGGAAATAATTTTTCGGGATTTGGTATGAATTTTTGGCATGAATCTTTACAAAATAATTTAGATATCTTAGAAGGAAATTTAATAATACAAAAAAGTTTTTTATTATATGAAAGTGGAAATACTAGTTCATTAAAAGAAACAGATGGGTATATGTTAGATACACCTGTTATGTGGAAAAATTTAAAGGGAGAGGAAACTATTACTTTTTCTGGGAGAATGATTGGTGGTTGTATTGATATTTTAACAGATCTTTTTGGTACTCGTTTTGATCATGTAAAAGAATTTATTACTAAATATAAAGATGATGGTATTGTTTGGTATTTTGATAATTGTGAATTATCCTGTGAAGATTTAGTTCGTACCTTGTGGAAATTTAAAGATAATGGTTGGTTTTCATATTGTAAAGGAATTATTTTTGGGCGAACTTTTCCTAGTAGTGCTTACTTAGGTTTAACTTTAGAGGATGCAATTAACCGAGTATTAGGTGATAGTGCTATTCCTATTATTATTGATGTAGATTTAGGGCATATTCCTCCACGTATGACCATTATCAATGGAGCTTATGTTACAATTACTTCTCAAAATGGAAAAGGAACTATGGAATTTTTACTTAAATAGGTGATATAATGAAGCGATTATTACAGATTAGTTTAGATACACTACTATCTTCTTTTATGCCTATTATTACTTGGATGTTATTAGGCTTTATTTTGGGTAAGGAAATTTCTAATGTTTTTTCTTTAACTTATCCTTTACAATTTGTTTATTTACTTTTTGTTTCCATTTTTGGAATAGGTCCTAATATTACTGAAAAAAAGTTGCAAAAAGAAAATGTTGTAGCATCTAATTTGCTTTTGGGAACGATTGTTGTAGGAATTTTTACTTTATTTTTAGTTTTTTATATTGATCATTATATTTCTTTTATGAGTATGGATCCAACAATTTATCATAATTATGGAATTTATTCCGTTTTTAGTATTTATTTTAATTTTATTATACAGATTTTTAGTCAAAAATTGTATTATGAGAATAAAAATAATAGTGCTAATAAAATGAATATTATTTATCATATATGTAGTTTTTTTACGATTGTTATTTTTTCTTTAATTTATCAAAATCAATGGATTTCAATTTTGATTAGTTTAGTTATTCAATTTTTAATGATTTGCTATGTTTTTTCTTATTATTTTCGGTTTACTAAAGCAAATATCTGTTTTGTTCAGAATGTAAAGTATACTTCTTTTGGAATTTTATCTAATATTAGTATGTTTCTTATTTATGCAGTTGGATTTGGTAATAGTTTTTCTTATGGAGAAAAATATTTAACAGCTATTAATTTTGAAGCATTAACAACAGATGCTCAATGGGATGCTTTAAGTAGTGTTGATACTGCTTCACGAATTGATTTTGCTAAAGATCAATTTGATTATAAAAAGAGTCTTAAAAATTCATATCAATTACTTGGATTATTAATTGGTAGTACGTTACTTATGAATTTTATTTTATATACGTATTATACTCCAGATGTAGGTATTTTACTGATTATTTTATCTATACAAATATTTGATATGTTCATTCATCCTTTGAAAGCTCTGCGAATGAGTTATTTACAGATTAATATGAATAGCAAAAAGATCAATGTTTATTATTTGATTTCTAAATTGGGAAGATTTTTATGTTCGTTTATTCCTAGTGCATTTTGTACTTACATTGGTCAGATGTTTTCAGGTTTGTATTTATTAATATTTTCTTTTATTAAATGTCGAAAAGTAAAAGCGTTTCAAAAGGAGAGATAAAAAATGGATTTAGTTCATTTAATGTATCGTTATATTAATCGTTTTATTAATAGTACAGAATTGTTGGAAGAAATTTTGCATCTTAATTTATAGCTATCCTTTAGATGAGAAGAAACAAGTTCAAAAGTTAATTTTGGATATTCAAAATATTAACAATAAAATTTCTAATGAAGTTGATGAATTAGAAATGAAAAGATTATTAAAACTTGATAAACTTTTAGATCTTTTTGATGAAGTAAAACTTGATGATTTAGATGATGAAGAAAAGAAATTATTCTTAAAAATGCAAAAGAGTTTATTTGATGATAAAAACAAGGATAAAGATAGTGGGTTGTTATATGAAACTGTTTTTCATTTACTTACTAATCATGAGTTAATTTGTAAATATGCTAGACAAATGAATGATTTAGAATTATTAGATTTTATTACACAATATATTAGTGTTCCATTTCCGCCAGTTTTAACTCAAAATGATTTTAATGAATTAGTTAAAGTGGGAATAAAATATGATGAAAGAGAAAAATTATGGAGATTAGCTTTTAATTACGGCTCAAAAGGAATGGACTTTTCTTTAATTGAAGACTACTTTCTTTTAAAAAAAGAAGCCTATTATTTTATTGAACTAATTAGTGCGGTTTCAGAAAATTTAAATATGGAAAATTTAATTTGTAAATTAATTGATTTAGGTGATAAAGAATTTTTATATGAATTGGTTTCTTATCATATTTTTGATTATTTATCTTTTGATGATATAACTTTTATTTTAAAAAAAGGGAAACAGAAAAAATTGTTTAGTTCAAAAGAAATAAGAAAGTTAGAAAGTATTTTAAAAAAATAAAAGTAAATTATATAAAAGTGATACACATTAAAAAAACATCTCAGTCTTTGAGATGCTTTTATTTTAATAATTTTTTTTCAATATAAGTTATGATTTTATATAAAACAAAAGAAATAATAATTAGAATTACAATACCACTCATTACCATATTTAAATTAAATACTTGAGTTCCATAAATGATTAGATATCCAAGTCCACTTTTACTAACTAAAAATTCTCCCATTATGACACCGATTAAAGTCATAGATATATTTAGCTTTAAACTAGATATAATGGTTTTATAGGAAGCGGGAATCGTTAGTTTTAATAGAATGTCTAGTCTACTAGCATGAAATGTTTTAAATAGTTTGATTAAATCTTTATCAATATTGTTAAATCCATTATAGATGCTCATAATTCCAACAATTAAATTAATTAGCAGAGCCATAACAATGATTGATTTGGTATTTGCTCCTGCAATGATGATAATTAAAGGACCTAAGGCTACTTTGGGGAGACTATTTAACATAGTTAAATATGGATCAATAATTTTGTTTATAATTTTAAATTCATATAAAATTATGGCTATAAGGAAACTTAGTGTTATCCCTAGTGTGAATGCTATTAATGTTTCATAAAGAGTTGTTAAGATATGATGAACTAGGTCATAAGAAATAAATAGATTTTTTATTGTTTCAATGATTTTAGATGGTGATGAAAAGATAAAAGGATTAATTATTTTATAAGTACTTAGTAGTTCCCAGGTAATTATAAAGCCAATTAGTATTATTAATTGAGAAGAAATAACAATTATTTTTTCTTTTTTTAATTTTTTTAAATAGGTGAGATGTTCTTTACTCACTATAGGATAGGTCCTTCCATATTAAATCGTAATAATTGGCAAAATTTTTATCTTTTCGGTTTTCTATAGGTGTACTATTCTTTTCTCTATTTATTTTATAAATATTTTTTAGAGTACAGGGTCTTTTACTTAAAACAATTACGCGATCACTAATGCTTATTGCTTCAGCTAAATCATGTGTTACCATTAAAGCAGTTTTTCCTTCATTTTTAATGATTTTATAGACATCATCACTTACTTTTAAACGAGATTGGTAATCTAGTTTGCTAAATGGTTCATCTAATATGAGAATATCTGGTTTTAGAGCTAAAGTACGTATTAGGGCTACTCTTTGTCTCATTCCTCCCGATAGTTCACTTGGGTATTTATCCATAAATTCTGTTAAACCATATTTTTGAAATAAATTTTTTACATAATCTATATTTTCTTTTGTTTTTTCTTTTTTAATTTCTAAGCCTAATAAGGCATTATCTATTACTTTTTTCCACGAAAGCATACTATCACTTTGAAGCATGTATCCTAGCTTGATATCAGGATTTTTAAATTCTATTGTTCCTTTTGTTTCATGATCCATACCCGTTAAAATGTTTAGAAGGGTAGATTTTCCACATCCTGATGGTCCAACAATAGATACAAATTCTCCTTCGTTTAAATCGAATGATATATCCTTTATAGCTTCTATTTCATCTTTTTTTGAATAATAGACTTTGGTTAAATTTTTGATGCTTAATAATTTATTCATATAAATTATGAATTAGTTTACTATAAGGGACATAATCTTCTAATAAATCATTCTCTATTAACATATCTTCTAAATTAGTGAAACTTTCTTCGGTAATATATGGGGTGGTTAACCATGCATCATACTTTTTATGATTTTCTAGAATTGTTATAATATCATTTAAAGAACTATCTGGAAATTGGGGTAATATTACGTTAGCTATTGTTTCATTATCTGTTTCTAAAACATATGTTAAACCTTTTGCTAAAGCATTTGTGAATTTTGTTAATAATTCTTTATTTTCTTCTAAGTAGCTTTTACGAGCATAGAATGCTGTATATGGTACTTCACCAGCAAGACTTCCTATTGATTCTACAATACATGCATTACCACTATTTACGACACTTGTAGCAGTAGGTTCAAATAGATTTACATAGTCTCCAATTCCACCAATAAATGTCCCAGATAGAGCAGCAAAATCAATAGAGTAATTTACATTTATTTTGTTTATATCAATATTATTATTTTTCATGGCTTCTAAGAAGTTTACAGCAGGCATACCGCCTTTTCTTCCTACTAAAATTTCACTCCCATATAAGTCTTCTAAATCAAATTCTTCTTCACAATTTCTACTTAATATAAATTGTCCATCTCTTTTAGTTAATCCAGCAAAAGTTACTAAGTAATCTTCTTCACCACCGGCATAAATGTATATTGCTGATTCAGTACCAGCAAAACCAATATCAACTGTGTTTGATAAGACAGCAGCACTTACTTTGTCAGCTCCAGGTGTTAATATTAATTCTACCTCTATTCCTTCCTCTTCAAAATAACCATTTTCTATTGCAGCATATAATGGTGCATAAAATATACTATGCGTTACTTCAGCAATCTTGATTGTTGTTAAATCATTGTTTTCTTCTTCTTTATCTGTTAGTTTTAGTGATGTGATTATAATAACAGCAATTAAAATTATGGCAATTAAAATGGTAATTATTTTCTTTTTCAAAATATATTCCTCCTTTATATATTCCAATGTATTATATTCTCTTTTCTAAAATATGTTATTTTTAATACGTCTAAATTTATACGTGAATAGTAACAAAATTATTGACTAAAATTCAATATTATTATATATTTAATATAGGATAGATAGTTATGTTTTAACTATGACGGTTATTTTGACAAGTTTTGATAATCTTTGTCGAATTGCATGTAATTCATTTAAGAATATGTTACCATTCATGAGAAAAGAGGAAAAAGTATGGAATTTCAAACTTTAAAGAGAAGTCATTTAAAAAGAAATATAATAGTAGGAGTATTGGTATTAGGAATCATTAGTGCAGTAGTATTAAACTTTACTAGAGCAAAATATCGAACAACACAAAGTATTCCTTTGGTTAATGGAATTATTAATTATTCGCCAGGAGATATTATTATTTCAGCTTACTTTAATAATGAATTACTAGAAAATTTTCCAACTAAAGATGATGAGTATGCAGTTGAAACTGTTACATGTGATAATGGGGCAAGTGCTACATTTAATGAAAAAGAATGGAAATTAGAAATAGATAATCTAGTTACGAGAGGAACAAAATGTAATATTTATTTTAGAGAAAAAGAGTATGCAAAGGATTTTATTTTAGCAGGTAAAGAAATTTTAACTAGAGATAATTTTGAAATAGCAATTGATTATAATACCAATGGAACAATCTTCGAAGATAAAGATGATGATGGAACAACTTATTATTTTGCTGGTAATACAACTGAAAATTATTTACAATTTGGTGGATTTTATTGGCGAATTGTAAGAATAAATGGTGATAATTCGATAAGGATTATTTATCAAGGAACAAGTGCGGATTCAACTGGAAGTGCCGCAAGCATTGGTCATACCGATTTTAATCCTATAACAGATAATATGTATGTTGGATATATGTATGCTAGTAATGAAGTACATGGACTTAGTAATGATAGCACTATAAAGAAAGTTGTAGATGATTGGTATGAAGAAAATCTTTATAATACTGAGTACGAAAATTATATAGATGTAGATGCCGGTTTTTGTGGGGATAGAGATCCTTATTTACGTGATTCTGAAAATGAGTATATTCCAGGAGGAGGAACAGGAACCACAACGACATACTATGGGGCTGCATATAGAGTGTATAAAAAGCATCAGCCAACATTTATTTGTAAATATACAGAAGATTTGTATACAACAAAATTTTCTTTCAAAGGGAATAAAGTTTTAAAATATCCAATAGGACTTATCACAGCGGATGAAGTTTATTATGCAGGAAGTAAAACGTCAACAGAAAATGATTATTACTTAATAACGGGAGAAGACTTTTGGACTATATCTCCATTAGGATTTTGGGCTGATATGAAAAAAGACATAAGAGTTTTTACAGTTTATGCATCTGGAGAACTAGACTATATTGGAATCCAAAGTACTGATGGTGCTGTTCGTCCTGTTATTAATTTAAAGGCGGATATCAAACTAATAGGTTCAGGTATAATGAGCGATCCATATAGAATAAAAGGAGCAGAATAATGAAAAAAACATTGATAATATTTATCTTATTATTTAGTTGTATTATTCTATTTGTAATTAGTAATCAAAAAGAAAATGAAGTGATAATAAGCAATATAAATAATAATATACAAGGATTAGTTTTTTATCTTCAATCTGAAGAGGAAAGTGAAGAATATATTAGTGTAGATACTATACCTTCTAAAGATGAAGGCTATGTTTTTAGTAAAGCTGTCTGTAATGATAATAGTGAAGTTTTGTTTAATAATTATACTTGGTCATTGGAAGTATCTAATATGGAAAATGGAAAAATAAGATGTAAGTTATACTTTGATATTGATGATGCTATAGCAAGAAGATATATATTATCTCAAAATACTGTAAATGAAGAGATACCAAATTTTAATACCATTGCCACAACAAATGAAGGTATATTTATATCTGAAGATGATATTGGAACAACATATTATTGGCGAGGAGATGTTGATGATAATTACTTTTATTTTGCTGGATATTATTGGCGGATCATAAGAATTAATGGGGATGGTTCGATTAGATTAATTTATCAAGGAATAGGTACAGATTCGACAGGTGATAATGCTAATGCTACAACAGCACCATGGCACAGTTTAACTAATGATAATGCATATATAGGGTATATGTATGGTAATGCAAATAGTTCAACTTATGAAGATACTCATGTGAATATAAATAATTCAGATATAAAGGTAAGCTTAGATGAGTGGTATAACTCCAATTTAGAGAGTTACAGTGAATATTTAGCTGATGTTGGTTTTTGTGGAGATCGTTCTTTAAGTTCTGGGACAGGAATTGGTTCTACGACAACTTATTATAATGCTAGTAACAGATTAAGTAATAATAACCCAACTTTTAAATGTATGAATCAAAATGATTTATATACAGTAGATAACGAATTGGGTAATGGAGCATTAACTTATCCAATAGGGCTTATTACTGCGGATGAAGTGGTATTTGCTGGTGGTGTAACAACTGGAGAGGGTGGAAAAGCAAATGAAAATTATTATTTATATACTGGAAGTAATTATCGAACTATGACCCCTTATGCATTTGCAAGTTATAATGGAAGTATGTATACTCAACTTTTCGGAATAGATAGTACGGGAGTAATAAGACGATTTTGGAGTTCTTCTGGAACACAGGGTGTAAGACCTGTTATAAATATTAAAAAGAGTGTAGAATTGGAAGGAACAGGAACAGCAAAGGATCCATATAGAATTATAGACACTGATTTAGAAGATTTGCTTGCTAAAAATTTGATTTTAGCAAATAAAGAAATTAAAACAAGAAGTTTACCGTTTACGACTAGTACAACAGTAACTGATACTACAACAGGAGTAATATATAAGGCACAAGATGACTGGGGAGATACTTACTATTTCGCGGGTAATCCAACCGATAACTGGGTAAAATTTGCCGGATATTATTGGCGAATCATTCGAATCAATGGAGACGGAAGTATCAGGTTAATCTATAATGGAACAAGTACAGCAACAACAGGAAGTAGTACGATGATTAATAGTTTACAAGCATTTAACTCAAATTATAACAGGAGTGAATATGTAGGATATATGTATACTAGTGGCCAACAACATGGAAATACAACAGATAGTCCAATTAAAGATGTATTGGATAGTTGGTATAGTAGTAATCTAGCAAGTTATGCGGATAAGATAAGTACGGAAGCAGGATTCTGTGGAGATAGAGAAATGGCAAGTGGGTATTCATGGAGTAGTACAGGATCAACACATTACTATGCAGGATATGGAAGATTAGCACAAAACAGTAATGGTGTAAATCCAACATTTAAATGTAGTAATAGTAATGATTTATATACAACCTCAACAAGTAGTAAAGGAAATAAGAAGTTGAGCAATCCAATAGGACTCATCACCGTAGATGAAGTAGTAATGGCAGGAGGAGCATGGAATAGTGGGAATAGTAGTTATTATTTATATAATAATGCTGCTTATTGGACCATGTCTCCGTTTTACTTTAATGTTGGTAGTGGTGGCAGTTGGGCTATCATGTTCGGTGTGCGTTCGACTGGCTACCTCGATGCACCTGACGTGAGTAACGTGGGTGGTGTGCGTCCGGTAATAAATCTGGCTCGTGATGTTGAAATAACTGGTAGTGGTACAAGCAGTGCTCCTTATGTAGTGGTTGCCTAAGTCCTGACAATTTTCGACAAATCTAGGTGAAACCTAATAAAAAGTGGGTGTTTTAATACTTAAAAGTGTGCCCATTAAAAATTATCATTCTTTTATTCAAAAATATAGTATTTATTACACGTGAAAAGCCACAACTTTGTTGTGGTATTTTTTTCATGAAAAATATATTGATTAGATATCATAGAGATTGAGGTAAATCATGAATAGAACACCAGATTTTACGTTTTTCTTTTTCAAAATAGAATAATACCTTAAAATTATCTTTACAACGAAAAATAAAAGAATCTTTTAGTTTTTGATCAATAAAATTAAAGAGAGAAAATAAGTTACCAAACCAACGATTAGAGAGCCAAACAATATTAATTAAGGGAACAATAGACTTTAATAAATTGTGAATATTTGATAAACTATCTTTAATACTCAACAAAAAGGTAGTAAATTTATCTTTTACAAATATGTAATTAAAAGAAATAAAAACACGATTATTATCATGTTTAACATTATAATTAGGTAAGATATGAATAATGAGTCTATCAAATAGATTATGATAAGAATAATAATAATTATTTAAAAAGTTAGAAATTCTTCTACATAAAGACTCTAATTGATTATCAGGATAAATAGATAAAAGGGAAAGAGCAATATCATCAAAATTGACAGAGTTAGAGGAAAGTAAAGAAGAGAAGAAATCACCAATAAAATTAAGTTGAGGTTTATTCAAAGAAGTATAAAGGGTATAAGCATACTCCTTTTTTATAAATAAAAGACTATTTGGTACTAAGTACGAAATTTAATTTTTTTTAAAGCAAAAACAGACAAACTACACAGGAGCAAAAGCTCCTTTTTGTTTGCTGATTTGGAAAAATATTGTATAATTATTATGGGAGATGTTATGAATAAGGGTAGAAATTATGATATTGATTATATATTACAGTATGTAGGAACAGATAATGAAGAGGTAGTTAAGTGTTATGTAGCTGAAAAGTTGAAAGAGAATTATTATATTTTTAAAGATGAAAAAGATATTTTAACAACACTAGGTAATTTTATTAGTGAGTATAAGGAAGTATTAAGTGATGAAGATAAGCAAGTTTTAAAGGGCTATACTGGATTAGAATTTAGAAAAATAAACTCATTATTGCGAAGGGTATGGGATTATGAAATTAATGGTCGCTTAACTGATGATATAAAAAAACAATCATATATTTTAGCAGAACAGATGAGAAAGGCGATTTATCAGGCTGTAAAATTACCGATTGGAATCATTAGTTATCGAGGAGTTAGTATTCGTTCTTTTTATGACTATCAGATTACCACAATTGAAGATTTGATTTATATGAAGGATCAATATTATTATGCATCTGCTTTTACTAGTACTAGTTTACTTCAGGAAAAATGTTTTTATTATGAGCAATCTAGTTGGAGTGATAAGGCGAATATATTGATTGAATATTACATACCTAGTGGTAGCGATGATGGAATACTTTTAGCTGATGAAGAACTTAGTTATTCTTCTAAGCAATGGGAATTTTTAATTAATAGTTCTAGTTTATTTAAAGTCATAGATGTTTTTGTTAGTGAAGATAAAACTTATGCAAAATTAAAGATGTTGTTAATACCAGAGCAAATTTGGAATAAGAGAGATTATGATATGGAGAGAAATAAATAGATTTGTTATTGTTTACATTTTGTTTACTATTTATTTTTTTTCTAGTCTTTGCTTTTTAAATCTTAAAAAAAGTGGTTTACATTTGCTTTATGGTTTGTTATAATTGTTTACAGAATAAGGAGTGTTGGTTATGAAAATATTATCTCCAGAGGTTACAAGACTTCTTGATAAATTATATAATCTACGTGGCAGTGATAGTGTGGTATTTAAAGAGATGGAAAGTGCTCATCAGAAAGCAGAGGAAACGAAAGAGAGAACTACTGCTGAAAAGGCTGCTTTACAAGAGAAAATTGCTGGACTTGAAGCTGATAGTAAAAATTTAAGTGAACAAGGAAAAAAATTAATAGAAGTTTTAAAGGGAATTGATAAGAAGTCTTTTGAAACAGTTATTGATCGTTTACATATTAATTTTGATCCCGAAGCTTTAGTGGAAAGATTAGATAGTTCTTTGCCTGAAACAATTGAAAGTGTAAATGATGATATTAAGTCTAGTAAAGAAGAGTTAGTTAAAGTGGAAGAAGAAATGAATAGTGCAATTACGACAATTGAAGAAATTGGTATTCGTAGAGATGCGGCTGTTGCTAATCAAGAAAAATTAAATGAGTACTTTGAACTTGCTTTAGCTGGTAATATTAATATTACAAGAGATTCTATTACTTCTTTGCTTGAACAATTTGATTTATCAGAAGAAGAGACTAGAGAAGCTGCTAAAATTTTAATGTTCCCTGAAGATGCTTTATATGATTATGATGCAAAGATTAAAGAATCAGAGAAAAAATCTATTAGTGAAGTAATGCAAGAAGCTAGAAATCAAGAAGAAACTGTTCAAAAAGTAGAGGAAATTTTAGTAAAAGAAGAACCAGCAAAAGAAGAGGAAAATGTTCAAGAACCAGTAGAGGTTAAAGAAGTTGTTGAGCCAGTTGTTCAAAAGAAATTTGATCGTGAAGATTTAATAGATTTATTTAATGATATTGGCCTTGATTATTTAGATTATACGACAAGTGATTTAGATCAAATTTTAGATCATTTTAATGAAAAAGTTATTAGAAGAAATATTAATATTTTTAAAGAAAATGATTTGAGTTTGGATATATTTGCTGATCATATTAATCTTATTTATGATAGAGAGTTAGAAGCTAAAGTTGATCGTTTGCTTCGTATTGGTAAAAGTGCTTTAGATATTTATCTTAATCCAACCGTTCTTACTAAATATGATTATAAAGGATTAGATAAAGCAATTCTTTTATTACAAAATAGTGGCTTGGACCCAAAGAAAGTTCCACTTATGGCTTATTAGGGAGGTTTAGAATATGGAATTTAAGAAATTTATGGATATGGGAATTAAAACTGAGGAAGGTGTTTTATTAACTAAATATTTGATAGCAATTCATAAAGCTCAAGAGAATATTGCTATGGATATTAAGAATAAGTTTGTTAGTCATGGTTATTCTTTAGATGCAGTTCCAGGAGAATTTTTGAAGATGTTTACCATGAATGAAAAAGAAGTTGCAGAGCTTGGGGCTGTTTTAGATGAAATTAATGAACTTGGTTTAAAGGATATTTTTAATTATAATTTAAGACCAGTATCTTTTAAAAGGGGATTTTTAGAAAAAGTAAAGTTTTGTATGGCTAATAACTTAGTTTATTTAAATGAAGATAATACTTTTATTAAAGAATTAGAAGATTCTTCAGCCTTTGCCTTATATAGTTCACATAAGCCTATGAGTTCAATAAAGACTGCTCAAGAAATAGAACGTGAAGAAGATCGCTTATCAGTTTTAGATCCTGAGGATAGACAAGTATATAATAGTATTGTAAAAAATTTGAATTATTTGATTTTACAAAACCCTACTAATAATAATTTACCGGTTATAGTTGATAATATAGTAAACAAAGTAATTGGTTCTCTTTCAAGAAAAGAATATCATTTTTTACCTCTTAAAGATGTGGTAGATGGTGTTATGTTTGAAGGATTAGATGTTACTCCTGAGATGGAATCTTTAAGAGAGATGATTTTAGAGGCTTGTCCTGATGAATTACAAGAACAAGAGAAAAGAGGGATAGCGTGAAATTTTTAGAAAAATTTGGATTTGAGAAAAAAGATATTGAAGCTTTAAAAGAAAATTCAACTAGTGCTCTAATTAAAGAATTGGAAGCTCATAAAAAATTGGTTTCTAAAAATTTAGAATATTTAAATGATATGGGAGTTACTAATTTAACAGAAATATTTGTTCGTTACCATGATATGTTCTTGATGGATAATAGTAATTTTGTAGAAATATTTAATAAATATGATCAAAAAGATTTGGTATCTAAATTAGCTAAGAATGTTCAAATTATGGAATATCTATAATTTGAACATTTTTTAATGGTAGAATGCTTGCATTCTTTCTAAATATTTGATAGAATAAAATAGTAATTTAATAATAGGAGGAGTGCATAATGGCTCTAGGTAAATTTAAAAGTCTTTTTAAAGATGTAGATGATGATGAGACTTTGACTGGAACAGAAGATGAGTTTTATAATATTAGTGAAGCTGATGCTTTAGCAGAAGCAGATAAGTCTGGGAATAAAATGATATTATTAGAACCACGAGCTTATTCTGAATCACAACAAATAGCAGATCATTTAAAGAATCGTAATAGCGTAGTTGTGAATTTGAAAAGAGTTACTTCTGATCAAGCAAAAAGAATTATAGATTTTTTAAGTGGTTGTATTTATGCAATTGGAGGTACAATGCAAAAAATTGGGGTGGGAATATATCTTTGTACACCGAAAAATGTTAATGTTCAGGGAAAAATTTCTGATGAATCTGAAAAAAATAAAGCAGATGTTGAAGAAGAATGGTAAAATAAGAGTAAGTTTGTCGAGGTGAGGCTCTTTTGAGAAAGTTTAATTCGAGTTTAAATGGCTATAATAAGATAGAGGTAAATAACTTTGTTCATGAGGTTACGCAAGAGTATGAGTCTATGTTAAATAAATTGAAACATCAAGATGAAGAAATAGAAAGATTAAAAAAAGATTTAGAAAAATATCAGAATATGGAAAATACTCTTAATCGGGCTTTAGTTGTTGCAGAAGATGCTTCTAATCAAATTAAGAGAGTAGCGAGAGATGAAGCGAAAGGCGTTATTGAAGATGCGAGAAGAAATGCTTCGAGAATTGTTAATGACGCTCTTTTGAAAGCTGATAAAATAGAGCAAGACGCTGAGACTTTAAAAAGAAGAGTTGTTATATTTAAAAGAAGACTTAGAAGTGTTGTTGATGAACAAGTTGAGTTTATTGATAGCATTAATGAAGACTATTGATGAATCATTTGATTCATTTTTTCTTTTAAGCATTTCTTTTTTGTTTTCTTTATATTATAATATTAGTGGTGATGTAATTTGATAACAAAAGATAATAAAAAAGAAATATTAAAAATTATTTTATTTACGATTGTTTTGATATTTGTCTTTATTCATATTAAAGAGATATGGAGTTTTTTAGGATTTTTGATTCATTTACTTATGCCTTTTATATTGGGAATTGTTATTGCTTTTGTTCTTAATATTTTAATTCATTTGATTGAAAAGAAGCTTCTTAATAAAGTTAAAATGAAAGATAAAAGTAAAAGAACTATTAGTTTGGTTTTATCTTTAGCTATTATTTTTACTTTTATTATTGTTTTATTATTACTTATTATTCCTCAACTTAAAAATACAGTAGATTTATTTGTTGATAATATGCCTATGTATGAAGAGAATGTTAAAGATTTATTACATTATTTTAATGTGGATCCTAGTATGATTCAAAATATTGAAGAGGGGTTAAAAGATTTTGGAAATACGGCTATAGAATTTATTAAGAATAATGGAGATCAAATATTAGAGGTTACTTTGGGTGTTGCTTCTAATGTAATTACCGTTTTAGTTAATTTTGTTATTGCTGTTGTGTTTGCTATTTATTTATTGGTTCAAAAAGAAAAACTGTTGTATCAAGTAAATAAAGTTTTAAAAGCTTATCTTCCAATGAAAAGAGTGGGTAAGATTCAAGAAATTTGTAAATTATCTAATAAAATTTGTGCTAATTTTGTTAGTGGACAGTGTTTAGAGGCAGTTATTATTGGAGTATTATGTTTTATTGGAATGTTAATCTTGGGTATTCCTTATGCTGCAACTATTTCTGTACTTATTGGTGTTACAGCTTTAATTCCTGTTTATGGAGCATTTATTGGTACTATTGTAGGAGCATTTTTAATTTTTATGGTAAGTCCTATTAAAGCTCTCATTTTTATTATCTTTATTCTTGTTTTACAACAGTTTGAGGGAAATCTTATTTACCCCAAAGTTGTTGGTAAATCTGTTGGGTTACCAGGAATTTGGGTATTTGTAGCAGTTACTATTGGAGCTAGTTTAGCTGGAGTTGTAGGTATGCTTATCAGTGTTCCAGTTGCATCTATTTGTTATAGCATTTTAGCTACTGATGTAAATTATCGAATTGAGGCGAAGAATAGTAAAAAAATATTAGCTAAAAAGAAGATTTCATGATAAAATATTTTATTGATCAGAGGTGTAAGGTATGAATTTTATTCCAAGTTATGAAGACAGACTTAGAAATCCTCATTTAAAAGTTTTAGATTTTGAATTGTTGGTGGCTCATCCTGAGGCAAAATTAGCTGTTTGGCAAAGATATAAGATGGATATTCTTTTTCGAACTCGTTTGCAGGATTTAATGATGAGTAATTATTTTTTTAAACAACAATTTGAAGAGGTTTTTCAAGAATATATTCGTAGAGATAAAAGAAGCAGATAAGTTTCTTTTTTCTTTTGGGAAAATATGATATAATTTTTTTAGAAGATTATAGTTAGAGGTGAATCAATTTGAAAAGAGTTATATTAGTAGATGGGAATAATTTAATGTTTCGGAGTTTTTATGCAACAGCATATTCTGGAAATATTATGCGTAATAGTAAAGGATTTCCAACCAATGCTTTATATGGTTTTACGACAATGATGAATAAGATTATGAATGAAGAAAAGCCAGAATATATTGCTGTTGCTTTTGATATAGGAAAAAATTTTAGAAAGAAAAAATATGATTTCTATAAAGAAGGAAGGCAAGCGACTCCTGATGAATTGTTAAAGCAAATGCCTATTGCTAGAAAAATATTGGATGCTATGGGAATTAAATATTTAGAAATGGAACCTTATGAAGCTGATGATATTATAGGTACTTTAGCTAAGATGGCAGATTTAGATCCAGAATATGATGCAACTATTATTTCGAGTGATCGGGATTTATTACAGTTAATTAGTCCAGTTGTGGATGTTAAGCTTTTAAAACAAACAGGTTTTATTAAATATAATCCGGATACTTTTAAAGAAGATTATGGAATTGAACCCATCAGAATTATTGATTTAAAAGGGTTAGCTGGTGATTCATCAGATAATATTCCAGGTGTAAAAGGAATAGGGGAAAAAACAGCTTTAAAATTATTACAAGAATATGAATCTTTAGAAGGTATTTATGAAAATATTGATTCTATAAAAGGAAAAACAAAAGAAAAATTAGAACTTGATCGTGATAATGCTTTTATGAGTAAAGAAATTGCTACTATTTATCGAGATGTTCCTTTAAATATTAGTTTTGAAGATATTCGTTATTTAGGAGTAAATGAAAAAGAGCTTGGTGATATTTTTGAATCTTTAGAGTTTTATTCACTTTTGAAAAATTTTGAGCGTCCAGAAATTATTAAAGATGATATTAATTTTGAAGTAGTTGATGATGTTTTAAATTTACAACTAGGAGATGAATTGGGGATTTTTATTGAACTTGATCAAGAAAATTATCATAAAGGTAAAGTTTTGGGAATTGGTATCAGTGATAAAGAACATAATTACTTTATTAAGGAAGAACATTTTAAACTTTTAGAGACTATTTTGAAAGATAAGATTATTTATGCTTATAATGCCAAAGCTTTAGATATTGTTTTTCGAAGATATAGCCTTGTTTTGCCTTGTATTAATTATGATTTAATGATTGCTGCTTATCTTTTGAATGGATTTACTAAAGATGATATTGCATTTTTAATGCATCCAGAAAGAATTAATGTTTTATTCTATGAAGAAGCTAAGAAAAATGGTTTTGAAGATCAGGAACGTTTAAAAAAAGACATTGTTTTGAAATCGCGTTTTATTTTTGATACAAGGGATACCTATGTTAATAATTTAAAAGTTGAAGAGATGTTTTCTTTATTTCAAGAAATAGAAATGCCTTTAACTAGAGTTTTAGCTGATATGGAATATTTTGGTGTTAAAGTAGATAGCAATATTTTAGATGAAATAAAAAAAGAAGCAGAGGCTAAATTAGAAGTGATTTCTAAAGAAATATATGAGTTGGCGGGGGTAGAATTTAATATTGCTAGTCCTAAACAACTTGGAGAAGTTTTGTTTGGAAGACTTGGTTTGGGAATAGGAAAAAAGACCCAAAAAGGTTATAAAACCGATGCGAGTACATTGCAAAAACTTCAAGGAAAACATCCAATTATTGATCTTATTTTAGACTACCGCAACTATAGCAAAATTGTTTCTACTTATACAGCTAGTTTGGAAAATGCAAAGTTCCCTGATGGAAAAATACATACTATTTTTAAACAAACTTTAACTAGAACTGGTAGGCTTTCTAGTGTTGAACCAAATTTACAAAATATTCCTATTCGAGGAGAAGAAGGAAGAAAAGTAAGGCGTGCTTTTTTGCCAACCAATGATTTATTTTTGAGTATTGATTACTCCCAAATAGAGCTTAGAATTCTTGCTCATATTTCTGGTTCTCAAGAATTAATTCAAGCTTTTCAAAATGATCAGGATATTCACACTAAAGTGGCAGCGGATATTTATGGTGTTGAAGAAAGCAAAGTTACTAAACTTATGCGTTCAACAGCTAAAGCAGTTATTTTTGGTATTGTTTATGGTATTAGTGGTTTTGGTTTAGGTGAGAATTTAAATATTAGTAGTAAAGAGGCTCAAGAATTTATTAATAAATATTATGAATTATATCCTGGTGTTAAACATTATATGGATAATATTATTAAAGAAGCTTATGAAAATGGTTCTGTAAGGACACTATTTAACCGTAAAAGAACGATTGAAGAACTTAATAATCGTAATTATATGATTCGTTCTAGTGGAGAGAGAATTGCCCTTAATACTCCAATTCAAGGAACAAGTGCTGATATTATTAAGAAAGCTATGGTTTTAGTTTTTGATGAGTTTAAGAAAAAAAATATCAAAAGTAAAATGGTTTTACAAATTCATGATGAGCTTGTTATTGATACTTTGGAAGAAGAAAAAGAAATGGTTACGGAAATTGTAAAAAACGTAATGGAAAATGTTATTCAGTTATCGGTTCCTCTTAAAGTGGGAATTGCATCTGGTAAAGATTTATATGAGGCTAAATAATGGAGATAGATGAAATTGTAAAGCTTTATCCTGAAGATTTTGTTCCTTTTTTAAAAAAGATTTATCAAGGTTGTATTCATTTTTTAGGGAGTGATTGGAAAAACTTGGTTGAACAAGTTTTTCTTCAGGTTCCTTTTGTTTTTAATCGAAATGTATATGATGTGTTAGTTGAAAGAAATATGTTAGAAATAAATTCTATAGTTGGTAGCGAGGAACTTAAAAGAGCGAGTGGAGTTTATTCTTCTTTTCCTGTTTTAAAGTATGATGGAAAAAATTATTCTATTCAGGAAATTAAAAGAATTATTGTCGTTTCTAATTTTTCAGTGGATTCTGTAAATTCTATTTCTTCTTTTATTCATGAACTTGGTCATGCTTTAAAAGCTTTTCAAAATGAATATCAAATTGAAGGAAATATGCTAGTTAGAAGAAGTGGGTTTATAGAAGAAAAGTTTTTATTAACTGTTCAAGATGGAGAAGTAAAAAGAGAGTTTATTTCTGAAAAAAATATGGGACTTGAAGAAGGGTTAAACTGTATTTTTGAAGAAAAAATGATGCAACAATTTATAGAGCCAAATTTTAAAAGTAATGCATATGGGGGAGTTAGCTTTGTTGCAAATATTTTGTGTGATCGTTTTTCTTTATTTGATGTTTTTATGGAAGCAGAACTTACAAAGGATGATCAATCTCTTCGAAAATTTTTGGGAGAAGAACATTATTTTTCTTTAAAAGAATTATGTGATAAAATTTATCAATTAGATTTAAAAAGATATCAAGTTGCTTTTAATTCTGAGCAATTATTTCAAACCACTAAAAAGAGAGATCAATTGGTTCTTCAGGATTTCTTGGAACTTTATAATAAAATAAAAAAAGATAGAAACAAGGAGGACGAATATGCCAGAAATAGCAGAAGTTGAAACAGTAAGAAATACTTTAAAAGAAAGAATTCTAAATAAGAAAATAAAAGAGGTAAAAGTATTTTATGAGCCAATGATTGAAAGTGATTTAGTCTCTTTTAAGAAAAATTTGATTGGTGCATCTTTTATTGATATTAAAAGAAGAGGAAAATGGTTAATTTTTGAGACAGAACATTATTATTTGTTATCTCATTTGAGAATGGAAGGTAAATATTTTATTAAAGATAAAAATGAAGTAAAAGAAAAACATGAACATGTGATATTTATTTTTGAAGATGATACAACTTTAAGATACTGTGATACTCGCAAATTTGGAAGAATGAATCTTGTTTTAAAAGCTGATTTAGAAAATGTAGAAAGTATAAAAAAGCAGGGGTTAGAGCCTGGTGATGAACAGCTAACAAGTGAGTATTTATTAAAGAAGTTTAAAAATAAAAAACTTCCCATTAAAACTGTATTGTTAGATCAAACTATAATTAGTGGACTTGGAAATATTTATGCAAATGAGGTTTTGTTTTATGCTAAAATTAATCCTTTAAAACCTGCGTGTAATCTTACAAAAGATGAATGTGAACAAATTGTGGTTGGCTCAGATATAATTATTCGCGAAGCAATCCGAATGGGTGGTACTACAATTCGAAGTTATACTTCTAGTTTAGGTGTAACCGGGAGATTTCAGCAGAATTTAAAAGTACATAAAAGAGAGAAAGAACCATGTTTAGAGTGCAGTACTTTAATAGAAAATGTAAAAGTAGGAGGAAGAAGTACTTATTATTGTTCTATGTGTCAAAAAGAAAAGCAATAAACTATTCAAAAAAGATTGGTTTATTGCTTTTTTCATAAGCTAAAATTTTATTTTTACTGACTAAGCTATAGACTTGAGATGCAATTAATTCATATTTATATTGTAAGGAATTAGGGATAGGAACTAAGGAGATTTCTAAGTCTTCTTTTAAATTATGTAGATATTCTCTTCCTTTTTTATTGAATCCTAATATTTTGATATATTCGATATTTGCTAGTTTATTAATTTCTTTTGGTAGTCCTATTAAAATATGAATTAGCATTCTTGTTATTTTATTGTAGGTATATCTTTTTGTTTTGATACTTAGAATTAGTTCTTCTAAAGTGTTAGAATCTATTATTTTTTCTTTTAATCTATTTTCAATTCCTTCATCAACGGTTAAATACCTACTTAAGTCTAGGTCAGTAAGTATTTTATATTTTATATAAGGAAATAGGTTTTCTAGAGAAATGTTTTCAATTAGTTTTAGAGTTTTTCTGGGAACAAAGTTAGTGATATTTTCTTTTTGTTTTAATTTATTTCTTATGTTACTAGCACTGATTATATTAGTGTTTTCAGTTTTACTATGATAAGTACTTGTTCTTTTAATTGTTACGGGAGTAATATTTAACTTGTTTTTTTGGATGGCTTTTATATAAGAAATTCCAAGTAAATCATTTGGATTAAAAATATCTTCTTCAATATTTAAAGCTTTGGCAAGGGCTGTTGGGTAGTTTATACCTGTTGCTAGTAATTCCTTTACTTTTTCATTATATTCTTTTTGCTCTTGGATATCTGCTACTTTTTTTAATATCTCAACATTATTTCTTTCACTTCCAAAAACAAGATAATTACACCCTAAATAACCTAATATTTTGATGGCTGCATCAGCAAAAATATCAGCACTTTGAGTGCCAAAAATAAAGGGAAGTTCTACTACTAAATCTACTCCATAAATTAAAGCTAATTTGGCTTTGTTTTCTTTTGATAAAATACTTATTTCACCACGTTCTAGAAAGTACCCATTTAAGACAAGTATAATTGCTTTTCCAGGAAATAATTTTTTTACTTGTTCGATATGGTAAATATGTCCATTATGTAAAGGATTGTATTCACAAATAATTCCTACTGCTTCCATTTTATGATCACCTTATTTTAGTATAACAGAAAATTTAAATAAAGAGAAGTAGACATTATTTTAAATATTTTGAATTATCTATTTTTCCTAAAAGATAATCAGCAGAGATGTTATATTTTTGACAAATCATGTATAAATAAGGAGTAGCGATTATAAATTTTCCTTGTTCATATCCAACAATATTTGATTGAGTAGTATTTAAGAATTGAGCAAGTGCTTTTTGTGTTATTCTATTTTCTTTACGGAAAGTTTTTAGTCTTTTTCCAGAAATTTTTAAATCAACTTCTTTTTTAGTGTTGGTATATTGTTTTATACTTGTAAAATCAAATAAATAGTCGATCGAAACATGGAAAAAATCTGCTAGAATACTTAACTTTTTAATAGGAATTATTGTATATTCTCTTTCAAATTGGCTATAAGTAGCAGAATGTATTTGAAGTAAATTGGCTAGTTCGTTTTGAGTTATTTCTTTTTCTTCTCTTAAAAATTTTAGCTTTTCACTGTATATCATAACATTTCACCAATTTAATTTTCTCATGATAAATTTTTTAAATTGATTAACTAGGGTAATATTGATATTTTTCTTGACTTTTGAACTAGCTCAAACTATAATTTGAATATAAGCTAGGAAACTCATCGTAGCTTATATAAATAAAAAAATAAATGAAGGTATACTTCATAAAGGAGAATAAGTTATGAAATTTGAAGTATTAAAAAGAAGTCATTTAAAAAGAAATATTATCATAGGAATAGTGGTGATAGTAATTTTGAGTGCAATAGTATTCATATTTACGAGTGCTAAGATTAAAAATACTCAAAGTATACCGTTAGCAAATGGAACTATCAATTATAGTTTAGCAGATTTAAATATAGTGGCTATTATAGTAGATGGGGAAGAAATGGATCAAGTTCCTGATGGAAATTATGAATTAACGGAAGAAAGCTATTGTACTGTAAATGGTGAAAAAGATAGTGGTATTAAGTTAAGTTATGATAGTGTAGTGAAGAGTTTAAGTGTAACACCTATGACAACAAAGGGAACTAAATGCTATTTATACTTTCAAAATGCAAATTTTTATCAATGGAATCGATATCAACTTAATAAAATAACTACTTATTTATGGAATCGTTATGATGTTGATTCAGAAATTGATTATTATTCTACTACTTATGGTGGAAGTGGAAGTATTACTAATTCTAATGGTTTTCGTAAGATTTATGTACATCAAAAAACAACTGCACCTAATTTTGATTCAGATACAGGTCGGGTTAGTTCGCCTTTAACATCTGGTAATTTAAATGGAATAGAGGTTGGACATTGGTTTACGACGTCTGTTTATGGGAAAACTGCATATCAATATAGTAGTGATGGGGAAAATGGTACTATAATTTATTACTCACAATCTATTAGTAGTAGTCCTCATTATACTTATTCGCAAGGAAGTTATTTAGATCAAGTTACTTCTCAAGTTAGTTCTTCTTATCCTAATAATGGTCGGTCTGGTAATTATTGGTATGTTTATCAGTCTTCAGATACTAGTTATAGTCGAGGGGATTTTATAGATATTGTTACTTCTAAAGAGGAAAATGCTTATCCTGATGATAACTACAGTGGTGATTATTGGTATGTTAAAATAACGTAATTCTATTATTCTCTTGTATTTTTATTTCGTTTATATTATACTTTTAGTAGGTGATACCTATGGAATTGGATTTAGTAAAACTTAGTAATGAGAATCGTTTTGAATATGATCAAGATTTTTCGATTAATTTAAATATATATAAAAATAAAGAGATCCATGATTTAAAAGATTTGTATTTAAAAGGTGAAATTTATCTCAATTCAGTTTCAATGTTAGAAGTCCATTTAGAGATTACAGGGGTTATGATTATAACTGACTCTGTTACAAATGATTTTGTAGATTATCCTTTTGTTAGTAAAATTGATGAAGAATATGATTTAAATGATGAAAATTTCTTAGAAACTTATCAAAAATCGCAAAATATACTTGATATTATGAAGATTTTGTGGGAAAATATTGTTCTGGAAGTACCCATGAGATTTACTCTAACAGAAGATGCTCATCTTTCTGGTGAAGGTTGGAGTTTGGGTGAAAATAAAAATGAAGATAATAATATTGATCCAAGATTTGCTAAGCTAAGTGAATTATTGGATAAAGGGAAGGAGTGAAAACATGGCAGTTCCTTTTAGAAGAACAAGTAAAACTAAAAAAAGAATGCGTCGTACTCACTTAAAAAAAGAGGTTGGAGCATTAACTAAGTGTCCAAAATGTGGTGCAACTTTAAGACCTCATCGTGCATGTACTAAGTGTGGTTACTATAAAAATGAAGAAGTAATCAAAGTTGAAAATAAAGATGCAGAATAGTTAGTATATCTAACTTTTTTTTAGATTAAAAAGGAGAAAATTGTTATGAATGACATTAAGGTACAAGCTATTTATAAGCATTTTAAAGGGGATTTATATCTGGTTTTGGATATAGCAACTCATAGTGAAACAAAAGAAAAATATGTTGTTTATCGGGCATTATATGGAGATTTAAGTTTATACATTAGGCCATTAGAGATGTTTGCTTCGGAAGTGGATCATGAAAAATATCCTGATGTAGTTCAAAAATATCGGTTTGAATTACAGAATATTAGAAGTGTTAGAGAACAATAATAGATTAGGGAAGATAATAATATCAGACTAAATGAATATAAGAATTTAAATAATTTTTTGGCAAAATATTTTAATTTTTAGAGTAGGTTGTCTTGATATTATTACGGGGGTTTTAGTGGTTAAAATTAGTTAGAGCGATCTAACTTTTTTGTTTTTAATGGGCTAGTAAAAGTAAGAGAAATATGGTATACTTTATTCAAATAATAAAGGAGTGTCTAGAATGAAGTATGACGATTTAGAGAAAACTAAAGATTTATTTGATATTGTTGTAGATGATGTTCCTACTCCAATTGATAATATTGATGAGGAAGGAATTAGTAAAGACAATTTGACTGATGAATTAACTTTTGGGTTAAGTGGTGAAGATGCGGTAGAACCACAAAAAGAAGAGAAAATTGAAATGTTAGAGACTGATAAAAAAGACGAGAAAAAGAAAAAAGAAAAAAAGCCTAAAAGAAGTCTAAAAGAAATTTGGAAGAGTTGGTCTAAAAAGAAAAAGATTATGGTTATTGTTTCTTTAATTATTATTATATTAGCGATTGTTGCCCTTGTTTTATTTTTGACTTTGAAGGATAATAAGGAAGAAGAAAAGAAGCCAGAGGTTCCAGAAGTAATTGTTGAAAAAGATAATTATATTTATCGTGATGGAACGTTAGTATTTTTAGATCAAAATGATAAAGAAATTGGTAGTTATGATTGTAAAAACAAATCAGAAGAATTGTGCTTTGTTTCTCCTTATAGTAATGAAGATAATTTTGATGGTGAAAAGAATGTTTATGAAGATGAAACCTTAATAGAAAGACCTAGTGCTATTTATCAGGATAATTATGTGTTTATTTTTGATAATGAATCTTTAGATGATGAAAGTGTTCTTTTATATAATATTGAGAATAAAGAAATAGAAGAGACTTATTCATTAGTTAAAGGATTTAATGATAGTGATTTTGTTATTGTTAAAAATGATAAAAATAAATATGGAGCTTTAAGTTTTAGTAATGAAGGAATTAAAGAAGTTTTAGCATTCTCTTATGATTATTTGGGAAGAATGGCTAGTGATAGTAATTTGGTTGTAAAAACGAATAATCGTTATTATATTTATAGTGAAGAAGGAAAGAATTTAAGTCAAGGACTTAACTATGAAGTTAAGAGTTATAATGATCAATATATTGTTGTAGATAATAGTGGATATTATTTATATGATTATGATGGTAATTTGATTTATGATGATGGGTATGATTTTATTGAATTATTAGATGATTATGCGGTTGTTATTGATCGTAATAAACTTTATATTCGTGATTATAAGAATAATAAATATAATGAAGAGGGAATTGTCCTTGAGAACTCTTATTTTAATCCTTTAAATGTTTATAGTGAAGATAAGAAGTTAATTGAAACTAAAAGAGCTTATGAAGTTGAAATTAATGATGATGTTTTAGATGTAACTTTAACAAAGGATGGAAAAGAAAAAGCAGAATCTATTGATTTACAAGATGGGAAAATGAGTGCTAATTATACTTATATTAATTATTTTGATGGAGTATTATATTTTTATAAAGATGAAGAAGAAACCGATTTATTAGGAAGTTATAGTTGTACAAATAAAAATTCTACAGATTTAACTAATTGTACTGTAGCAACCGATTCTTTCTTTAGTAAAAATGAAGTAGAAGTTGATCAATCTAGTAATGTTGGATGGATTCCTATTTATAATGAACGCTATGTATTTATTTTAGATACTATTGACACTAATAATCCAACTATTGTTCTTTATGATTTAAAGGAAAAGGATGAAAAGAAAGCAAAATTAGCTACTTATACAGCTATAGATAGTGGAAGTTATACAAAAGAGAAAAAGATAAATTTTAAAAGTACGGATGCTACGTATGTTATGGCAAAGAATAAGAGTGGTAAATATGGATTAATTCGTATTGGTGATCACGTTTCTGGAACAATTGCTTTTAGTTATACTTCAATTGAAAAATTGGGTGATTATTATGAAGTTGGCACTTCTAGTAATACTTATCAATTATTTAGTAATGTTGGTGGAGAAATAACAGATGCTTATGGATATCGTATTGTTGATTATGTGGGAACTTATTTAAAAGTTATAGATGGTAGTAAATATTATGTTTATGATTTTCTAGGCAATAAATTAAGAGAAGAAGATGGTGCATATAATTATGTAGATCTTCAAAATAATTATTATGTCGTAATTGATTCTAAAAATATGCTTAATATTCATAAATATAGTGATCCAAGTTTTTCATTATCAGAATCAATAGATGTTGGAACAGAAAATTATAATGGTTCTTATACTGTAAAAGAAGTTAATGGCGGATTTAGTGTTACGATTACTAGTACAAATACTACTTATACTTTTGATAGTAATGGATTAAAATCAGTTAGTAGTTGAAAAATATTTTAAATTTTGATAGAATACTTGTATAAAAGCGATGAACAAGAGGAGTACAGTACTGGATTTTTTAGAGAGTTCTAGGGTGGTGGAATAGAATATTGAAGGTATTGGAAGGTTGCTTGGGAGCTGGTTTTTAAAAACCCGTATGTAATACGTTAAAAATTTAAGTGAAATAAAAGGTGGTACCGTGCATTTATGCACCCTTTGGTGCTATCTTTTTTTATTGGAGGAAGCCTATGCTAGTTAATTTAGGACATTTAGAAAAGAAAGATATTAATTCAAAAGTTTGTAAAGTAAGAGCAGTTATAATGAATTATGAGGGGAAATTTTATGTTACCAATATGGATAATTCTTATAATCTTCCAGGAGGTCGAGTGGAGGCACATGAAGATTTAAAGGATGCTTTGATAAGGGAGCTAAAAGAAGAGTTAGGAATAAATATTACAACAAAAGAGATTCAATATATTGGGAATATTGTTTTTTGGCACAAAGATTTTTTTGGTGAAAAGATCAATGTTAATAGGGAAAATGATGTAAATTTATTTTTGATAGTAAATCCTAAGAAAGTTGAACCAGAACGAGTCCACCTTACTAATTATGAAAAACATTATCATTTTCATTTAATGAGCTGTTCTTTGGATGAAATTCTAAATTTGTTAAAAGAAAAGAATGAAAATAAATATAAAAAATTTACTGATGTTGAATTAAAAATATGTTTGAAAGAATTTGAAAAATATAGGAAAGAGGTACATTTATGTTAGATAAGAAATATAATCATTTAGAAGTAGAAAAAAATAAATACGAAAGTTGGAAACAACGGGGTTATTTTGAATCTGTTGATAAAAGTAGAAAGCCATTTTGTATTGTAATCCCACCTCCAAATGTTACTGGTAAATTACATATTGGGCATGCTTGGGATACTTCTATTCAAGATATACTAATTCGTTATAAAAGAATGCAAGGATTTGATGCTGTATGGATTCCAGGTATGGATCATGCAGGCATTGCAACTCAAGCTAAAGTAGATAAAAAATTAAAAGATATGGGAATTAATCCTAGAGAAATATCTAGAGAAGAATGGCTTGAACATGCTTGGAATTGGAAAAAAGAATACGCAGAAAATATTCATGCACAATGGGCTAAACTAGGTTTATCTTTAGCTTATTCTAAAGAACGTTTTACTTTAGATGAAGGTTTATCTAAAGCAGTAAGAAAAGTATTTGTAGATTTATATCAAAAAGGTCTTATTTATCAAGGAGAAAAGATTATTAACTGGGATCCTGTTGCTATGACTGCTCTATCCAATGAAGAAGTTATTTATAAAGATATTCCCGGAGCTTTTTATCATTTAAAGTATCAGTTAGTAGATAGTGATTTATATTTAGATGTTGCGACAACTCGTCCGGAAACATTATTTGGTGATACAGCGGTTGCGGTTAATCCGGATGATGAACGTTATAATCAGTTCATTGGTAAAAAGGTTATTTTACCGATTGTGGGAAGAGAAATTCCTATTATTGGTGATAATCATGCTGATATGGAAAAGGGAACGGGATGTGTTAAAATTACACCGGCTCATGATCCGAATGATTATGAAGTAGGATTACGCCATGATTTAGAAAGAATTGTTTGTATCAATCCAAATGGTACGATGAATGAAAATGCTGGTTGCTATGAGGGTCTAGATCGCTTTTTGGCTCGGGAAAAATTGATTGGAGATTTAAAAGAACAAGGCTTATTACTTTCCGTAGAATCTATTACGCATAATGCTCCTTTTAGTGAAAGAAGTGGAGCTTTAATTGAACCTTATTTATCTAAGCAATGGTTTGTTAAAATGCGTCCTTTAGCTGATCAGGTTTTACGTAATCAAAAAAATAAAGACAAAAAAGTTAATTTTGTTCCAAAACGTTTTGAAAAAATTATGAATCATTGGATGGAGATTACTTATGATTGGTGTATTTCACGGCAACTTTGGTGGGGACATAGAATTCCTGCTTGGTATAAAAATGGAGAAGTTTATGTTGGGAATTATGCTCCTAAAGAGGATGGATGGATACAAGATAGTGATGTTCTTGATACATGGTTTTCTAGTGCTTTATGGCCTTTTTCTACTCTCGGCTTTCCAGATAATACAGATGATTTAAAAAGATATTATCCTAATCAAGTATTAGTTACCGGTTATGATATTATTCCTTTTTGGGTAAATCGAATGACTTTTCAAGGCTTGGAATTTTTAGGTGAAAGACCATTTGAATATTGCCTTATTCATGGACTTATTCGTGATAAAGAAGGACGTAAAATGTCTAAGAGTTTAGGTAATGGTATTGATCCAATGGATATGATCGAGAAATACGGAGCCGATGCTTTACGTTATTATCTTACAACTTCTGTATCGAATGGGATGGATCTTAAATTTGATGAGGAAAATTTAAAAGCTACTTGGAATTTTATTAATAAACTTTGGAATGCTTCCCGTTTTGTTTTAATGAATTTAGAGGGTTACCAAAATAGTTCTAGATTAGAAGGATATTCTATTATTGATGAATGGATTTTGACGAAATATAATGAGACCATAAAAAATGTTACAAGGTTTATGGATAAGTTTGAACTTAATAATGCGGGTACAGAGATTTATAATTTTATTTATGATGATTTTTGTGATCATTATATTGAATTCGCTAAATTTCATATGGAAGAAGATAATACTAAACAAGTGCTTGTACAAGTATTAAAAGGTATTTTAAAGATGCTTCATCCGTTTATGCCTTATGTTACGGATGAGATTTATGGAATGATTCCTAATATAAGTGAAAATATTATGGTAAGCGATTATCCAAAATATAATAAAAAAGAAATTTTTAAAGATGCTTGTCAAAAAGTGGAACATATGATTGAATTTATTAAATTATATCGCAAAACATATCAAGAAAATCATATGGATAAGTCGGTTCAAGTCAAATTTAATAATGATGAAGATTATTCTTTAATTCGGCAAATGTTAAAGATTGAAAATGTGGTTAAAGATTCTCTTAATATAGTTTCTTATCCAGTTCATTATCAAGAATTTGATGTTACGATTTATTTTGAAAAAGAAATAACGGAAGAAGAAAAAGCATTATTAAAAAAAGAAATAGAAACTTTAAAAGCATCTATTGCCAAAAGAAAAAGTCTCCTTGCTAATTCTAATTTCATTAGTAAAGCTCCAACTCATTTAGTAGAACAGGAAAAGGAAAAACTAGCTTTAGAAGAAGAGAAGTTAAAGAAGTTAGAAATTTAACTTCTTTTTTGTCAAGGATTATAATAATTCTTTACCTTTTCTTAAGTTTTCATGTATAATAAGAATAGATAAAAAATTGGGAGGTTATAATGAGTTTTTTAATTAATGGAATAAGAGGGTTTTGTATGGCACTTGCAGATAGTGTTCCAGGGGTTTCGGGTGGAACGATTGCCTTTATTTTAGGTTTTTATGATAAATTTATCAATTCTTTAGATGATTTAGCTTACGGGGATAGAGAGAAAAAGAAGAAAGCTTTATTCTTCTTGTTTAAAATTATTCTTGGTTGGCTCGTTGGAATGGTTTTGGCGGTTTTAATTTTGACTAGTTTGTTTGAAAAACATATTTATGCTGTAAGCTCTGTATTTATTGGATTTATTGTGTTTTCCATTCCGCTTATTGTTAAAGAAGAAAAGAAAACTTTAAAAGGAAAATATCAAAATTTGATTTTTACTTTATTAGGAATTATAGCAGTTGTTCTTATTACATATCTTAATCCGGTTACGGGGGATGCTAATGCCGTAGATGTTTCTAAATTAAGTATGGGACTTGGTTTTTATGTTTTTGTGGTTGCGATGATTGCTATATCAGCGATGGTTTTACCTGGTATTTCCGGTTCTACTTTGTTGCTGATATTTGGTTTATATGTTCCAATTATATCAGCGATTAAAGAATTGTTGCATTTGAATTTTGATTATCTTCCGGTCTTAATTGTATTTGGACTTGGAGTTTTAACAGGAATTTTGATGGTTGTTAGGTTTATTAAACTAGCTCTAAAAAAATATCGAAGTCAATCAATTTACTGTATCCTTGGTTTAATGGTTGGTTCTATTTATGCAATTATTATGGGACCTACCACACTTAGTGTTCCACAAGAAGCTTTATCTTTTTCTACTTTTAGTATCTTATTTTTCTTGATTGGTGGTTTAGTTATTATTGGACTTGAACAGTTGAAGAAGATTTTAGAGAAGAAAAAAGAAGATTAGTTTATTAAAAAATTGCTTAATGATGTTTTTAAGCAATTTTTTTCTTTTTTAGTTTTCTAACTTTTACTTGATATTTTAGATTGTATTTTTCAATCATTTTCTTTTTCTTTAATAGTTTTTCTTGGTTTTTAATTAAATTGTATTTTAATCTATTGATATATATTAAATATTCTTCATCATAAGATAGTTCTGGGTATTTAGTTCGTATATCATTTTCAAGATATGATAGGTATGCAATATTATTATTTGTTAAGTTTAGAGATTCATTTAAAGCATCATTTCCTCTTCTTATTTCTTCTAATTCTGGCTTTGTGAAATTTGATGTCTTATGTCTTAAGATAAGATTTAAAAAGTTTAGATGATTACTTACAAAAAGACCAGCGGTAAAATAAAAGAAGTATTTATTTCTTATGAAGGGGAGTAGAAGAATAGATGGTAATTCTAGAGTTTTACAAGCTTTCTTGATTTTTAGTTTAATTAATTCTTTTTCGATTTTGCTCACTTGTTCTTTACTTAAGAATTCTAAATCTTCTGCTTTCTGGATGTTTTTCTCGTTTAAATCTATTTGGTTTTCTAAATGTAGCTTTTTTAGCTCTTCTTCTAGTCTAAATAACTCTTGATCTAAGATGGCCTCTTGTAATAAATTTTCTTCTTTTTTAAGATCTTCTCCTTTTTTTATTTCGAGTTCTTTTTTAACTTGATTTAGTTTGCTTTCTTGTTGTATTAGTTTTTGTTTACTTTCTTCTGTAAGAGGTTTTTGTTTTAAGTTAGTAATTTCTTTTAATAATATATCAATTTCGATTATTAATTTGTCATAATCTTTATCTTCAAATTCTTCTTTGGTTAATTCTATATTTTTATTTTCGCTAATTTTTTTAATTTTATCATCTAATAGTGAAGTGTCAACTAAAATAGGTTTTTGTTCTTCTTGTTTCTTTTTCTTTTTTAGTTCTTCTTTGGGCTCTTCTTTTGATTTTTGATTTTCTATTGTTTCTTCTAAAATTACTTTTTGGTTATCAAGATTAGGTGGAATATCTTCTAGAAATTCAATATTTTCTAGTTCTATTTCAGGAAGAGGTACAGATTGTATTTCAAGTGGTGATGATTGTAAGGTTTCTTTTCTTTTTAATGGACTTTCTAAAGGAACTAGGTTTTTGTCTGGAGCTTTTGTATTATTCAAACTTTCAGAAGCTTGAATATTTTTTTCTTTTTTAGGAGTAATAATTGGTGTATTTTTTTGGTCAGTTATAAATGGGGTTCTGTTATTTTGATTTGATAGTGTATCTTGATGAAAAATACTTTTTAGGGGAGTATTTTTTACTAAAAGTACTTCTTGTTTCATTGGCAATGAAGAAAAAATATTCTTTTCAGTTGTTTTTTTTGGTGTATCTTCAATATTGGTTGCTTTTTTAATTTCAAGCTCTATTTTATTTAATTCTTCTAGGCTTAACTCTTTTATTTTTTCTTTTAATTCTTCCTCATTTTGAATATGTTTTGTTTCTATTTCTTTGGCTAATTGAGGAATGATTTCTTCTTCTATTTTTTCAATTATTTGTTCATCTTCTTTAGTTAGTTCATATCGTTTTATTTGGTATTTTTCACAGTAAAATTCTATTATTTTTTCTTTTAATGTTTCTTTCGTTGGCCCAAAAATAGAATTTTTTATTAGAGTAGGGTTATCTTTAAAACTTGTTGATGATATTGGCTCTTTCTTTTTAGATTGAAGTTTCTTTTCTTTCATTTTGTTTTTTTCATTTTCAAGTTTAGTATTTTTACTAAAAAAATGGCATATGAAACAAAAGATAATTATTATAATATATTTTATCCACCAAAAAATTTTTTTAATTAATTTTATTAGCCAGTCCAATATTCTTTCCATGAAAATCACTAATCAAAATTTTAGCATAAAATTTTAAATATGTAAAATCTTGTTTTGATATTTTTTAAACTTTATTAAATAAAAAAACATTACGTAAGGTAATGGTTTAATTATATACTTTCATAAAAATGGCGTCCTCGATTGGAGTCGAACCAACGACCTACTGCTTAGGAGGCAGTTGCTCTATCCTACTGAGCTACGAGGACATCTGATAATTTGATTATATAAGAAAATAAGAATTTTTTCAATATTTATTTTTATTTTGTCTTATAATATATTATTTTTATTGTTTTTTATTTGACAGTTTTTTACAATTTAGATTTTAAAATGTTTTTTTTGTAAGAAAAAACAGCAAAATGAAAAAATGACACAAAAAATAAAAAATTTTTTTCAAAAAAAATATTGAAATAATTACTGGGTATGATATAATGCTATTGAGGGTAGAGAAATGAAAGAAAATGAAGTTTTTAAAAATTTGATTGTTGTTAAAAGAAGTGGGCAACGGGTTAATTTTAATAGTGTTAAAATCGCTGTTGCTATTAAACATGCTTTTGATAATGATAACGATGAAGATAGTGCTTCAAATGAGAAAAAGATAAATAAAGTTTACAATTTAGTACTCGAGTATATTGTAACTGTTTATGAGAATCGGAAGACAATCAATGTTGAAGATATCCAAGATATCATAGAGGATACCCTTAAAAAATGTGGATATATCACTGTTTTTCAGAAGTTTAACGAATATCGTTTACAGCGTGCAGCGTCAAGAGAAGCTTTTTCGGTAAAAGAACAGCATAAATTTGTTAAAGCTGTAGAAAAGATTGGCTTAAATGCTAAAAATTATCAAGAAAATAAGCCTGCTGATTTGATGTTTAATTTTGGAAAGACAGTTTCTCAGGAGTTTGCGAAAGCGTATTTAATTGAGTCTAAATATAATCGAGCTTTTGAAGAAGGAAGAATATATATAGAAAATATAAATGCTTATGCTTTAAAAACGACTTCGTCTGCTATTGTTGATCTAAGTAGTATTATTAGTGATGATATATCCGATTGTACAGAAAAACTCATCTATATTATTAAGAACTTTAAAGAAGAACAATTTGGAGAGCAAACTTTAATGAATCTTGATTTGTTATATGAGAATGTTACTCTTGCGTGCTTTAGGAATAAATTTATTATCAATTTGGAAATGTTTTTTAAAGTTATGGGATTATTAGAATTTCTTGATTTTACGAAATTGAAAGAAAAAATAATGTTAGAAAAAACATTAGAAATATCTATTCATTCATATCAAGATATATTGTTAAATTCTACCAGTAAAAATATTTTTTTAGATGTATTATCTTTTACTAGAGAAAAAATATTAGAAGAGCTAGAGAAAAATGTAAGGAAATTATTAGAATTTATTAAAAATGGTACTTATAGGCTTGCTAATCATAAAGTTAATATTAGTTTAAGTTCGGAAGATACACATTTTAAAAAGATTTATTTTAAGATTATATATGAAATTCAGGATCAAGATTGTACAACCATTTATAAGTATCAAAATAATAATGATTTTCTAGTAGAAGCAATATCAAAGAAATTAGATGTTATTGTCTTATTTTTAGATAATCATCTTAATGAAGAAATGGATGTTTTAAGTAATATGCTTTATTTAGATGAGAATGTTTTTAGTGATGAAATTACATCTAGAGGAAAGATGAAACTTTCTACAGTTACTATTAATTTAGCTAGACTGGGTTTAAAATATCATCAAAAAAATATGGATGCTTTTTATCAAGAATTAGAAGAACTATTAGAACTTAGTAAAAATTCTTTGATTCAAAGATATGAATATCAGGCAAACCTTTATAAAGAAAATTATACTGTTATATTTAATGATAATATGCTTTATGAAGCTAAAAAATTGGAAAGTAACCGGCGAGTACGGAAAGTTCTTAGAAATGGTGTTTTAAACATTAGTTTTTCTGGATTGATGGAGTGTAGTAAAGCACTTACTAGTAGTAATGATGTGGATAAAATTCTAGATTTTGGTTTAAGCATTGTAGCTTTTATGAAAGAAAAAATAAAAAAATATACAAATGATTTAAAAATCAATTTTGCGTTAAGTGAAGAAGCAGATAAAAGTATTGGTAAACACTTTTTAGCGCTTGATAAAACGATGTATGGAAATATTGAACTTTTAAAAAAAGATTACTATGAAGGAATTAGTGATTATTTAAAAGATAGTACTAAAAAGTATCAATATGCTAGAAAATATCAAGATTTATGTTATTTTAATTTAGTTATGGATGTTCCTAGAAATAGGCAGGCAATTTTAACTTCGTTGGAATTGTTAAAACGTGAAAAAATAAAGGGAGTGAGGTTTAAATGTTGATTGCCGGAATTCAAAAAGTTACTCTTTTAGATTATCCGGGGCATATTGCTTGTGAAATATTTACAAGAGGATGCAATTTTAAATGCCCTTTCTGTCAAAATTCTAGTTTGATTCCTTTAAATGGAGATGAAAACTATTCGGAAGAGGAATTGTTTCATTATTTAAAGCGTCGGAAGAATGTGTTAGATGGTGTTGTAATTACAGGAGGAGAACCATTAATTCATAAAGATATTCCTTTATTTATTGAGAAAATAAAACAATTAGGTTTGCTAGTGAAATTAGATACAAATGGAAGTAATCCTGAAATGCTAGAATTTTTATTAACACATCAATTAGTTGATTATGTGGCTATGGACATTAAAAATGTTTTTAGTAAATATTTTATAACTGCTGGTAAAAAAGTAAATTTGGAAAATATAAAAAGAAGTATTGAAATTATTAAAAGGAGCAGTGTTGCTCATGAATTTCGAACAACGATTATTAAAGAAATGCATCAGTTAGAAGATATTAGAAATATTTGTGAATTGATTGGGGATGATGTTTATTATTTGCAAAATTTTGAAGATAGTCGTGACGTAATTAACCATGAGTTACATGGCTTTAGTTATGAAGAATTATTATTTATTTATGGGGAACTTAAAAAACAGTTTCCTAAAATAGAAATTCGGACTTTATAGTAAGTGGGAGGAGAAAAAAGTATGTATAAAGTAAGGAAAAGAGAAGGAAAAGTTGTATCTTTTGATATTAGAAAGATTGATGAGGCGATTAAGAAAGCTTTTGATTCAGTAGATAGAAAGTATGATGATAATGTTATTGATTTTTTAGCATTAAAAGTTACGGCTGATTTTGAGCCAAAATTGAAAGATAATATTATTGCTGTGGAAGATATTCAAGATAGTGTTGAAGCAGTTTTAATTGCTGCTGGATATGCTGATGTGGCAAAATCTTACATATTATATCGTAAGTTACATGAAAAAATGCGAAATATGAAATCAACATTACTTGATTATAAAGATGTAGTTAATAGTTATATTAATGTAACAGATTGGCGAGTTAAAGAAAATTCTACGGTTACTTATTCTGTTGGAGGACTTATATTAAGTAATAGTGGGGCTATAACAGCTAATTATTGGTTGAGTGAAGTTTATGATGAAGAAATTGCTAATGCACATCGAAGTGGAGCAATTCATTTACATGATTTATCTATGCTTACAGGGTATTGTGCTGGTTGGAGTTTAAAACAACTTATTCAAGAAGGTCTTGGAGGAGTTCCAGGGAAAATTACATCATCACCAGCAAAGCATTTATCTACTTTGTGTAATCAAATGGTTAACTTTTTAGGAATTATGCAAAATGAATGGGCTGGAGCTCAAGCTTTCTCAAGTTTTGATACTTATCTTGCTCCGTTTGTTAAAGCTGATAAATTAGGTTATTATGAAGTAAAGCAGTGTGTTCAATCTTTTATATATGGTGTTAATACTCCAAGTAGATGGGGAACACAAGCTCCATTTACTAATGTTACTCTTGATTGGGTTGTACCAAATGATCTTGCTGAACTTAATTGTATTATTGGAGGAAAAGAAGTAGATTTTAAATATAAAGATTGTCAAAAAGAAATGGATATGATTAATAAAGCCTTTATTGAAGTTATGGTTGAAGGAGATGCGAATGGTAGAGGATTTCAATATCCTATTCCAACTTATTCTATTACGAAAGACTTCGATTGGAGCGAGACAGAAAATAATAAATTGTTATTTGAAATGACTGCTAAATATGGTACACCATATTTCTCAAATTACATTAACAGTGATATGGAACCTAGTGATGTTCGTTCTATGTGTTGTCGTCTTCGTCTTGATTTAAGAGAATTAAGAAAAAAATCAGGTGGCTTTTTTGGTAGTGGAGAATCAACGGGATCAATTGGAGTTGTTACAATTAATTTGCCAAGAATAGCTTATCTTGCAACTGATGAAAAAGATTTTTATATTAGACTTGAAAAATTGATGGATGTTGCGGCAAGAAGTTTAAAGATAAAAAGAAATGTTATTACTAAGTTATTAGATGAGGGATTATATCCTTATACGAAAAGATATTTAGGAACTTTTAATAATCATTTCTCAACTATTGGATTAATTGGTATGAACGAAGTAGGGCTTAATGCGAATTGGTTGAAAGCAGATCTAACTAATAAGAAGACTCAGGAATTTGCTAAGGATGTTCTTAATTTTATGCGTGATAAGTTGAGTGATTATCAAGAAGAATATGGCGATCTTTATAATCTTGAAGCTACTCCAGCTGAATCAACTACTTATCGTTTTGCTAAGCATGATAGAGAGTTATATCCAAATATTATAACGGCTAGTGAGCCTGATCATACTCCTTATTATACAAATAGTTCTCATTTGCCAGTAGATTTTACAGACGATATTTTTGAAGCATTAGATGTTCAAGATGAATTACAAACTTTATATACTTCAGGTACGGTATTTCATGCGTTTTTAGGCGAGCGCTTAAGAGATTGGAAAGCAGCTGCTAAATTAGTTCGAACTATTGCTGAAAATTATAAATTACCATATTATACTTTATCTCCTACTTATTCTGTTTGTGCAACTCATGGATATATTAATGGTGAAGAATTTAAATGTCCTATTTGTGGAAAAGAAACGGAAGTTTATAGTCGAATTACAGGATATTATAGACCAGTTAAAAATTGGAATGATGGAAAAGCTGAGGAGTATAAAAATCGTAAAGTTTATGATTTAGAAAATTCTTGTTTAGCTCATAAGCAAGAACAAAATTCATGTGAACAAAACTTTGAATGTTCTTTAGAAGATGGAATCATGTTATTTACTAAAAAAGATTGTCCTAATTGTAAGGTTGCTAAATCTTTGCTTGATAAAGCGAAAGTGAAATATACTACTATTGATGCTGAAAAAGAAATAGAACTTAGTAAAGAGTTTAATGTGAAACAAGCGCCAACTTTAATTGTAATACATGATTCAAAAGTTGAAAAATATCTTAATGTTTCAGATATTAAAAAGTATTTGGGAAGTAAATAATGTTTGATTCTATTATTATTGGAGCAGGTCCGGCAGGTCTTACGGCAGCTATTTATTTGTTACGTGAAAATAAAAAAATTAAAATCATCGAGAAAGAGACTATAGGAGGAAAAATAGCCTCTTCTTCTCGAGTTGATAACTATCCTGGTTTTTTATCTATAAGTGGAGCTCATTTGGCTGATCAGTTATATGAGCAAGTAGTTAATCTTGGAGGAAATATTGATATTGAAGAAGCAACTACTATTCAGGAGGATCCGTTAAGGGTCATTACGGATGAAGGTGATTATTTAACGAAATCAATTATTATTGCAACTGGAACGAAATATAATATGTTACATCTTGAACGTGAAAAGGAATTTATTGGTAATGGTATTTCTTTTTGTACTACTTGTGATGGAGCTTTTTATAAAGATAAAGATGTTGCTGTAGTAGGGGGATCTTCTTCGGCTCTAATTAATGCTAGTTATTTGAGTGATATTGCTAGAACGGTTTATTTAATTGTAAGATCTAATCGTTTAAAGGGCGAAGATATAGTTATTAAAGAAGTTTTATCTAAAAAGAATATTGTTGTTTTATATGAAACTCAAATTATTCAATATTTAGGAGATCAAGATATTACTGGAGTAGTGGTAAGAGATAAAGATAAAGAGAAAGTTTTGGATGTGGCAGGAGTCTTTTTGGCTATAGGTCAAAAGCCAGAAACACAAGAATTTATAAATTTATTGGATTTGAACCTTGATGGATACATTTCTTCTGGCGAAGATTGCTATACTAATATTAAAGGGGTCTTTGTTGCAGGAGATGTTCGGAATAAAAAAATTCGTCAACTTACAACTGCTGTTGCTGATGGAACAGTAGCTGCTATGAATGTTATTCAATATTTAAAAGAAAAAAATTAGTTTTTTTCTTTTTTTCTTTATTTTTATGATATACTTATCATAGGTGATCAAACTTGAATTTTTATCATAAGAAAATAGAGGAAATTTATAAGAGTTTAAGAACAAATGAAAATGGTTTAAGTGAAGAAGAAGCACAAAAAAGATTAAAGCAATATGGATATAATATTATTTTGGATGGAAAAAAGAAAACAAAATTTAGTCTTTTTTTAAAACAATTTAAAAATTTGATGATTATTCTATTGCTTGTTGTAGGTGTTCTTTCTTTATTTTATGCCTTTTATAGTGGAGAGGATTATTTGGATCCTATAGTTATTTTAGGATGTACATTCGTTAATATTTTAATGGGATATTTTCAAGAAAGTAAAGCTTTAGATACGATAGAAAATTTAAAAAAATATACTGCGACGAAAGTAACGGTTATAAGAGATGGTATTCAAAAAGAGGTGGATTCTAGATATTTAGTAATAGGAGATATTCTTTTGTTAGAAGCTGGGGATAAAGTTCCGGCAGATGCTCGAATTATAGAGGCAATGTTTGCTAAAGTAGATGAATCCATTTTAACGGGTGAAAGTGATTATGTTAGTAAAACTGATGATGTTTTGGAAGAAAATAAAAGTATTCATGAAATGAGTAATATGGTTTTTGCAGGTACGAATGTTGTTACAGGAAAAATTTTGGCTGTTGTTACTCGTACAGGAATGAAAACGGAAATGGGGGTTATTGCAGATTCTTTAAATAAAACGGAAGAACCTGTTACACCACTTCAAGTGAAAGTTAATCAGATCAGTACTTTTATTTCTATACTTGCTATTTTTTTAGTGGCTTTTGTTTTAATTTTTGGAATTGTTCAAGATTATGATGTTTTAGTTTTAATTATGCTTGCTATTTCTATGATAGTAGCTAGTGTTCCAGAGTCTTTACCGATTGCCATTACGGCAACTTTGTCGATTGGTGTAAAAGCAATGGCTAAGAGAAAAGCTGTGGTTCAAAATATGGCAGCGATTGAAACTTTAGGAGCTACAGAAGTTATTTGCTCGGATAAAACAGGAACGATTACAACTAATCAAATGGAAGTAATTTTATTACATACTAATCAAAATGATTATACTAGTGAACAATTTTCTTGTGCAGAAAATCCCTTTTTTGTACAAATTATGGCATTTTGCAATAATGCTGTAATGGATGCTAAAAAAGAATATTATGGAGATGCTTTAGAAGTGGCTTGTGCTAATTATTTAAAAAAGCAGGGGTTTAGTAAAGAGAAAATGGAGAAAAATTTTACTAGACTTATGGAAATCCCTTTTGATTCTAACCGTAAAATGATGAGTACAATATATAAAGGAGATAAAGAAAATATTCTGTATGCCAAAGGAAGCTTTGATGCTATTTCTTCACGTTGTTTATTTATTTTGGATCATGGAAAAGTAAGAGAAATTACTATGGATGATCGAAAACGTTTAGAAGAAGTAGAACAAAGATATTCTAATCAAGCTTTGAAAGTAATTGCGCTAGCTTATAGAGAAATTTCTTCTTTAACAGAAGAGGAAAAAGAACTATCAAAAGAAGAACAAAAACTTATTTTTGTTGGTTTAATTGGTTTTAAAGATCCAGCACGCCCTGATGTTAAAGAAGCTATTAAAAAGTGTAAAGAAGCTTGTATTGATGTTTATATGATTACTGGTGATAATTTAGAAACAGCTCTAGCGATTAGTAAAGAAGTAGGAATTAGCGAAACAAAAGAAGATGGCATTGAATTTAGTAAGTTACAACATATTACTCAAGAAGAGGTCGATCGTTTAGTACAACAATATCATGTTTTTGCACGAGTTACACCAGAACAGAAATATTTTATTGTTACCGCTTTAAAAAAACAGGGGAAAGTTGTTGCTATGAGTGGAGATGGAGTAAATGATGCTCCAGCGATGAAGTTAGCTAATGTTGGTGTTGGTATGGGTAAAAGTGGAACAGATGTTACGAAAAATGTTGCGGATATTCTTTTATTAGATGATAGTTTTTCAACGATTGTTACTGCTGTAGATGAAGGTCGAAGAATTTATGATAATGTAATTAGTAATGTTTTATATAATTTGTCTAGTAATTTTACTGAGATTGTTATCATTATCATTGGAATGTTTCTTGGTCAAAGTATTATTTTACCCCTTCATGTTTTATATATTGATTTAGTAGCGGATACTATTCCTTCTATTATGTTAGCTTTTGAAGGTGCTTCAAAAAATAACATGAAGCGAAAGCCAAATGGAATTAACCGACCTATTTTTACACCTTATTTTCTTTCTTTTCTTATTTCATCCGTTATTATTGAAGCTGGTATTTCTATGATTGTCTATGCTATTTTTGTTAGTAAATCCTTAGAACTTGCTCAAACTTTAGCTTTACTTAGTGTTGTTATTAATGAATTTATTTTTGCTTATAATTGTCGTAGTTTAAAGGAACAAATTAAAGATAGAGGATATTTTTCTAATCGATATTTGAATATTGGCATTTTTATTCTTTTTATCATTCAATTACTTGTTTTTTTAACACCAGTTGGTCAAATATTTTCTTTAACAGCCATTCATATAGGAGAATTTTTATTGGTTATTGTTCTTAATATCTTTACTTTTGTGGTATTAGAATTATTAAAAACTTTATTAGGGAAATATTTTAAAGATGAATAGGGGATAAATTTTATTCTTTTTCATATATTTAACTTGAGGAGTTGAAATATGAATTGTATTGATCAAAAATTTCAAGAATTGATGAAGAAAATTAAAGGTTATAGTGAAGCAGAATTATATTATCAAATGCGTACTTCTTTTGAGAAAGTTCCCTTAGAGACAAAGGTTAGTATGATGAATTTCTTTAATGATTTTCTTTATTGGGGAAGAATGAATATAGAGGAAAGTTGCTATGAAGAAATAGAATGGAAAGCGAAAGCTTTGAAAGAACATTTAAGTGATTTTGAAAAATTATATGAACTATTAAGTGATTATCGTTCTAAAAAAACTTTATATGCTATTTTAAATAATTGGGTATGTTTTGATTTTCTAACTTTAGAACAAGTTCGAGAAAAAGCTTTTGACGATTATTTTGATTTAGATTTAGTACCAGAATGTAATCAAGAAGTAATGGTGGATTTGGGTGCTTATACGGGAGATACTATTTTATCTTTTGTAAATAATTATGGAAAAGATAGTTATCAAAAAATTTATGCTTATGAAATTACGCCTGATACTTTTACTATTTTAGAAGATAACGTTAAGGATTTAGAACGTGTTGAATGTCGTTTAAAAGGAGTAGGAAATGAAAATTGTACTATGAATCTTATTCATAATGCAGTTAGTAGTTCAGCGAATACATTAATTTCGGATGATACGGGTAGTATACCTGTTGTTTCGTTAGATTCGGATATTTGTGAGGAAATTACGATGATTAAAGCTGATATTGAAGGATTTGAACAAAAGGCTCTTGAAGGAGCAAAAGAGCATATTAAGAACGAACATCCTAAACTTTTTATCTCGGTATATCATAATAATGAAGATCTTTTTAAAATTCCTCAAATGATTCAAGAGATAGATTCTACTTATCAGTTTTATTTACGTTATTATGGTGGTAATATTTATCCAACGGAAATTACTTTAATTGCAATATAACAAAACTGTAATACTTTTTACAGTTTTTGTTTGATATAATGGTAGCGGTGATGGATGAAATGGAACAAATTTTAACAGTAAATCATTTAAAAAAATATTATGGTAATAGAGGAAATATTACGAAAGCTGTAGATGGAATTAGCTTTCAAGTTTTAGAAGGGGAATTTGTGGCTATCATGGGAGCGAGTGGTAGTGGAAAAACAACTCTTCTTAATTGTATTTCTACTATTGATACGGTAACAAGTGGTAATATTTTTATTGGTAAACAAGATATTACAACTTTAAAGGAAGAAGAGTTAGCCGATTTTCGAAGATTTAATTTAGGTTTTATCTTTCAAGATTTTAACTTACTCGATACACTTACGATTGAAGAAAATATTGCTCTGTCTTTAATTATTAATCATGAAGATATCTTGAGTGTTGATAAGAAAGTAGAAGAAATTGCTAAAAGATTAGATATTGGTATGATTTTAGATAAATTTCCTTATGAAGTAAGTGGTGGTCAAAAACAACGATGTGCTTGTGCAAGAGCTTTAATTAATGAGCCTAAACTTATTTTGGCGGATGAACCAACAGGAGCACTTGATTCAAAGGCTTCACGGATGCTTTTAGAGACGATGAGTGAAATGAATGAGAAGTTACAAGCTACAATTCTTATGGTAACTCATGATGCTTTTAGTGCTAGTTTTTGTAAGAGAGTAATCTTTATTAAAGATGGGAAAATATTTAATGAAATATTGAAGGGTGAGAAGACAAGAAAAGAATTTTTCAATGAAATACTTGATGTTTTGACACTTCTTGGGGGAGATATGAATGATGTTAAGTAAGCTTTCTTTTCGCAATGCTAAAAGAAGCATTCGAGATTATGTAATTTATTTAATTACTGTTACTTTGGCATTTTCTTTTATCTTTGCATTTAATCTTATTTCTAATTCTAAAGATGTGTTAGAACTTAGTAGTGTAATGGATAATTTTAAATATGTGATGTATGTTGTAAATATATTTATTATTTTAGTTGTTTCTTTTTTAATTAATTATACCACTAAGTTTATGTTTTCAAAGAGGAGTCATGAGTTTGGTACTTATATGGTTTTGGGAATTAAGAAAAAACAAATTTCTAGAATGTTTACTTTGGAAAATCTCTTTTTAGGAATTTTATCTTTTCTTATTTCTATTCCGGTTGGATATGTTCTAAGCTGTTTATTTTCAGCAGTAATCATGAATATTTTTGATCTACCATATCAAGTATTAATGGATTTTAACTTTAATGCTTTATTTCTTTCCATTCTTTATTTTGGAATTATTTATCTTATTATTTTATTCTTAGCTAGAAGAAGATTTAAAAAAATAAAGGTTTATGATTTGCTATATTGGGAAAAAGTAAATGAAAAGAAAATGGTTAAAAATAAAAATGTGCGTAATTTAGGATTTATTTTTTCTTTAATTCTTGGAATTTTAGCTATTTATTTATTCGATCAACAATTTATTATTGGAATTGAGCCTAATATGGGAATGATATTCCTATGTTTAGGACTTATGATTATTAGCATTTATGGTGTTACTTTTACTTTAGCTGATTTTTTCTTAAATTTAGTTTTGAAAAGAAAAAAACTTAAATATAATAAAGATAATTTATTTGTAGCTCGTACTTTTCAATCTAAAGTGCGAACCATGAGTTTTACTTTAGGAACATTAACTGTATTAATTACTTTAACTTTAGTAGCTTTAAATATGTCTAGTTTATTTAAAGGAATGTTTGATTATCAAATTGAGGCGAATGCTCCTTATGATATTAATATTGCTGATGATAAAGAACAATATCAAAATTATTTGAGTTTCATTGAAGAAGAGTATACGATTTTAGAAAAATTTACTTATGATGCTTATCAAGACACTAATAATAATGTCATTCAATATTTAAGTGATTCTTGGAGAAGTCATGATTTGGTATTAAGGCTAAGTGATTATAACAAACTACTAGAAATGAAAGGAATGGATCCAGTCACATTAAATAAAGATGAATATATTTTACATGTTACTAGAGAATGGAAGGATACTTTAAATATTTCAGATTTAAAAAATATTACTTTATCTAATGGTGTTTCTTTACATCAAAAAGAGTTTAGAACGGAAGGATATACTTCTTCTTGGGCTTATGGTTATGGATTCGTGATTATTGTTCCGGATTATGCAGTAGAAGGATTAAGTATTAGTGAAAGTCATTTAATTGTGGATACGAAAGAAGATACAACCGAAGATTTTGCTAATAGTCTTATTCGACTTGCGGCTCCAGATTTTTGCGAAGAAAATGAATATGGTTATCAGATTTGCTATTCTCTATCTAATATAGTAGTAAGAGGACAAGAGGAAGCTAACAATAATGGTTTTATGACTATTAGTTCCTTTGTATTCTATTATGTTGCTTTTATCTTTACAGCAGTTGTAGGAACTATTTTGGCTATTCAATCTTTAAGTGATTCGACTAAATATAAATATCGTTATACGGTATTAAGAAAATTAGGTGTAAAGGATAGAAAGCTATTTAAAACGGTTCGGAAACAATTATTATTATTTTTCTTGTTTCCTCTTATTTATCCAGTTATCGTTAGTATTTGTACGATTACATCTTTAAATGATTTATTTCAAATTGTTTTAACTAATGATAAAGTGTATCTTGTTTATTTCTTTAGTAATTTAGTTTTATTCTTGATGATTTATTTCGTTTATTTTATGGCTACTTACTTTGGATTTAAAAAGAATATTGTAGAATAGAATTTCAGGCTGTTGACAAATAAACTTTGTTAATAGTCTTTTTATTTTAAATGAAATAAGATATAATAGATATGGTAATGCCGTTGTTCCAAAATTGGCAGAATCTCTTGCTAATGCTTTATTTGATTTTGAATTAGAAAATATAATTGAAAATAACTAGTATTGCATTGTAAATTTAAAATAATAACAAATTGTATTGTTATAAGATTATTTGGAGATTTTGTCAAATATATGTAGGTATAAAAAATTTAGTAAGGAAATAATTAAATTTAAAAATGCTTACGAATTGAATGAAAACAATAAAGATTAGATAATCAAGCATAAAAATGCGTAAACTATTTATATTTAGTAGTGAGGTGTTAAATGGATATAGAAAAAATTCAAGTAATAGATTACAAATGCTTTCAAAACGTTGAGCTAGGGTGCTTAAAACCCATTAATATTATTATTGGAAAAAATAATATTGGTAAATCAAGTATTTTAGATATTTTAGAAATGATTTATGGTTCGAAAACAATAGGTACTAAGGAAAGAATTTTTCTAACTAAAATTATTAGTGATGATTTAGTTAAAAGCGTATTTGATCCGTCTATTTATAATGGTTCAATTAATGGCAATCATTATGAATATGGAAAACAATTTATTGGAAAAACAATTACATTTCAAAAGTTAAATAAAAAAAATCAAGTAGTCAGTGATTTTGAATTGTATAATAAAGAGCTTCCTATAGAACATATATCTAAATGGAGTACTATTTCAGAAAAAGTAAAGATAGAGCCAAAAATTACGAAAAGAATTTTAGCGGAAAGAAATATTTTTCCTGAAAGTAATGATAATATAATGGAAGTTGATTCTAATGGTAATGGTGTTACAAGAATAATAACAAACTTTCTAAATAGGAATCAGTATGATGAAAGTTTGGTTAGAGATAAACTTCTTAGCAAATTGAATGACATAATGGGCGAAGATATAACTTTTACAGAAATTATAACCCAACAAATTGATACGGAATCTAGTACAAAATGGGAAATTTTTTTAAGAGAAGAAGGAAAAGGAAGAATTGCATTATCAAATTCAGGAAGTGGATTGAAGACTATTTTAATGGTCCTTGTTTATACTATTTTAATTCCTAGCGTAGAAGGAAAGAATATATCAAATTATATATTTTTATTTGAAGAGTTAGAAAATAATTTACATCCATCTTTGCAGAGGAGATTATTAAAATATTTAGAAGAATTAACAAATGATGGTGCTATATTTTTTCTTACTACTCATTCAAATGTCACTTTAGATGCTTATCAAAATAGTGATTTAATAAATATATTCCATCTTCAAAAAGATAATAATGAAGTAATAATTCATAATATTACTAATAAAATCCAAAAAAATTCAATATTAAATGATTTAGGAGTTAAAGCTAGTGATCTATTACAATCGAATGGGATTATTTGGGTTGAAGGGCCTTCTGATAGAATTTATATTAATAAATGGTTAGAAATGATCAGTTTAGGAGAATTAAGAGAAGGTAAAGATTATCAATGTGTATTCTATGGAGGAAGACTTTTATCTCACCTTAGTTTAAAAGAAGAAGAAGAATTAATTAATTTAATGAATGTGAATCGACATGCTATTATAATTTTAGATAGTGACAAAAAAAATATTAATAGTTCATTAAATAAAACTAAAAAAAGATTATTATATGAAGCTAAAAAAAATGGAATATTAATATGGGTAACAAAGGGTAGGGAAATAGAAAATTATATTCCTGAAAAATTACTAAAAAAATATTATGGTAGAGAGAAATGTAGAGCAAAATTCGGTAGGTTTCAAAATATAGAAGAATTTATTGATAAATTAAAAAATGGTGAAGGTAATAAATTTTTACGAGACAAAACTGAATTTGCAAGAAATATATTAAATGAATCAAATTGGGAAGACTTTAAAGATGTATATGATTTAGGGAAAACAGTTGAAAAAGTTGAAAATGAGATACTTTCTTGGAACTATATAGATTAGTTTAAAAATAATTAATTACATTTTGAACATTACAAGGAGGAGATACATATTTGGCGATTAAAGTTATTCTGTATAATTGTTCATAAGTTTCCTGAATTACGGTAATTTAAAATTACTTTTGTTCCACAAATTGATGTTTTGTAGGTACAAGAGTAATATAATAATGTAATTATAATTTGAATAATAAATTTTATTTTTATAAAGTGTTTTAATACAATGTGAAATGTTCATTTTAAATGGTATAATTTATGTGGTGGTAAAGATGGATTTTATATTATTAGAGGATAACGAATTACAAGATATATTTGATATAGTAAATGATTTTCAAATTATTTTTCATCCATATTATTTTAAAGAGGGAAAGTTTGAACATTATGAAGAATTTTTAGAAGATAAAAAGGAGAAAGTTATTATATTAGATAGAAATATGACTTCGATGATTTTTGATTACTTTAGTAAAGGTAAACTAAATTCTGAATTTGATATGATTATGATTTTATTTTTTTTATTATTTTGTAATATAAATAGTTTGCAATATAATATTGGATTGTCTATATGTGAATATGCGGATTTTAAAGAAAATGATATTGCTATAAATCAATTAAATAAAATTTTGACTTACCTTTCAGTGATACCAACTATGGTGTTTAAAAACAAATTAATGACTGGAAACTATGAGTTTAAGCCAATTGATATTCCAAATGGATTTCATAGGCATGCAAATTATAAAATAAAGAGTGATTTATATATGAATAGTTATTGCTCTATATTAAAGATTGCAGAAATATATTTAAGTGAATTGTCTATTAAAGATAAAATTTTGACATATTTAGATTGGTATTATGATCGTTTACAATTATCAAAGTATGATATTACTTATGCGATATTATTATTTACAAATTACAAAACTATAAAAGCACCTAAAAATATCAAATCTAAAAATTACGAAAAAATTATAAAGGGATGTAAAAATCAAGCTTGGGATATACAATATTTATCATCTTTAGATAATATTCAACATAATTTGGAAGGGGAATATTTTTTTGCAACTAATGATAATAATTTGAAATTAATTTTTATGGCTTGTAATTATTTTGAACATGCATGGATAAGTTTAATCGAAAATAGAATGTCAAAAAAAGATAGAAATGAAATTTTTGATCTTATTGAAAGCAAATCAAAAAACAGAGTTAAACCTGATTGTAGTAAGGAAATACTAACTAATTTATCTATAGAATTAGAAGAAAATATTAAAGAAAAAGTAATGATTTGTTGAGAGATTTTTGATATAATAGATATAACAAAAAGGAGGTAATTCTATGGACGAAATAACTTATGATAGAGTTCAAGAAGAAAGTAATCCCAAAGTAAAACAATTATACTGGGACATAGCTTTTGGACTTCAAGATGTTGATGGATTAAAACCATCACAATATATGAAAGATTTATCTGAAGAACATATAAGTGGTAAAAAGACTTATGTGCAAGTTCAAAATGAAATAACTTCTTATTATAGTAAAAATAAAGATAATCATGAAGATAATGATGAAGAAGAAGCCGATGAAGTTGCAACTGCTATATATGAGATATTAAGTGATAAATCATTTAGATTTGATTTCCTTACTTTAAAGAATTATCACAAAAGATTATTTATTAATTTAGATAAAGAAAAATATAATCCTGGGAATTTTAGAAATTACAATTTTACAAAAGATGAGCCAGTATTAAAAGGAGATACAGTTCAATATCAATCTTATGATTTAATTGAAGAAACTTTAAAATATGATTTTAATGAAGAAAAAGATATTGATTATTCTAAGTTTAGTGAAGAAGAATTAATTGATCGAATTACAGAATTTACATCTAGAATTTGGCAAGTGCATCCATTTCAAGAAGGAAATACTAGGACAACTGCTGTATTTATTCAAAAATATTTAATTAGTATGGGATTTAATATTAATAATGAATTATTTAAAGACAATGCTTTATATTTTAGAAATGCTTTAGTAAGAGCTAATTATACTAATTATTCTGTAGGTGTTAAAGAAACAAAAAAATATTTAAATATGTTTTTTGAAAACTTGTTATTAAATAAAAATAATGATTTAAATAAAGATGATTTAAAAATATAAAAAAGGATAGAAGTTTGTGTTAGAAGCATAAACTTTTTTTGTTTGCAAGAAAAGGAGAAAGATTATACTGTTATGAGTGATTATCATTTTAAAGATAAAAGATTAAGTTTAAGAGCAAAAGGATTACTATCTATGATGTTATCTCTACCAGATGAATGGAAATGTTCGTTTAATGGGTTAAATAGTATATGCATTGAAAGAAAAACAACTATTAGAAATGTAATTAAAGAATTAAAAGAGTTTTGTTACTCAGACATAATTGAAAAAAGAAGGAAAGATGGAAAAATTTACTATGAGTACACTATACGAAATCCTTTTAAAATAATCTAGATGTACATTTTCTACCTCTGGATTTACTGTATATGGTATTTTAGTACATTATAAAGAATTTAGTAAATTAAATATTTAAATAACAAATAGATAAAACTAAATTTAAAAATTTGAAGTATTGCTATATTGAAAAATGCTGAAATATAGTATAATTTCAACTTAAACAGTTTTGAGAAAGTAAAATCTTCTTAAGTCTCTATTTATAAGGTTTTAGAGAGATTTTTGTTTGTAAAAAAATGCGTACAATTTCTATTTTTTAATTGATTTACAAATTTTTTTACTTATAACTTTAAAGTCTGTTTTAAAGCCAAATTTTTCATGTAAATTATTAGTTAAATGTCCTTGATAATGGAACAATGGAGAGTATTTTTTGATTTGATTGTTTTAATATGCATATATAATCACAACCTTTGATATAACCATTATAACATTGTACGCAATATAAAAATGTAAAATTTGACAAAAAAATCCCTATTTCATAAAGGATTGCTGGATTTTAAGTTTTTAAAACTGTTTAAGTTCCGGATGGTGCTAGAGCAATAAAAATTGTTACAAATGTAGTATCTCATAAAATTAAGACAAAATATATTATTTCTACAAAAATAAATATGGAAGATGGTATTAAAGATATGCTTTGTAAATAAGTTTGATAAAATACTTTTTTAAGGGTATTTTTATTTGAAGTTCATTATTATTTTTGCTATTATTTTGTTGGTGATATTGATGAAAGTGTTAAGTTTAAGAGAACCGTGGGCAACTTTAATTAAAGATAAGAAAAAATTTATTGAAACAAGAAGCTGGAAAACTAATTATCGAGGAGAACTTTATATACATGCTAGTATAACTAAAATAGATAAAAGTACAAGAGAAAGAGGAGACCTTTTAGATTTATTAGGAACAGAAGAGTTTTTGTATGGTTATATTATTTGTAAGTGTACCTTAGTTGATTGTGTTTATATGACTCAAGAATATGTAGATGATATGAAAAATAATCATTATCAAGAGTATATTTGTGGAGAATATAAAGAAGGTAGATATGCTTGGATTTTGAAAGATATTGAACCATTAAGAGAACCTATAAATGCAAAAGGAAAATTAGGGATTTGGAATTATTATGATAAGTTTGAATATTAGTATTATTAAGTGTTTATTTCTGTGAAAATTTGACAATAAATTCTTTTTATATATGCTATAATAGAAAAGTGTAAAGAAGGATGTTTATGAAAAAAATAGCTTTGTTTTTGTTTTGCTTTTTTCCTATTTATGCTTTTGCTTTGGAGATACCTAATTTGAACAGTGAAGCAGTAATTGTTTATGATATGGATGCAGATACTGTTATATTTGATAAGAATAGTCAGAATGTACATAGTATTGCTAGTTTAACTAAAATTATGACTGTACTTACGGCCATAGAAAATATCGATGATTTTAGTACAAATGTTACAATTACCAATGAAATGCTTGCTGGTATTTATTGGAATGCTTCGGTGGCTGGTTTAAAAGTAGGAGATATTGTTACTTATCGAGATTTACTTTATGCAGCAATTCTTCCTAGTGGAGCTGATGCAACACAAGTTCTTGCTTATACAGTAAGCGGAAGTGTGGATACTTTTGTTTATAAAATGAATGAACTAGCTAAAAAAATTGGAGTAAAAAATACGCATTATGTGAATACCACTGGTCTTGATCAAGATGGTGCTTATTCTACAGCTTATGATCAAATGTTGATTTTAGATTATGCTTTACAAAATTCTATGTTTAAAGAAGTTTATACAACAAAAGAATATACTTTAACTAATGGACTTAAAGTGGAAGCTAGTGTACAGAAGTATAATCAAGTTTTAAATTTAGATACTTCAAAAATTATTGGTAGTAAAACGGGTAATACTGATCTGGCGGGTCTTTGTATGTCGGCTTTGTTTTATCACGAAGATCATGAAATGATCCTCATTACTTTAGGGGCGGAACGAATAGATGATTTACCTTATAATTTAATTGATACGTTAACTATTATTGATACAGTTAATCAAAATTATGAAATTCCTGTAAATGATGTTGTTACGACAGAATCTGTTTTTTTAGAGAAAGAGGAAATTGAAACATTTAATATTCCTTATGAAGTTGTTTTTGTTTTGGTTGTTGTTCTTTTTTTAGGATTAACGTTATTATGTAGGAGGAAGAAAAAATGAGATTGTTAGTTGTGGAAGATGATTTAAAGATAGCTCAAGAATTGAAAATATTATTAGAACATGAAAATTATGAAGTAGAAACACTTACTAATTTTTCTTCAATTATAGAAGATATTTTAACCAAAGATTGTGATTTGATGTTACTTGATATTAATCTTCCTAATCAAAATGGATTTCAAATTTGTCGGGAAATTAAAAAGAAGAGACAAACACCCATTATTTTTGTTACAAGCAGAAATACGGAAGAAGATGAATTAAATAGTCTTTTAGTTGGTGGGGATGATTTTGTTACTAAACCTTATAATAAATATATTTTGTTAGAAAAAATTAGAAGAGCATTAAAACTTAATGATCCAGTTCGTTATAAGGAACTAAAAGTTCATGATGTTACTTTGGATTTACATTTATCAAAAGTGCGTTTTCAAGATAAAGAAGTGGAATTAACAAGAAATGAATTTCGAATATTATATTACCTTTTTTTAAACGTTGGGGTGGTATTAAGTAAAGAGAAATTAATTGAATTTTTATGGAATGACCAATATTATTTAGATGAAACAATTTTACTCGTAAATATTAATCGTTTACGAAAAAAACTAGAAGATATTGATTTAAGTGATTTGGTAAAAACTAAAAGAGGAGTTGGATACTTTATATGAGTTTTGGAAATTTTTTAGAGAAAAATATTTCTTTTCTTATTTTTCACTTTTCATTTAGTATTGTTCTTTTTCTTCTTTTTTATTTGCTAGAAATCCCATTATTTATTGCGTTAATATTATCTTTGATTTTAATCTTTTTTTCTTTTAGTTATTTATTTTTTTCTTTTTACTTTAAGAAAAAGAAAGCATTAGAAATAATTCGGTGTTGTGATAAATTAGAAGACAAATATTATATTTCTGAGGTTATTCCTAAAGATTATTCAGTTGATGTTTATCCTTATTATTATGTTTTAAAAGAAGCTTGTAAATCTATGAATGATAAAATTACTAGAATAGAACAAGAAAAAGAGGATTATCAAGAATATATTGAAAGTTTTGCTCATGAAATTAAAACACCTATTGCAGCTTTAGCTTTATATTTTGATAATAATCGAGATCAAAGTTTGAAAAGACAAGTAGAAAAAATTGAAGATTATGTGGAGCAAGTTTTATATTATGCGAGAAGTGATAATACTGAAAAAGATTATTTTGTGAAAAAAATAAAACTTTCTTCTCTTGTCCATACGTTGATGCTAAAATATAAAGATTCCTTTTTAGCGAGTCATATTATTTTGAATGTTCATGATTTAGAGCATTTTGTTTATACGGATGAAAAATGGATTTTATTTATTCTTCAACAAATTATTGGGAATTCTATAAAATATTTTGATAAGAAAGAAAAAAAGCTAGAAATTTATAGCATGACAAAAAATAATCAAGTGGAACTTATTATTGAAGATAATGGATGTGGAATTCGTTTTTCGGATTTACCAAGAGTATTTGATAAAGGGTTTACGGGTTCTAATCGAAAGAAAAGTTATGCAACAGGGATAGGTCTTTATTTAGTTAAAAAATTAAGTTTAAGACTAGATATTGAAGTAAATATTGAATCAAAATATCAAGAATATACAAGAGTTCATATTATATTTCCTAAAAGTAAAATGCATGATGATGTGATGCAGTAAAAGTAAAGATATTATTTTAAAATAAAATGAGTGTAGTTCGCTAATATGTATCATAATAAGATGAATTGTTTTTTTGTTCAAAGGTAAAGAAAATATAAAAAACAATTTAAAGCTGAAATCTATTTATTAGAAGGATTAGTTGTTATAAATATAATTTTATTATAAGAAAGATAGTAAATATTTAATGATGGAAGTATGTAAATGTGATATACTTGAAATGTGATGGATATGAAAAAGATTTTAATTATTGAAGATGATGAAAATATTCGAAATGAATTAAAGGAATTACTTAGTAATGCTAATTATGAAGTTGTTCTTTTAGAAAAATATCAAAATATGTTGGAAGATATTTTGCAAGTTCTTCCAGATTTAATTTTACTTGATATTAATATTCCTTATATGAATGGAGAAGTGTTATTAAAGAATTTAAGAAAAGTTAGTAGTATACCAGTTATTATGGTAACGAGTAAAATAGGTGAGATAGATGAAGTTTTATCTATGAGTTATGGGGCAGATGATTATATTACAAAGCCTTATCATCCTACTATTTTATTACTTAGAATACAAGCTGTATTAAAACGATTAGAAAATAATATTATGGATGTTATTCATTATCATAATTTAATTATTGATGTAAAGAAAGGTATTGTAAAAAAGGATGAAGAAGAAGTTATTCTTACGAAAAATGAAATGATTATTTTTCTTTATTTATATGAGGCAAAGGGGAAAATTGTGATGCGTGATGAATTAATGACAGAACTTTGGAATAATGAAGAATATATTAATGATAATGCTTTAACTGTGAATATTAGTAGACTTAGAAGTAAATTTCGAGAGTTGGGAATAGAAGATGCGATTGAAACGAGAAAAGGACAAGGGTATATTTTATTATGACTTTAAGTGATTATTTAAAAGATAAATTTTGGATATTTTTCTTTATTATTGTAGCTTATTTTGTTTTATTATCTTTTATGATTGGTTTTAAAATTGTTGTTGATTTTCAAGTTGCTTTTTCGATTATTTATTTTTTACTTTTCTTATTTATTTTTTTATATGATTATTTGAGAAAAGTGTTTTTTTACCGAGATGTGCGAGTAAAACTAGATTTATTAAAAGAAAAATATCTTATTTGTGAATTAGTTAAAAATCCTAATTTTTTAGAAGGAGAACTTTTTTATCAAATGTTATATGAAATTAATAAATCGATGAATGAGAATATTCATGATTATAAAGAAAAAATGAATGACTTTAAAGAATATGTGGAGTTATGGATTCATGAAGTTAAAATACCTTTATCAGCTTTATCTTTATATACTCATAATAAGAAAACAGATAAAGTATTAGTGGGAGAAATTCATAAAATTGATGGATATTTAGAACAAATACTTTACTATATTCGAAGTGAGAATACACAGAATGATTATATTATTAAAGAAGTAGATTTAAATAAAGTTATTCGAGAAGTTATGCTTAAAAATAAAGATGTTTTGCTTGAAAAACAAATTGAAATAATTAGTGATGTTGGAAAATTAAAAGTGTTAACTGATTATAAATGGTTAGAGTTTATGATGAATCAAATTATTAGTAATAGCATTAAGTATATGAAAGATGGTTTAGATAAAAAAATAGAAATAAAAGCTTATCATAAGGAACAACAAATTATTTTAGAAATATTGGATAATGGAATGGGGATTCCTAAAAGTGATCTAGGCAGAGTTTTTAAGAAAACTTTTACTGGTCAAAATGGAAGAAAGGTTCCCGGTTCAACTGGCATGGGTTTATATATTGTTGATCAATTATGTAAGAAGTTAGGGCACAAATTAGAAATTGAATCAAAAGAAGGAGAGTATACTAAAGTTATTATTGTTTTTGATGAAAATTTATTTTATAAAGAGGTTCGTAATATGGAATAAAAATATTGAGTTTATTCCATATTTTTTGTATAATTTAAAGTAGAATAGAGTTGGTGTTATGAAAAATAAAGTGTTAATGGGAATTACTGCTTTATTAGTGGGTGTTATTGGATTTGAAATCTATTATATTTTTAGTTATTCAGAGAATAGCGAAAAAGAAAAAAGTTATATTAATATAAGTGGGGAACAAGAGAACAATAAAGAAGAAGATTTACCATTAGAGAATAATCCAGATAAAGTAGAAGATTATGTAAAACTTGTTAATACTAAAGAAAATGGTAATCAAATTATTCAAGAATATGAAATGGTTTTAAATGGTGAGAAGAAAGAGTTTGACATTACCTTTGAAATTAATGAAGGAGTAGGGTATTGGGATATTGAGTCAACTTTAGGAGATAGTTATTTATTTAGTGTTTGGTATGATACTATTCCTCCTAATAGTTATGTCGATTTTATTGCACGATATTTTAATGAAAATAATTTTATTATTTTTCCAGGAATTGATGGAATTAATTATTTGATTGTTCAAGATTATTCTTTACCTCCAGCAGGGGGAGTAGGAATAAAATATAATATTTTTAATCAAAATTGGGATTATATTGGCTATTTGAATGTAGTTTATCAAGGACAAAGTGTTGTTTTAGAAAATGAAAGTGTATGGTATTCAAATAATTTCTACATAGATACTTTGGATGATGATAATAAGATTAGAAGTGAAATTGAAGGAAATAAGATATATAATTTATATTATACATGTGATTATATGGAGGAAAGAGTTTATACAATTAATAATAACAAGCTAGAATATAAAGTTATTAATCAATATGAGATTTTGGAAACTTCTGGAGCTGCATGTTAGGAGTTTTGATTATGAAAACTATAATGTTAATGGGAATAATTATTTTATTAGTAGGGATTATTGGATTTGAAATTAGTTATTAAAAGGGAAAGAAGTAAGAAAAAAGTTATATTAATATGAATGAAGAAGAATTACTTGTGAGGTTGTCTGTATTTATTGTAATTTATTTGTAGTGGGGGTGTTTAAGTTACAAAACTGTAAGGTTAAGTAAGATTGAACGAATGATTTTTTCGTTCTTTTATTATATAATAAATTTTGAAAGGACAGATTTTATGGAAGAAATTTTAAAAATAGAAAAAATTGAAAAGTGTTATGGGAATAAATCAAACTTAACAAAAGCGATTGATAATATTAGTTTTAGTGTAAATAAGGGAGAGTTTGTTGCTATTATGGGAGCAAGTGGTAGTGGCAAAACAACACTTCTTAATTGTATTTCTACTATAGATAAAGTTACCAGTGGGCATATTTATGTAAATCAAGAAGACATTACTACTTTAAAAGGAAGTAATTTAAATCGTTTTCGAAGAGAAGAACTTGGATTTATTTTTCAAGATTTTAATTTGTTAGATACGCTTACGGGATATGAAAATATTGCTCTGGCATTATCTATTCAAAATGTTCCTTTTAAGTTAATTGATAAAAAGATAACAGAAATTGCTAGTCGACTTAATATTAAGGCTATCTTAAATAAATATCCTTATCAAATGAGTGGTGGAGAAAAACAAAGAATTGCTAGTGCTAGAGCAATTATTACTAATCCTAAGTTAGTTTTAGCCGATGAACCAACTGGGGCATTAGATAGTAAATCATCAAGAATGTTACTGGAAAGTTTTAATTACTTAAATACCGAACTTCATACTACTATTTTGATGGTTACGCATGATGCTTTTAGTGCTTCTTATGCGACTAGGGTTATTTTTATTAAAGATGGTAAAGTGTTTCATGAATTAATAAAAGCAGATAAATCTCGTAAAGAATTCTTTGATGAAATAATTGATGTTGTGACTGTACTTGGAGGAGATTTAAATGATGCTCTTTAAGTTGTCTTTAAAAAATATACGAAAAAGTTTTAAAGATTATGCGATTTATTTTTTTACTTTAATTTTGGGTGTGGCTATATTTTATGTATTTAATGCAATTGATAGTCAAACGGTTTTACTTAATGTTACAAAAAATACTCGAGATATTATTGATTTGATGGTTAATATGCTTTCAGGTGTAAGTGTTTTTGTCTCTTTTATTTTAGGATTTTTAATTATTTATGCTAGTCGTTTTTTGATGAAACGTCGAAATAAAGAATTTGGTATTTATCTTACTTTAGGTATGAGTAAGAAAAATATTTCTAAAATTATGCTCTTAGAAACTTTTGTAATTGGTATTATTTCACTGGTTATTGGGCTTTTGATTGGTATTGGAGCTTCTCAGTTTATGAGTGTATTAGTGGCTAATAGTTTTGAAGCAGATCTTACAAATTTTACTTTTATTTTTTCTAGTAGTGCTATGATTAAAACGATCATTTACTTTGGTATTATTTATTTAATTGTGATGATATTTAATGTGATTAGTGTAGGACGTTGTAAACTTATCGATTTACTTCAAGCTAGTAAAAGAAATGAAGAAGTTAAAATGAAAAATCCGATTATTTGTACTATGGTGTTTCTTGTTGCTTCTTTTATACTTGGATATGCTTATTATTTAGTAACTGCTGGGCTTGATACACTTACTAATGCTACTGATATTTTTTTACCTATTGTTTTAGGCTGTGTTTCCACTTTTCTTATTTTCTGGTCTTTATCAGGACTTATCTTAAAAATTGTGATGAGTTTTAAAAGAATTTATTATAAAGGACTTAATAGTTTTGTTTTAAGACAAATTAGTAGTAAAGTAAATACCACAGTTTTTTCGATGACGGTTATTTGTTTGATGCTTTTTGTTACGATTTGTGTTTTATCTAGTTCTTTATCCATGAAAAATTCGATGACAGACAATTTAACTAGTTTAGTACCAGTAGATATTGAACTTTCTAAAACGAGAAATATTAGTGAGGATTATGCTAATCAAACTGGTTATAGTGAGATATTAAGACAAGATTCTTTTCTTAGTATTGAAGAAAGTTTAAATAAAGTCGATTTTGATATTCATACTTATTTTGATGATATTACTACGGTTTATATTTATGTAGCGGATGAGTTTACTTTTTTAGATACTTTAGGAGAAAGTGAAGCTGAAATTAAAAGAAAATATCCAATCTATACTTATCATGCTCCAGAAGAAATTATGAAATTAAGTGATTATAACAAAGTAGCAAAGCTATATGGTAATCAAGAGTATACTTTGAATGAAAATGAGTATCTTATTGTAGCTGATTTTGAAAGTGTAATTCAAATGCGTAATGAAGCTTTAAAAACTAAACCTTCTATTTCGATTTTTGGTCATACTTTAATTCCAAAATATGAAGAATGCCAAAATGGTTTTATTCGTATTTCTAGTAATCATATTAATACGGGTATTATTGTAGTTCCTGATTCGGTTGTTGATGAGTCCTATTTAGAGAAGGAGATTTTACTTGCTAATTATAAAGCAGATAGTAAAGAAGGAAAACAAGAAATTGAAAATACTATTTTAGCTTTAGGAGAACATGAAAATAGTAATACAATGAATATTGATGCTAGTACTAAAATTAGTATTTATGAAGCTAGTGTTGGGTTAGGTGCAATGGTAACTTTTATTGGTTTATATTTAGGTATTATTTTTCTTATTTCTAGTGCCGCTATATTAGCTTTAAAAGAATTATCCGAAAGTACAGATAATAAAGAGAGATATCATATGCTTCGAAAGATTGGAACAGATGAGAAATTGATTCATCGTGCTTTGTTTAAGCAAGTGGCAATTTTCTTTATATTTCCGCTATTATTAGCTATTATTCATTCTATTTTTGGATTATTATTTTGTCGTTATATTTTGATGACTTTTGGAGATGAGGCAATGGTTCGGTCTATTACTATAACAGCTATATTCTTGATTATTATTTATGGAGGTTATTTTTTAATTACTTATTATTGTAGTAAGAATATTATTAAAGATAAATAAAAAATGAACGAGGAAGTTCATTTTTTTGTCTAATTATGTCGAACGTTTTTTTGTCTTTTTAAGAGTTATCATTCATAATAAACTATTGTTATCTAGTTTGATTTTAGCGCCTGCTTCATTTGTAAGTAGTTTAAACTACTTCTGTATTCAGGGGGTTTTTACGAAAGCAGGTGATGTGAATTGAGTGATACAAAACTATTACTTATTATCATAATTATGCTCATTTCTATCATTAGAGAAGAATATAAGAAAAAGCGCTAAGTAGCGCCCAAAAACATTTTGCAGGCGTTACCCAAACTGGATAACACTTACATGATTAATATATCACAGTTTTATTATATTTACAAGTTTATTCGTTTTGTGTTATAGTTTTTATAAAGGAAGATATGTATGATAAGAAAAATTAGGATCCGAGATGTTCAAGAATTATTTGAAAAAAGAGAAGATGATACTCATAAAGGTAATTTTGGAAAAGTGGGTATACTTGGTGGTTCTATAAAATATAGTGGAGCAATTAAACTTGCTTATATGAGTTTAAGTTCTCTTCGAAGCGGATGTGGATTAGTGAGAGTAATTGTTCCTGAAAATATAGTTTCTTCTATTGTACCTTGTTTGTTGGAACAAACATTATATCCTTATTATTATTTGGAAGATATTAAAAAGGCTATTTATGATTTAGATGTTTTAGCTATTGGCATGGGATGGAGTTCTAATGAGGAGCATTTATCTATTTTAAGATTTATTTTGGAAAATTTTGAAGGAAAAATAGTAATTGATGCTGATGGTTTAAATACTTTGGTTGGTTATTTGGAATGGTTGAAAACAAGTAAAGCTAAAATTATTTTGACTCCACATTTGAAAGAATTTTCCCGTTTAACGGGTTTAGATATTACAGAAATTAAAGAACGTAATTTTGAACTCGTTAAATCTTTTGCTCAGGAATATCAGGTCATTCTTCTACTTAAAGGTCATACGACTATAGTGAGTGATGGTAAAGAGACTTATACCATTAGTTATGGTGGTGCTGGAATGGCTACAAGCGGAAGTGGGGATGTTTTATCAGGAATTTTGGCTGGGATGCTTGCTTATCAAGATTTTAATCTTTTAACTATTAGTGCCGGAGTTTTATTAAATGGTTTAGCAGGAGAAATTGCTCAAGAGAAAAATACAGATATTGGAATGATTGCTAGTGATACAGTTCAGTGTATACCAGAAGCCATAAAAAAGATTCGAAATGATTCTGTTGTTACTTTTCTAGATTTCTTGAAGTTAGATATTCGGGTGGGAACAATTGTTGAAGCAAAGGAATTTCCTGAGGCAAAGAAAAAAGCCTATCAACTTAAAATTGATTTTGGAAAAGAGCTGGGAATAAAAAATTCTTCTGCTCAAATTACTGATTTATATTCTATAGAAGAGCTTATTGGTAAACAAATTTTAGCAGTTGTTAATTTCCCCAAAAAACAAATTGCTCACTTTATGTCAGAAGTTTTAGTTCTGGGAATTTATAATCAAAATGGTGTTGTTCTAATTGAACCTAACAAATTCGTAAATAATGGAGAAAAGTTGGGTTAAGTTGGAACTTTTTTTCTTATTCTGACGATGTTAGAAGTAGAGGTGGATAAATTGAATACTCGAGAAGCCTTTAATCAATTTCATGAGTTGTATGTTGATACTTATGATGAAGTTTTAAAGTATGTAGTTTGTCATGTTAGAAGTATGAGCGATGTTGAAGACGTAATTCAAGATATTTATATGGCAGTTTTTAAGAAAATAAAAAAGCATATTAATAGGGAATATGTTTTTGGAATAGCAAAACATAAAGTTAAGGATTATTATCGTTTTCGTTATAGACGAGAGAAAGACATTTGGAATTTTACAGATGAGATAGAAGATATTTCTGATAATCTTGATATTTTGGAGTTTGTGATTCAAGTTGATCAAATTGATTTTGTGTGGGATTATTTAAAACATAAAAACTGTTTAATTGGTAAAATATTTTTTCTTTATTATTATCAAAATTGCTCTTTAAAAGAAATTGCTTATCTTCTAGAGATTACTGAAAGTAATGTGAAGCATTATTTGTATCGTACTTTAAAAGAAATTCAAGTTATTTTAAAAGAAGAGGGTGGTTTTCATGAATAAAAAAGGAATGTATGAAGTTTTTGAACAACACTTTAATCGAGATATGTTATATCAAAAAATATTGGCTAAAAGAGTTAGAAAAAAGAGAATGATTTATTGTAGTGTAATATGTGTATTTGGCTTTATTCTTTTTTCGGGTGTTTTATTTGCTAAAAGTTTTTTTGGGGATGAAAAAGCTAGGATAAAAACTGATAATGTAATAGAAGATCAGATATTTATTAATGAATATGAAACAGAAGGGCTATATGATGGAATAAGTGATATGGATGTTCAGATTTTACCTCTTAGCTCGTCTACTTTTTCTACTATTCTTTTAGATGCTGAAATTCCTCAAGATTTAGAATTACAAGATGCTTATCATATCTATGTTAAAGATGATACGAAATATACTTTTCATGATATGGTAGAATGTTATCTCAAAGGAACAAGAAAAGTAATTCTTGCTTATTCCGGTTTGGAGGAACCTTTAAGAGATACGAAACTTCCAACTGGTGTTATGTCTAGAATTGATGGAGTTGATGTTCAGATTTCTAAATGGGAAGAAAAATATGTTGTTCAATTTCAATATGATGATGTTTATTATGATATTGAATGTGATTATTTGTTAGAAGAAGAAGTTTTAACTTTAGTTAAAAGTATTATAAAATAGGAGTGGAGAATATGAAGAAATATGTAGTTATTTTGGGAAGCTTTTTAGGAGTTGTTTTTAGTATTTTATGTATTGTAAATTCTAATAGAGAGAAAGATGAAAGGGTAGAAAATTCCAATATTTATATTAATTCTGTAACTGATTTTCAAGAGAAAGCCGAAGATTTAGATGTATTAAGTGTGAGACATCCATGTGATTGTATTTATGAAAAACATGCAGGATATATTTTGCCAGAAGATATATCTTTGGCTCAAGATTATGGATTGTATACAAAAGATTTGGACGGAGAATATACTATTTTTCATGACATGGTTTATGAATTTTTAAGTCATGATCGTAAAAGACAAGTTACCATTACTTATTCTGATATAGAAGAACCGTTTAAGGATTATGAATATCTTATAGAGGAACCAAAGATAAGTTTTGTTTTAGAAAAAGAAGTTATTATTGGTAAAATGGATGAATATTATTTTGCTAGTTTGGAATTGGCGGGACGTTATTATAATATCGAAATAACTAATTTGAGTGAAGAAGAACTTATAGCATTAATTTTAGGAATTATAGAAGAGAGAGATCATGATATTCATGTTAATTCTATTACTTGGCTAGAAAAAAATAGTTTAGATGATGTTCAAATTGCATCTGTAACGAATTCAACTATTTGTATTACTTCTGATCCTTACTATTTTGAAGAATTGGGTTTCTCATTTGATGATGCTTTTTTAGTTTATCGAGATAATTCTAATCATTATTCTGATTTGCATTTTTATTATGAGAAAGGAGAAGAAAAACTACTTGTTGCTTATGTTCGGGATCAAGAACCAGTTCAAAATTATTTTAAAAGTGAAGATGTTTTATCTTATATAAATGGAATTGGAATAACTATTAGTAAATATGATCAACAATATTTTGTTACTTTTTCATATAAAAATTATAATTATTATATTGAAACAGAAAATATTAGAGAAGAACAATTGGTTCAAGTATTAGAAAAAATCTTATTATAAATAAAAAGAAGTTGTATTATTTTTTAGAAGAGAAGAATCCTTTTCTTTTTTTTTCTTTTTTTTTATGATATACTTAAAGAAATATTGATGAGGATTGATGCTATGGATCAAAATAAAGTTGGTAATTTTATTAAACACTTAAGAAAACAAAATCATTTAACTCAAAAAGAGTTTGCTGATCTATTTGGTGTTACTTATCAAGCTGTAAGTAAATGGGAAAATGGTCTTAATATTCCGGATATTGCTATTTTAAAGGAAATTAGTAATAAGTTTAATGTGGATATTAATGACCTTTTAGATGGAGAAGTTAAGAAAAAGAAAAATGTTTTTAAATATGTTTTGGTAGGAGCTTTGTTGGTTTTTATAGTTGGTTTCGTTTTAATTTTAGATCCTTTTCATGAGAGTGATTTTACTTTTAAAACGGTTAGAAGTTCTTGTAAAGATTTTGATGTATTGGGAAGTATGGCTTATAATGATAATAAAACATCTATTTATATTTCTAGTATTAATTGTTTAAATATGGATTTGGAAGAATATTCTAATATTACTTGTATTTTATATGAACAAGTAGAAAATACTAAAACAGAAATTAGTAGAACTACTTATGAAGGAGAACCTATTACTCTTAATGATTATTTAAAAAATGTTGAATTTAATATTGATGATTATGAAACTACTTGTAAATATTATACCGAAGATAGTTTAAGCATTGAGTTAAAAGCGGAAGATAAAGATGGTAAAGTTATAACGTATGAAATTCCTTTAGTTTTAAATGAAAATTGTAGCTCAACTTCAAGTTGAGTTTTTTCAACTTGTAATTTATTTATTTTGAGTTTGGGTATGTGATAAACTTTTTTCAGGAGTGAAGAAAATGAAGAAAAAAAGAGTTGTTTTAATTGGTTTATTGATTATTTTAGTTGTAGGTTTAATTGGATGTTTTTCTTTGATGTATTTATCAAATAATTATGAGGAAGTAGAACAAGTAGTTAGTTTAGTTGAAGAACAGGAAACTTTGGAAAAAGATTTTACAAGTGCTGGGTATACTATTGAAAATCCTAATGTAATTTTAAACCCTTACCAAATATCACCACTTACGGCTTTGGTTATTTTTGAAACCGAAGAGGAGGTAGCTCCGAGAGTTACTATTGTGGGTAAAGATGAACATAGTACTTTTACGCATGAGTTTGAAAGTAGTACAATTCATTATTTACCTATTTATGGTTTATATGCGGGAAGAGAAAATGAAATTATTATTGAATATGGTGATGTTTCAAAACCTATTACAATTAAGACAGAAGAATTACCCGAAGATTTTATTTTGCCTACAAGTGTGAAAGCAAATAAAAAAGAATTATCAAATGACTTATATTTTTTTACACCATCTAGTAGTGGATATACATGTGCTTATGATGTAAATGGCGATGTTCGTTGGTATTTAAATATTAATGCATTATGGGAAATCAATCGTTTGGATAATGGTCATTTGATGGTTTCAACAGAAAGACTGGTTAATTCTCCTTATTATATGACAGGTTTGTATGAGATGGATTTATTAGGAAAAATTTATAAAGAAATAAGTTTAGAAGGGGGATATCATCATGATTATTTTCTAATGCCTAATGGGAATTTACTTGTTGCCAGTGATAATTTTTCAAGTGGATATGGGACGGTTGAAGATGTAGTTGTAGAAGTAGATATTAATACTGGTGATATTGTTAAAACTTTTGATTTAAAAGATATTTTGAATATGGAAGATGGAAAAAGTGAAAATTGGACTAGCTATGACTGGTTTCATAATAATTCAGTTTGGTATGATGAGAACACGAACTCCATTACTTTATCAGGTAGGCATCAAGATGCTGTAATTAATATTGATTATGATACCGGAAATTTAAATTGGATTATTGGTGATCCAACTAATTGGAGTGAAGAATATCAAAAATATTTCTTTACTCCTATAGGTGATGATTTTGAATGGCAATGGAGTCAACATGCAGCGATGATTACTCCAGAAGGTTATGTTTTCTTATTAGATAATGGTAATAATAAATCGAAAATTAAAGAAGAATATGTGCCTGCAACTGAGAGTTATACAAGAGGTGTTATGTATAAAATTGATACAGATAATATGACAATTGAACAAGTTTGGGAATATGGGAAAGAGCGGGGTAGCGAATTTTATTCTCCTTATATTTCCGATGTAGATTATTTAGCTAAAGATCATTATATTGTCCATTCTGGAGGAATTGTTTATGTAGATGGAAAAAACTCTAATGAACCAGCTGGAATTGGAGGGTCTGATAAGTTAGAATCTATTACAGTAGAGTTAAAAAATGATAAGGAAATATTTGAGCTTGTTTTACCAACTAATAATTATCGTGTTGAAAAAATGAGTTTATATGCTGATTATGAACATTATGAAAAAGGTACGGCAGTAAGAATTGGTAGTCTTGGAAAAACAAGTGTTTCAGAAGAAAAATTAGGTTTTATTTTAGGAACTAAAGATATTCAAGAATTTGATCGGGAATTTGAAGTAACTAAAGAAATTGATCGGTTAGTAGTTAGTGGTCGCTTTAAAAGGGGAGAAGATGTTAGAATTATTTTATATCAAAATATGAATTCAAAAGTTTATCGTGTTCCTGTTAGTAAAAAGCCTTATACAGCTTTATGTTTAGATATTTTTACAGAAGATGAAACAGAAAATGGAATTGTTGTTTATAAATATATTAATGAAGAAGGATTAAAGGGAAAGTATTCAATTTATTTACAGATTGATGATGTTATTTATGATACGAATCAATATGTAGAGTTTTAAGAGAATTTTTTCTCTTTTTTAATAAAAAGAATAGAAAGTTAGATAATGAAAATAAATTGTTATCTAAATGACTTATTTTGTGATATACTTTTATTAGTAGATAGGAGAATTTGAATGGAAAAAGCAAAAGTTTATTTTACAAAAGATTTATCGAAAGAAGGATTAGTTAAAGTATATGACGCTTTAGGAAAAGAATTAGTAGGGAAAGTGGCAGTAAAACTTCATTCGGGAGAAAAAGGAAATCAAAATTTTTTAAAGCCAGAATTTGTTCAAGAACTAGTCCATAGAGTTCATGGAACAGTTGTGGAATGTAATACGGCTTATGAGGGGGCAAGAAATACAACAGAACGTCATCAAGAATTAATGAAAGAGCATGGTTGGAGTAAGTATTTTCAAGTCGATATTATGGATAGTGATGGAGATATGGTTCTAGAGATTCCTGAGGGCTTAAAGATTAAGAAAAATTATGTTGGTAAAAATCTAGAAAATTATGATTCTATGCTTGTTTTATCGCATTTTAAGGGACATCCTATGGGAGGATATGGAGGTGCTTTAAAGCAATTATCTATTGGTGTAGCATCAAGTGTTGGAAAACGTTATATTCATTGTGTTGGAAAGGAAAATGGAACTTATGAGGATATGTTCCATGTAAATCAATTAGATTTTTTAGCTTCTATGGCAGATGCGGCTTCTAGTGTTGTAAAATATTTTAAAGGAAATTTAGCCTTTGTTAATGTTATGGCTAATATGAGTGTTGATTGTGATTGTTGTGCTGTGGCAGAAGATCCTTGTATGAAAGATATTGGTATTTTAGCTTCGTTAGATCCGGTAGCTATTGATAAAGCTTGCCTAGATATAGTTTATCAATCTACTGATCCGGGTAGAGATCACATGGTTGAGCGAATTGAAAGACAACACGGAACAAATATTATTGATGATGCAGTTCAATTAGGTATTGGTACAAATGAATATGAATTGATTCTAATTGATTAAAGAAGGTTTATGATTACCTTCTTTTTTGATATAATAAGAGGGGAGAAAAGTTATGAAAAAATGCAATAAGTTTTATTTGTCAGGAATTAGTATTTTTGCTTTGTTTGTTTTGTGGTCTGTTTTAGTTTTAAATGGAACTTTTAAAACTTTTGATTATCAAGTTTTTGATTTTATAAGACATTATTTAATGAATGACTGTTTGACTGTCTGTTTTAAGATAATTACTTTTTTTGGTAGTGCTACCTTTTTAATATCGTCTGTTTTCTTAATTCTTATTTTTTTTAAAAATAAATGGGTAGGGGTGGTACTAGGTTTCAATAGCTTTTTGTCAGCTTTACTTAATTTAATTCTCAAAAATATTTTTGTTGTTTCACGACCTGATATTAGTGCTTTAATTGAAGAAACCGGTTATAGTTATCCTTCTGGACATGCTATGGCAAGTTTTGCTTTTTATGGTTTAATTATCTATCTTGTTTGTAAGAAAATGAGGACGTGTATTTGGAAAAAAGTTTTAATTATTGTTTTAGGTCTTTTAATTGTTCTTATTGGATTTAGTAGAATATATTTAGGTGTTCATCATTTTAGTGATATTATTGGGGCTTATTTTATTAGTTTTAGTTATCTATTGTTTTATATACAATTTATTAAGAAAATGGGAGTGGAGAAGTTATTATGAAATATAGAAAAGAAATTAAGAGTTTAGGGAATAGTTTTAAATATGCTTTTGAGGGAATATGGGCATCTTTTAAATCTGAAAGAAATATGAAGATTCATGTTTTTATTATGCTACTTGTTATTTTTTTAGGCTTTTTATTAGAGATAAGTATTGCTGAATGGCTTTTATGTATTATTTTATTTGGTATTGTTATTGCTGGAGAATTATTTAATACAGCGATTGAAACTGTTGTTGATATGATTAGTTTAGAAAAAAGTCCTAAAGCTAAACTTGCAAAAGATGTTTCCGCGGGAGCTGTTTTGGTTTTAGCTATATCGTCTATCATAATTGGGCTTATTATTTTTATTCCGAAAATAATACAATTATTTTAACTTGGCTTGAAGTGTACTTTATGTATTTATTTTTGGGGTGGTGATAGCTTATGGAAAAGAATTTGAAAATAATCATTGATTGCGTTATGCTTGTTTTATTTATTTTGTTAATGAGTTATTATGTTATTAGTAATGAGTATCATGAAATGTCTGCTTGTTTGTTCTTTTCATTGTTCATCATTTTTTTAATTATAAATGGTATCACATATTGTTTAAGGAAAAGTATTCTTTTATAAGAATATTACTTATGGTTGTTAATTTTATGTTATTTTTTATTATTTTAGGGGTATTAATAAGTGGAATTTTGATATCAACTCATGTGTTTGTTTTTTTAAATATTGAAACTACTTCTTTTGTTAGACAGTTTCATTTGTTTTTGGATGTTTGGGGATTTGCTTTGATTGGAGTACATTTAGGATTACACTTTCAAATGATACTTGGTAAAAGATTTCGAAAACTAGCGAGTTTTAGGTGGAAATATTTGGTTTATCTTTTATAACATATAGGCTTGTTATGTGTTAATAAAAAGAAGATGAAAAACTGGATTTTTTTGAGGTTCTTCCAGAAACTTTCGGAAGAATTTTTTTGTTGTCAGTTTATTTGTCAAATTTTTGAAAAACAATTGACTTGTAGTATGCTTTAAGGTTTATACTGGTAATATAAAGGAGGAATTTTGAATGAAACAGACAGCAGGAAGAGAACGTTTAGGTGATTTAGCACCTCAATTTGCTGAATTAAATGATGATGTATTATTTGGAAATGTTTGGAGTAGAGAAGATAAACTTTCTTTAAAACATCGTTCGATGATTACGATATCAGCGTTAATGGCAATGGGAATTGTAGATAGTCCTTTAAAAAGTCATTTGATACTTGGAAAGGCGAATGGTATTACTAAAACAGAAATAGTAGAGATGGTAACACATTTAGCTTTTTATGTTGGTTGGCCTAAAGCTTGGGCAGTATTTGGGTTAGTTCGTGAGGTATATCAAGATGAAGAATGAATATTTAAAAGATAATGGTATATTTTCAACAGGAGAAGTTAATCCTTTTGGTAAATATTTTATTGGTACAAGTTATTTAAAGATGCTTACTATTGAGGGAGTAGGAATTGGTAATGTAACTTTTGAACCGGGATGTAGGAATAATTGGCATATTCATCATGCTGCAAGTGGTGGGGGACAAATTTTACTTGTAACTGGTGGTGAGGGTTGGTATCAAGAGTGGGGAATGGAGCCTCAATCCTTAAAAACAGGTGATGTTGTTATAATTCCGGCAAATGTAAAACACTGGCATGGAGCTAAAAAAGATTCTTGGTTTGCTCACCTTTCTGTGGAAGTTCCGGGTGAGGAAACTTCTAATGAGTGGTTAGAAATAGTTAGTGATGAAGAGTATAATCAGTTATGAGAGAAATTAAAATTCATGGAATATATAAGCATTTTAAAGGTGATTATTATTTGGTAGAAGATATAGCAACATTTACAGAAACTGATGAGGTATGTGTTGTATATTGAGCATTATATGGGAAACATAAATTGTGAGTTCGTCCTCTTTTGATGTTTTTATTGGAAGTAGACCATGAGAAGTATCCTAATGTAACACAAGAATATCGTTTTGAATGGCAAGATATTAATCGATTTTAAAAGAAAAGGAGGAAGATAATGAAATCTATTATTATTTATTATTCTTATGGAGGAAATACTAAAAAAATTGCTCAACTTATTCATGGTAAAAAAGGCTATGATATGATAGAAATTAAGCCAGTTGTTCCTTATACTAATGATTATCAAAAGTTAGTAGATGAAGAAGAAAGGAGAATGAAGCAAGAAGAAGTAGTTGAAATTAACCCTATCCGTGTGGATTTAAGTAGCTATGATACTATTATTTTAGGTACTCCTGTTTGGTGGTATACAATAACACCTCCAGTTCGAGCATTGTTAAAAAAATATGATTTTGGTGGAAAAGTAATTATTCCATTTGCTACGAATGGAGGTTGGCTTGGGTCAACGTTTGAGGATATTAAAAAATACGTGCCAAATAGTAAAGTGGAAAATGAGTTTAGTATTCAGTTTAATGAAGGTACTCTTACTATATCAGAAGATACTCTAAATAATTGGATAGAAGGGTTATAAGGAAACTTATAGCTTTTTTCTTACTAAATTGTAAGAAATAATTAAAATAAATTATGTTATAATAAAAAAGAAGTAGAGGTTAGATTATGAGTTACATGGAATCTATTACAACAGCATTTATTGCGTTTCCTTTTATTGCTTTTTTATTTACGATACCATTTATATTATATAATTATCATAAATATGGTTCTATTCATATTTTTCGGGTATTTATTGTTTATACCTTTATTTTGTATTTAATTAATATTTATTTTTTGGTTATTTTACCACTTCCGACTTTTGAAGAAGCCCTTCAAAATACAGGTCCTTATATTAATTATATTCCTTTTAGTTTTGTTAAAGATTTTATTTTAGAAACACCTTTTGTTTGGAATGATCCAAGTACTTATTTAAAGGCTATATTAGATCCTAGTTTTTATGTAGTTGCTTTTAATATTTTGATGTTTGTACCTTTAGGAATGTATTTACGATATTATTTTAAATGCAGTTTTAAAAAGACTCTTTTATATTCCTTTTTCGTTAGTTTGTTTTTTGAGTTAACACAATTAACGGGGCTATATTTTATTTATCCTAATCCTTATCGGTTATGTGATGTAGATGATTTAATTCAAAATACTTTAGGAGGAATTTTAGGATTTTTAATTATGGGGGCAATCATTCGCTTTTTGCCAACTCGAGAGAAAATTGATGAAGAAGCATTAGAAATGGGTAAGAAAGTTTCAGGATTAAGAAGAATTACGGTTTTCTTTTTGGATTTGTTCTTGTTTTTAATTTTGAGTGTTTTTGTTTCTATTTTTTTGGAAAAATATGTTTTTTTCGTTTCTTTTGGTATTTATTATGTTTTAATACCGCTTATTTATCATAATGCGACGATTGGAATGAAATTTTTGAATTTAAAAATGGAATATAAAAGAGTAGCTGTTCTTTTTAATATTTTACGTTATCTTTTCCTTTTTCTTTATTATTTTGTTCTTCCTTGGGGATTTGTTTTATTTTTAATTTATGTTCATTCTCAATTTAATTTGCAAAATATTACTTTCCTTTTGTATGGTAGTGGTTTCCTTTTTATTTTATTATTTTATCTTATTCATTTTATATTACTTCTTAAAAATAAGAAAATGTTTTATGATCGGTTATTTGGTTTTCGGTTTTTAAGTACGATTGAAGAACAAGAAGTTTAAAAAAAGAACAGCTTGTTCTTTTAATTTAATAATATTTTTAAATAATGAATAATGGTTTCTTCATCTTCTATTAACCCTTTGCGAAACCATTCTTGAATTACTTGAAAAACACCATTTACGTGATAGCTTAAAAAATAATTTATAGGAATATCTAAAGGATAGTTTTTTAATTTAGATTCGATATCTTTTACAAACATATCATAAAAAATATTTAGACAAATGCTATTTTCATTGTCTAAAATAATAGAACGATAAAAAGCTTTGTTTTCTTTTATATGTTTCATGTATATTTGAGCTAAGTTTAAATAGTAAGTAATTAAATCATCGTTTTTAAGTTCTATTTGGTTTAACATGCTTTTTTGTAGTTCAGTAATTGCAAATTTTAATAAGTCATATTTATCAGTAAAATGATGATAGAAGGTAGTTTTATGAACCATTGCTTTCTCACATATTTCTGTTAGTTTAATGGATTCAAATGATTTTTCTTTCATCAGTTCAAATAATGCTTCAATTAATAGTTTATAAGTTTTTTGAATTCGTAAATCTAATTTCAATTTCATCACCTAACTTTATTATAACAGAATTTAGGAAAAGATAAATAATCTATTTTAGTACATTTTTCTATAATAGTAGATTATCCTACTTATTTTTATTATAGTGAATGTTTTTCTAAAATAAATCGAATATAATGGAGTACGGGTGATGAAATTGAAGAAAGAAAAAAATGGATTAATAAAAGTGGGAGATTTGATTGTGAAGTTTCGTTACTTATTTTTGGGTTTATTTGTAATTTTAGGAGTTTTTTCGCTTTTTCATTTGAATGATGTAGAAATTAATTATGAAATTACGAGTTATTTATCCGATGAAACAGAAACGAAACAAGGTTTAGAAATTATGGAAGATGAATTTGGAGAACTAAATAGCTTACAACTTATGATTACTGATATTTCTTTTGAAGAAGCAAATCAAATTTATCAAGATTTAAGTAAGATTGAAAATATTAAAAATATTAGTTTTGGGGATACTGAAAATTATTATCATGATGATAAAGCTTTATATATTATTAATGTCGATTCTTTGAATGATGAGGAAACGCAAAATTTAAAAGAAAATATTATTGAAGTTGTAGATAGTCAAGAATATTATTTATATGATGCTTTTAGTGAAGATGTTGTGGGTGGAATGAATTTAATTTTAGCTTTGGCAGTTATTGTCATTGTTCTTGTTTTACTTCTAACTTCTAAATCTTATTTTGATATTGTTTTAGCCTTTATTATTTTTGGTTTATCGATTTTAATTAATATGGGAACCAATTTTATTTTTGGAGAAATTTCTTATATTACCGAATCAATCGCCGTGATATTACAACTAGCTTTATCTTTAGATTATTTAATTATCTTTCTAAATCATTATCATAAAGAAATAGGGGATACTACAGATACGGTTTTAGCTGTTAAAAAGACAGTTTCTAAATCTATTCCTGAAATATTTGCTAGTAGTCTTACGACGATTGCTGGTTTGATGGCTTTGGTTTTTATGCAGTTAAAAATAGGGGCAGATATTGGAATTGTTTTATCTAAGGGAATTATTTGTAGTTTATTTACTGTTATCCTTGTTTTACCAGCCTTGTTATTGTTGTTTTCTAAAGTACTTTATAAAACAAAGCATAAAAGTTTAATTCCAGATACCATGAAACTAAGTAAGTTTATCGTAAATAAGAAAAATATTATCTTACCAATTTTTATTGTTTTGCTCATCTTATCTATTTGTCTTATTCCTAAATATGACTATGTTTATGATATTCATTCAGTTAGAGCTCATCAAGCAAGTGAAAATACTGCTGCTCAATTAAAAATTGAAGAAGAATTTGGAAGCAATAATCGGTTAGTTCTTTTAATACCAAACCAAGAAAAAGATTATGCGAAAGAACTATTTTTAACACAAGATTTAAAAAAATTAGCAAATGTTAGTGATATTACTTCCTTTGGAAGTATGGAAGTAGGAGAAAATATTTATCTTGGTTCTTCTCTTACTAGAGAAGAATTTGCTCAGTTTTCGGGAATTGATTTGAAAGTTAGTACTCAACTATATCAATACTATGCTACTTTAAAAGAATTAGACTCGAAAGATCTTAAAATTACTTTAGTTGATCTTATTTATTTCTTGCATGAACATGAAGAAGAATTACATTTAACGGAACAATTTTCTTCACAAGTTGATTATTATTATCAAATGCTTCAGTCTAATATTCCACTATTAGAAAGTGAAGATTATACTAGAATTATTATGAATTTACAAACGGAAGTAGAGGGAGAGGAAGCCTTTTTACTTACGGATGAAATTCGAGATATTACTAGTGAATATTATGAAGATGTATTATTAGTAGGAGATACAATTAATGCGAAAGATTTAAAAGATTCTTTTACTACTGATAATACAATTATTACGATGGTAACAATTCTTTTTATCCTGATTATTTTGTTGTTTACTTTTAAATCGATTGCTTTAAGTGTTTTATTAATATTAGCTATTGAAGGAAGTATTTTTATTAATTTTGGAATTGCTACATTAATGAATCAACCTATATTCTTTATTAGTTATATTATTGTTTCAGCAATCCAAATGGGTGCAACGATTGATTATGCGATAGTTGTTTCTAATCGTTATAATGGCTTACGAAAGAAAATGGATAAAAAAGATGCTTTAATTGGAACTCTTCGAGATTCGATTTCAACTGTTATTACGAGTGGATTTATTTTGATTGTTGCGGGATTCCTTATTGGATTTATTTCGGATTCAGGAGTAGTTGCATCGATTGGTTTATTTTTAGGAATAGGAACTCTTGTTTCTTTATTAGTTACCATCTTTGTTTTACCAGCTATCCTTTATGTTAGTGATACAATCATTCATAAAACTACTTTTAGAAAGAAAGAACTTCATTAATATGAGGTTTTTTTGTGATATAATTCTTATAGGTGATTTATAATGAAATATTTAGTTATATCAGATATTCATGGTTCTTTTTATTATGCTAGTAAAATACCAGAAATTATGAAAAGAGAAAATACCAAAAAATTAATATTGTTGGGAGATTTATATTATCATGGGCCACGAAATCCTTTACCTAAAGATTATGCTCCAATGAAAGTGGCAGAACTTTTAAATTCTTATCAAAATCAAATTATTGCCATTAGAGGGAATTGTGATGCATTGGTTGATGAGACAATTTCTGAATTTTCTTTTCAAAGTTCTTATCAATTAAATATACATGATAAAAAATTTTTCTTTACCCATGGACATATTTATCATAAAGACCATATTCCTAAACATGTTGATGTGTTGGTTTATGGACATTTGCATACTGGTTTTATGGAAGAACATGAAGGATTAATTTGTGTAAATACTGGTTCTTTATCTTTACCTAAAAATCATACTCCTCATAGTTATGTTGTTATTGATGAAGAAAAGATTTCTTTAAAAGATATTGAGGGAAATATTATTTTAGAAAAGGATTTTTAAGTAGAAAGTTGTGGGGGATATGATTTTAAATGTAAGTGGTAGAACCGACATTGTTGCTTTTTATACGCCTTGGTTTATAAATCGTTATAGGGAAGGATTCGTTGATGTTAGAAATCCTATTTATTCAAAGTTAGTTCATCGTATTTATTTTCAAGATGTTGAATTATTTGTTTTTTGTACGAAAAATCCTCGCCCTATGCTTCCTTTTTTAAAGGAAATAAAACAGCCAATTCTTTTTCAAATTACCCTTACTCCTTATCAAAAGGATATTGAGCCAAACGTTCCTTCTAAAAAAGAAATTATTGAAGATATTAAAATAATTAGTTCGATTTTAGGGAAAGTTTTTGTTTTTGTGCGATATGATCCTATCTTTTTAAGTAAAAAGTATTCTTTAAATTACCACATTAAAGCTTTTGAACGTCTTTGTAGTTTGCTTGAAGGTTTTGTTACTAAAATTATTGTCTCTTTTATGGATAACTATAAAAATGTTCAAAAAAATATGACAATTTTACAAGCTCAAAGTTTTGCACCTCAAGATTTTAAAGAAATTGGCAAGAATTTTAGTAGGATTGCTAAAGAACATGGGATGACTGTTCAAACTTGCAGTGAATATGAAACATTAGAAGAATATGGCTTTTTGGTAAATGATTGTGTTCCAAGAGAGCTTGTTAAAAATATTACTGGTAGGAGTTATCCGAAATGGCAAAGTAGAAATAGTAAGTATTGTCATTGTGCTAAAATGGTGGATATTGGCTGGTATAATACATGTAGTCATTATTGTAAGTATTGCTATGCTAATTTTGATGAAAATAAAATAGAAGAAAACGAAAAAAATCATCATTTCGATTCTACCATGTTAATTGGTTATTTAAATGATGATGATGTAATAAAAGTTAGGAAAGATTGAATTTTATCAAGATAAAAACTGTAGATCATAGAATTATTTAACAAAAATAAGGATTAATAGTTCGGCAAGTAAGTTTTGGGTTTCTTTATCTAATTTTTTAAATTCTTTTATTAATTTAAAAATTTCTTTTATTTTTATTTCTTTGGTATCTTTAATATTGGTGTTTTTGAAAATATTAAATAAGTTGGTAACTAGATTAATTCTTTCATTAAGGGGGAGTTTTTCTAGTTTTTTTGTCAGCTTTTCTTTTAAATTTTTGCTTCTTTTACTTTGACTATCCCTAATTAGTGCTTTATCCTTACATTGCCAATTAAAAGCATCATGTTGTAAAATATTGATTCCTTTGGATTTTACTACTACATAATTGGGAGTACTATAAAGAAGCATCCCAATAATACTTTCTTTGGGAACATACATTTTGATTCTTGGTTCTATTTTTTTATATTCTTTAGATTCTATTTCTTTTTTTAAGAATCCTGGTCCATCAAAATTATTAATTTTTACTACTTTTTTTCTAATCCAAAAGTGAGCATTCATTGTAGCGCAAATAGCTAGATTTCCACCTTTAGAATGTCCTCCAACTCTTACTTTTTTATCTAAAAGGCCAATTGCTTTATTTAAGTAGACGGAGGCATATTTTTGACTTGCTCCAGGATAAAGATAAGTCATTTTAAAATCTTCTTCCCATCCAATGATAGAAGAGTCTGTACCAGCAAAAGCAACAAAAATACTTTTATCACTTAATTTCATGGTAAGAGCACCAAATTGCATATCACTATTTACGACGTTCATGTAGTTATATAGTAGAATGTCTTGATATCTTAAAGAATTTTTCATAACTTGGAGCATTTTAAACGTATTACCAATAAATAAACCACGATAGTTTTTCTTTTTATCATTTATTTTTTCAGCTGCTTCTTTTAATGTAATTTTACCATTTTTAAAAGCGGGTACAATGTTTTCAAAATTAATGTATGGTAAAAGAGATAAAATTAGGTTATCAATTTCATTAAAAGGCAAATCTTCAAGAGTTTTATCTTTATTCTTTTTAATATAATCAATTATATTCATACCTGCTCCTTTTAGGTATTCATATTATATCATAACTATAGAAATTTTATGGTGTTATTTTCTATTTTATAACTTGTTTCATAAAAATATTTTAAGGATTTTGATAATCTTTTTATATCTTCTAAACCAATTACTTCATAACTAGAATGCATAGCTAGCATTACAAGACCTATATCAATTGAGTTAATGCTTAAATGTTTTAGACTTGCACCAGCAAGAGTAGATCCTGTTGCATAATCATTTCGAGAGGTATAATAAGAATATTTAATATGATATTTTTCGCAGATGTGTTTTAATATTGTTGATGATATACTATTGGTACTACTATTTACTTCTTTCATAATCATAATTCCGCTGTTTAGAGGAGGAGTGTTGGTATGGTCGGATAATTCGCCATGATTTGGATGTTTGGCATGGGTATTATCTATATTAACAATTATAGAGTTTGATAGGGTGGTCATTAGATCAATTTTTAGAGCAACACATAATTTTTTTAAAGTGTCTATTAAAAAATTAGAGTCAGCACCTTCTAAGGTATTAGAACCAATTTCTTCACTATTAAATGCGACAAAAATACTTGTATCTTTTCCTTTTTCTTTTAAAAAAGCATTTAATCCAGCATAAGTACAAGATAAGTTATCAATGCGAGGACTAGCTAGTAATTCATTATTGATTATGCTTGATTCTTCATTATTATATAGAAATAAATCATATTCAAAGATTTCTTTTTTTATTAAGTCTTTTAAATGGAAATTTTTATTTAAAGAAATTATTGGCATTAAGTCAATTTCTGTGTTTAAGTCTAAGTTAGAATTGGCTTTATCATTTTGATGGATTGCAATACTGGGAATGATTGCTACTGTTTTTTTTAAGTCAATAATTTCTTTTTTATAATTATTTTTTTCTTTGGTGATGATCCTTCCAGCAATAGACATTGGTTTATCCATGAAAGCATAGTTTAAGATTCCTCCATAAGGAGCAATATTTAGTTTTTGATAACCATTTTCATAATATTCAGAATTTGGTTTAATTAAAAATGATGGTGTATCATCATGAGTTGAGATAATTTTAAATTTATTATTATTATTTCTTAAGGTAAAAGCAATTAATGAGGCATCATTGCGAATAATGAAGTATTTATTTTTTGTTAAATTCCATTTTTTATTTTCTATTAATTCTTGGTAACCGTTGGCTATAAGTATTTCTTTGATGGCTTTAATACAAGTAAAAGAACAAGTTCCATTTTTTAAAAATTGAATTAATTTTTGATTAAAGTTATTCATATAATCACCAATATTAGTATGGATTAGAAAAAAATAAGTATAAGTACTTTTCTCATATTTTGGTTTGTGATATACTACTATCGTAGGAGGATATGTTATGAGGCGTATAGGTTTAATTGGGTGCTGTTTTGGTGGTATTTTACTTATGACAGGATGTGGGAGCACAAAAACACTTACTTGTTCGATGGAGGAAAAGACCAGCTATCTTACAGGAGCAATGGGGTATCAAGTAACTTATAAGGATGATGAAGTTACGATGATTGAACAAAGAATGTCTTTAGAAGCAGGAGATGAGGCACAAAGTTATTTGGACTCTATGGAAGAGGAATATAATAGGGAAGTGAGAGATCTGGAAAGTGATGGTATTCAGTTTGATTTAGAAAGAAAAGGTAATCAACTTTATTTTAGTACTCAATACCATATTAATAAGATGACAGATGAAGAATTAGATGATTTAGGTTTTAATCTAGATGATGATAATAGTTATGAAACTGTTAAAGAAAATTTAGAAGATCAAGGATATACTTGCAAATAAAATGAAATTTCGGTTTCATTTTTTTAAATCTTGTTGAAGTTCTTTTCAGATGTTTTTTGGCATAATTTTAAATAGGTGGTACTATGCGTTTAAGTGATTTACAGGCTAAAATGGTTGTGAATGTTAAAGATGGAAAACATTTGGGAACTATTATTGATGCAGAGGTTAATGAGACTGGTCAAATTCTTTATTTTACGGTTATGGTCCGGCATTTATTTAAAAGACTTTTTAAAAGTGAGCCAGAAGTTAATGTTACAATTAGTCAAATTGTGAAAATTGGGACTGATGTTATCTTGGTAGAATTGTAATTTTGTGGTATACTTGGATAGGTGATTTATTTGAATAAGAAAACGTATATTATTGCAGTACTGATTTTGATTATAGATCAAGTGAGTAAAAGTTTAATAGAAATATTTTTTAAATTAAATGAAAGTGTTCCCGTTATTCAAGATTTTTTTTATGTAACTGTTGCTCATAATACAGGTGGAGCTTGGAGTATTTTTAGTAATCATAGTTATCTTTTTATTATTGCAAGTGTATTAGCAATTATTTTACTTGTTAAGTTTATGTTTGGCTTTAAAAATAATCTTCGAAATAATATTGCTTTTGCTTGCTTATTTGGGGGAATATTTTCTAATTTAGCTGATCGAATATTTTTAGGGTATGTAAGAGATTTTTTGGATTTTAAAATATTTGGATATGATTATCCAATATTTAATATAGCAGATGTTACAATTGTTGTGGGTGTTATATTACTTATTGTAGCAGTAATTAAAGGAGAAGATCGTCGTGATAAAAATAGTAAGTGATGAAGAAAATGTTAGAATTGATAAATATTTAGCTAGTAAACTAGATTATTCTAGAGAATTTATTGCTAAATTAATTGATGCAAAATTAGTTTTAGTAAATGATAAAGTGGTGAAAGCTAGTTATAAGATTGGTTTAGGAGAAGAAATTATTGTTCATGAAGAAGATTTTCAAATAGAAGAAAATGTTGAAGCAGTTAAGATGGATTTAGATATTGTTTATGAAGATGATTATCTTATGGTTATTAATAAACCTAGTGGTTTAGTTGTTCATCCTGGAAATGGTAATTATCATAATACTTTAGTGAATGGCCTTATGTATTATACAAAGAATTTAAGTGATATAGGAGGAGAAGTTCGTCCAGGAATTGTTCATAGAATTGATAAAGATACTAGTGGCTTACTTCTTATTGCTAAAACCAATCCAGTTCATGAAATTTTAGCGGATGATTTTAAAAATAAGAGAATTAAAAGAGAATATATTGCTCTTTTAGATGGTGTTTTTAAGAATAGTAGTGCTACAATTGATGCTCCTATCGGAAGAGATAAACAGAATCGTGAAAAAATGGCAGTTGTCGAAGATGGAAAAAGTGCTGTAACCCATATGAAAGTATTAAAAAGATATGATAAGTATACTTTAGTTAGTTGCGTACTTGAGACAGGACGTACTCATCAAATTCGTGTTCATTTGGCTTATATTGGTTATCCAGTTCATAATGATCCAGTTTATTCTAAGAAGGAAGCTGATTTTTTTGGACAGTTTTTACATTCTTATAAAATGAGTTTTGTGCATCCAATTACTAAAAAGAAAATGGAATTTGTTTGTCCACTTCCTGATTATTTTCAACATTTTTTAGATGAATTAGAGGTACAAAAATAGTTCGAGGATTAAGCTTAATATGAGACTTGTTAGTAGAAAATAAATCAAAGGAAATACTTTTAGCTGATGAAATATTTCTTTTATTTTTAAATTTAAAATGAAGGAACTGATAAATAACATAATTCCAAGGAAAAAACTGTAAATTAAATCTTCGAAGTAAAAGTAGTAAAGAGGTAAAATAATTAAAAAAATAAAATTTAAAATAATGTAAAATAAATTATCGTGATTTAAATTTTCTTGATATAAAAAGTAGTAAATTACTATGATAATTAGGAGAATAAATGTTAAATAAAATAGCAAACTCATTCTACCACCTCTTTACTAAATATATGTTTTGTTATAAAATAAAAGTACAGCGAGGTGATTGATGTGCAATTTAATATTTTAAATAAGAATGATGAAATTGTAATGTCTTTGGTTCATTATTTTATTACAGAAGAGAATTATACTCCGATTGTGGTTAGAGGGGTTAAAGATGAAATTTGGTTAGAAAATTTAGATGGGCCTTATCGTATTATTCGAATTAATTCTAATTATATTCATAATGATGAACAATATAAATTTGATTTATTTAAAACCAAAAAAGTAGTGAATCAAATAAAAAAGAAAACATTATCTCTTAGTATGAATACTTTAAATATCTTTTTGAATTTAGGAGATAATGTTCATTTAAAAGAAGATGAAAAAAATATTGCTTCTATTAAGTTTAGTGCTATTGATGATGTCTTACAAGATCATAATATTATTAAGGTTTTTCCTAATATTAAAAGTAAGCTTATTAAAGATAAAGAAGGAATTGATTTAATTGTTAATGTAACAAATGATATTAATGCTAAAACAGCGATGGATAATAAAGTTTTTACAAAGATTTTTGAACGTAAAAAAATAACAGTAACACCAATTTTAATTGCTATTTGTGTTTTAGTGTTTATTTCTATGTATATCTTTGGTAGAGGTAGTGAAGATACTTTAACATTACTGATGTTTGGAGCTAATTACCGTCCTTTAGTTCAAATAGGAGAGGTATGGAGACTTGCTACTTCCATGTTTTTACATATTGGGATTGTTCATTTATTAGTAAATATGTATTCTTTATATATTATTGGAAAACAACTAGAAGGTTTGCTAGGTAAATTTAAGTTTTTAATTGTATATTTAGGAAGTGGTATTTTAGGTTCTTTACTTTCTGTTGTTGTTCATAGTAGTATTTCAGCAGGAGCTAGTGGAGCAATATTTGGACTTATGGGTTCTTTACTTTATTTTGGCTATCATTATCGTTTATATTTAGGAACAGTATTAAAAACGCAAATTATTCCCGTTATTATTATTAACTTATTAATTGGATTTATGGTTCCAGGTATTGATAATTTTTGCCATATTGGAGGTCTTGTTGGAGGATACTTGTTAACAATGGCTTTAGGTGTTCCAGGAAAATCTAAGAAAAGTGATCAGATCAATGGTTCTATCGTTTTAATTTTATTAGTAGCATTTTTAAGTTATATGTTATTTGGATATTTGAGGTAAGTTATGGAGAGATTACAGAAAGTTATTGCTCTAGCAGGTGTTACTTCTAGAAGAAAAGCAGAAGAACTTATTATTAAGGGAAAAGTAAGAGTGAATGGATTAGTTGTTAGAGAGTTAGGAACGAAAGTAAGTGGTACTGATATTATTGAGGTCGATGGGGCGATTATCGATCGAGATATTCATAAAAAATATTATTTACTTAATAAACCTAGAGGAGTTATTTCAAGTGTGAGCGATGATAAGGGAAGAGTGACAGTTGTAGATTATATTCATACTGAGGAAAGAATTTATCCAGTAGGAAGACTTGATTATGATACTACAGGCCTTATTATATTAACCAATGATGGTGAACTTGCTCAACTTCTTACGCATCCTAAAAATCAAATACCTAAAACTTATATCGCAAAAATAGAAGGGTTATTAAATAAAGATGAAATAGATCGTCTTCGAAGTGGCGTATTTATTAATGGTAGAAAAGCTTATATAGAAAATTTTAAAATTAGGGATAAGAATTTTTTAAAAAATACTTCTTTAGTGGAAGTTACAATTATTGAGGGAAGAAATCATATTGTAAAAAAGATTTTTGAAAGTCTAAAACATCCTGTAATTCGTTTATCAAGAATTAAAATTGCTTTTTTAGAAGTTGGCTCTTTGAAGAGCGGGGAATATCGTGAATTGTCTATTAAGGAAGTTAAAAAGTTATATAGTTTGAAATAATCTACGTTTTGTAGATTTTTTAAATTAAAAAATAGCATTATTGCTATTTTGATCTTTTTCTTGAAAAACTATCTAAATTAGGATTTTTACCAGTAATACATGCTTTTAGGCCATTAAAGCTTTTTAAATCTTTTATAATAGATACAATTTTATCAGCTTTGCTCATAATTCTTCCTTCTAGATATTTACTTTGGCATAATGATATATGACCTATTTTAGATCGTAAAGTAGAACTTATGATAAGATTTTGAATTTTATTATCTAATAAGTAAAATTTCTTTTCATTATTTAATTCGGCTGGAGTGGTGTCTAAAGCTCTTACTGGAAAAGGATACATATGATGAATGACACCATCAATAATAATTTTACTTTTTAAATCACTTTCAAAATATTTTGGATACCATGTATTAGCATTAATGACAGCTTCTATTGGATGAACGAAACCATGACGATTAGTTAATCTTTCTTTTTTGATACCAGAGTTTTGCCATGGTCTTTCATATAAATCATGAAACATAGCAATTATAATTGCTATGATTTGCTGTTCTTCTTTTAATTGTTTTTTTGGGGTTAACAAATAGGTAACAATCGCATCACTAATAATATGGTATCCTAAACTAATATTGTCATGGTGGGCAAATTCTAATTCGTTCATTCTTCTTTGAAATTCCTCATGATTAAATATAGGGAAAATAATTTTCCAAAGAAAAACTTTATCTTTTAGTGAAAGATTGTATTTGTCCATAATTTCATTTACTGTGTTAATATTGTTTTTGTAGCATAACATATTATCACTTCTTTCGGCTGGTTAATTTTAGCATGTTTTTAGTCTTATGTCAAATTGAGATTAAATAAAATAATATGAAAAAAAGAGGTTTATTCCTCTTCTTTACAATGACAATCTGAACATTCGCAATTTTCACAATTACATTCTTCTTTATTGTCTTCATTTTCGTAATTACATTCTTCTTCTTTATTATCTTCATTTTCGCTATTAACTTCTTCTATACTAATTGCTCCTGTTGGGCAAGAAGAAATAGCACTTGCAAGATCGCTACTTTCTAAGTTTTCGTTATTTGTAGCATAGCTTAATCCTTCATCATTAAATTCGAAATGTTCAGGATCAATAGAGACACATGCTCCACATCCGATGCATGCATCAGGGTTTACAATAATTTTTTTCATTTTTAATTTCTCCTTTATTCATGATTATTATATCAAAACTTTGACAAAATGAAAATATAAAGCCTTTTAAATCTAAAAAAAATATGTTATTATTATGTTGAAGGATCGTGGCGTTATGAAGACAAGAATGGAAAAATATTATGATGAAGAAAATAATAATATTGCTTTAAGACAACAAAAAAACGAAAAACTTTATGAAAATATTAATGATTATGAAGTTGACGATTATAAATTAGAGACCAATGCAACAGTTCTTGATAACAATGCAAAAAATATCGATGTTGAACAAATAAAGAAAATACTCGATACTAAATATAATAAACAACCTAAAAGAAGGAGTATTATTGTTGAAGAGGATGAGTATCAAGAACCTAATGTTAGTTTAGATGAAACTAGAGAGTATGATATTAATGCTATTTTGGAAAGAGCTCGTAGTGAAAAAGAAGTAGACTATGAAAAAGAAAGATTAAAAAAGATTCGAGATACACAATTTGATATTTTAAATAGTTTGGATATTGATAGTGAGGAGAAAGAAGAAGTTAAAACAGAGAATGATGAACTCTTGGATTTAATTAATACGATCACTGCAAAGGAATTAGAAACTCAATCTTCTAATAAAGAAGAGTTAGATCCATTAGATATTCTTACAGATTTAAAGGGTAGTGATGATACAGTAGTGGTAGATGGAATTCATGAGAGTGAAAGTATCGGCGAAACTTCTCCTATTATGTCCTTAGAAGAAGCAGAAAAAATAAAACCAACTATTATGGAAAATAAGACTCAAGATTTAACTAGCACTTTGCAGTTTACTCAAAGTGATTTTGATGATTTTAATGATCTTAAAAAAGAAGTTAAATCTAGTCGAGCTTTGATTTATATTATTATTGTTATTGTAAGTTTAATTTTAATTGCTGGTATTATTATCTTTTTAAATAATTTTTTAAATCTTTCTTTGTTTTAGTGCATATACTTTAGCATGAGAAATAATTTTAAGAGTATGCGATTATATCATGGTAAAAAATTGAAAAAGTTTGTTTTTATAACAATACTTTTAGTGGGATTTTTTACCTTTTTTTTATTATCTCATTTTGTCGAGAAGCTTAATCATTCTTTAATCAATATTAGTAGTAGTGAAATTACTAGAGTAATTGATCGGTTTATTACGGATGAATTAAATAGTAGTATTTTTAATGAACAAAATTTGGCTGATATTTTAATTATTGAAAAAAATAATCAAGGAGAGATTTTGTATGTAGATTTTGATTTAGAACAAGCGTATCATGTTTTAGATACTGTTTCTTTAACTTTAACTGATTCTTTTGATCGTTTGGAAAATGGAAATGTTTCAATTGCTTATTTAGACTCAGATTTATCTCATGAACTTGGTAGTATGGTTTTATCAATTCCAATTGGAAATAGTTTTGATAATTTATATTTTTATAATTTTGGACCTAAAATTCCTGTTCGAATTAATTTTATTGGATCGGTACTTACTAATTTGAAAACAAAAGTTACAGATTATGGTCTTAATAACGCTTTAGTAGAATTGTTTGTTTATCTTGATTTTAAAGTACAAATTATGAGTCCTTTTGATACAGAAGAGATTAGTTTAGAATATGATGCAGTAATTGCTTCAATGATGATTGAGGGGAGTGTACCTAATTATTATAGTGGAGTTATCGAAAAAGATAGTAATATTTATAGAAAAGAAATTTCCTAAAGTGGGTTAATATTATTTGTTATTTAGGTTTTGATGCATAAATTAAAATAGGGGGTGAAATATGACAATTATTGATGCTAATACTGTGGTAGTTATGACTTCTAGTGAATTAAAGACGGTTTTAGAAGGAGTAAATACTTATACTACAATTTATTTTGGGGCAAATATTACATTAGCAGCAGGTATTACTATTAATGCGAGTAAAACGAATCTTATTATTGATGGAACTTATAATGGGGTAAGATATCGTTATACAGATATGAGAAGTACAGCAACAGGAGATACTATAGCAATTCTTAGTGCTGTTAATGCAAATATTGTAGTTAGAAATATGGATATTACAGGTTATAATTATTATGGTGTTATTTATGTAGCAGAAGATACTAGTTTAAGAAATGTTGTTGTGGAATATAATAATGTTGTTTATGTAGGTCCACAAATGACTTTTCATCCAACTGGATTAACTAGGTATGTTGATACTACTATTACAATTCAAGCAAATTATTCACCAGCAAATGAAGTAGCAGAGTGTAATCGAATTGAAATTGGTGGTAAGACAACGATTAATACTACTAGTTCTTCAACCTCTATGTTTTGGTTTCGAGGAGATTCTACTACCGCTTATTTTCATATTTTAGAAAGTGCTAATGTTAATATTACTAGTCCTTCGAGAGAATTGTTATATGGTTATGATAATTTAGCTTTTAGTGTTTTAAAAAATTCTACTTTTAATTTAACTACTTATTATGGGATGAGTTATGCAACTTTTGGAACAGGTGCAACTTTAATTGATACTAATGCTACTCTTAAATTAACTCAAACAGGTGTATTTGCTTCTTATCCAACTTGGTATATTGGTGGAGCTTTTACCATGAATGAAAATTCATCTTTGATTATTATTAATAGCAATGGGGTAATTAATACCAATACTTATAATTTATATTTTCGTGGGTCTGCTTCTGTTAATATTAATAATCCAAAAGCTTTTGTTTTATATAATCGAGTTACGGATGTAATATATACAAGTGTTACTGTTCCAGTTACTTTAAAATATTCTCGTCTTAATATTTGGAATACTGCAGCCGATATTTCGATTGCTGGTTCTTTAAGCAATTTACCAACTTATTCTTGGTATAAGACTGATGCTTCTATTTCTCAAGTGGTAGCTAGTATGAGTACTACTTCTATGAGTGTTACAACGAATAATTATACCGCAGCAGAATTAGCAGTATTACCAGCTATTACTAATTTGAATTTCTTGAAGAAAAGAGCAATTTCTATGGGAGTAACGGCACTTAACATTGATATTTTGACAGATGAAGATTTACAAATTACAGGATTGACAGCTCCAAACGCTTCTATTTTAGTTACTTATAATACAACTAGTGTTACTGTTACAGCTGATTCGAGTGGTAATTTTGTTGTACCACTTACTACTCCACTTGCGATTGGTACAAATGTTACTTTTTTATCTAATGTTGCTAAAAGTTTTATTTATACCTTAAAAAACAAAGTTGTTGTTGATGAAGGGGAAATCGTTATGACGAATGTTCCAACACAAGTTACTTTTCGCTTAGTTCCGTTTCAAACGAATCCTATTTTGTGTCCTAGAACAGAGGCTTTAAATATTGCGGTTACTGATACGAGAGCTAGGAGTAAAGCTTGGCAGGTTTATGTCTCGATGAATCGTGATCTTACTTCATCACAAGGCAAAGTACTTACTAATTCCGTTGTTTATCAAGGTACAACTTTAATGCCAGTCGCAACAACACCAATTTTAATTTATAGCGGAACCGCTAATGGGGGAACAACTAAAGTAACGAATATTGTGTGGGCAGTAAATGAAGGAATTGTTTTACGTTTGTTAAATCAAACTTTAGAAGCTAATCAAGAGTATACAGCTACTTTGACTTGGAATTTACAAAGCATTTAAAAAAATCACATTATGGGTGATTTTTTAAGTTCTCCAATACGGAGAATTACAAGGTCGATAACGATTGCCTTGAGGCATTAAGCAACGAGTAAAGACAGTATTGCTTCTAGCTACGAAAGAATCATTTACAGATAGTACAGAGTAGCTAAATAAGCTAAAACCTATATTAGGCCTTTTTCGAAACTTGAAAAGTAACTGTCTTTGTTGTAGAGGGCGCTATATCAGTTAATGTTACGGATAAAGTATGAGTTCCTGAAGTATAAGAATATTGAGAACCTGTTGCAGCAACTCCATCAATCATAACACTCCCATCTACAAAATCGACTAAAGTTGTGTCGATTATATCAGTAATTACTGGGGCTACATATGTTTCTGTGGATTGATTGTTGATTGTTACGGTATATGTTAAATAACCATCAGCCCAGTTTACTTTATCAGCTGATTTGGTCATTGAAAGACCTGAAATCATATTTACTACTGAAACATTGGATGTTAAGGATGTCGATATTTCATTATATGTTCCAACAGCAGTAGCAGTATTATTTAAATTCATAATTTTTCCTCCTGATATAATTTATGCATGAAATGTTGTTTAGATTATGATAATTTTTTTAAAAGTTAAAAAAATTGATTGTCAAAATAGAAATTTTATGGTATATTAATATTGCTTTTTGTTATGGCGATGTAGCTCAGCTGGCTAGAGCGACCGGTTCATACCCGGTAGGTCGGGGGTTCGATCCCCTCCGTCGCTACCAAGATGTTAATTAGTCCTAGAGAAATCTAGGTTTTTTATTTTGGAAAATATAATAGTTAACATGTTTTAAATGTATTTCATTTCTTTTGTTTTGATGATATAATTATTTTGTTATTTAGGTTTTGAACTTATTAAATATAAAAAAATAATGATTTACATGTCATGGAGGTTTTATGGAAGATTATTTAAAGATATTTATTGATAGAGAATATCCATCTTTTATTGATAAATATTTAAATACAAGTACATTAAGTAGATTAAAGAATGTAACACAGTTTTGTGGTTGTGATTATACCAAGTTATATCATCCATTGTTTTTATATACTCGTTATGATCATAGCTTAGTAGTAGCACATATGACATGGCATTTTACACATGATAAGAAAGAGACAATTGCAGCACTTTTACATGATGTGGGAACTCCTTGTTTTGCCCACTGTATTGATTATGTATTTGGAGATTACTTGAATCAAGAGACTTCTGAGGCAAGTATTGCAGATATTGTTAAAAAAGATAAAGAATTGGTGAGCTATTTAATAGAGGATGGTATTTGTTTAGAAGAATTAGAACAATTAGAATTGTATCCTATATTAGAAAATAAATCACCTCAACTTTGCACAGATCGATTAGATGGAGTTTTACATACTTGTTATATTTGGTTACATACCCATTCATTAGAGGAAATTAAAGAAGTATATGACCATTTGGTTGTTTTAGAAAATGAACAGGGTAATAAGGAAATAGGACTTGATGATGTAGTAGTTGCTGAAAAGTTTGTGGCTATGATTTTTACTTATGCTAAAGAATTACAAGGAAATACTGATAAGTATGTTATGAATTATATTTCAGAGATTGTTAAGTTGGCTGTTCAAAAGGGATTAATTTCTTTGGAAGATTTATATGTAAAGACGGAAGAAGAAATTATTCGTGTTTTTCAAGAATTCTTTTTATCTTGGAATAATTTTAAAAATGCAGAATGTTTAGTGCGAACGAATCAGAAACCAGAAGGCTTTTATGTTTCTTTAGACGTGAAGAAAAGAAATGTTATTCCGCTTATAAAAGTGAATCAAGAAGTTAAAAGAATTGTAGAAGTATCTAGTTTTGCTGAAGAAATTTATTTTGAATTAAAAAATTATCATGATACAGATTTTGCTTATGTAAGAAAAATAAAAATATGTAATTAATTGAGAGGTGCAAATGAAATATTTAAAAACTTATACTTCACCACTTGGTCTTATTTATATGAGTAGTGATGGTGAATATTTAACTGGTCTTTGGTTTTCTAAAAGTAGGGATGAAAAGAAACATCATGATGAATATCAAGAAAAAGATTTAAAAATATTTGTGGAAACAGAAAAATGGTTAGATCTTTATTTTCAAGGAAGAAATCCAGATTTTACTCCTAAATATAAAATTGAAGGCACACCTTTTCGTTTAGCGGTTAGTAAAATTATGTGTAGGATTCCTTATGGGAGTGTTGTTACTTATCAGGATATTGCAAATGAACTTGCGAAGATGAAAGGAATAGCTAAAATGTCGGCACAGGCTGTTGGGGGAGCAGTAGGATGGAATCCTATTTGTCTTATTGTTCCTTGTCATCGGGTTGTTGGTAAAAATGGAAGTTTGACTGGTTATGGTGGAGGGATTCAAAATAAAGTAAAATTATTAGAATTAGAAGGAATTGATATGAGTAAGTATTTTGTTCCAAAGAAAGGTACGGCTTTATGAGTAAACGTTGTAAATGGTGTAATTTGGATAATCCTATTTATGTAAAATATCATGATGAAGAGTGGGGACATCCTAATTTTTCGCGATGTTATTTGTTTGAAATGTTAGTTTTAGAGTCTTTTCAAGCGGGTCTGTCTTGGGAGTGTATTTTAAATAAAAGAGAAAGTTTTCGGGAGTGTTTTGATCATTTTGATGTTTTTTCTGTTGCTAGTTATGATGAAGAAAAAATAGCTTCTTTGTTAGCTAATCCGAAGATTGTTCGAAATCGTCTAAAGATAAAAGCAGCGATAACTAATGCTTTGATTTTTTTAGAAATTGAAAAAGAATTTGGGAGCTTTAAAGATTATTTATTTTCTTTTAGTAAGGGGAAAACTTTTTATGATTTTACTTCAACTAAATCTGAATTGTCAGATGAAATTTCTAATGATCTAAAAAAAAGAGGAATGAAATTTGTTGGAACAACGATTATTTATTCTTATTTACAAGCAATTGGTATTATTAATTCACATGAACCAGATTGTTTTTTGTATCAAAAATTATAGATATTTGTTAAAAGGAAAAAGAGAAGATAAAAAATGAAAAAAATTATATTCAATATTTTAATTTTTAGTTTTATTGGTGCTTTTTTGGGAGTTCTATCAAAAATGCTCGATATTTATACTACTAATTTAGGTAATATTTTTTCGGAGTTATCGATTTGGATTTTGTTTGGAGTTTTTATTGTGTATTTCAGTAAAACTAGGAAAGAAGCAATGATAAATGTTTTCTTATTTTGTGTAGGGATGCTTATTAGTTATTATTTAACTGCTGAGTTTACACATAGTATTTATGCAAAAAATTTTATTATAGGTTGGAGTATCTTTTCTTTATTTTCACCAATATTTGCTTATTTTACTTGGTTTACGAAAAGAAAAGGGGCTTTTGGTAAAATCATATCTTTAGGAATTCTTTTATTTACTTTACTCGCTAGTATTTTTTTATTTGATGGACCACGATGGTATGATATTCTTATTTTAGCTCTTTTATTCTATATTTTATTTATGCGAAAAAAAGATTGATTTTGTGTTTTTTCTTTTGTATTATATTAGTAGGTGATATAAATGACTAAATGTTGTTGTAAATATTTTATTTATTATTCAGTTTAGTCATATAAGCTTTTATAGGTACCTTTTATATAATTGTTTATATGATAATTATAGGAGGTACTTTTTATGTTTAAAAAACAAGTGAATACTATTCGATGTTGTTTTCCTTTTTTAGTTTTTATTAGAAAGGAAAGAGAAAAATGATAGAAGAATTAATTGGTAATACACCAATGGTTAAAATTAAATATCGATATCAAAATCAAATATGTTATGTTTATGCAAAATTAGAATACTATAATTATACGGGTAGTATAAAAGATCGGGTTGCTTATTATATTATAAAAAAATCTAAAGAATTAGATTTATTAAAACAAGGGCAACCGATTGTGGAAGCAACAAGCGGAAATACAGGTATCTCTCTAGCTGCTATAGGTGCTTATTTTCATCATCCTGTTCATATTTTTATGCCAGATTGGGTAAGTGAAGAAAGAATTAAAATTATGAGGCTTTATGGTGCCCACGTTTATTTAGTTAGTAAAGAAGAAGGCGGCTTTGGAGAAGCTATTAGAAGAAGTAAAGAGCTAGCTTTAGAAATTGATGGCTTTTTACCAAAACAATTTGAAAATACTTTAAATTTAGAAGCTCATTATTTAGGAACAGCAAAAGAAATTTTAGAACAATTACCCGAAGTAGATGCTTTTGTTAGTGGAGTAGGAACTGGTGGTACTTTAATGGGGATTGCTAAAAGATTAAAAGAATATAATAAAAATATTTCTATTTCAGCTTTAGAACCTGAAAAAATGCCTTTGCTTAGTGGTGGAAATATTATCGGTAATCATAAAATTGAGGGAATTGGTGATGATTTTATTCCCGATTTAGTAGATCAAAGTTTAATTGATCATATTGTTTTAATTCATGATGAAGATGCTATAAATATGTCTAGGCTTTTAGCTAAAAAACTTGGATTGGGTGTAGGAATATCATCTGGGGCTAATTTTTTGGCTAGTGTTTTAACTCAAGGAAAATATGTTACAACCGTTTTTGCGGACGATGCTAAAAAATATTTATCAACTAGTTTGGTGGGTGATATCGATACAGATTCTTGCTTTTTATCTAATCAAATCGAATTATTGGACTTAGAAGAAATTTAGAAAGTAAAAAGAAATATTTACTTTTTTGATTATTTTTAAATTAGATAAGTAAATTAGGTGTTAAATAGTAATATGAACCTTGTTTCTTGAAAATGAGAAACGAGGTTTTTGAATTAAATTATGAAGATAAAATTATTATTTTTGGTGATCAAAAATAAATAATGAGAATTATATGCTGGAAAGAATTAATGTTTGTTAAATAAAAATTTGAATTAATTAAAAAGTAGTTAATATGGGAATATTGTAATAAAAAAGACAAATGGGTAGAGATTTATACCCATTTGTCAAAAACATTAAATTTTTTGAAATATTTCTTAAAGTAGAAATTAGACGCAATCTACATAAGTATCAGATAAACATCTTATAGAGCATAGGCAGCTGCAATCCATTGTAAAGAAAGAATTAGTAGCAACGTATGGATTTAAGCTTGTTGTATCTGAATTGTCGGCAAGTACTCTAAAAGTACAGCAATTTCCTTCGATTTTTTCTACTCTAAATACGTTTGAACAAGCAGTAGTTCCAGCGGTAGGACAAGTTGCAGTTGTATCTTTAGTGGTAGGCATGCTCCATGGTGTTCCATTTCCGCAGCAAGTATAAAGCATTACCGGTCTAGTGTTACATACTAAGCAATTTGGTCCACCACCTAAAACGGGACGATCGCATGCATCTAGGCAAGATTCAGGGCATGCATTTTGTTGGAGAACTAAAATTACACTTAATATTTCATTAATGCAATTGCCAGAATTATTTTCACAATTATTCATAATATTCACCCTTTCATGTATTCTCACTAATAATTTATGTTAAAGTTTCTAAATCGTGTCCTTTTATAGTTCTTTTTTTTTTAATTTGTTTATGTTATAATTTAGGAAGTAAAAGAGGGTGAAGTAGATGCCAGAATCACAAAATTCTAAAGAACAAAATGAATCACAAAATTCTTATCAATATAATCCGAATCGCCCTCAAAATAATCCAAATGAAGAACATGCTGATACTAAGAAAGTTGTTGATACTGCTGCGAAAGGGGCTGCTGAATATTTTGCTCCGGGTGTCGGAGGTATGGCTTATGATGCAGCTAAAAAAGTTCCGGGAGTGGGGAATGCTATAGATAAAACAACAGATAAAGTAGCAGAGGTTGCTGATCAAGTTCCTGGTGTAAAGAAAGTTACCAAAGGCTTAAATGATTCTGGGATCACTGATGTAGCTAATAAAGGGATCGGCCTTATTGGTAGTAAGGGAGCTAGTGGTGGAGCAAATGCTTTAAAAAATGCTGGTGGATCTGCTCAAGCAGCAAATATGCCTAGCGGGGGAAGTAAAGCGGGAGTTCCTGTTAGTCCGGTACGGAAAAATTCTATTTTTAATTCAATGATAAGAAACGGGGAAGAAGAAGATAGTTCTTCTTCAGAATCTTTACCAAATGAAGAAAATTTAGATGATCAAAGTGAAAGTGTTCCACCTTCAGAAATTCCGACAGATGATTTAGAAGATAATCATGAGGATAAACAATCTGAAGATAAAAATGCGAAAGGCGATATTGCAGGTCAAGCTTTGAACTTTATTTGGGATAAATATAAAATACCGATTATTTTAGGTGGAGGCGGGATTGCTTTTTTCTTCATTATTTTAATTATCATTTTTGGTGGTGGAATAGAAGAAAGTATGCAAAATTTGGGATATGTTGATTCTGCTTGTAATTACAATGATACCAATGTGACTTTAACTAATTGTTATCAGAGTGTTAGTGATAAAAAAACTTTAGCTACTTATGAATTAGATGATTTTGTTATAAATATGGCTTATCTATATACTAAAGATGGTAGTTATTCGGATGAAGTAATTAAATCTTTAATGATTGTTTTGAAAACGAATGCTCTTAGTTATGGTGGATATAATAGTAGTAATAAAAACGTGGATGTGCGTATTTGTGATATATTTAGTCAATATGATCAAATGTCAGAGGATGGTGAAGATGATTTATGGATGCTTGAAGAAGATGATGAACAACTTAAATATTTAACTTCTTTATATGAAGAAATTAGTAATTATTTGTATATTTCTTCTTCTTATCGTTCGACAATTAGTAATTTATCTAGTCAAAATATTTTGAGTTTTAATATAAATACTTTGAATGAATTTGAGACTTTAGCAAATGAAGGTAACACTTATTCGCAAATTTTAAGTCATTTTTATAATACTACATCTATTGATGATAGTAATGATAGTGTTTATAGAGAAACTTTATTTTTAGGGGATTCTAGAACAAAGGGAATTCAAAATGCTGGAGTTATTAATAGCAGTAATACAATTTATGGTGTTGCGTATGGTTATAATTGGTTAATTGGAAATGGAAGTTTTAGTAGTAGTAATACGAATGCTACTAGTGGGGGAATTCATGGTATTAATAGTCTTATGAGAGATAATGCTAGTTATAACATTGTTATTTGGTTAGGTGTTAATGATTTAGGAAATGTAGAAAATTACTATCAAAAATATTATGAGTTAGCTACTGGGGATTGGAGTAATCATAATATTTATATTGTTTCTGTTGGCCCAGTAGATGATGATCAATCTGTATATGCTAAAAATGATACAATTAATAGTTTTAATAGTACGATGAGTAGTTTAATTAACAGTTCTGGACTTAGTAATTTAATTTATTTAGATCTTGATTATGCTAGTGATTTTATGGATAATTATGATAGTGGTGATGGAATTCATTATAATAGTGAGGGATATAAATTTGTTTATGATAAAATTATGAAGCATTTAAGTAGTAATTTGAATGCTGATTATCAGTTATATAATTTAACTAGTTACTGTACTTATTATACTTTAACAGAAAATGATGCTTATTGGTGGCCTATTGGTAGTAGTGAGGCAACTCAGGGTAATATTTATGGTGGAGATCCGGTTAGTACTACAATTACTTCTACTTTTGGAGGAAGATATCATCCGATAACTGGAGTTTGGCAAAGTGCTCATGGTGCTATAGATATAGGAGGAGTTGGAAGAGGAACGCCAGTTATTGCTACTAAATCGGGTGAAATTATTTCTACAATTACAGGTTGTTCTGAGGGAGATTTGAAATGTGGCTCTTATTTAGGAAATCATATAAAAATAGATCATGGAGATGGAATTGAGTCTGTATATGCTCATTTAAGTCAACTTTTAGTTCAAAAAGGAGATACTGTTCAACAAGGCCAGATTATTGGATATACAGGTAGTACAGGTAATTCTACAGGTCCTCATTTGCATTTTGAAATTCATTTAAATGGCTCAAAAGTTGATCCTTTGAATTATGTTGATCCAGATAATCCAAGACCGATAAATGCAAATAATATTGATTTTATTTTATCTGGAAATAGTGAAGATAATAAAAATACAGTTTGTTCTACTTTACTAAGTAGTGGTTTATCTGAAAATTCTGTTGCAGGAATTATGGTTAATATGCAGGCAGAAAGTGGTTTTAGTCCAATCAATTTACAAAATTCTTATGAAAAGTCTTTGGGTTTTACTGACAGTTCTTATACTTTGGCTGTAGATAATGGAACTTATAATAATTTTGTTCATGATAAAGCTGGTTATGGTCTTGTTCAATGGACATATTATAGTAGAAAACAAAATTTGTATAATTTTGCTAAAAATAAAAATACTTCAATAGGTGATATAGGAACACAGTTAGAGTTTTTCTTACAAGAACTTGAAGGTTATTCAACTACTTATAAATATGTTACAGGAAATTATGAAGCATATGATATTGCTTACCATTTTTGTACGGAGTATGAAAGGCCAGCGGATACAATTGTTACTTGTACTAATAGAGTAGAGAATAATTTAGATCAAATGTTACAATATGTTCAAAATGGTTGTAGTAGTTAGGAGGAATTATGGAAGATAAAGCACGAAAGAAAGTTTTGGTAGTTATTGGGATTATTTTGGTGATTATTTTTGCTTTGGCTTATGTACTTAGTTTGTTTGTTGCAAAAGATGACGATTCTATTTTGCCAAGTAATCCTGATCCTGATAGGTCAAATGAAACTTTTCGGGAGGAAATTACACTTTTGGAAGATGAAACTTTATTTTTTGGAGTTCAAAAAATTATTAATGATTATTATAATTCTATTTTTGAAGAAGATACGCAAACTTTGTTATCCATATTGGATCCTTTGTATATTAAAGAGAATCAGATTGTAGCAACTAATATTTATTCTATTCTTGGAAATGATTATGAAATAACAAGTTATCTTGCTAAAGAAGTTTATTATAATCCTGATAGTTCAGTTACTTATTATTTTGTAAGTGGAGATTTAACTAGTGATTCATTTATGAAAGATAATTATCAATTTAAAGAAAATTTGAATTTTTTAATTATTGTAGATGAATCAAATCACAATTATGTTTTAAGGCCAATTAAAACTGAACAATTAGAGGAATACGCCAAAAATTATGATATTACAGAAACGGAAATAAACAATGATCAACTATTTTCTTCAATTGATATTTCTTTAGAAAATAAACTTTCTAACTATTTAGCCATATTTATTAATTTTTTAATTGATTATCCAATTGAAGCTTATCAAATGCTTGATGAAAGTACTAAAAATCGATATGTAAATTATGATGATTTTGCTAGTCATAATGTAGAATTATATCAAAGTTTTTCTTCTAAAATATTTAGTTATTCAAGTACTGAGGAAAATGATATAACTATATATGAAGTTGTAGATGATAATCAAAATAGGGTTACTATTTATGAATATGCTATTATGGATTATAAAATTCATTACTGAAAATAAGAGTAAAAATAATTGAAAAAAATTTTATGTTTATAAGATTTGGTTTTGGTGAAGTAAGGTATGCACTTACTTCTTTTAATTTGGACATGTAAGTTACCTTGTTCAAATAACTGCCTAATTGTATGAGCAAATGGAATAAAAAATCATGAGCTTTATGGCATTATCATTTCTACTATTTAAATGAATAATATTAAAAGTTCTTGAGTATAAAAGCCTTCATTTTCAATTTTAAATGTCTTTTTTTATTATTCTTGGCTTTGTCGATAGTTTTATTTTTTAATAATAGTGTAGTAGCATAAAGAGTATTACCTGAAAAACAATAAATTTTTGTTTTTGATAATTTTCTTAATTTTTTGCTTTTTATTTATTATTACATACTATCTTATTATTATGTAGTAATCATATTAAATTATTTGCAAAAAAATTTTGTATTTTCTTTTTTTCTTGACTAATCTTTGAAATTTGGTTATACTTAGTATACAAAAAGGGTGCATGTTTTTGAATCAATACTTTACTAATAACGATCAACTTAAAAGTGAAAAAAGAGTCATAAGGTTTAACTATGGCTCTAATTGTTTTGAATTTATAAGTGATAATGGAGTTTTTTCAAAAGATAAAATAGATTTTGGAAGTATTACTCTTTTAGATACTTATCTTAAAAATAAAAAAGATATTCATAATTTTTTAGATGTTGGCTGCGGCTATGGATTTTTATCTATTGTTTTAGCTAAAGAATTAAATATTAGTGGTGTTGGTGTGGATGTTAATTTACGAGCTTTAGATTTAGCAAAAAGTAATGCAAGTTTGAATCAGGTTAGTGTCTCTTTTAAAGAGAGTAATATATATGAGAATATAGAAGGAAAGTTTGATTTAATTATTACGAATCCTCCTATTCGAGCGGGTAAAAAGACAGTTTTAGGTATTTTGTTAGATGCAAAAAAATATTTAAATACGAATGGAGAATTATGGGGTGTTATTAGAAAAGATCAAGGGGCTAAAAGTATTATTAAAATGCTTTTAGATACTTATCAAGTTGAAATTAAAGAAAAAAATAAAGGTTTTTATGTTTTTGTAGCAAAAATTAGTTGACATTAAAATGAAATGTTGCTAAAATTTTAAATTGGTGACGTATTTGTTTTTTTCTTTAAAAGAGCACTAAAAATTAGATATTGGGGTGAAGCGCGTGGCTTATAAAGTTGAAAAATTTGGAGATCACAGAGAAAGAAGAAGCTTTTCTGTTTCTCGTAACACTATGGAATTGCAAGATTTACTTGAAATTCAAAAAAAATCTTATCAAGAGTTTTTAGAAGTAGGTATTAAAGAAGTATTCGAAGATTTATTCCCCGTAGAATCTTTTACAGGTAATATCTCAGTAGAGTTTGGAGATTATTCTTTTGATGTACCTAGATATTCTATTAAAGAAGCAAAAGAAAGAATGGTAAACTATGCTGCTCCTTTAAAGGTTCAAGCTAGAGTTTTCATTCATGAGACAGGGGAAGTAAAAGAACAAGAAATTTTCCTTGGTGATATGCCTTTAATGACAGATGCTGGAACATTTATTATTAATGGGGCAGAAAGAGTTATTGTATCGCAATTAGTACGTAGTCCATCTATTTATTTTAAAAGAGAAATTGATAAAAATGGGCGAAGAATTATTAGTGGAGAAGTAATTCCTAATAAAGGTACATGGTTAGAGTATGAAATGGATGCTCGTAATATTATGTATGTACGTATTGATAGAACTAGAAAAGTTCCTATTACAACATTCCTTAGAGCTTTAGGATTATCTAGTGATGAAGATATCTATGAAGTATTTGGAGAAAATGATTATTTAGTTAATACCATTGAAAAAGATAGTACTAGAAATACAGATGAAGCTTTAATTGAAATTTATGAAAAATTAAGGCCAGGAGAACCAGCTACACTTGATAGTAGTAAAAATCAACTTGTAACGAGATTTTTTGATAGATTCCGTTACGATTTAGCTAAAGTTGGACGTTATAAATTTAATAAGAAATTAAATGTTTTAGATCGTTTACTTGGATGTACTTTAGCAGAAGATATTAAAAATGAAAATAATGAAGTTGTAGTTTCTAAAGGTACAGTTGTTACTAAAGAAATTAAAGAGACTTTAAGACCATTATTTGAAAATGGTGGACATTTAAAGAAAACAATTATTAATGAAGAACTTGATAATTATGATAAAATCGAGGAAGTTTTAGTATACGATAAAGAAAATCCGGAAAAAATTATTAAGATTATAGGTAATGATCCAGCTACTGATGTTCGTCGTCTTACTATTCCTGATGTTTATGCTTCTGTATCTTATTATTTAAATTTACATGATAATATCGGATATACAGATGAAATTGATAATTTAGGAAATAGACGTGTTCGTCAAGTTGGAGAATTGATTCAAAATGTATTTAGAACTGGCATGTCTAGAATGGAGAGAGTTATTCGTGAGAGAATGACTACTCAAGAGCTTGATAATGTAACACCTAAAACATTAATTAATATTAGACCAGTTACAGCAGCTTTAAAAGAATTTTTTGGTTCATCTCAACTTTCTAAGTTCATGGATCAAATTAATCCGATTGCAGAATTAACGGATAAGAGACGTTTATCTAGTCTTGGTCCAGGAGGATTATCTCGTGATCGTGCCGGAATGGACGTTCGTGACGTTAACGCGAGCCATTATGGTCGTATTTGTCCAATTGAATCTCCAGAAGGACAAAATATCGGTCTTATTACTTCTTTAGCTGGTTATGCTAAAATTAATGAATATGGATTTATTATGACACCATATCGTAAAGTTAAAGATGGTGTTGTTACTGATGAAGTTGTTTATATGACAGCAGATGAAGAAAATGATTTATATATTTCCCAAGCAACTGTTAAGTTAGATGAAAATAATAAAATTGTAGAAGATGAAATTCTTTGCCGTTTGAATGGCGATAACGTAATGGTTCGTCGTGAGAATGTTAACTATGTCGATGTTGCTCCTAGTCAAATTGTAGCTATTACAACAAGTTGTATTCCATTCCTTGAATATGATGATGCTAATCGTACATTGATGGGTGCAAACATGCAACGTCAAGCAGTTCCATTACTTGTTAGTGAAGCACCAATTGTTGGTACTGGCGTTGAGTATATTGCTGCAAGAGATTCTGGTTCGACAGTTGTTTGTAAAGCCGATGGTATTGTAGATTATGCTGATGGTAAGAAGATTATTGTAAAAAATGCTAAAGGGAAAGATACTTATTATTTAGCTGATTTTGAAAGAACTAATGCTTCTACAGCTTTAAATCATCATCCTTTAGTTAAAAAAGGAGAGGCTGTTCATGTAGGTGAAGTTATTGCCGATGGACCATCAACTGAAAAAGGTGAACTTGCTTTAGGTAAAAATATGGTTGTTGCTTTCATGACATTTAATGGTTATAACTACGAAGACGCTGTTATTTTGAATGAAAGATTAGTTAAAGATGATGTTTATACTTCTTTGCATATTGATCACTATGATATTGATTGTCGTGATACTAAACTTGGACCTGAAGAGATTACAAGAGATATTCCAAATGTAGGAGAAGAAGCTCGTAAGAATTTAGATTCTAATGGTATTGTAAGAATTGGTACGGAGGTTAAAGAAGGAGACATTTTAGTTGGTAAAGTTACACCAAAAGGTGTTCAAGAATTAACAAGTGAAGAGAAGTTATTACATGCTATATTTGGCGAGAAAACACGTGAAGTTCGTGATACTTCTTTGAGAGTAGAGCATGGTGCTGCTGGTATTGTTCATGATGTTAAGATTTATACAAAGGAAAATAGTGATGAACTTCCTGCTGGTGTATCAAAAATTATTCGTGTTTATATTATTCAAAAACGTAAGATTCAAGTAGGAGATAAAATGTCTGGTCGTCATGGTAACAAAGGTGTTATTTCCTTAGTATTACCAGAAGAAGATATGCCTTATTTACCAGATGGTCGTCCGGTTGATGTTATGCTTAATCCACTTGGTGTGCCATCTCGTATGAATATTGGACAAATCTTAGAGTTACATTTAGGTATGGCTGGTAAAATTCAAGGAGTTCACTATGCTACTCCAGTATTTGATAGTGCAACATGGGAAGATATTAGAGAAGAAATGGATTCAGCTGGAATGGCTCCAGATGGAAAAACAGTTTTATATAATGGTCGTACAGGAGAGCCTTTTGATCATCGAGTTAGTGTTGGTGTTATGTATATGCTTAAATTACATCACATGGTTGATGATAAGTTACATGCTCGTGCGACTGGTCCTTATTCTCTTGTTACACAACAACCTTTAGGTGGTAAGGCACAGTTTGGTGGACAACGTTTTGGTGAAATGGAAGTTTGGGCATTATATGCTTATGGTGCTGCTCATGTATTACAAGAAATTTTAACTGTTAAAGCTGACGATGTTATTGGTCGTGTTAAAGTTTATGAAGCTTTAGTTAAAGGTAAAACAGTTAATCAAGCGGGTGTTCCTGAATCATTTAGAGTTTTAATTAAAGAATTCCAAGCTTTAGGCCTTGATATGCAGATTATTGATAAAGATGATCAAGTGATTGAATTTAAGGAATTAGAGGAAGAAGAAGACAAAGAAGATACTTTAAAAATTGAAGAAATAGATGCTGAGGCTAGTATTCGTGATGGTGAAATAGAATTTAAAAATGATGAAGATGAAATGCCTGAGGAAGATTATGAAGATTCAGAATTTGAAGATGATGAACTAGAAGAGTTTGAAGATGAACTTGATGAAGAGATAGAAGAACAAGATATAGATAATGGGGAAGAGGTGTAATTCATGATTGATGTTAATAATTTTAAGGGAATTAAAATTGGAATAGCTTCTCCAGAGAAGATTAGAAGTTGGTCTTATGGTGAAGTAGAAAAACCAGAGACTATCAATTATCGTACTTTAAAACCAGAACGAGGAGGACTTTTCTGCGAAAAAATATTTGGCCCAACTAAAGATTATGAATGTTCTTGTGGAAAATATAAGAGACTTCGTTATAAAAATGTTATTTGTGATCGTTGTGGAGTAGAAGTTACTAAATCACGTGTTAGAAGAGAGAGAATGGGGCATATTGAACTTGCTGCTCCTTGCTCTCATATCTGGTTCTTTAAAGGTGTTCCTTCTAAAATGGGATTAGTACTTGATATGAGTCCTAGAGATTTAGAGGAAGTACTTTATTTCGTTAGTTATGTCGTTATTGATCCTGGTAAAGCCCCTTTAGAAAGAAAACAAACTTTATCTGATAAAGAATATCGTGCTTATCGTGAAAAATATGGAGATTCTTTCCAAGTTGGTATGGGTGCTGAGGCTATCAAAGAATTACTTAAGAGAGTGGACATTGATAAAGAAGTAGAAGAACTTCGTAAAGAATTAGATGGCGCTACTGGTCAAAAAAGAATTCGTTTAGTTAAAAGACTTGATTGCTTAGTTGCTTTCCAAGAATCAGGTAATAAACCTGAATGGATGGTACTCGATGTTTTACCAGTTATTCCACCAGAACTTCGTCCAATGATTCAACTTGATGGTGGTAGATTTGCGACAAGTGATTTAAATGATTTGTATCGTCGTATTATTAATCGTAATAATCGTTTAAGAAAATTACTAGAACTTGGAGCTCCTACTATTATTGTTCAAAACGAAAAAAGAATGCTTCAAGAAGCAGTAGATAGTTTATTTGATAATGGAAGAAGAGGCAGAAGCATTACGGCTGCAGGAAATCGTCCACTTAAGAGTTTATCTAGTATGCTTAAAGGTAAACAAGGTCGTTTCCGTCAAAATTTACTTGGTAAGAGAGTTGATTATTCTGGTCGTAGTGTTATCGTTGTTGGTCCAAATCTTAAAATGTATCAATGTGGTATTCCAAAAGAAATGGCTCTTGAACTATTTAAACCTCATGTTATTCATGGTTTAGTAGAAGCAGGGCTTGCTCATAATATTAAGGGTGCTAAAAAATTAATTGATACAAGAGATGAAAGTGTTTGGGATATTGTTGAAGATGTTATTACAGAACATCCAGTATTACTTAACCGTGCTCCAACTCTACATAGACTTGGTATTCAAGCATTTGAACCAAAACTTGTTGGTGGTAAAGCAATTCGTTTACACCCACTTGTTTGTACTGGATTTAATGCTGATTTCGATGGAGATCAAATGGCGGTTCATATTCCTCTTTCTGAAGAAGCAAAAGCAGAAGCTAGAATTTTAATGTTATCTGCTAGTAACATTTTAAATCCAAAAGATGGAAAACCAATTGTTACTCCTTCTCAAGATATGGTTTTAGGAAATTGTTATTTGACAATTGAAAAAGCTGGAGAAGAAAATGAAGCTAAAGTTTATAAGAATCCAAATGAAGCTTTAATGGCTTATGAACGTCGAGAAATTACTCTTCATACTAGAATTGTTCTTCCGGTTAAATCATTCAAATATAAATTATTTACAGAAGAGCAACAAGATAAATATTTAGTTACTACTGTTGGTAAGATTATCTTTAATGAAATTTTACCGGATTCTTTCCCTTATGTTAATGAAGGAACAAAAGATAATATCGAAGGAATTACTCCTAGTAAATACTTTATTTCAATGGGGGCAAATATTCCAGAGGAAGTAGCTAAGATAGAATTACCAAAGCCTTTTGTTAAAAAGACTTTAGAGTGGATTATTGCTCAAGTATTTAAGAGATATAAAACTACGGAAACTTCTGTTATGCTTGATAAATTAAAAGATTTAGGTTTCAAATATTCAACCGTTGCTGGTATTACTGTATCTGTTGCAGATATTGTAAGAAGTGAAAAGAAACCGGAAATTATAAAGAATGCCAAAGAGAAAGTTGAAAAGGTTAATAAACAATTTAAACGTGGTTTAATTACCGACCAAGAACGTTATAATAGTGTTATTGAAATTTGGACAGAAGCAAATGATGAAGTTAAGAAGGAATTACAAGCTATTTCCGCTAATGATTTTGATAATCCAATTTTCATGATGATGAACTCTAATGCTCGTGGTTCTATTTCAAACTTTACTCAACTTGCTGGTATGCGTGGACTTATGGCTAAACCAGATGGTTCTACTGTTGAAATTCCAATTACTTCATGTTTCATTGAAGGACTTGACGTATCAGAATTCTTCTTATCTACTCATGGTTCTCGTAAAGGTTCTGCGGATACAGCATTACGTACAGCCGATTCTGGATATTTAACGAGACGTTTAGTTGATGTTGCTCAAGATATCATTGTTAAAGAATTTGACTGTGGTTCAATTGCAGGCGTTGAAGTTTATGATTTAGTAAATGATAAAGATGGCTCTGTCATTGAATCTTTACAAGAAAGAATTTTAGGAAGATATACGGCTAAAAAAGTAATTCATCCAGAAACCAAAGAAATGATTGTAGATAAAGATGAATTAATTACGGAAAATATTGCAGCTAAGATTGTTAAAGCTGGAGTTAAGAAAGTAGAAATTAGAAGTGTTCTTACTTGTAAGACACAAAATGGTGTTTGTCAGAAATGTTATGGACGTAACCTTGCTACTGGTAACTTAGTAGAAACTGGTGAGGCTGTTGGTATTATGGCTGCTCAATCAATTGGTGAACCTGGTACTCAGCTTACAATGCGTACTTTCCATACCGGTGGTGTTGCAGGTGGAGATGATATTACTCAAGGTCTTCCTCGTGTTGAAGAATTGTTTGAAGCTCGTACTCCTAAATATAAGGCTACTGTTTCAGAAATTAATGGTAAAGTTATTTCAATCGAAGAACAAGGTGGAAAACATAAAGTTGTGGTAGAAAACGAAGCAGGTATCAGAGAACATATTACTAATTACAATACGAAGTTACGTGTTGAGGTTGGAGATATGGTTCAAGCTGGTGAGAAGTTAACTGAGGGTTCTATTGCTCCTAAAGAGTTACTCGCGGTTACTGATCCACTTACTGCTCAAGAATATATCTTAAAAGAAATTCAATCAGTTTATAAACTTCAAGGTGTTGATATTAATGATAAACACGTGGAAATTATTGTTAAGAGAATGATTAATAAAGTAAGAGTTGTAGATGCTGGCGATACTGATTTTGTAGAAGGTTTAACAGTATCATTAAGGGAATTTACCGAAGGAAATAAACCAGTTATTTTAAGAGGTGGTGTTCCTGCTACTGGTAGACCAATTATGCTTGGTATTACAAAATCTTCTTTAGAGACAGATAGTTATTTATCTGCTGCTTCTTTCCAAGAGACAACAAGAGTACTTACTGATGCCGCTATTCGTGGTAAAGTTGATTACTTACGTGGTCTAAAAGAAAATGTTATTATTGGTAAACTTATTCCGGCTGGAACTGGGGCAAAAGAATATAATGACATTGATGTTTATCTTGAAAAAGAGTTTATGGAAGATGATGCCTCAGAATTTTTAGAAGATAAACTTATGGAAGATGAAGGAGATAGCCTAGAACTTGAAGATGATTCTATTAATACAGAAGTTCAGGAAATAGATGATATTTTAGAAGAAGAAAAATCTTTAGAAGAAAGTAATGAAGAATAGTTACTTTCTTTTTTCTTGAATTTTTAGAATTCTATGGTATACTGTTGTTATAAAGAGTGGTGTTTGTTATGAAGAAGTGGATTGGATGGATAGGTTTCTTTTTAGTGATTATAGGACTTATTGTGGGAGGAATTTTTTTGACTTCTCATTTTAAAGGAGAGACTTTTCGATTTAAAGAAATAGAAATTTTGGATTATAATGATTTTACTTTAAATGATTTTGTAGAGCAAGATATTGTTTGCAATAGCAAGGGATGCAAATTTAGAGATAAAGATATTATTTATACAATTAGTGATGTGAAAGAACTCGGCGAACAACATGTTATTGTTAAAATGAAATATGAAGGTGAAGAGTATGAAAAAACTTTTCATGTAGATGTTGTTGATAAAAAAGCTCCAGAAATAATTCTTAGTGATACATTTATCATCATTGATATGAATGAAAAAATTGATGAAAAGTCTTATTTAAAGGAAGTTAAGGATAATTATGATACTTTAAGTATGGATGATGTTAAAATTGATAATCAAGTAGATTTAAAAAAGTCTGGAGAATACCAAATAATTTATACAATTCAAGATTCTTCTAAAAATGAAGGTAAAGCAGTTTTAAAAGTTAAGGTGAAAGATAAAAAAGATAAAGAGACTGTTTCTACTAATGATAATAAAAAAGATGAAAAACCAGTAGTAGAGGAGAAAACTACTTTAAATTATTCCATTAGTGGTTTATTTAATGATAGTGGAGCTATTAGTCAAGGTGTAAATCTTTCTATGACAGAAAAAAATATTGAAGTTGGATGGGATACAACTTTAAAAGTGTCTGCTAAAATAAATACAGATGCAAAAATTTGGTATATTATTAGTAAAAATAAGATTACAGGAAAAGAACTTACTCCAATTGGTGGAAAAGGTTTTCCGGCTATTGGTGGCGGTGAAGTAGTAGCGAATCAATCATCTAGTTATGAATATACTTTTACGGAAGAAGGAATTTATTATTTTTCTATTTTGGTTACTGATGCAAAAAATAATATTAAACTTCGTAAAGATTATGTTCTTACTTTAACAGATACGGAAGAAGTAAGAGATATGAAAATGGTAACTACTGATAAGGGATCTTATATACTTATTGATTGTTATTATTTAGGTGGTAAGAATCAAGAACTTTATGCTGAGGTGGCGATTCAAGATACTAGTGATCCTAATATAGAAGGGAAGCTAGTCGTAGAAAATGATGAGTTTCGTCTATATTATACAAAGGGATATTATTATGATTTAGTTGCACTTTTATATTCTGGTGATGGACGATTATTAAAAACAGATACATTAAAAATCCAGAAATAAAAACTTTAAGGGGGATGCATGCAACAGTTAATAGAATTAGAAGAAAAAATAGAAGTTATTTATCTTCAACTAATGAATTTAGAAAAGAGTGGTTTAAAGAAAAGTCTTGATTATCAAATCCTTGTTGAAGAAGTTAGAAGGTTAGTAAAATTAGAAATGCTGTTTTTTATGCATGATGATTTCTCTTTTAAAGATTTGAAGAAAGTATTAGAGAAACCTGATAAGGGACCAACTTTACCTGTTCATTTAGGATGTTATGAACATGCTTATTTTTTTCGGTTGTCTTCTTTAATCGATTCTATAAGTGGAGATGATACGATTTTATATGCGGTTGCTTTAAATTACGATATTCATCAAATTATATTAAAATGTGTGGAAGTTATGCTTGATAATGATTATTATCGAGAGATAAAAGGAGATCTTTTAAGAGTTAAATATGATCTGATTTATTTAGATTATGAAATGGAAAGTGATTTTCTCTTAGAAAATGAGAAAGAAAGTATTTCTTTAAAAAGTAGGATTTTAAAGGAAGACTTACCTAGTTCTAAATATGTTGATCAAGCGATTTTGGTTTATGAATCTTTAGAAAATATTCGATATCTTCGGGTTTTATCTTTAGAATTTGGTGAAGATTATTATTCTTTAGCTGTTGTATTTATTTTAAATATTTTAGCAAGAGTAGCAATGTGGAATGATGAGACTTTAACTTATGTTATGAATGATTTTAATCTATTATTAGAAGATGAAGAATTAAATATGGAAATTAGAAATCTTATAATGGAGATGATAGAATTATTTAAACAAATTCAACATGAATTTTATTTTAAAAGGTAATTTAGTTCTTGATTAAACATAAAATCTATTATATAATTTATTTATACAAGCGATGATGGAAGTGGAAAATCCGGAGCTATATAAAAAAAGCAGATTTCTCTAGAGGAAATAAGTAGGGTGGAACCGCGGGTTAGAACTCGTCCCTATGAAGTTCTTTTAGAGTTTTTTTATTAGGAGGGTTTATGGAAAGATTAATTGGAAAAATTGAGAGATTGGTTCTCTTAGAAAATGAGATTGGACTTTTATTAAAAAAAATTGATTGTGTAAGATTAGCTAAAGATGTTAGTTATCTTAATTATTTGGAAAGAGAAATTGCAGTTAAAGAAGAAATTTTGGAAGAGAAAAGAGAAGAATTAATTTCATCTTTTACTTTAGAAGAATTGTATGCTGCTTATGAAAAACTTGCTACTATATTACAAGTTGATGATAAATTAGATAAAATATTAGTTATTTTTGATTTAATAGATCGTAAAGAAATGAGTATAGAAAGTGGGAGATAAAATGAAAAAAATTACTCAAGAAGAAATAGTAAATTATGCGAAACAATATGGTTTTATATTTCAAGGTAGTGAAATATATGGAGGTCTTGCAAATACTTGGGATTATGGACCTTTGGGAAGAGAGTTAAAAGAAAATTTAAGACGTGCTTGGTGGAAGAAGTTTGTTCAAGAAAATCCTTATAATTATGGACTTGATAGTGCTATTTTAATGAATCCAGAAGTTTGGGTTGCTAGTGGGCATGTAACAAATTTTAACGATCCTTTAGTGGATTGTAAAGCTTGTAAATCAAGATTTAGAGCAGATAAATTAGTTGAAGAACATACAAAAGGAGCAATAACAGGTGATGGTTGGAGTAATGAGGAATTAGAAAATTATCTTATTGCAAATGAAATTAAGTGTCCTAAGTGTGGTAAACAAGATTTTACTTCTATTCGCAAATTTAATTTGCTTTTTGAAACTCATCAAGGAGTTACAGAAGAAGCAAAAGCGAAAGTCTATTTAAGAGGAGAGACTGCTCAAGGTATTTTTGTTAATTTCTTAAATGTTCAGCGAAGTATGAGAACGAAACTTCCTTTTGGTATTTGCCAAACAGGTAAAAGTTTTAGAAATGAAATTACTCCTGGAAATTTTATTTTTAGAACAAGAGAATTTGAACAGATGGAACTTGAATTTTTCTGTCGCCCAGGTGATGACTTGGAGTGGTTTGGCTATTGGAAGAATTTTTGCTTAGAATTTTTGAAAACTTTAGGAATTCAAAAGGAAAATTTAAGATATCGTGATCATGCTAAAGAAGAATTATCTTTTTATAGTAAAGCGACTACAGATATAGAGTATCTATTCCCAATGGGTTGGGGAGAACTTTGGGGTGTTGCTGATCGTACAGATTATGATCTTGGTGTGCATATGGAACATTCTAAAGTAGATTTAAGGTATTTAGATCCAGAGACGAATGAAAAATACCTTCCTTATGTTATTGAACCTAGTGTGGGATTAGATCGCTTATTATATGCTATACTAACAGATGCTTATTATAAAGAGATTTTAGATAATGGAGAAGAAAGAGAAGTATTAAAAATACATCCAGCTTTAGCTCCTTATAAAGTAACAATTTTACCATTAATTAAAAAAGTTCATGGGGATAAAGCTATGGATTTATATGGAGATTTAGCTAAATATTTTATGTGTACGATTGATACTTCGGGTTCGATTGGTAAAAGATATAGAAGAAGTGATGCTATTGGTACACCACTTTGTATTACGGTTGATGATGAGACGATTAATAATGATACGGTAACAGTGAGAAATAGAGATACCATGGAGCAAATTACTTTATCTATTAATGAATTAAGAGATTATATTGAAGATGTAATTAAATTTTAACTTGTATTTATTAAAAAAATAAATTATAATTATTTTAGTAGAGCATTAGGTCTAAATGCCTATTTTTTCTGGTAGACATTAACCGTCATGTTGTTGCAAATTATGATGATGGTTGATGTCTTTTTTGGTTGAAACTAATTTATAAGTTTAGAAAATGCTTTCTTCAACTAACTAATCTCTACTCTTTTCTATCAGCCAAAACCCTATAAGGAGGTAAGGCAATAGAAATTTGTCTAGTTTAGTAGACATCAGCCTAATGCTCGAGTATTTATTATGAATGTTGGGGGTTAAAAAAGCAAGAAAAAGCGTTCGACAAAATTCGACGATTTGTCGAAAATATCAAAAAAATACCTTAGTTATTTAAGGTATTTAGGGCTACCAATTTTAAGAGGAGAGAGAATATATAAGGAATTTTTAAAAATAATCAATACAATAAAAGACATACAAATATGTTATATTTCCAACTTAAATCCTTTTTTTAAGAAAATCCTTATTTTGTATGGCATAAAAAATTGCATACCTTATATGAATTTATACTTTAAAAAAGTTTTTTTAATAATTCTTTTATTAAATATAAGTTTTTTTATAATACTAAAATACATTAAATAAAAAGACATAACACGATGTACGCATTTTTGAGTATTGGTTAAACCGTTGCAATATAAGGAATTAGTGTTATTAAAAAAATAAAAGTGTTTAAGCTCTGAGTTGGGAATTTTTATTTTTTTGCTATTTACAGAATTTTATGAATATGATATATTATAATTGTTATTTATTTAAACCTTATTAAGAGAGACAGAGGGAATAGGCCCGAAGAAGTCCAGCAACCTATTTAGTTAGGTGCTAAATCCTACGGTTTAACCGAAAAATAAGGATTCGAACACTTAAGAATTCTTAAGTGTTTTTCTTTTTAAGGTAAAAAGGAGGAATTTATGAAAAAAATAATAACAGTAGAATCTGTAACTAAAGGACATCCAGATAAAGTATGTGATCAAATTGCTGATTCTATTTTAGATGCTTATTTAAAACAAGATGCTCAGGCAAGAGTAGCTTGTGAAGTTTGTATTAATAAGAATTTGGTTTTGGTTATGGGAGAGATTACGAGCATAGCTCTGGTTGATATCGAAAGTATTGTGCGAAAAACAATTGTAGATATTGGGTATGATCGGGATTCATTAGGGTTTAATGGACATAATGTTCCTATTCAAATCATGATTCATGAACAGTCAAAAGATATTGCTTTAGGTGTGGATAAAAATGGAGCTGGAGATCAAGGAATTATGTATGGATATGCAACTGATGAGACAGATAATTATATGCCTCTTGCTTGTAATTTAGCTAATTGTTTAGCATCAAGACTGGACTTTGTAAGGGAAAATAATATTGTTCGTGGTTTGAGACCAGATGGAAAAAGTCAAATTACCTTGGAATATGATGATGGTGTTCGAGTAAAAGCTATTGTTATTTCTGTTTCTCATGAAGAAAATAAAGATTTATCTTTACTTCAAGAGGAAATAAAAAGAGAGGTTATAAGAAAAATTGTTCCACTAGAGTTAATTGATGATGAAACGCAAATTCTTATTAATCCAACAGGGAATTTTGTTATTTGTGGTCCATGTGGTGATACGGGAGTTACTGGTCGAAAAATTATGGTGGATACTTATGGCGGATTAGCTCGTCATGGTGGTGGTGCATTTAGTGGTAAGGATTATACGAAAGTAGATCGAAGTGCTGCTTATTATGCTAGATATGTTGCTAAAAATATTGTTTATCAAAAAATGGCTAAAGAAGTTTTGATTGGTGTTAGTTATGCGATTGGTATTGATATGCCTTTACAGCTTGATATTGAAACATTTGAAACTAATCTAGTAGATATGGAAATAATTTATAAATATGTAAATGAGAATTTTAATTTTCGGGTTTCAAATATTATTCAAGAGTTAGATTTAAAACATGTAGATTATATTACAACGACTATGTATTCTCATTTTGGTAAAGAAAATTTACCTTGGGAAAAGTTAAAAAATTAGTTATCAATCCTGTATTTATATGTTATAATTTTTATAGCTTATTCTGGGGATGGGATTATGAAATTAATTACACTTTTACCTGCTGATCAATATGTGGTAGTAAATAAGACAATTTTAACAGAGATTGACAAGAAAAATTTAATTAATTTGTATGAGCCAATTATTGGTTTTGGGGCAGTTAGTTTATATCTTACTTTGTGGAGTGATTTAGATACTTTAGAGCTTATGAGTAGGGATTTTACGCATCATCATTTGATGAGTATTTTAAAGTGTAGTTTAGAAGGAATTAAACAAGCAAGAGAAGCTTTGGAAGCTGTAGGACTTATGAAAACTTATTTTAAAGAAGGAGATATTAATTCATATGTTTATGAACTTTATTCGCCACTTGCAGCTTCTGAATTTTTTAATAATCCGATTTTAAATATTGTTTTATATAATAATGTGGGAGAAGAAGAATATAATTATTTAAAAAAAATGTATCGGAAAGTAAATGTTGATTTAAAGGATTATGTAGAAATTACAAAGACTTTGAATGAAACTTTTGAATCTACTAGTATGCCTATAGTAGAAGCTAGAAGTAGAGAAGTATTACCTTTAAATATTGAAAGTGATATTGATTTTGATTTAATCATTAGTAGTATTCCAAAAGGAATATTAAATGAAAAAGCCATTAATAAAAAAATGAAGGAATTAATTATTAATTTAAGCTTTATTTATGATTTAGATACTTTAAAAATGATGGAACTTATTCGGGCTAGTTTAAATGAAAGGGGTAGTATTGAAAAAGATACATTAAGAAAAAATGCTCGCAAGTATTATCAATTTAATCATGGAAATTTACCTACTTTAATTTATCGAACGCAACCAGAATATTTAAAAACTCCTATGGGTGATACTTCTCGGAAAGGGCGAATTATAGGGGTATTTGAAAATACAAGTCCATATGATTTTTTAAAGAGTAAATATCATGGGGCGAATCCAACTTCAAGAGATTTAAAGTTACTTGAAATGCTTATGATAGATTTAGAGCTTAATCCAGCAGTTGTTAATGTTTTACTTGACTATGTATTAAAAAAGAATAATAATAAGCTTAGTGCAAGTTATGTAGAAACAATTGCGGGACAATGGAAAAGATCGGGGGTAAAAACGGCTAGAGAGGCAATGGATTTGGCTGAGAAAGAGCATAAAAAAATGCAGAAGAGTAGTGATAAAAAGGTTGTTAGAAATTTAAAGGAAGCTCCTGTTCCTGTTTGGTTTGATAAAACATTAGAAAAAGCAGAAGTTAGCGATGAAGAAGCAAAAGAATTAGAAGAATTGTTAAAGATTTAGGTGATAGTATGGAAAGTTTGAAAAATAAAGCTCAAGTTCAAGATTTACGAAGAGAATTATTAAAAAATTATCGTGATAATATGAAAGATCCTACTTTTTTAGAATTAGTTAAGAAATTTAAGTTAACTGAGGATATGGGTGCCTTATATAATTCTAATTTAGAAGATAGCGTATGTGAAATAAAAAATTGTAGTCATTGTAAAGGATTATATGAATGTAAAAATAAAGTAATGGGGCATTATTTATATCCTAAGAAAACTGGTAATATTCTTGATTTAGTTTATGTTCCTTGTAAATTTAAAAAAGAAAATGATCGTTTATTAGAGCTTAAAAATACAGCTAGTAAAGAACTTTTTCAGGCTCGTTTTGATAAAATTGATGTAAAAGATAAAAATCGTGTAGAAGTAATTAAGTGGATTAAGAAATTTTATGATGAATTTGATTGCTATAAAGATATGAAAGGTCTTTATTTACATGGCTCTTTTGGAAGTGGGAAAAGTTTTTTAATTTATGCTTTATTAAATGAATTAAATATTAATAAAAAAGTTGATTTTATAGCATTATATTTTCCTGATGTATTAAAAGATTTAAAAGAAGATTGGGATACTTATAATAGTAAGATAGAAAGATATTCTACTGTTCCTATTTTACTTTTAGATGATATTGGAGCAGAACAAGTAAGTGAATGGGGAAGAGATGAAGTATTGGGAACTATTTTACAAAATAGAATGAATAATCATATGACAACTTTTTTTACTTCAAATCTTACTATTTTAGAATTAGAATATCATTTATCTTTAGCTAAAAGTAGTTTAGATAAAGTAAAGGCAAGAAGAATTATAGAGAGAATTAAACAGTTAACATTAGATATGGAGATTATTACGGATAATAAAAGAAATTAAAAAAATGGTTTCATAAAGGTGATAACCATTTTTATTTTATTATTTCTTCTATTACATATAATTCTGGGTTTTCATTTAATACTTGTTTTATTATATCTTGATATTTAGAGTTATTATAAGAAACTTCTATTTCTTTTTTTATTCCATCGATCATACCATCTGCAAAACCTCTTTTGGCATAATCTTCACCAATTATTATTAAGGGAACAGAAGACTTAATTTCAATATCTAATTTTTGTGATACTAAATCCATTAATTCTTTATTTTCTTTGTTGTTCCAAACTTCAAAAGCTTTAATTTCTAAATATGGATAATTGTTTACTATGGATTTTAGAAATTCGATAGCATTCTCACAGAAATGACAGCCTTCTCCTCGAAATAAATATAATGTAACTTGTTTTTCAGTACTATTATCGGGATTACTTATATTATTTTCATTGTTATTTGAAGTAGTGTTTGTAGTATTGTCATCCTCATTATTATCTATTTTAGAAGAGGAGTAATCTTGATTTAAGATAGTATTTTTTTCTTCTTTTTGGGTATGATTATATACTAAATAGAATATGACTATTGCTAAAACTAATATGAATAGGGTTATTGAGGCTCCAATTAGGATTGTTTTGTTTTCTTTTTTCATTAAATATCACCTATTTTTAATTATATATTATTATAAGCTATGTTGCAAGTAAGAAACGATGTAAATTAAATGTTAAGTTGTTTTACATTTTTTTATTTGTTTGTTATAATAAATGATAGGGTGAATTAAGATGGCAAAGAAATATGATGCATCATCTATTAAAATATTAGAAGGATTAGAAGCGGTTAGAAAACGTCCTGGTATGTATATTGGTAGTACAGATAAAAGAGGATTACATCATTTAGTGTGGGAAATTGTTGATAATTCGATTGATGAAATTATTAATGGTTATGGAAATCATATTAAAATTGTTTTACATAAAGATGGAAGTATTACGATAGCAGATAATGGACGTGGTGTTCCTATTGGAATGCATGAATCAGGGAAATCTACCCCTGAGGTTATTTATACTATTTTGCATGCTGGCGGAAAGTTTGAAGAAGGAAATTATAAAGTTAGTGGTGGATTACATGGTGTAGGTGGAAGTGTTGTAAATGCTTTGTCTAAGTGGATGGATGTTATTATATATCGCGAAGGAGTAATTTCTAATATTCGTTTTAAAGATGGAGGAACTGTAGATAGTCCTTTAAAAACAATTGGAACAACGAATAAAACTGGTACAATTGTAACTTTTATGCCAGATTATGAAATATTTAAAAATTGTGCTTTTTCTTATACAACAATAGTGGAAAGAATGCAAGAAAGTGCTTTTTTAATTCCTAATGTAACAATTGAAGTTATAGATGAAGAAAGTAAAAAAGAAACGAAATTTCATTATGAAAATGGTTTAGTTGATTTTGTGCTTTTTATGAATGAAGGAAAGACTACTTTAAATAATGTGGTTAATTTTAGTGGAACAAAGAGTGGAATTGAAGTAGATGTAGCATTACAATATACAGATACTTATAATGAAAATATTATTTCTTTTGTTAACAATGTTAAAACAGTAGATGGTGGTACTCATGAAGTTGGATTTAAAACAGGTATTACAAAAGCTTTTAATGATTATGTAAAATCTAATAATTTAATTAAAGGAAAAGATGCTACTTTTGATGGTAGTGATGTTAGAGAAGGAATTAGTGCTGTTATTAATTTACGTATTCCAGAGAATTTATTACAATTTGAAGGACAAACTAAGGGAAAGCTTGGTACTCCGGAAGCAAGAAGTATTACAGAAGCAGTTACTTATGAAAATTTAAAATTCTTTTTAGAAGAAAATAAAGAAGTAGCTTTAAATATTGTAGATAAAGCTAGTAAAAGTAAACTGGCTAGAGAAGCAGCTCGAAAAGCTAGAGAAGAAGCAAGAAATGGCAAAGGAAAGCAAAAAGTAGAAAAGAATTTATCTGGAAAACTTGCTCCTGCAACTAGTAGAAATCCTAAAATTAATGAGCTATTTTTGGTAGAAGGAGATTCAGCTGGTGGTTCTGCTAAAGGTGGGAGAGATCGAAAATTTCAAGCAATTCTTCCGTTACGTGGTAAAGTTATTAATGCAGAGAAAGCTAATATTACAGAAATGCTTAAAAATGAAGAAATTAATACGATTATTCATACTATTGGGGCTGGTTTAGGGGGAGATTTTGATGTGAATGATTCTAACTATGATAAAGTCATTATTATGACTGATGCTGATGTAGATGGATCTCATATTCAAATTCTTCTTCTTACGTTCTTTTATCGTTTTATGAGACCTTTAATTGAAGCAGGAAAACTTTATATTGCTAAACCGCCTTTATATAAACTTGATTATGGTAAAAAACATTTTTATGCCTACTCAGATGAAGAAAGATTTCGGATTGTAGCAGAAAATTCAGGGAAACCAGATATTTCAAGAAATAAAGGTTTAGGTGAAATGAATGCCGAAGAATTATGGGATACTACTATGAATCCAGAAACTAGAAGTCTAATTCGGGTTAATATTTATGATGCTGCGTTAGCAGAAAAAAGGGTCAATGTTTTAATGGGAGATAAAGTAGAGCCAAGAAAAGAATGGATTGAAGAAAATATAATTTTTACGATGGAAGATGATTTTAGAGTAGCTTAAAATAAAAATACATGTACGAGTGAGTGCGTGTTTTTTTATTGTAATTTTTAGCTTGTAATATTCACAAAATTATTGACTATGTCTAAATATTATTGTATATTTTATATATAAGATAGATAATACATTATGCATTGCAAAATAATTTTTGACAAGTTTTGTCGAAGGTAATGAAAAATAATAGAAAAAGATATAGAATGGAAAAGTAAAGGTGGATATTATGAAAAAGAATGTATTAATTGGGGTTATAGCAGTATTATTAGTG
>ENA-OPNH01000041-OPNH01000041.1-human-gut-metagenome-genome-assembly--contig:-NODE-41-length-147454-cov-4.594855_pt1 | contig 147454 bp, 128 predicted proteins | sample MGYA00241537_ERZ501771 | MGnify/ENA primary metagenome ERZ501771 (study PRJEB25962, sample SAMEA2042608) | human gut metagenome | biome: human gut; feature: human-associated habitat; material: faeces...
GAGCATTTTCTCAATTTTTGCTTGAGTAGACAAATCTTACACCTCCATCATTATTGGGAGAACCTTATTTTATATACATCTACGCGGATGCAGACTCTTTGGTCCGCATCCGTGTAGTATGTAACAACTTAAAATAAAATCTTCAAAAGATTTTTGTAATTCCGTATTTTACGGAATTATTTTTTTGCCGGAGCGCAATACTCAAGCAAAATACCTACGGATTTCGGATGAACGAAAGCGATATCCATTCCGCCAGCACCGCCACGAGGAGCTTTGTCGATCATAGCAGCACCTTTTTCAATAGTGGTATCAATAGCTGCTTGAACATCATCAACGCGAACAGCGATATGTTGGATACCTTGTCCATTTTTAGCGATGTATTTGCCGATAGGGCCATCGCCATTTTCAGTGATATCAACAAGGAGCTCAAGCAAAGTTTCGCCACAGGGAATAAATACGGTTTTTACACCTTGCTCAGGAACAGCTTCTTCACCAGTGCAGCTCAAGCCAAGAACTTCAGTGTAGAATTTCTTGGAAAGATCCAAGTCTTTGCAAGCAATACCTACATGGTCAACACAAATTGTTTTAAACATTTCAAATTCCTCCTAAAAGTAATTTTGGTTGTTTTATCTTAAAACTTTACCAACAATGTCAGCGACAACAGAATACGGCTCAATTTCACGAATTTGAAGTTTTTCAACTAAAATATCAAATTCGGAAGTAGCTACAACATTCTTGTCGATATAACGGTTGACCCTGTCATTAAGCATAGCAGTAACCTCGTTTTTAATACGAGCTTTGCGTATTTTGCTCAATTGATCAGATTCAATCAAATATGCTTTGTGCTCTTCAATAGAGTCAACAACAGCTTCTATACCTTCACCCTTGCTGGCAATGGTCCGATTGATCGGAGGACGCCAGCCAACATGTTCGGGATTTAATTCCAACATCATTTCAATCTCAATGTTCAGCTTGTCCGTACCTTCACGGTCAGCTTTATTGATCGTGAAAAGGTCACCGATCTCAAGTATACCTGCTTTAATAGCCTGAATGTCATCGCCCATACCAGGAATAACAACAACCATTGTAGTATCAGCAGTTTTAACAATATCTACTTCAGATTGACCAACGCCAACAGTTTCAACAATAATAACATCAAAACCATATGCATCCATCAATTTAACAGCATCGCCCGCTTTTTGGGATAATCCACCCAAACTACCGCGAGTAGCCATGGAACGAACAAAAATGCCTTCATCGGCAGTAAGGTCCAACATTCTGATACGGTCGCCTAAAATTGCACCGCCGGAGAAAGGACTTGTAGGATCAATTGCGATAATACCAACTGTTTTACCGCGTTTACGATATTCTTTAGCAAGCTTGTCGGTCAAAGTACTTTTGCCAGCGCCCGGAGGTCCGGTTATTCCGATGACATAAGCATTACCGGTGTGGGGATAAATGGCTGTCATTATTTCAACAGCGTTATCATACTCGTTCTCTACGGCAGTAATAGCTTTCGCTAATGCTAAACGAGAATGGTTTAATACGCCTTCAACAATATTCAATGATCACACCGCCTTGTTGAGGTCCAATAAAAATTGTATTATGCAAGCCGGGACAAGCCCGGCCTGCAAAATTTTTGAGAACCTTAATTATTTTACGTTAGCGTTGATGAATTCAACAATGTTGCCAGTCGGAGTGCCAGGAGTGAATACTTCGGCAATGCCAGCAGCTTTCAAACCAGGAATGTCAGCGTCAGGAATAACGCCGCCGCCGATAACCAGAACATCAGTCAAACCTTTTTCTTTCAGCAGTTCAACTACTTTCGGGAAAAGGGTGTTGTGTGCGCCGGAAAGCAGGCTCAAAGCAACAACTTTAACGTCGTCTTGCAGAGCAGCTTCAGCGATTTGTTCCGGAGTCAGACGAATACCGGTGTAAATAACTTCAAAACCAGCGTCGCGCAATGCACGAGCTACAACTTTAGCACCGCGGTCATGGCCGTCCAGACCCGGTTTTGCTACTAAAACTCTAATATTAGACATTATTTCTTACCTCCCTATTATTGTTGGCTCTAAATTACAGAGCAGTATGAGATTGATATTCGCCGAATACTTTTCTCATTACGCCGCAGATTTCGCCTTCAGTTGCATAAGCACGTACAGCGTCAAGAATCAAAGGCATCAGGTTAACGGATTCGTCAGCACAGCCTTTTTCCAGAGCAGCTAAAGTTTCTTCAACTTTAGCATTGTCACGACGAGCTTTAAGGGCAGCAATCTTATCAGCTTGCAATTTGCCAACGGAGCCGTCAACACGCAGCAAGTTTTTCGGCGGTTCTTCTTCTTGTTGGAATTTGTTTACGCCAACAATAATACGGTCGCCTTTTTCAATGTCCATTTGCCATTTGTAAGCGGAGTCTTGGATTTCTTTTTGGATATAACCTTTAGCGATAGCTTCAGGAGCGCCGCCAATTTCGTCAATCTTTTTGATATATTCCCAAGCTTCTGCTTCGATTTTGTTAGTCAAAGCTTCAACATAGTAGGAACCACCCAACGGATCAACGGTGTCAGCCAAGCCGGATTCGTAAGCAACGATTTGTTGAGTACGGAGAGCGATGGTTACAGACTCAGTGGTCGGCAATGCCAAAGCTTCGTCTTTGGAGTTAGTGTGCAAAGATTGAGTACCACCCATTACAGCAGCAGCAGTTTGCAGAGCAACACGAACGATATTGTTGTTCGGTTGTTGTGCAGTCAGCATGGAACCTGCAGTTTGAGTATGTACGCGGAGCATTTGAGATTTCGGTTTTTGAGCGCCGAATCTTTCTTTCATAACTTTAGCCCATACACGACGGGAAGCGCGGAATTTAGCAACTTCTTCGAGTACGTTGTTATGAGCGTTCCAGAAGAAGGACAGACGACCAGCAAAATCGTCAACGTTCATACCAGCTTTGATAGCTGCTTCAACATAAGCGATACCGTCAGCGATGGTGAAAGCGATTTCTTGAGAAGCGGTGGAACCAGCTTCACGGATATGATAACCGGAAATGGAGATGGTATTCCACAGCGGTACGTTTTTGGAGCAATATTCGAAAATATTGGTGATCAAACGCATGGAGGGTTTCGGCGGGAAAATGTAAGTTCCGCGAGCAGCATACTCTTTCAAAATATCATTTTGAATAGTACCGCGCAGTTTGTCAGCGGAAACGCCTTGTTTCTCAGCAACTGCGATGTACATGCAAAGAAGTACGGATGCAGGAGCGTTGATGGTCATGGAAGTGGAAACTTGATCCAAAGAAATTTGGTCAAATAAGATTTCCATATCAGCCAAGGAGTCGATAGCTACGCCAACTTTACCAACTTCGCCTTCAGCCATCGGATCGGTAGAATCATAACCGATTTGGGTCGGAAGGTCGAATGCGCAGGACAAGCCGCTGCCACCGTTAGCCAAGAGGTAACGATAACGTTTGTTGGATTCTTCCGCAGTGGAGAAACCAGCATACATACGCATGGTCCAGAAACGGCCACGATACATAGTAGGTTGTACACCACGAGTGTAAGGATATTCACCAGGGAAGCCAAGATCCTTCTCATAGTCGAAGCCTTCGATGTCGAGAGGGGTGTAGAGCCTGTTGGGCTCAAGGTTTGCACGTTCGGGATTTTTAGCAAGTTTAGCTTCTACGCCAGCCATGTACTTGTCAAATCCAGCTTTCAGAGTTTCATTTGCCATTCTCAAATCCTCCTTAAGAATATTGTTTTTGCACAATCCGGTTTGGACTGACCGAATTATGGTGAGAGTGTCCGTCATAGACGGTGTATATGGCAAAGCCCGAAGGCCTCGTCAACAGAATTTATTTACAGATAAGCTGTAAAGTTTGCCGGCAGAACTAGCTATCTGCCGGCAAAATATTTCAGACAACAATCTCAGTCAATCGTCTTGACTAAGAATTATTTTTCCATGGTGCCGGTTTTTACGAAACGATCATGGAAGGAGAAAGCTTCATCCATAATATGCGGAGTTTGGCTATTACCACAAGCTTCGCAAGCTCTCTTGAAGTAATCAAGAAGCAGCGGTTGATATTTCGGATTAGCAACTTTATCAATGATAACCAAAGCACGTTCTTTTGGAGACAAACCACGAAGGTCAGCTACGCCGCGTTCGGAAACGATAACATCAACGTCATGTTCAGTATGGTCAACATGAGAGCAGAAAGGAACTACAGAGCTGATAGCTCCGCCTTTTGCAAGAGATGTAGTGAAGAATACGGTCAGATAACCATTACGAGCATAGTCGCCGGAACCGCCGATACCATTCATAATCTTAGTACCGCAAATATGAGTGGAGTTAACATTACCATAGATGTCAACCTCAATAGCAGTGTTCATTGCAATGACACCGATACGACGAGCAACTTCCGGGCTGTTTGCAACTTCTTGCGGACGCAGAATGATATATTTTTTATATTTTTCTACATTGTCATAGAATTTTTTGAGGCAATCAGGGGATGGGCTCAAAGCGGTACCAGAGCAAACGCGGAGTTTGCCAGCATCGATCAAGTCGAACATACCGTCTTGAATAACTTCGGTATATACAGTCAAATCTTCAAAATCAGAGTTAACCAAACCGTTGATAACTGCGTTAGCAACAGAACCTACACCAGACTGCAGCGGCAACAGATTAGCGGGCAAACGACCTGCAGCAACTTCAGATTTAAAGAATTCAACCAAGTTTTTACCCATTTTTTGAGCATCTTCGTCGATTTCGCCCAACGGACGAACTTTATCAGTAATATCGCAGGGAACTACTGCAACGAGTCTGTCCAAATCGCAAGGAATATAAGGAGTGCCGATTACATCTTCCGGTTTTTCAACAGGAATAGCTTTACGATTCGGAGGATCCAAAGGCACATAGGAGTCATGCATGCCTTCCAATTCTACTGGTTGAGAAGTATTTACTTCAACAATAACTTTTTCAGCACATTGAACATAAGAAGAAGAATTGCCCATGGAAGTTGTAGGAATCAAACCAACCTGGCCATTGCCAAGGTCAATGATTTTGCAGGCTTCGACGATAGCGACGTCTACACATCTGCGGTTTTCCATGAAACCATAGCGAGTCATTTGAGCAACATGGCTCAAATGCAGGTCAGTATATTTTACGGAACCGTTGTTGATAGCTTTACGCAGATCATTGTTAGTTTGGTAAGGCATACGACGAGCAACGATACCAGCTTGAGTCATTGCGGTATCCATTTCAGGACCTACAGAAGCACCGGTCCAAACGTTGATTTGGAAAGGAGTTTTTTTGCCTTTTTCTGCCAGAGCAAGAGGCACAGCTTTAGGATAACCAGACGGAGTAAAACCACTGGTACCTACGTTGTCGCCATCCTTTACAAATTCTGCAGCTGCTTCGGCGCTCATAATTTTGCCGGCTACTGCTTCGCATACGCGATCTTTAATGTCGATCATGTTTACCTTCCTCCTTGTAAATAAAACAAATTGTGGCTAATGCCAGCGAAGTCTATTAACTTCACTAGTAAAAATACACTTAGTCGGCTAAATACCAACTATAAAAGCATAAAGTATTATTTGCCGAATAAGATTTTACCCATAAAAAAGGAGCACTTAGAAGTTTTGATTTACTAAAACAAAACATAGCCAAGTGCCAGCTTACTTCTATCCAAAGTGGCTACGCTCTGAATCGCAAACTGTCAGCAGGTAAAGCTTTCAGTTGAACTTCTTCGTTCTTCTGTCTACCAACCGCTAAAACATATCCAAGATATTTAGTTCTGCTTAATTTACTTCGACATTCCAACAAAAAATCCTTCAAAAAAAACTTTAATTGTGATTTCTTTTTGAACTTTTTGTGTCCAGCTCTATTATAACACATAAAGAAGCAGTAAATTTTAGGCAAAATCACTACTTTTTTTAGTTTTTAAACATTTTTTCTTTAAAACGCTATACTACATATGATATCAGTAAAACTGTAACATGGCAAGCATTTTCTTTACAATTTACAAAGAAACACCCCTTGAGCAAAACTACTCAAGAGGTGTTTTGTGGTATCAAATTAGTACTTTCAACGTGTCTGTTGGTGATAGTGCGTATGCAGTAGACTATGAGCTTTTTCTCCGAGAGGTTTACCTAACCAAGTATCATAAAGCTCTTTAATTTCCGGATTTTCATGTGATTTTCGTAACTCATTGGCACTATCACAATCAAACAACCCTTCTCTACGGGCTCTTCTAATTTCTGCATTAACGGGAATCGGTTGACCGCCGCCGCCAATACAGCCACCAGGGCAAGCCATAACTTCAATAAACTGATAATCTGCCTCACCGGCTCTGATACGCTCTAATATCTTGCGTGCAGAAGCAAGAGTATGAACAACTGCTATTTTTACAGTATTTCCTGCAATAGTCAGTTCCGCCTCGCGGGTCTGTTCCATCCCCCGCACATCATTGTAATCAACAGTCTGCAAATTTTCACCTGTTAAAACATCAGCTACAGTACGCAGAGCAGCTTCCATTACGCCACCGGTAGTACCAAAAATAACAGCAGCACCTGTACCTGTACCCAGCGGAGAATCATAGCTGTCTTCAGGCAAATGTTTAAAATCCAGTCCTGCTTCCCGTATCATACGGCCAAGTTCTCTGGTCGTAATAACAACATCTACATCACGATATCCGGAAGCATTCATCTCCGGACGTGCTGCTTCCGCCTTCTTAGCAGTACACGGCATCACCGAAACGCTGACTATTTTTGCCGGATCAATACCAGCTTTTTCAGCATAATAGGTTTTAGCAATAGCGCCAAACATTTGCTGGGGTGATTTCGCAGAAGAAAGATGTGGTAACAAATCAGGATATTTGAGCTCTATCATATTTACCCAGCCAGGACTGCAGGAGGTTATCATCGGCAATACACCTCCGTTAGTCAAACGATGGAGGAACTCATGCCCTTCTTCCATAATCGTCAAATCAGCCGAAAAATTAGTATCGAATATCTTATCGAACCCTAGATTGCGCAATGCTGCAACCATTTTCCCTGTAACGATAGAACCTGGTTCCATACCCAATTCTTCACCCAAAGCCACGCGTACTGCCGGAGCTGTTTGAACTATAACAATCTTATCAGGATCATTGATAGCCGACCATACTTTTTCCGTATCATCTTTTTCCACTATAGCTCCAGTAGGACAAACACTCGCACATTGTCCACAGTAAGAACATTCTACTTTTCCAAGATCCTGTTCAAAAGCAGTAGAAACAATTGTGTCAAAGCCGCGCTCAGCAAAGCTGTAGACGCTCATTCCCTGCACATCACGACAAACACGTATACAACGTCCGCACAAAATACATTTTTCCTGATCGCGCACTAAGCAGGGGTTACTGGCGTCAATAGTATGTGCTTTACGGGCTCCGCCTTCAAATCTGATCTTGCGCAATCCCAAATCAGCAGCTATATTCTGCAATTCACAGTCACCGCTTTTTTGGCACGCAAGGCAGTCCTTGGGATGATTGGCCAACAGCAATTCTACGACCATTCGTCTTGCTGCGCGGACTTTATCCGTATTCGTTTTCACTACCATACCTTCTGCAACAGGATAGACACAGGAGGCTACAAGCGTACGCGCTCCGGTAGCTTCTACGACACACAATCTGCAGGCCCCTTCCGGAGCAAGTTCAGAATGATAGCACAACGTAGGAATATGAATGCCGGCAGAACGCGCGGCTTCAAGAATAGTAGCATTTTTAGGGGCCTGTACAGTCTGCCCATTGATCGTTAAGGTAATCATTTCCATATCTATATAATCCTCCCTTAACCCTTAGTAATGGCCTTAAACGGACAAGCCGCCATGCAGGCACCGCATTTTATACATTTAGTTACATCGATAACATGTTTCTTTTTCACTTCTCCGGAAATGGCATTAACCGGGCACTGGCGTGCACATAACCCACAGCCTTTGCATGCATCAGTAATTTCATAATTGGCAAGCTTTTCACAGGCACCGGCAGGACAGCGTTTTTCTTTGATATGAGCTTCATATTCATGACGGAAATATTTTAAAGTACTCAATACAGGATTAGGAGCAGTTTGTCCCAATCCACATAAAGCAGTCTCTTTAATATTTCTGGCCAGTTCTTCTAACAGCTCTATATCGCCTTCTCTCCCCTGCCCTTCAGTAATACGTGTCAGGACTTCCAGCATACGCTTAGTCCCCTCACGACAGGGAGTACATTTGCCACAGGATTCAGATTGAGTAAAATTCAGGAAAAATTTTGCAACATCTACCATGCAGGTATCTTCATCCATAACTACCAATCCGCCAGAACCCATCATAGCACCTGCCGCTGTTAACGAATCATAATCTATAGACAGATCAAGCATTGATTCAGGCAGGCAGCCACCAGATGGACCGCCTATTTGAACTGCTTTAAATTTCTTACCTCCGTTAATACCACCGCCGATATCATAAATAATTTCGCGCATAGTAATACCCATAGGAACTTCGGCCAGACCTGTGTTATTTATTTTACCAGTCAGCGCAAATACTTTAGTTCCTTTTGACTTTTCAGTACCAAAACCAGCATACCAGTCAGCGCCATTAGTAATAATTGCAGCTACATTACCAAAAGTTTCAACATTATTGATATTTGTCGGCTTTCCCCAAAGTCCGGCAACTGCTGGAAATGGCGGTCTTGGCCGCGGCATACCGCGTTTACCTTCTATTGATGCCATCAATGCAGTTTCCTCACCGCAAACGAACGCACCGGCACCTTCCTTGATATGCAGTTTGAAGCTGAACCCGGAACCAAAAATATTTTCACCTAACAACCCCATAGCTTCAGCCTGTTCAATAGCTATGCGCAGACGTTTAATGGCCAGCGGATATTCCGCACGTACATAAATATAGCCTTCATCTGCACCTATAGCATAACCACAGACAGCCATACCTTCTAATATCTTATGCGGATCGCCTTCTAAGACGCTCCTGTCCATAAATGCACCAGGATCACCTTCATCTGCATTACAGATAACATATTTTTTATCACTTACAGACGCTTTAGCAAACTGCCATTTCATTCCTGTAGGAAATCCGCCGCCGCCACGTCCACGCAGACCTGATTTTTTTATTTCTTCAATAACATCTTCAGGACTCATGGTAGTTACAGCTTTAGCTAAAGCTTCATAACCTCCGACAGCAATATATTCTTCAATTTGTTCAGGATTGATAGCGCCGCAATTTTCTAAAACTAACCGATGCTGTTTCTTATAAAAATTTATTTCCGAATAATTAGGTATACTTTCATGAGTAAGCGGTTCATGATAAAGCAACCGTTCAACAATACGGCCCTTAAATAAATGGCTTTCAACTATTTCTTCTACATCCTCAGCTTTTACCTGGCAATAAAAAGTACCTTCAGGATACACTATAACCAGCGGACCATGTTCACAGAAACCATGGCAGCCTGTTTCTACTACCATAACCTCGTCGCTCAGGCCTTTAGCTTCAATAGCCCGACTAAAAGCAAGCTGTACTTCCTTTGAACCGGCAGATTTACATCCTGTTCCTCCGCATATCAGATCGTGTGCTCTATTGTGCTGCATATGATTTCCCTCCAAATTTTATCAAATCAGTCTTGCATAATTTTGCCTACAACCATTTCTTCAACAATACGGCCATTGACAACATGCTCTGCAATGATCTTTTTCACGTCCTCAGGTTTTACTTTACCATAAGTAATACGAGGTTCTCCAGGACGGACAATATCTACCAGGACTTCTTTCTCACACATACCGATACAGCCCGTCTGCTGTACCTGAACATCATTAAGTTTACGCACTGCAAGCTCATTCAAAACGGCAGACATCACTTCGCGCGCGCCTGCAGCAATACCACATGTACCCATACCTATGATTATTTTAGTGCCGTCATTCTGACGAACTTTCATGTCTGCCTTTAATTTTTCACGTAGGGCCTTCAAATCTTCCAACGTTTTCATTTTATACCTCCTGCTCACACCTCAACTGCGATATTTCCTGCTTTAAATATTCTTCAAGCCATGTATAAACTTCAGGTCTGGTAAAATCTGCTTCATCACCAAGGAGAGATCTGATAACCCTCGTATCAATATCAAATCCCGATGTACCTATCTTATAGATAAACTTCAGCTCCAGATACGGCGTGCCTACCAGCAGCACTTTAATACTTGATACAATATCACCCAAAGGCGGGCGATCAATATTATCCTTTGCAAAAGCAGCTTCTACGACAGTACCTTTACCCTTACGAGATTGTATTAACAAATGTCCTCCGCATTGTTTAGTGACCATGTCCATAAAAGGTATTCCCATACCTACTTTACGTGTAGTCCGCGTAGTCACAAAGGGATCGCGAATTTTCTGCACCATTTCCTCACTCATGCCATGTCCATCATCACTGATACGAAAAACAAAAAATCCATTTTCATTCTCATTTATTTCTATTATTACATTATGAGCTCCTGCCTCTATGGAATTCTGCGCTAAATCAAGGATATGCAAAGACAATTCACGCATGATTTTTATTGATATTTAGCTAAAATAGCCGACAGTTTGTCCGGAGTCAAACGACCATGAGTATCTTCATTAACCTGCATAACCGGTGCTAAACCACAAGCGCCGATACAGGCAACAGTCTCAAGGGTAAAACGCAGATCTTCCGTAGTATGTCCGGCCTTAATTCCAAGCTCTTTTTCGATAGTCTGCAAAATTACTTTACCACCACGTACATGGCAGGCAGTTCCCTGACAAACGCGGATAATATTACGCCCGCGCGGATTAAGGTGAAACTGGGAATAAAAAGTAACAACACCATAAATTTGAGCAATGGGTGTTCCTGTACTGGCAGCAATGTACTCTAAAGCATCTTTGGGCAAATAATTGTACAGAGCCTGTACTTCCTGCAAAATCGGGATCAAAGATCCTTTTTTACCCTGATATCTAGCCAGAATAGCATCAATCTGCACCTTTTCAGGATTTTCTCCGCCGCAGCAACTGCATCTTTTGTCAACCATATTCATAGTACACTCTCCATTTCCCTAAACTTTAATGTACGAATACTACTATAGCAAAAAAAACGTATATAATCAACACTATTTATGATTTTCAAGCATGAATAGTGTATACTTTATACTTTTAGTGTAACTAATATTCAAGATCATTAATAAAATAACCCGGAAACCAACTACGCCCGTCTTTTCCTGCAAGTGCAAGTTTTAATTCTGAAATAGTCGCTTCTTCAATGGTAATTTTATTCTTGGGGCCTTCCAAAAATTCAAGCATTCTGTGAGCATCAGAATTAGTGACATAAGGTAAATTCCCAGATAATCTTTTCAATTTCAGCTGCTCCAACTCTGCTAAACTGTTACGGCTTATCTCTACTCCTTGCAAGCCCATATCATTAGGAATAAATCCCAGCTGTACAAGCAAACTATATGCCGGTCTATCTATATGGGCAGCTAAACACAGCCCGCCAATTTCGTTTACTTTTCGTACAACCTCCTGCGCAGATAGCTGCAATGGTCCTAAAAGCATTCTTTCCTCTTCTGCAACAAAATTATCATCATCATCAACGACAAATTGCGCTCCAAACCGTTCAGGAATGTTTTTGAGGCCACGCATTGAAAAATCGACTATTTTCTGCCACCGCCGCAGCTGTTTCAAATTGTCAAACAAAACCACTATATGCGCTTCTTCCCTGCATTCAACTTCCATTCCCGGGAACACCTTAATACCATAACGTTCACCAGCCTGAATCGCCGCCACAGCATTAGCCGAAGCATTATGGTCAGTAACCGCCAACAGCTGTATACCATATTCAGCAGCCTGCATCACTATATGATGCGGCGTCATTTCGATTTCAGCACACGGGGAAAGCAAGGTATGGACATGAAAATCTCCGATAACGGTTTTCATTTTACATTCCTGATACCAAGTTCATAAAGCTTTCCAATGACATCATAAGCAGGTAAAGATGTAGCCAATATCAAAACGTCGTTCTGTTCTGCTTTTTTCAGGGTATCCTCTTCTATAGGCGCATCGCCTGCCACAATAACTGCCGACAGACCAATCAAAGAAGCTACTGCCGCTATATTCTGATGCCCCTGCATTGTCACCCAAATCATACCGGGAGCCGCCTGCCCCATAACATTACTCAAAAGATCAGAGGCATAGCCACCAATAACATCCACATCCACAGGAACCTCATGTGTCATCAGCTTTAACCCTAAAGTTTCAATAACTTCACGTACTTGCATCGCTTTCACCATCCTCCCGCAGTTCTTCTTCCGGCTCGCTGGCTATAGGTATCTGCTTTGCCAGTTCAAGCATACCATGTGCCAGGCGTTTTACACTGCTCCTTAATTTAAAAATACAGTCAATTTCATTGGCTTTCCCCTGAACGATGTCTTCCGCCAGGCATTGACAGCTTGGTGCTCCGCATGCTCCACAATCAAGCCCCGGCAAAGATCTGAGGACCTCCTCCATCTTTTCAAACTTTTTCATAGCCTCTAAAATATCGTCATCTAATTGCATCATCGGCCGCGGGATTAATTTTTTTACATAGGAAGCCGATTTGGGAAAATCCTCACATATCATACTCTGGGCCATGGTAGCCAGACGATCATCAGGTTCATTCTGCCTCATAATACTCAGCCTTAGCTTCAAATTTTTCTCAGCAACAAATTTATTCTCAGCAGTCAGCGGCCCGCCAATGCAGCCGCCACTGCAGGCAGAACACTCTACATAATCGACATCGCGCATCTTATTCAAGGAAATTTGCTCCAGCACGTCGTACACGTCATTAATACCGTGTACAGCCAGACCGTTTTCAATTCCTGCAGCTTCCAGTTCCCCACCATAACTGCCCCAACTCATACCATAAGAAGATCCAGCAGTCACCTTTTTATCCGGCTGAATCTCTCCGCCCATGATTTTTAATATTTTTCCATAAATCTCTGAAATACTTAAACTGCCGTTGATTTGTGTATGCCGGACATCAACAGACTGCCTGATATTAGCATTTTTAGAAGGGCAAGGTGCAATAAACCAGACACCTATTTCTTCAGACTTTAAGCCGGTACGCTGCATAACTTCATTTTTTACATAAATAGCCGCAGCTTCTGTTGGAGGAAGTACAGGCACTACCTGTTTGATGAGTTCCGGAAATTTGACCTGAATCAGCCTTAAAACCGCCGGACAAGTGCAGGAAATCAAAGGTTTTCTGCCACCGTTATAATTTTTCAGGTAAGCAGCTATTTCCAAAGAAATATATTCAGAAGCTACTGCTACATCAAAAATTTCATCAAATCCCAGTCTATGTAACCCTTCCCAAATAGCCGCCGCACTTGTTTCAGGCGGAAACTGCGCATATAAAGAAGGAGGAGGCAAAGCGATATTATATTTAAATTGTTCAGTTTCTTCCAGTTTATCCGTTTCCGCCACGATAGCATGATAGCCACAACGCCGTAAACACTCGCCGCAGTCAATACAACGTGCTTCTATAAGTTCTGCTTTACCATTGCGGACACGAATGGCCTCGGTCGGACAAGCTTTAACGCACGTTACACAGCCTTGACACTGAGACCGTAAAAGGCGTATGGAATGAAAATATCCTCCAGCCATCGTATCACCCCTCTTATAAGTCTTCACTGATATGTTTGAATTTCATCTTTATATTAGTACCTGAGCCAACTGTCGATTGGATATCAAAATCATCTGAACACTTCATCATATTCGGCAGACCCATACCGGCGCCAAACCCCATTTGTCTTACATGATCCGGTGCTGTAGACCAGCCTTCCTGCATTGCCAGTTTAATGTCAGGGATTCCCGGTCCCTGATCAGCAATATATACAACCGTCTCTTCAGGAAAAATTTCAGCATCAACCTGACCACCGCCGGCATGAATGATTACATTCATCTCAGCTTCATAGGTTCCAATAGCAATACGTCTGATTATATCTGCCGGAACGCCAATTTTCTGCAGCAACCGCTTTAATCCGGCAGAAGCTTCGCCAGCCCTGTCAAAATCGTCACCGGCAACATCATAATGCATTTTTACTGATTTAGAATCACTCATTGCTCTTCCGCCTTTCTGGAACAGCCTCTCAAGCCATTACTATAAAGAATCCCGCAGGCTTCAAACAATGTATATTCTGTCGACATAATCGGGAGTTTGTTTTGGGCAGCTTCTTTCAGCATATCTTCTCCGGGCAGTTTCCCTCTTACCAAAATCACACCGCATAAATCAGTCATATCCGCTGTTCTTATAACCTGCATATTAGCCAACCCTGTGCAAAGCAGAGTTTTACATTTTGTAAAGGCTAAGACATCGCTCATAAGGTCAGACCCGCAACAGGTTTCAACCTGCCGACCAAGATATTCTTCACCTACGCAGATTTTAGCGTCTAAAAGTTTTCGCACGTCATTTAAATTCATTCCGCTCCCCCTACGATTCCATATTTCCCTGAATTTATTGTAACTTGCCAAGTTTTTCCTGTAAAGCTAAATCTAAATCTTCCTCTTATGGTTATGCTTTTGTTAATTTTCTGTTAAATTCTGAACAGACCATTATTAAAATTGCAAAAAGCCAAAACAAAAGCCCCATTTGCATATTAAAATAAACATGGTCAGTCAAACCGCCCACTAAAATACCTGCAGACGCCATTAAATAACCTCTGCCAAAACCCTGAAGCCATCTGCTTTTACCAAAACGGGCCAATTCAGCAGCTTTCCAGATAATACAGAACCATAAAAGCAAGAATACTGCCAATCCATGCCAACCCAGTTCTGCCGTAATATTCAGTAATAAATTATGACAATGATACATAATGACGTCAGGATTGTTAAGATAAAAATCATATTCCGGATAAATAAACTGATATCCATACCAGCCAACACCCCACGGATGTTCTTTAATAATAAATAACGTACTTTCCAGATAGGCAAATCTAAGAGCAACAGAAGTATCTTCAGTCCCAAAAATAGAAATTATCCTATGCCATACTGCGCCACGGGCAAACCACATTCCCAAAATACCAATGCCTATGAGAGGCAATAAAGCCCGACGGCAAAAGCATACGCAAAACAACAATAATCCAACAGCTAAAGCAACCCAATTCCCACGTGAATATGTGTAAAGCAAACAAAGCCCGGCTATTAAAATTCCGCTGCCAAGTACCAGCTGCCACATTTTTTCTTTACTTGTACTAAGCAATCCTGTAATCAATGAAATAACCAGTACAAGATATCCGCCCAAAATATTCGGATTGACCAGAGTGGAAATAACACGTGTTTTCAATTCCGGAAAAGCATCATTATCAACCCAGGCCTCAGTAGGTACAACCCCAGTAAAATGCTGTACAATGCCATATACCGAAACAAACAATGACATTCCCAAAAACACACTTATTATTTGCAGAGGCCTGGGCCACTCATGCCACTTGTGCAAATCCAAGTCACTAGCTGCAGATGTTTTTTTATCAACAGCATAATGCAAAATCAGCCAGACCAATAGCGCGTATTGACCGACAACATAAATAAAATTGTAGGTAGACAATACCTCATCAGCTGAATTATGCAGCGACCAATAACCAAGTAATAACAGTAACCATAATAAAATCTGTACAAAACGTGGTAAAACAGGCTTCCTTTTTTCATGGCGCCGCAAAAACGCAACAATAAAGCCACTGAAGCCAGTGACTGCCACCATTGCCGAAGAAACTTCCTGCTGCAGCGGGATAACAGCTATTGTCGCCAACAACAGCCAATATACATATTTTTCTAAATTGGCATATTTTACGGCCGCAGCAGTCATCAATGACACCCAGCTTTCGCTTTCAAAAGCATATTCTTAAAATTCCCTACCAAATAAAGGGAACCGCATACACATATTACACTGTCTGCATCAGCTCCGGTTACAGCGGCTTCATACGCAGATGCCAAACTGTTCATAGCTTCAGCCTGATTTCCAATAAGGCTGGCCAATTCTTCAGCAGATGCTGCTCTGCCACCTTCGTCTGCCTTTACCGTATAAACTGTATCCATAGGTCTGAAAAGCTTCCCTATGACGCTTTTCATATCCTTATCACCCATCATCCCAAAAACAAACGTCCTTTTCTGCTGCGGATAATATTTATCGAGAGCATTTCTTAAAGCATCTGCTCCAGCCGGGTTATGAGCTCCATCCAAAATCACGTCAGGATTTTGATAAATACGCTCTAGTCTGCCTGGCCAAATAGTGTTAGCAACACCAATATGCAAAGCTAATTCATTGATCCTGTCATCCTGTTTGGAGACAAGTTTAGCAGCAACTACAGCTAAAGATGTATTCGCTATTTGATGTTCGCCAGGCAAATTAATATTGTAGTCAGAACTATAATACTCACCTGCATGCAAAGTAAAAGTCTGCCCCTCCATAGTGCTTTTCACTTCTGTGCCCCAAAAAGCACTGCCATAAATATACAATTTGGACTGCTTGAACATCGCGACAGCTTTAATCGGTCCCAATGCATCATCTCCATCTGCGGCCGTTACTACCGGAACATTTTCCTTAATAATTCCTGCTTTCTGCATCGCAATCCGTTCTACAGTCGCACCGCAGCGATCAGTGTGATCCAAACTGACATTAGTAATAACAGAAACTACCGGAATGATAACATTAGTTGAATCCCAAAGTCCCCCCATTCCAACTTCAATGACTGCATAATCTACATTTTCCAAAGCAAAATACATAAAAGCAGCAGCAGTCAAAACCTCAAACTGTGTCGGCTGCTCACAAATGCCCTTTGCCACCACACTGTCTGCCGCCTTTTTCACAATAGTAATCAGAACTGCAAAACTATAATCATCAATATCCTGCCCGTTGATAACAAGTCTTTCATTATACTTTACCAAATGCGGTGACGTAAATTTACCTGTTTTCAAATCAGCAGCAAGCAAAATATTCGCTATCATACTGCTGACAGAACCTTTGCCATTTGTTCCTGTAACATGAATGGTCTTTATTTTTCTTTCAGGATTCCCTAATTCCCGCAATAATCCTTCAATACGTTCCATTCCCAAACGAATGCCAAATTTCCCCAAACTATCCAGATATGCCAATGTCTCCTGATAATTCATTTTAACCTCCAATTAATTACGACAGTAAAAACACAAAAAGCGGCGCGGAGTATCCGCGCCGCTTCGGCTGTTACTTTAAAGTTGCCAAATAAGTCAGACGTTCTTTCACAGCTTCCATTTTACCACTCAGTTCCTCTGCTTTAGCCTTTTCCTTTTCAACTACATCAGCCGGAGCCTTTGCCAAAAAGCCTGCATTATTTAGCTTACCGGTAACACGTTTGATTTCTTTATCCATACTTTCCAGTTCTTTATTAAGACGCTGGGTTTCTTTTTCTACATCGATCAATCCTGCCAGAGGCAAATATACCTCGATTCCGGCAATAACAGCGGCCATAGCATTTTCAGGCTTGCCAGCCCCAATATCATCAATTATAAGCTCATCGATACTGCCCATCAAATTGATATAATTTTTATTGGCTTCAACGATCTCACGCAGTTCTGCATTCACTAACAAAATAGCCGGCACCTTTTTGCCTGGAGCAGCATTGACTTCCGCACGCATATTACGAATAGCTTTAATGCTTTCCATAATTGCCGTCATACCAGTTTCTGCTTTATCATCAAACAATCTCTCATCAACAATAGGCCACGGTGCAATCATGATACTGTTACTTTCGTGCGGCAGACACTGATAGATTTCTTCAGTGATAAACGGCATGTACGGATGCAGTAACTTCATAGCCGATGTCAGCACCTCTGCCAGGACATGCTGTGCCGTAGCTCTTGCCTCAGGATCTTCCTTATTATAAAGCCGCGGCTTAGCCAGTTCAATGTACCAGTCACAAACTTCACTCCAGATAAAATCATAAATAAGACGCCCTGCTTCACCCAGCTCAAATCGGCCCAAAAGTTCAGTAACATCTTTAACCGTATGCTGCAGCCGCGAAAGTATCCATTGATCAGCAAGTGTATATGGAGCCTGCTTGGCTTCTGCATCATAACCTTCCATATTCATCAAAGCAAAACGTGATGCGTTCCAGATCTTATTAGCAAAATTGCGTGTTGCTTCTACGCGTTCCCAGTAAAAACGCATATCATTACCAGGAGTATTGCCTGTGATCAGCATAAACCTTAAAGTATCAGCGCCGTACTTTTCAATAACTTCCAGCGGATCGATACCATTGCCGAGTGATTTACTCATTTTACGTCCCTGGCTGTCACGCACTAAACCATGAATAAAGACTTTATCAAAAGGAATATCCTTCATAAACTCCATACCCATAATCAGCATTCTCGCAACCCAGAAGAAAATGATATCATAACCTGTCACCAAAACACTGGTTGGATAAAATTGCTTTAACAAATCTGTTTTTTCAGGCCAGCCCATAGTAGAGAACGGCCATAAAGCTGAACTGAACCATGTGTCCAAAGCATCTTCATCCTGATGTACCGCACCACCGCATTTCGGACATTTATCAATATCAACGCGCGATGCAATAACTTCGCCGCAAGCATCACAATACCACACAGGAATCCGGTGCCCCCACCAAATCTGACGGGAAATACACCAATCACGAATGTTTTCCATCCAGCCGGTATAAGTTTTGGTAAACCGTTCTGGAACAAACTGTGTTCTGCCGTCTTCAACACAATCTACAGCCGCCTTTACCAACGGCTCCATTTTTACAAACCACTGTTTGGAAACCAACGGCTCTATTACACTGCGACAGCGCTGACAATGGCCTACAGCATGATTATGCTCTTCTATTTTTACTAAGTAACCTTTTTCCTGCAGTTCGTGTACCAGATTTTTACGACATTCATAACGTTCCTGGCCTGCAAATTTGCCGGCCTCTTCAGTCATATAGCCATCCATACCGATAACTACGATACTCTCTAAATTATGACGCATACCCATTTCAAAATCATTAGGATCATGAGCAGGAGTAATTTTTACAGCACCTGTACCAAATTCTAAATCGACATAACTGTCAGCAATAATGGGGATCTGACGTTCGGTTAAGGGCAGCTGCAGCATTTTACCGACCAGATGACCATAGCGCGGATCTTCAGGATTGACTGCAACAGCAGTATCACCCAGCATCGTTTCAGGCCGTGTAGTGGCTATCGTAAGATAAGTTTCCATCTCACCAACAACAGGATAGCGGACATACCACAAATTTCCGGCATCATCTTCATGTTCAACTTCAATATCACTTAAAGCAGTATTGCAGTTAACACACCAGTTAGTAATACGGCTGCCCTGATAAATAAGCCCTTTTTCGTACAAAGAAACAAAAACCTCACGAACTGCCTGTGAACAGCCCTCATCCATAGTGAAACGTTTGCGTTCCCAGTCGCAGGAAACACCCAGGCTTTTTAACTGCTCGATGATACGGTCACCATATTTATCTTTCCATTCCCAGACACGTTTAATAAATTCTTCACGGCCCAAGTCATACCTGGTCTTTCCTTCTTCTTTTTTTAAAACTTCCTCTACTTTGATCTGAGTAGCCAACCCCGCATGATCATAACCGGGCATCCATAAAGTATTATCGCCCATCATCCTATGCCAGCGAATCAAAATATCCTGTAAAGTATTATCTAACGCATGTCCCATATGCAGCTGACCGGTAATATTCGGTGGGGGGATAACAATACTGAACGGCTTTTTATCTGCTTCTACCTCAGCATGGAAATAACGGTGTTCTTCCCAATATTTATACCATTTTTTCTCAACCGAAGCCGGATCATAAACTTTAGGAATATTGTGTTCTTCTGCCATTTTACTGCCTCCTAAAAATAAATAAAGTCCTGTTCCAAATTAAGAACAGGACGAAAAACTCCGCGGTACCACCTATTTTCCCAGACTTAAATCAAAGTTTAGTCCGGACACTTGAAACGCGTAACGTGCGCTAACGGATAAACCTACTTTGATTTCAGTCTACCGACTCACGGACGACTTCAAAGCCATAAAGCTAGGTACGTTGCAGCCTGGCATACCCTCTCTGTGAGCTCTGTACTTTTACTACTTCCGGTCATCGTCATTTTAAATATAAATTTAGATAGCTATAATATTATCAATTGCCGCTTACAGTGTCAAGCATTTCTTCTCGAATCAGCTATTTGTAAAAACAAAATTCTATTATTACTCAGAAACGCCAGCCTGAGACAGCTCAGGGTTTTCAATACCTTCGATACCGCCTATGTTGCCACGCAGAACGGCCCCCGGCTCAACAACTAAACTTCCCGCTTTAATATCACCGTTTAAAACTCCAGAGGCTAAAATCTCTAAAGTGCCGCGGGCCACTATATTACCTGTAACATTCCCGGCCACAGTAACATTTTCCCCAAAAATATTCGCTTCTATCACACCGTTGGGTCCGATTAAAACATCGTTCTCCGAAACAATAATGCCTTTAAAGTGACCATCAATACGCGATGCGCCCTTAGTCTGCAAATTGCCGCACAGGATCGAATTTCTTCCAAGCAAAAACTCAAATTCTTCCAAAGGCAAAGTGCTTACTGCTACTACATCTTTTTTATTTTTCCCAAACATAGTTTTCTCCTTTTATTATCTTACTAATTCCAACGGATCTGTTGTCTGCCCGTTGACCAACACTTCAAAATGCACATGCGGCCCAGTACTATACCCGCTGCTGCCAACATAACCGATGACATCACCTTTACTTACGCTTTGCCCTGCCTGAACTGCCAATTTACTCATATGACCATAAGCTGTTTCGTAACCATATCCATGCTGAATCCTTACATAACGGCCATAACCGGACACCCAGCCAGCCTCTTCAATAGTGCCAGACGCGCTGGCATAAACCGGAGCTCCATAGTCATTGGCAATATCAACTCCCGGATGCCAGTCATAAGAACGATTACCGAAAGGATCGCTGCGTCCGCCAAAATATGAAGTAATAGTCCCTCCATTAGTTGGCCAAAGTGTCGGCAGCGCTGCTTTGCGCTGGTTCAACTCGCGTAATCTGCCAAGTAAATCATTCAACGTAGCTTTTCTATCTTTGACCTTTTCCTGCAGCACCTTGTTCTGCGCAACATAGATATCAACAGCTTCTACTTTAGCCGCCTGAGGTCCGCCTTGTCCAAGATACTGACTGCGGTCGATCCCGGAACGTGAAGGCTGCACTGCGCCTTCACCAAGCTCTCGCCGAACCGCCTCTTCCAGTTTGGAAAGCTCTGCCATTTCTTTTTCAATAGCTTCATTTTCCTGCAAAAGCTGACCTATTTTCTGTTCCTGAACAGCTTTTTCACTCCTGTAGGTCAACAGTTCCTGTTGATCCTGATGTGCCTTGTACAAAATATGCGAAGACTGAAAAAGAACACCTGCACCAAGTAAACAGAGCAAACCGCAAACAATACCAACCTTTTTCAGCAGGCTGAGGCGAAAATGGATACTCCTGGGTTCGTGCCCTTTATGAGGTATCAACATAATCGTATATACTGAATCAGACTCTTTTCTTTGTCTCTTTATCGGTTCCAATATTCTGCGCTCCTTTGATCCCTGACAACTTCAAACTTTTAAACTCAAACATATATTATTTTCTCACATCAGCCATAAAAATACTATACCTTTAAAAATTTTTTATATAAAAACGCTATAAAAAATTCAGTAAACATGCCATTGCCAACACATCTGCCATATTTGTGAACAATATGAAAAATAAAAACGCAGGCAAAAGCCTGCGTTTTTAAAGTAAACATCAAACTACAGCACAGTCATTACATTCTGCTGCCGATCTGGTATATCAGCAAAGCCATGCAATATGCCAAGCCTGTTTGATATAGGAGGGCAAAGAAAGTCCAATGCCAGCTGCCCATCTCGCGCCTGATCGCGCCAATAGCAGCAAAACACGGAGATGCCAGCAATGTAAAAATCATAAATGCATACGCACTGGCAGGCGTGAACATGCTTTGAATAGTGGTAATCAAAGTCGGATCTTCTTCGGTAGCTTCAGCAACTCCAGCCAAGATACCAAATGTAGAAACAACTACTTCTTTAGCTAAGAAGCCCGTAATTGCTGCGAAAGCAGTCTGCCAGCTGTCAAAGCCAAGTGGAGCAAACACAGGTGCCAGATAATGACCGATAACAGCCATCATACTGTCCTGAGCATCAACCATTTCAAACGAAAAATCAAAGGATTGCAATAACCACACCAATCCAGAGGCCAGGAAAATTATCGTGCCGGCTTTAACAATAAAACCGCGGGCACGTTCCCAAGTATGAATAAGAATATCTTTTGCCCGCGGCCAGTGATATGCAGGCAATTCCATAACAAAGTTCGCCGGTTCACCGGCAAAAGCCTTGGTTTTTTTCAACAGAATACCTGAAACTACAACCATCACTATACCCCAGAGATACATCGAAGGACCGACCCAAGACTGCTCTGGAAAAAAAGCTGCCGCAAACAGAGCAAACACCGGAAGTTTAGCATTACAAGGAATAAACGGCGTCAGCATAATCGTCAGTTTACGATCACGTTCATTTTCAATCGTACGTGCTGCCATGATACCGGGAACACTGCAGCCGGTACCGATCAACATCGGAATAAACGACTTGCCTGAAAGCCCGAATTGCCTGAAAATACGATCCATAATAAAAGCAACACGTGCCATATAGCCACAGTCTTCCAGGAAAGACAAAAATAAGAACAAAAGGCAAATCTGCGGTACAAAGCCAAGTACGGCGCCAACACCGCCAATGATTCCATCAAGTACGAGCCCTGACATAACTTCAGAAGCGCCAGCTGCTTCCAGCAAAGCACCTGCGTATTCACTGATGCCTTCAAATAATTCTTCCATCCAGCCGATAGTTTCATCGCCCAAGGTCTGGATACAAATATAATAAACAGCCCACATGATGCCTAAAAATATAGGTAATCCCAAAACACGGTTAGTTACAATACGATCTATTTTTTCTGAAACAGTATTTGCATAATCAACATTGGCACTTTTATAACAGCTGCGCAGCATTGAGTCTATTTTCTGATAACGTCCGGAAGCGATGATACTTGCCGCATCATCATCAGCCTGCTGTTCAAAACGGGTAATCAAGACCTCTAGTTTGTCAAACACACCTTGAGATAATTTCAGTTTTTCAAGCAGCTGCCCATCACGTTCCAATACCTTGACTAATTGCCAGCGGCGTTCTATATGCGGCATAGGCGCTACCATTTCGCCAATTTCCTGCAATACGCGTTCAACTTCTTCTGAAAAGCTGTTGGGGTCTTTTCTGTCACATTGTGTTTGAGCAATCTGCACCGCCCTTGCCACGAGCTGTTCCACACCTTCACCGCTGGTAGCTGTAATCGGCACAACCGGGCACCCTAACTCTTTAGAGAGCAGCTCCGTGTCCAGTACATCACCGTTAGCTCTGACAAGATCCATCATATTGAGCGCAACTACAACTTTACAGCCCATTTCCAAAAGCTGCATCGTTAAATACAGATTACGTTCCAGGTTCGATCCATCAACTATATTAACTATAACATCAGGATTTTCTTCCAAAAGATAATTACGGGTTATTACTTCCTCCGGAGAATACGGAGATAAAGAATAAATACCCGGCAGATCCATGACCTCAAAGCCATCATGTTTTTTAAGTTTGCCGCCCTTACGTTCAACGGTTACACCAGGCCAGTTTCCAACGTATTGTTTACTGCCTGTAAGATTATTAAATAGTGTGGTTTTACCGCTGTTTGGATTGCCCACTAGTGCTAATGTCTTACTCAAAATAGTCCCTCCTCGAATCAACTTTCACTAACTTTAAATCAAAATTTATTCCACCAGAATGTTCTGCGCATCTGCTTTGCGCAGCGAAAGCTCATAGCTGCGTACAGTTACTTCCAATGGATCTCCCAGTGGCGCGACTCTTCTGACGGTCACCGGTGTCCCCTTTGTCAAACCCATATCAACAATTCTGCGTTTCAAAGGTCCGGTGGCACAAACTTTTTTGATAGTTACGGTAGAACCGATAGGAACTTCTTTTAATGTCATCATACTTTTGCCCTCCTCACATTAGCTTACGCTAACTAGCCCGCTTTTAAAAAGTTAGCTTTCGCTAACCTCTTAAAGTTTACTACTGCTAACTTATTTTGTCAACAACAATTTATTGCTTCTGATATTTTCACAATATTTCAACAAAATTATTTACCTGTACAATGATTTTATTATCCCTTTAAACTTTTAAATTTAAAGTTTTTTCAAAAAAACAGGACAGCATGTTTTAATCTGCTGTCCTTATAATGATTGAATAATAATATTTATATTTTTTTATACAAAATACGAATGGAATTCAAAACGCAGAGTATGGAAACACCAGTGTCGGCGAAGACAGCCGCCCACATAGACGCATAGCCTGCCAACCCAGCAGCCATGATAATAATCTTAATTGCCAAAGCAAAAAATACATTCTGCCAGGCAATTCTGGTTGTTTCCTTCGCTAGGGCAATTGCCTGAGGAATAGCCTGCATTTCCGAGTTCATAAATACAACATCTGCTGCCTCAATAGCAGCATCAGCACCACTGCCCATGGCAGCGCCAACATCGGCGCCTGCTAAAACGGGAGCGTCATTTATACCATCACCGACAAACATCACTCCACCATATTGTTTGCGTAAGCGGCCCAACTCATTGAGTTTATCCTGCGGCAGAAGCTTAGCTCTTACTTCGTCAATTCCAGCAGCACGTGCCACTGCCTGTGCGCTTTCTGCCGCATCACCTGTAAGCATGGCTGTAGTTAAATTCATCTTTTTAAGGGAGGTAACAGCAGCTACCGCATCCTCTTTCAATGTATCATCAATAATTATTTGTCCTAAATACTTTCCGGCTCTGGCAACCAGCACTTCCGTACCATAATTATCTTCTTCCCTAACAGAAAAATCAATTTCAAACCGTTCTAACAATTTTTTATTGCCACACAAAATTTTTCCATCTGAAACCTCGACAACTAATCCTTCACCGGCAATTTCTTCAAATGTTTGCGGCCGTTCGAGTTTCAACTCACATTCTTTGGCCGCATTTACTATACTTGTAGCAATCGGATGACTGGAAACAAGTTCTGCGGAGGCACAAAGCTTCAACAGCTCATCTTCTTCCATGCCACTTACCGGAACCAGCTTTTGAACAACAAAATTCCCTTTGGTCACAGTACCTGTTTTATCCATAACCACTGCTTTAACATTTTTCAGGGCTTCTATTGTAACGCCGCCCTTAAAAAGAATTCCATATTTCGAGCCGGCTCCAATGCCTGAAAAAAACGCCAAAGGCACGCTCAGCACCAGTGCACATGGGCAGCTGATAACCAGAAATGTTAAGGCTGTATAAGTCCAATATTCCCAATTTCCTGTTATAAAGCCGGGTATCACAGCAGTTAAAACAGCTACTGCCACAACAAACGGAGTATAGATACGCGCAAAACGTGTTATAAACCTGTCTAACTGTGGTTTGCTGGCAGCAGCATTTTCTACAGAGTCTAAAATTTTGGTGACCATAGATTCAGCCAGGACTTTTTCTACTCTGATTTTCAGCATCCCTGACGTATTAATACAACCAGAAATAACTTCATCGCCAAAACTGCGTTTTACCGGCACAGGTTCTCCTGTCACCGGAGAAGTATCAAGCAGGCTTTCACCTTCTATAACTACTCCATCCAAAGGAATACGATCACCGGCACGTACCAGTAAAATGTCACCAACATTGGCTTCCTCTGCCGGGATAACACGCACATCTTCACCAATCAGCAAATTAACTACTTCCGGACGCATATCGACAGCTTCCATAATCTGACCACGACTTTTTTCAACCGCACGATGCTCAAAATATTCTCCGATACGATAAAACAGCATAACTCCAACAGCTTCTTCATATTGATTGATAGCAAAAGCACCTAAAGTAGCTACTGTCATCAGGAAGTTTTCATCAAAAACCTGTCCCTTCGTACTATTTTTTAAAGCGGTTAAAACAATCCTTCCGCCCAAGAGAATATATGCGGCAACAAGACAGTAAATATGATAAGCTTCCGGCACGAGTCCGGTAATTTCGCTGATTATAAACAAAATTCCGCCAAACACTATTTCTGCCAGTGAACGCTGTTCATCCGACATTGAAAGTATTCCACCGCTTTTTTTACGCTGATTAATATTTTCAGCCAATACCGGCTTGCCTATACGTTCAACTACTTTTACACCTGCTTCGATCGTACTGCAAATTGCCTGGACCTGTGGCAGCAATTGTGCGTGATTCTTCGCTGTCAGCCGCAGTTGTTTCGTAGCATAAGTTATCGTTGCAGCAGAAACATCCGGCAAATCATTGATAGCCTTCTCCATTTTTGCGGCACAATTGGCACAGCCCAGGTTCTCTAACAGGTATACCTTGCTTTCAAAGTTGAACGGCATCATCCCACTGCGTGGCACAACTTCTACATCCGATTCTATAGAAGCACAGATTTCACGAATGGCCGGCAGCAATACCTCGTGATTTTTGGCCGATAGACGCAGCTGTTTTGTTACAAAACTTACTGAAGCATATTCTACTCCAGGCAATTCTTTAATCTTATATTCCATTTTGGCGGCACAGTTGGCACAACCCAGATTTTTTAAAGCATAAACTCGTTTTATACAATCAGCATCAGGCATTCTGCAGATACAATTTTCCAAGCTTTCACCACAAACATCGCAATATTCCTCATGTGGATGGCAGAGCTCACATTGACAGTCATCTGCATGCCCGGGCACATGATGATCATGCCCACAGCCACAGGCTGCATCATGGTCATGGCCGCTTTCTCCTTTGTGATAATGTTCGTGTCCGCAGCCACAGGCTGAATTATCGTTATGGCCGCTTTCATCTTCGTGATGATGATCATGTCCGCAGCCCTGACTGTTATGTTCATGTAAATTTTCTAAAGCATGCTGTGTTTTGCTCATTTTCCAGCCTCCTTACTTTTACTGTAATCTTATTATAACACATGAGCAAATATTCATATATAGTTTTTTAAAAAATTTTACGAAATTTTTGAGAAAAATAATACAGGCAGCTTCCATTAATTTAATATGGAAACTGCCTGTTAAAATAGCCTTAATCTTTCTCAAAATACCTGCTTCAGTTACTGCAAATTTAGAAGGTTACCTGTAAACGATTCCAAATAATCTGAGAATCACGTCCGCTTTCTTTACCTTCCAAATCATAGTAATCCAAATTATAAACCATATTCTTGGCCAAAGTATAATTTATACCAACACCATAACCTTTAAAGCCTTCTTTAGTGAAGTATCCCCAGTCACCAGCTTTCATCGTATGAGCAATAAATGTACCTGCCCCCTGATCATAATAATTTCCCCAAAGTCCCCAGGTCCCCTGTTTGGCAGCCTTGGCACCCTTGTAAGCAGCACTGATGACAAAGCCGTCCGTATCAGCACCTTTTTCAACAGCTTTATCAGAAATATCAGAATTAAGATACATCGCCCCTAAAATAAAGTCACCAAAATTATAATTTGCCCCTGCATTCCAGACCGCGTTATTAGAAATTTTCGTAAACCCGGCATCTAAATCTTCAAATTTATCATAACCGGCAGCTAAATCCAAGCGGCCGATTTTACCAGATAAACTGGCTCCATAGGCCTTATCTGCCGTATAACCGGAATCTTTTTCAGTAATTTGCCCCCAATAACCGCTAATTTTTACATTTTTACCATATGTTAACTGAATAACTTCTGCAGTATCGTCATAAAGGTTGCCATTAGCTAAAAATACAGGTGCTTTACCCGCCATAACATTAAATCCACCCAATTTACCTGTAACATAGGCTTGATTGAGTTTGGTATCTTCATCACCTGAATCATTAGCAAGATTCTGGTCATTTTGAATACGGGCCGTATAAGTCCAGTCTTCATTTACACTGCCATTTACAAATAAACGAGTGCGCAGACGATTTTTTGCAACACTGCCTTTAGTTTTCTTAAAATCTCCGTCACGCCCTGCATATTCATAACGGATTTGTCCTGTAATCTTCACATTATCCGCTTTTTTCTCTAAAGCTGCCACGCGTACTCCCAAGCTGTCCAGTTCATCGGCGAATTCTGCAGCCAGGCGGTCAACATTAGCGCCTTTAGCCATAGCTTTTGCTACAATTTGTGCCATTTCATAACGTGTCATCAGACGTTCGCCGCCAAAATTACCGTCGCCATAACCATCAACAATTCCGGCTGCCGCCAGTCTGTTAACAGCATCATAAGCCCAATGCCCGGCCGGAACATCAGAAAAAGGATTAGCGGCATACGCTGAAGCAGTCACTCCCAGCGCCATTGCCATAGCAAGCACCAAAGTTTTTTTCATCATAATCAACTCCTAAAAAAATATATGCTAAGTACACTTTTACCGATTTTATATTTTTAAAAGTGTACTTAATTTAACCGTGTTTAAATATGAACAAATAAGTATTTATTCACTTTAAGAAGTTTTTATATTGCAGCACTCAATAAGACTGCTGCAATATACCCAAAAATTATTTAACGAAATGACAGGCTACAAAATGCCCCGAATGAATTTCACGCAACGGCGGTTTTTCCTGACGGCATATTTCCCGGCATTGCCCGCAGCGGCTTTGAAACGGGCACCCCTGCGGCAGATCCAGAGGACTGGGGATATCTCCTTCCAATGGCTGGATCCTCTCACCGGGTTTAAAATCTACCTTAAAAATAGACTTGATCAAAGCCTTTGTATAAGGATGAGCGCTGCCTGTCGATAACCTACACCCTTCCAATCTTTCTACTACATTACCAAGATACATGACCGCGACCTGATGGCTCATCAAATCAACCAGACCAATATCATGACAGATAAAAAGATATGTAATATCTTTTTCCCGCTGCAGCCGTACCAGCAATTCACAAATTTTTTCCTGTACAGAAACATCCAGCGCTGAAGTGGCTTCATCGCAGACAATGATCTGCGGTTCCAGAGAAAGTGCCCTGGCTATACCCAAACGCTGGCGCTGACCTCCGCTCATGCTATGAGGAAAACGGTCTTTAAATTCCACCGGCAGCTCCACCATTTGCAATAACTCTGCAGCTTTTGCGTCAACTTCAGAATTTTTCAGCAACCCAAAATTCAATAAAGGTTCGCATAAAATATCTTTTACCCGCATTTTCGGATTAAAAGCCGCTGTAGGATCCTGAAAAACCATTTGTATTTTTCGGCGGTTCTGGCGAAGCTCTTCTCCCTTCAATTCCAAAATGTTCTGTCCTTCAAATATTACTTCACCCTCCGTCGCCGGATGGATCTGTAAAATCGTTCTGACCAAAGTACTTTTGCCGCAGCCGCTTTCACCAATAATGCCAAGAGTCTGTCCCTTATAAGCATTTAAATTTACTTTATCACAGGCAGTGAGAACCTTGCCGCCATCTACCTGAAACTTTTTCGTCAGATTTTTTACTTCCAATACTATTTCTTGCGGTAACGCAACTCCATCATGGGCGCAGTTACAGTTCTCATGCGGGTGTAATTTTACGTTCTCAGGCATAATAACGCTTACCTCCCACAACCGGAACAGCCGCCAGCAGTTCCTTAGTATATGCATGCTGTGGATTGCCGATAATCTCTTCCCGCAGTCCGCTCTCCACAACCATACCATTCTGCATCACAACGATTTTATTTGACATATACGAAGCTACACCCAAATTATGAGTAACTATGATCACCGCGGCATTGTATTCGTCACGAACATCAACGATCTGCCTGATGATCTGCGCCTGCGTTGTGACATCAAGCGCGCTTGTAGGCTCATCAGCCAAAAGCAGCTTCGGGCTGAAGGTCATCGCCAGAGCTATACCTACACGCTGGCGCATCCCCCCTGATAATTCGAACGGATAACTGCGCATTACATTGTCAGGATTGGGCATCCTTACATCATCAAGCATCTTAACAGCCAGATCATAGGCTTCCCGTCTGGAAATCTGCGGCGCATGAGTCAGAATATAATCAATAAACTGTTCGCCGATACGGCGGATAGGGTTGATCATATTACCGCTGTCCTGAAAAATCATAGAAATCTCAGTCCCACACATTTCACGCCATTGCTGCGGCGTATTATCCAGCAGGTTTCTGCCGTCAAAAATGATATTGCCGCCGCTTACATGTCCATTACCCGGCAAACAGCCCATAATAGCACGTATCACCGTTGTTTTACCGCTGCCGCTCTCGCCAACGATAGATAAAATCTCACCCTTTTTCAATTCTATATTGGCACCAGTTACGGTAGCCTTGCTGCCGTAACTGATATCCAAATCTGTAACTTTTAAAAGCATTACAGTGTCCCTTCTTCCCACAGATTATTTCTGGGCAGGCTTGATCTCCTTCGTCAGCCAGTAATAATCACACGGTAAAATTTCTGCATTGGCAATAGAAGTATTACTGATCATGTTTGTCTGCGGATAACCAAAAATAATCGTTGCCGCATCATCAAGAATAATTTTCTGCATATCGATTACTAATTGACGACGTTTCGCCGGGTCAAATTCTACTGCCAGCTTATCGCTCAGAGCATCATAGGCAGGATTGCTGTAACCGCTGCCGTTCTGCGGATTATTACCGTTAACATTTGTTTTCCAGTACTGATTGATAAAGACCTCGGGGTCGCCTGCCTGCAGAGTAAGAATATTGGAAATCAGCAAGTCATATTCACCTCGCACACCAATCCCGTCCAAAACATTGTAATCAACATTTTTCAGGTTAACCTTGATACCAACCTTTTTAGCATCGGACTGGGTAGCTTCAGCAAATAAAGGCAATTCTGCACGACCGCTGTAGAAAATAAAGTCCATCTCCAGATTTTTACCGTCTTTATCAACATAGCCATCACCATTGGTATCTTTCCAGCCAGCCTCTTCCAACAGTTTCTTAGCACGTTCTACATTATAGGTATTAGGATCTTTTAACTGATCAAATCCATAATCGACAGAAGGCGGCATCAACGGTCCGCCAGGAGTAAATGTGTCCTTCAGTAAAACCTTACAGTAGGTTTCACGGTCCAAAGATGACAGCAAAGCTTCGCGAACACGTTTATCATACATCGGCTTGCCTTCCTTAACATTCATACGTGCCAATACGTCACGCAGGGAAGCAATAGTGCTGATATTGTACTTATCTTTGTTGCTGAACAACGACATGTCCCCGGGAGCGATATTGATCGCCATATCAATCTCACCAGACTGCAGGGCCATAGCGCGTGTATTGGGATCATCAATAGTCGGGATCTCAACATGCTTAAACGGTACTTCGCCATCCCAGTAATTAGGATTAGCATCCATAACAGCTTTAGCTTTACTGTACGTATTGACCATATACGGACCGGTACAGATGGGCCCTTGCTTAGCATAATCACGGTCAGTTACACTGGTGTCAATAATAATAAAAAGCGGATCACCAAGCATTCCCGGTAATGTAGCAACAGGCGTATGGGTTTTGATGGTCAAAGTCTGTCCGTCAGCACTGATATTGTCATATTCAAACATTGCTCTGGCACGGGCAGCTTTTTCAAATGTACGCTCAATAGATTTTTTTACAGACTCAGCAGTCACCTTATTCCCATTTGAAAATTTCGCTTTATCATTGATTTTAAAAGTCCAGGTAAGTTTATCGTCGCTGACCTGCCAGCTTTCAGCCAGCCAAGGAGTAGAATTCATTTTTTCATCAAATTTTACCAGACATTCACCTAAGCCGTAACGCATAACAATCCAGCCAAAGTAGTTATCTGTTGGTTCCAGACTGTCGGCAAAATTAGTAACGCCAAATTTCAAAGTGTCTTTGGCTGCCGCAGCTTTTTTGTCATCGCCGCCACAACCGGCTGAAGTAAATGCCAGCAAACCTATCATTGCAACGGCTGCTGTAAATTTAATAGTTTTTTTCATCATACATCTCCCTTTCAAATCCTTTTTATTTTATTGACTGTATATAAAAATTTATTCAATAGCTGAACTTAATCTTCCTGACGCGGGTCAAGCACATCACGCAAACTGTCGCCCCATAGGTTAAAGACTACTACCGTCAGAAAAATAGCCAGACCAGGGAAAAACATCAGCCAGGGAGCCGTCTGCAGCTGCTGACGTCCTTCATTGAGCATCAATCCCCATTCAGGAGCCGGCGGCTGCGAACCGAAGCCTAAAAATGAAAGCCCTGCCAGTTCCATCATCATAGCGCCGATATCCGAAGCTGCTGTAATAATCATTAACGGTAAAATATTAGGCACGATATGTTTCCACAAAATATGTGTCGGTTTGCCGCCGTTGACAACTGCCGCTTCGACAAAATCACGCTTTTTTATCTTTAATACCATACTACGTGCCAAACGAGCGTATTTAGTCCAGGTAACGATAGTCAAAGCTATAATCGCATTGATCAGACTGCCGCCAAGGATACCGGCAATAGCAATGGCCAGTATCATTCCGGGAAAGGAAATCATCATATCAGAAATACGCATAATAACCGTATCTACCTTTCCGCCAAAATAACCGGCCAGAACACCCAGCGAAGTACCTACTGCAAAAATGACCGCTACCAACAGCAAAACACTGCTCAGAGAATAGCTGGCACCATACAAAACCCGACTGAAATTATCCCGCCCCAGCTTATCAGTTCCAAAAAGATGTTCACTCGAAGGCGGCAGATAAGCATTTTTCATCGTAGCTTCCAACGGATCATAAGGAGCTAGCAGCGGCGCCGCTAAAGCAATACCTATCAGCAGCAGCACTAAAAAACTGGAAAAGGCAAAAGCACGATTATTCTTTAATCCGTTAATAAGATTCTCCATGCTATCTACCTTCCTTTCGCAGGCGCGGATCAAGCCGGTTGTAAGAAATATCAACAACTAAATTGATGACCATATACATAAGGGCTATCCACAAAACAATCCCCTGTACAAGCTGAAAGTCTCGATAGATGATAGACTGAACAGCTAAATAACCAAGCCCCGGCCAGGAAAAAACGATCTCTACTACTGCCGCGCCGCCCAGCAGACTGCCGAAGGACAGGCCCAGCAGTGTAATCAAAGGCAGCATCGCATTCGGCAATACTTCCCGCCAGAGAATATAGCTTTCACTCATTCCCCTGGCTCTGGCACCGACAACATAATCCTGATTGAGTTCCTCCAAAACCGTCGTCCTTACCTGACGTGTATATTTTGCCGCCATAACTATACCCAACGTCGTAGCTGGTAAAATCAGGGTCTCCAGACTTACTCTGCCACCGACAATTGGCAGCCAGCCTAATTTTAAACCAAAAATCCAAAGCAGCATTAAACCCATCCAAAAATTAGGTATCGAAACTCCGAAAAACGTCAGTCCCCTAACGGCATAGTCAAAAATACTGTTGCGCTTCACCGCAGAATAAATGCCTAACGGCAGCGAAAAAATCAGCATAAAAAAGGTAGACGCCAACGCTAATATCAATGTGGCAGGCAACGACTGCATCAACTCTTCCACCACAGGCTTTTTAACCATATATGAAAATCCAAAGTTTCCCTGTACAGCCCTTCCAAGCCAATCTAAATACTGGAAAACAAAGGGCTTGTCCAATCCCAGTTCATGCCTTAAAGCATCAATCTCCACCTGACTGACAACAATATCCTCATTGCCGGCAATCATTTGTCTGACCGGGTCACCTGGCGACAGCATTACCAAAGCAAATGTAACGAAACTGATCCCTAATAGCACCAATACGATTTGCCCGATCCTGCCCCAAATCTGTTTGTTTTTCAAAGCTTCCCATCTCCTTACAAAAAAATCTCCTGCAGCCATGAACCACGGATGCAGGAGATCATAAAATATTGTTTAAACAGGCAAGACTGCCTATTTAAGTCAAATTTCAGGAACTAGCTGCTGATCCGTCACCCGCGGATATGGCAAAAATCAAAGGCTGCGATCTGACTTACGCAATATGCGCTTACAGTGGCGTGACCGTGCCGGATTTACACCGGACTTCCCTAATTTAACCTTGAGGCACCTTTGATAAAATTATTAAGTTGTATTAATATTAGCACAAACCATATACTTAGTAAACACTTTTATTTAATCTTATAAATCTTTTCTCCAAGCTTTCTCAATGAATAAAATAATATTAAAGACTGAATCCCAACAAATATTAAAAACGATATCCATAAGCCATCATTGCCAAGTAAAGGTACTAACAGTCTCTCCACAGGCCAAAATACAGCTAAAGCAATCAGCATCATATTACGTATAGGAGCAGTATAAGTAGCACCTGTAAACATCCCATAAAGCGCTAACCCTAAACCTGCTATTACAGGATAGACAAGAACATAATTTCTGTAAGCTGCCGCTAATACAGCAACCTCTTGCAAATCTGTAAAGCAATTAATTAAAAATGTACTGCCAAAAAAGAACCCAACTACCAGCAGCACTATCAATACAAACAGCCATTTATAGGTCATCCGCAGCGTCTGCCAAAATAAAGCACTGCTCTTTTGGCCCAGTGCTCTTCCTGAGAAAATAGAGGCGCCGTTAGCCATGCCATCTACCAAAAACGACATAATATCCTTCAGTTGGAATAATACGGCATTTGCTGCCAATACCACTGTCCCCAATGCTGCACCGGCAGCGGCAATAACATTATTTACTGTCAGCAGACAGACCGTACGAATCATTAAATTAGCATTTACCGAAAGCATTTTCAACAAAGTTTCGGGTTCTACGACTGTTCTGTAATCCAAGTTTTTATAGTCAAAGTTACCATAAAGATACATAAGCCAGCAGCCAACTGCAGCGCCATAGAGCTGACTTAGCAGTGTCGCCCAGGCCACTCCCTCAATACCGAAGTGCAGCACAAACACAAACCACATACTTAAGATCATATTCAATACATTACTTGAAACCTGCATAAACACCGAAGCACGAACTCTGGTCTGTCCCATCAGCCAACCCAATGATACATAGTTGAATAACACCAGCGGAGCTCCCCAAATCAAAATATTATAATAAGCTGCGCAGAGCTCGGCTACATCGGCAGCAGGAGCTACTAAAGCCAGATAAGCAGTTAAAATAGGCTTCTGAAAAATAATGCATCCACAACCGACTATCAGCGCAACAAAAAGAGGCCTTAAAAAAGCCAGCAATCCTTCTTCTCTGCAGCCAGATCCCAGCGCCTGCGCGGCATAGCCCGAAGTACTGACACGCAGAAAGCCAAAAAACCAGTAAATGTTATTGAAAAGGATTGCTCCCAAGGCTACAGCTGCTATATACTTAGGATCAGGAAGCTGCCCCATAACAGCAGTATTAACAGCCCCCATCAATGGCTGTGTCATCGTTGAAAGCATAAAAGGTATCGTAATTCCCAAATATTCTCTGTCTGTCAAAACATTTGTCCGCACCTGTACTTCCCCTTCACTGATACAGCTTAGTATTTCAGCTGTTATTCTAAAATGTTTTTGAGATTAATTGATAATAGCTATTGTATGAACATATTATCATATGTTATACTGATTAGCAAGAATAAAATGAAAATAATCGTATCAAATTTTACAAAATAAGATTTAGCTAAGCAAAGGAGTTGTAAAAATGTCAGATACTCTGTATATTCGAGGTTTAAAAGCAGAACGAGGACAAAAACTGCAAACTTATCTTCCTGTCCTGGACACTAATACGGAAATACCTATCACTATCATTAACGGTCAAAATGACGGCCCTACTCTTTTAATAACAGCAGGTATCCACGGCGGTGAATATCCTGGCATCGCGGCTGCCATGGAACTCGGCCGGGACACAGAACCTGAATCAATCTCGGGCTGCCTGATCATAATACATCCAGCCAACATTCAAAGTTTCTGGGCTCGCAGTGCTTTTGTGACACCCGATGACGGCAGAAACCTGAACCGTGAATTTCCCGGTAATGCCAATGGTACACTTTCCCAAAAAACAGCCTGGCTGCTTAGTCAGTATTTTTTCCCTTTAGCCGATTTTTACGCAGATCTGCACAGTGGTGACATCCACGAAGAACTTTATCCTTATGTCTATTATCCCGGGCTTCCAAACGCTGAAATTTCTGCAAAAGCGCGCGAAGCAGCCATGGTTCTGGATATGGAATTTATGGTTCGTTCAACTGCCACAACAGGCGCCTATAATTATGCCGCTATTTCCGGCGTCCCCTCTATTCTCATCGAACGCGGCGGAGCAGGATTATGCTTGCGCGAAGACATCGACGCCTATAAAAAAGATCTTCATAACATACTTTGCAAGCTGGGGTTATTCACAAACAGCGCACCGTTACCGCGCAAACATACACCGATAGACGTTACAGACGTTATTTATCTTGAAACGAACAACACCGGCTGTTGGTTTCCCTGCTTTCATTGCGGCGACAAAATAAAAAAAGGCGATAAACTTGGCTGCCTGACTGATCTTTTTGGCAATACCATTACTGTCTATAATGCCGAACAAGATGGCATTATTCTCTATCAATGCCCTGCTCTATCAGCTCCTAAAGGCACAATTTTAGTAACCTATGGTCAAATCCGGAATAATTAAAATAATGTTGCTTGACAAACCCCCAGCTAACCAATTACAATCAAAGTAATCTCTTTGCACTGCATATCGCTACAGTACAAACTGAACAGGCGGTAAACCTTTGGTTTTAGCGGCCGGGCCCATCGGGCAGCAGATTCGTAAATAAACATCTGCGGGACAGTAGTAGTTCCGCAGATGTTTTTATTATATCTGTTCCGCTGCAAGAGTAACACCAGGGAGGTTATCCACCATGCAAGATAAAATTATCCAGTCCGAGCGTCTGGCTATGCAGGTTTCTATTAACAGTATCATCGTAAATCTGATTCTTTCAGTTGGTAAATTAGCAGCAGGGATACTGGCTAATTCTGCCGCAATGATTTCTGATGCCATTCATTCCGCTTCCGACGTCTTCAGTACCTTTATCGTTATGGCCGGCGTCAAGATATCCAATAAAGCTTCTGATGCAGAACATCAATACGGACACGAACGTTTGGAATGTGTCGCCGCCATCATTTTAGCGATAGTTTTAGCACTGACAGGTATTGGTATAGGTTACGCAGGTTTAGAAAAAATACTTCACGCTTCAGCTGAAGATTTGAAAATACCGGGCAGCCTTGCTTTGATCGCTGCAGTAATTTCCATTATCGTTAAAGAAGGTATGTTCTGGTACACTAAAAAAGCAGCTGCCAAAATAAATTCCAGTGCTTTAATGGCAGATGCCTGGCATCACCGCAGTGACGCATTGTCCTCAATAGGCAGCTTTATCGGCATTTTAGGCGCCCGTATGGGCTATCCTGTTTTAGATCCTCTTGCCAGTGTAGTCATTTGCCTGATGATCGTTTACGCATCATACGAAATTTTTAAAGATGCCATAGACAAGATGGTCGACCGCTCCTGTGACGAAGCCACTATCAATACGATGACAGCTCTGATAAGCGCTCAAAAAGGCGTTGACCACATAGACGTACTGCAAACCAGAAAATTTGGCTGCCGCATCTATGTAGATGTCGAAGTAAGCGCTGACGACGACCTGACTTTACTGGAAGCGCATACTATCGCCGAAAATATTCATAAAGCAATTGAAAGTAATTTTTCGGAGGTAAAACATTGCATGGTCCATGTAAACCCATGCAGCGAAGTACACCATGACTAAATAAAAAAACCACCACTGTTCAAGTGATGGTTTTGGCAGGCGCACCCCTACGCCTGCCAACGAAGGAGGAGAGAAAGGATTTTCTATTCTTTTAAGAAAGCCTTGAAAACAGCAAATAAATCAGAATATATCTGCCGGACAGAGTGAAAATGTGTCCGGCATTTTTACTCTGTAGAACAATCAATATTTCGACCGGCAAGCATACGACAATCATAAGAAAAGACCGTCTTCTCAAGGCGCGAAGACGGTCAAATGTTATCAGTCAAAGCGGTTCTGCCACTCTCACATAAACAGAACCTCAGTGGTTAAAAACATCTCCTTCCTGTCTCTCGCAGGTCAAGCAGTGATGCTTATATAGGCTGCTGTCCGGCTTCAGGTATTACCTCGGCTTGTGCGGGGACTGACCTGTTACGGTGACGGGATCGCATCGGATTTGCACCGATCGACATTTAAGTTCGTAGAACACCTATATGAAATATTGATTTGTTGTATTAATTATAAGCATTACTAATTATATTGTCAATGCTTTTAGTAAAAAATTATCTAAATAATTTTGATTATATATGTTACTAATAAGTAATCAAAATGTAAATTTGCATTATAAACCGCTAACAGTTATAATGCAAATGAGGTGATAATATGACAACGGCATCTATACATATCCATAAAAATAAAAAAGCAGTCACCAACAGACTTGCCCGTATTGAAGGGCATATACACGCAGTGAAAAAGATGATTGAAGACGACCGTGACTGCCCTGAAGTACTGATTCAAATTGCGGCAGTACGTAAGGCTTTAGACAACTGCGCCAAAATAATTCTTAAAGGCCATTTGGAGCATTGCATTTTACATGCTGTAAGAAACGGCCGTGATGCCGAAGCTTTATCTGATTTAGAAATTGCTATTGACCGTTATTTGCGTTAAAAAATCTTCCCAGATCTTTTAAAACCAAGTTTTCTATATAGAAAAGGTAAGAAAATCAATAAAAAAATTGTTCTGCCTAAATAAAAAATTAAAAATGACTGCCACAGCCCTGCATTGCCGAAAATCGGTATCAGGGCTGTTTTAGATATCAGAAACGCTATCACTGTGAGCAACATAGAATAGCAGATAGGAGCTGTTATAAGCGCACCATTGAAAATTCCATAATAAACGATGCCAAGTGCGGCAATGAAGGAAAAAAAAACAATATATATATCATATTCATAAGCAGCAGCCAATACATCAGGCAAATCAGTAAAGCAATATAAAATAGGCTCACGCAGCAGGTAATAACCAAACGATAGTAATCCACCCATCAGCAACGACCACAAGCCGTTTATTTTCAGATTATCAAAAAATAAACGGCTATTTTTTTCGCCTACGGCAACGCCGGCATACAGAGCAGCTGATTGTGACAGGCCGGCAAAGATATCGCCTATAATGTACTGAATCTGAAATAAAATTGAATTGGCTGCCAAAATATTACTGCCAAAAGCAGCGCTTTGTCTCATAAATGTATTGATCATAAAAAGCATACATATAGTTCTGATCATCAAATGCGTACAACAGCCAGTAAGTTTCAGACAGGCACCCTTATCAAAAAAACTATTCCAGCGAACTATTGCCAAATAGCATTTCTGCCTGCACAAAATATAGCATACGGCTACAATGAAGCCAACCAATTGCGCCAAAAGAGACGCATAAGCAACTCCATCGATATTCAAATTCCATAGATTAACAAAACAAAGATCTAAAATAAAATTAACCAAACTTGTACCAAGCTCCAGTACCACTACAGTTTTAATCTGTAAAATACCAGTAATCCACCCAGCTAAGACCTGATAGAGTAAAAAAGGAACAAATCCCCAAACCAGAATGTCAAAGTACCGTTTCATCAGTAAAGCTACTACTGCTTCCGGTTGAAAAACCAACTGTGCTGCAGCAAAAATAAATCTATGAAAAGCAAACAAAAGCAACCCTATTAAAGCAGCCAACAGCAGTGCCCGCAGTAATATGAGGAAAACTTCTTCTTTATCTTCTCTACCTACTGCCTGCGCTGTCATTCCTGCGGTAGTAATACGTAAAAATCCCAAAAGCCAATAAATCGTACTGAAAATAACTGCCCCTAAAGCTACAGCGCTAATATAGTCAGGTGAACCCAGCCTGCCAACAACTGCCGTATCAACGGCGCCAATAACAGGAACTGCAACAGAAGAAAGCATGAAAGGAAACGTGATCTTCAAATATCTTTTATGAGTAAGTTCCATTGCAATGCCTCCTTTTTTTATTTTATCCCCCTATAGGGTATATGTCAATTAAAAAAATACGCTTATCCAGTTTTAATGGGATAAGCGTATTTTTTAATAAGCATCAATGCCGCCGCGTCCACCACCGACAATACGTACACTATCTACTCCAAAGGCGTCCCTGATTTGCGGAAGCCACCGGCTTACCAAAATAGTACGTGTTTTTTCATCACCGGTCAGCATGATCATTGACTTACCACTGACATTGACATTTTCGAGACTGTTGATATATTTATCAAAATCATAAGTACCCATTTTCTCTTTTAATGCCATCAAGCCTGGAAGAAGCAACGGTTTTTCCTGAGCGGCCCGTTGTTCAAAGCGAACAAACACTTCTGTCCTCAGGTTGTTATTAGGTGCATAAACGAATTCTTCTTCCAGTTTTCCACTCGTACCGACAAAGTCTTCAGTCATATTTGCTCACCTCTTTTATTCTTTTGACAGCAGAGAATCTAAAAGCAAAAGGATATTGTTGCCAATAGCAGCGTGGAATCTAATGTTATCTTTATCGTCAATGCTCCACGCAACATGCATGGCGCTGGTTTTATTCGAATATAAGCGTTTAAATTCGTCAAGCATCTGTTTTGGTAATTTGACATACAGCATCATATTATATTGTTTAAATTTTTCATCAACCAGAACGTAGTGAGAGTCGAGAACTTCCAATCCATAACGTTTTTCGATTAATTCTATCAGGCCTTTAATAGCCGGGTTATCATTCATATGTATTGCCTCCTTAAAAAATGGCGCGGCCCACAGGTGGCCGCGCCCCAATGGAGAATCTAAAAATTATTTTATTTCAAAAGGCGAGCTGTCTTTAACATTAACACCGCTCAGCTCAGCAGCGGCAAATCTGTTGATGAGATCTTGAACCGCCATAGTAGCCGAAATTTTTCCGCCCACTACTTCACGCTCGATCTCTTCTTTGCAGCCAATAATGGCTGGCGAACGATAAAACAGATTATGCAGATGTTCTTCAACCATGGTATATACCCAGGAAAGCGTCTGCTGTTTCCTGCGTTCAGCTAACACGCCATTTCCCCAGCCTTGTTTCATAAAGGCTTCGATAACATCATTCCACAGTTCCATAATTCCCGCTCCTGTATAAGCAGAGCAGGTATAGGCATGAGTCGTCCAGTTTTCGGTAGCCTGACGTAAAAATTGCAGGATACGTTCATACTCCGCTCTGGTAACCATTGCCCGCTGTTTATTATCACCATCAGCTTTATTGACGACGATTGCATCGGCGAGTTCCATTACGCCTTTTTTCATCCCCTGCAATTCGTCGCCGGCACCTGTCAATACGACCAGCAGAAAGAAATCTACCATCGAACGTACGGTAGTTTCACTCTGCCCTACGCCTACGGTCTCGACTAAAATGGTGTCATAGCCGGCAGCTTCGCACAAAAGCAGTGTTTCACGGCTTTTACGAGTCAGACCGCCCAAAGTTCCTCCCGAAGGAGACGGACGGATAAAAGCATTCGGTTCGCGTGAAAGCTGTTCCATACGTGTTTTATCGCCCAGGATACTGCCTTTGGTAACAGTACTGGAGGGATCGACCGCCAGTACTGCGACTTTATGTCCGCCACGACACAGGTTTGTGCCAAGAGCCTCAATAAAGGTGGATTTACCTGCACCAGGCACACCGGTGATCCCAACGCGTGTCGATTTACCAGTGTAAGGCAGCAGTTTTTGGATAACCTGCTGTGCCGTCTCAAAATGAGCGGCAGCATTACTTTCAACCAAAGTGATGGCGCGTGATAAAATTGCGCGGTCACATTTGAGGACACCTTCGACGTAATCGTCGACTTCCAGCTTACGGCGTTTGATAGCCGGAGCTACTTTGTCTTTTTTATCTACTGTTACACCTGGAGTTCCTTCATGACCGCCTGTAACACCGTACATTACCCGGCAGGCAAATTTATCGTTTTCTTCTTCAGGCACCCACGAAGGTTTATAAGTATCTGTCATGGCTTAATCCGCCAAGCGTCTGTTCAGCTCTTCCAGTACTTTTTTAGCGCAGACAGGTATAATGGTGCCGGGTCCAAAAATAGCTGCTGCACCGTGTTCGTAGAGATAATCATAGTCCTGGGCAGGAATTACGCCGCCGATAACGACCATGATATCCTCACGTCCGCGTTTTTTAAGTTCTTCTACCAGTTGCGGCATCAAGGTTTTATGACCTGCTGCCAATGAGCTCATACCAACGATATGAACATCATTATCTACTGCATCCTGCGCAGCTTCTTCCGGAGTTTGGAACAGAGGGCCGATATCTACGTCGTAGCCCATATCTGCGAAAGCGGTAGCAATAACTTTCGCCCCGCGATCATGTCCGTCTTGTCCCATTTTAGCAATATAGATACGGGGACGACGGCCTTCGCGCTGTTCAAAGTCATCTGTCATCTGACGAACTTCCTTGATAACATCTTCGTCAGCAAATTCGCTGCTGTAGACACCGGAAATTGAACGGATGATAGCTTTATGACGGCCGCAGACTTTTTCGACAGCGTCAGAAATCTCGCCTTTGGAAGCGCGCGCACGAGCTGCGTTAACTGCCAGCTCCAGCAAGTTGCCTTCGCCGGTTTCCATGGAATGGGTGATAGCGTCCAAACAACGGCGAACTTCATCGTTGTCACGGTTAGCACGCAATTTTTTCAGACGTTCGATCTGCGCCAAACGAACTGCAGTGTTGTCGACTTCCAGAATATCAAGCGGATCTTCTTTTTCCAGACGGTAATCGTTTACGCCGACAATTTTTTCGGCGCCGGAATCGATATGAGCCTGACGACGTGCTGCCGCTTCTTCGATACGCATTTTAGGAAGACCGGTATCAATAGCTTTGGACATACCGCCGAGCTGTTCGATTTCCTGGATATGTGCCCAGGCTTTTTGGATCAGCTGATTGGTCAGTGCCTCTACATAATAGGAACCGCCCCACGGATCAATAACTTTGCAGACTTTGGTTTCGTCCTGAATGTACAATTGAGTATTACGAGCAATACGAGCCGAGAAATCTGTCGGCAACGCGATAGCTTCGTCCAAAGCGTTAGTATGCAGCGACTGGGTATGCCCCAAAGCTGCTGCCATAGCCTCGATACAGGTACGCGTAATATTGTTGAACGGATCTTGCTCTGTCAGGCTCCAGCCGGAAGTTTGCGAATGTGTACGCAAAGCCATAGATTTGGTTTTTTTCGGGCCGAAGGAATTAACGATTTTCGCCCACAGCATACGTCCTGCACGCATTTTAGCAATTTCCATAAAGTAGTTTTTACCCATTGCCCAAAAGAAGGACAAACGCGGTGCAAACTGGTCAATAGTAAGACCATGCTCAGTACCTGTACGCAGATATTCGAGACCGTCGGCTAATGTATAGCCAAGTTCGATATCAGCAGTAGCGCCTGCTTCCTGCATATGATAACCGGAAATCGAGATACTGTTGAATTTGGGCATATAAGCGGAGGTATATTCGAAAATATCACCGATGATGCGCATGGAAGCTGTAGGCGGATAGATATAGGTATTACGAACCATGAATTCTTTCAGAATGTCGTTTTGGATCGTACCTGCCATAACTGATTTGTCTACGCCCTGTTCTTCACCAGCCAGGATATAGAAGGCCAATACAGGCAGCACTGCGCCGTTCATTGTCATTGATACAGACATTTGATCCAGAGGAATGCCGGAGAAAAGAATCTCCATATCCAAAATGGAGTCAACGGCAACACCGGCTTTACCTACGTCACCGACAACGCGCGGATGATCGGAGTCATAACCGCGGTGAGTTGCAAGGTCAAATGCGATAGACAGACCTTTTTGCCCTGCCGCCAGGTTACGGCGATAGAAAGCATTTGATTCTTCTGCAGTAGAGAAGCCTGCATATTGACGTACTGTCCAGGGTTTGGTTACATACATCGTTGAATAAGGCCCACGCAAAAATGGCGGGATACCTGCCATATAATGCAGATGTTCGCAGTCTTTATAGGCATTCACATCATATAAAGGAGCTACGTTGATTTGTTCCATTGTACGGTAAAAATTTTCTTCAAAGGATTTACCGGTTTCAGTTTTTAATTTTTCCTTCCAGGCAGCAAACTCGGCGTCGCCTTGTGCGGGTGCCTGCTGAAAGGGAATTTGACTAAAATCAGGAATTCTGGACATTATCAGAACATCCCCCTTTCTTTTTGCATACGGAGCAAGGTTTCATAGCAGTTGGATTTGACGCTGATGTAATCATCCATACCTGCGGCATCACAGATCTCTTTCAGTTCTGCGCTGGGAGCACCTGCCAGGAATACCTTCATTTCCGGATTTACAGCTTTGATGCCTTTCGTAACGGCTGGGGCCAGTTCCGGATAAGTAGCGTCAGTCGAGCAGACGATGGTTGCATCGGCACCGGACTCAAGCGCTGCTTTAACAGCCTCTTCGACAGTGGGGAAGCCATTATTTGTCATAACCTCAAAGGCAGCAACCTGCATGAAAGAGGTAACGAAATCGGCACGTGCTTTATGCTGCGGGATCGGTCCCATATTGGCCAGGAAGATTTTAACGTTTGCACCGGTTTTAGCAACAAAATTTTCCGTACGCATACGCAGTTCTTCATAGCGTTCAGTCCAGCGATGCGGTGCAATAGCTTCAACCTTTTCGCCCTGAGCGCTGCCGGTAAGAGCTGCTGAAATTTCGCCCATAGTTGCTCCGGCCAGTAATGCTTTTTCAGCATCAGCGATCAAAGAACCCAACTCGCTGGCATCACGTTTGCCAAGGTCGCTGAGTACAGCTTCTACATAAGCATTGTCGCGTACTTTTACATTGACTTCCAAATCAGTTTTGCGTGCTTTAAGGATTCCTGCGAAATCGACTTCAGGCACTTCCAAAAGTTCTTCAGTCATGTTCGGGTACATGTTATTGCCAACGGCACGATCTTTTCTGGTAGCAAGATTTTTAAAACGTTCTTCTAAAATAGCTTTAACAGCTGCCTGTACTTTGCCGCTTTCAAGTGCTGCCAGTAAGCCGCCATGGCTTTCGATTTCCTGGAACTTAGCCCAGGTTTTTTCCGTAAATTCTTCTGTCAGCGGTTCAATATACCAGCTGCCGCCGGAAGGATCGATCGGCTGAATAAAGTTGAATTCATGCTGTTCCATGATCTGGATATTACGGGCAATACGGCGGGAAAATACATCACTGGGACGAATGCAATGATCAAAAGGTTTGACATACATGCCGTCCATACCGCCAACAACCGCAGAGAAGGATTGTGTTGCCGCACGCAGCAGATTTACATAAGGATCGTATTTCGTCTGGCAGAAGGTAGAAGTGCTGACATAAAGATTGATCTTTTGTGCTTCTTCATCCCCACCGCAATTTTTAACGATTTGCGCCCAAACCATTTTCAGACTGCGCAGTTTAGCAATTTCCATAAAGAAATTAGCTCCGATACTGAAATGAAAACGCAGGTGACGACAGAAGGTATTGACATCAATACCACGGCGTTCCATAGCGCGCATATAAGTTACAGCTTCATTCATAGCATACGCTACTTCCTGAACGTCGTTAGCACCGCCATTATGATAAACATCGGTATTGACAACTACTGTTTTAAGCTGCGGCGCATTTTTTTCAGCCCAGGCAATACTATGTGCCATTTCGTCATAATATTCATCCAGCGGACGAACTAATTCGCCGTCCAAAGCAAGTTCGCCAATCGGATCGGCGGTAATAGCGCCATGTAATTTTTCGAGGGCCAGGCCTTTTTTCTCGCAGGCAGTGATCACAGCAGCCAAAAGAGCGATGTTGGAAGCGCCGGCATAAATATCGATTTCAAATTTTTCCAGATCTACGCCATCCAGCAGTTTTTCTACGTCAGCTACGGTAGCCAAAGATACGCCTATATCGGCAACATCTTTTACATCTGCCTTATCAGGGTCGCAGCCTTTGCGTGTCGCAGTATCTAAAACGACGCTGGCGGCGGTAGTTCCTTTCAAAAGCTCGTATTTGACCATTTCATTGGCTTCGGCAGGAGTTTTTCCATCACACTCCTGAGCAATAGTCCATACTTTATGGATATAACCTCCTGCATTAGCACCGCGCAGGTTGCTTTCCATGCCGGGATAGGTTTTATTGTGAGTGATTTTCTCCTGATCCTCTAATCTATAAATAGGATTCAGGGTGATACCCTCATAAGTTTTAGTGAACATACTCTTTTCAAAAGAACCGCCTTTAAGCGCAGTCACTACTTCTTGCTTCCACTCCTCATAGGACGGCGGCGTAAATTCATCGAAAGTAACCGGGGGAATAGCTCCCTCTAAAGTTTCTTCCTGCTGAATCTCTGCTGTAAGGTTTTTATCTTGTTCCATATACGGCATCCTTTCATTAATTATTTTCTGTGCCGGGGTAGTAAATGTTCACCTCCTGTACTTTGCTTACTTATGTATCGCAGAATGGTTCGAGTATCTCCTACCGAGACTGCCTCTATAAGTCCCTTCTCAAAAAAAGCAACCATCACAAAAAATGTGATGGTTGCTCTTGCCGCGCACCCCTACGCAGGCAATTGAGAAGAAGGTTCTTGCACAAAGAGAACTTGAGAATGGCAATAAACCTGACAGGTTGTCCAGGCCTGTCACAAATAAATATATACACTGATGGCTGACCTTATTTCCGAGGTCTAGCCATCACACTTCGACCTCAACGCGCTTACAAAAGCACAGAAAAACAGAAAACCGTTTTCTTAAAATAATATTAAGAAAAACGGTCAGAAATTCATAGCAAAAGATTCGCACTTCGTATTCACCCAAAATACGAACTCTGCAGCATCTCCTCCCCGTCTCTCGCAGGTCAATCAGCGATGTAGCTAAGGCAGTTCTTCTGACTCCGATTCATAGCTCACTTCACCTTCCCGGTATTACTACCAGTGGCATTTGAAGTTTACTCCTCGTTACAGCGGCGGGACCGCGTCGGAATTGCACCGACTTCTCTATTAAGCTCCGTAGAGCACCTTTAGCTTACAATATTCATTTGTTAGCTTAATTATATTTATTACTATTTCTTTTGTCAAGTCTTTTAATATATTTTTTCATATATTATTTTTCGCAAATAAAACAGTATCGTAGCTTACTGTTTTATTCAGTAAGCTACGATACTGCTAATCAAGACTTTTATTTTTAAAATACATAGTGATTCCCAAAGGAACGCAGATATTCAAAAACAATAACCGTACTAATTGGTAAGTAAGAATGATTGAAACATCTTCTCCCATACTCATTCCAGCCAGACACATTTCCGCAATTCCGCCGGGAGCCATTGCTAAAAAAGCGGTTACTAAAGAAAACCCATACCGTTCTGACAGGGACCAGGCAACAACAACACTGACACCAATCATCAAAACGATACCACTAAAAATATAAGGCATCAATTCCTTAGTAGCCGAAAGTTTTTTGGGATCCAGCATTACGCCCATGTATAATCCAATACTTACCTGTGCCAGCATCATAAGCAAACCAGGCACAGGCTGTAAACTTCCCCAAAAATACGACCCTGCCGCTGTTGCCAGAATCGGCCCCAGCAAACGCGGTGTTGGCACCTTTAACTTAGTCGCAACAAAAGCGCCTAAAAACGACAATGGGACAAGAATAAGCCAATGCGTACCGTCTGTTGTCTGAACAATAGCATTGTTTTGCATAACCTGTGCGCCTAAACCATGGATTACCAAAAAGGGTACTGCTACAATAACGCCTACCAGCCTCAGAGTCTGCATAACGACAACAACATTGGCATCCGCCCTTGGATCATCCTCCGACATCAGCATCATTTGCGTCAGCCCGCCAGGCATAATACCCATCACACAACTGATAAGATTAGCCGAGGTATGCCTGGCTGTCCACCAGGCAATTAAAACAGCAACAGCTACAGCTATCAGCGTGGCTTCCAGTACCCCAAAGGTCTGATGCGTCATTTTCTCCCATGTATCAGCTGTAAAATTACGGCCAATACCATACCCAGCTACAAGCAAACCCAATTCACGCCAATTCTTAGGCCAGGTAACAGGCGAACCAGCTATCTTACAGGCTACTGCAGCAAAAATGCCGCCTAAAAGATATGGTATAGGCAATTCCATTTTTAAAAATAACGTTCCTAAACAGGCTGCCATAACAAACAGCAGCAAACGATTCAACATATTTCCCTCGCTTAATAATGCCCTTCCAGTGCCGTCATGATCCGCCCTATCAATTCACTGCGCATTGTATTCTGAGTTACAGAATAGGTCATAATACGGCTGTCATCCAGTCCCAGTTCCCGTTTGAATAATGCTTTTTGAGCCATCGCTGCATTTTTCGACAATTTATCTGCTTTGGTCAAAATAACCTGAACCTGCAGTCCACATTCCAGTAACCAGTGATAGCTTTCAATATCGCTGTCCAAAGGCTTATGCCTGATATCAATAAGCTGACAGACCAGTCCTAGATTATCAGATCCGGAAAGATATTTACTGATAAATCCTGACCATTTATCTTTGTTCGTTTTAGCTGTTTTGGCAAAACCATAACCTGGTAAATCTACTAAATAAAAATCAGCACGTTCTTCCTGCCCTTCAGTAGTGCGTTTAGCCTGCAAACCATAAAAATTTATAGTCTGTGTTTTGCCTGGAGTCGAGCTCACTCTTGCCAAGCCGTTACGTCTGCAGAGCGAATTGATCAGTGATGATTTGCCAACATTAGAACGCCCTATAAAAGCAGCCTCTATCAACGGTGGTGTCGGATATTGGTCTGCTCTGACAGCAGATGTGATATATTGGGCATGAATAATATCCCAGGTTCCTTTATTCATCTTACTCCTCCAAAGCTAATTTCAACACTTGATCCATATGATTAACAGGAATGAATTTTATTGCCGCACGCACATTGACAGGAAGTTCTTCCAGATCCTGCATATTCTGTTCTGGAAGCAGAATGGTTTTTACACCATAACGATGCGCCGCCAGCATTTTTTCTTTAATTCCTCCTACCGGAAGCACTTTGCCAGAAAGAGTGATCTCTCCAGTCATGGCAATACCCGCTTTTATGCAACGTTTAGTCAGTGCTGAAACCATAGCCGTCACCATAGTAATGCCGGCGGAAGGACCATCTTTTGGGATTGCTCCTTCCGGTAAATGAATGTGGATATCAGTTGTTTCATAAAACTTTTCATCCAAATGCAGCTCTTTGGCACGGGAACGAATATAAGTGTAACCGGCCTGAGCAGATTCTTTCATAACATCACCCAACTGCCCAGTCAATACCAGACCGCCTTTACCGTTAGTAGCCAGTACTTCTACCTTCAGTAATTCACCTCCAACACTGGTCCAGGCCAAACCTGTGCAGATACCTATTTCTGCCTTGGCAGTCAGATCGCTTTCCAGAAAAATAACCGGTCCTAAATATTTAGTCAGATTTTTTTCGGTAACTTTAGCACTTTTTACCTGTTTCGTCACAATACGATGTGCTGTTTTACGGCAGATCGCCGCTATTTTCCGTTCTAAATTACGTACACCGGCCTCACGTGTATATTCGCGTATAACATGACGCAGAGCTGTTTCTGTAATATTCAAAGTTTTTGCAGTCAAGCCATGTGCCTGGCGTTCCTTCGGCAATAAATGCAATTCGCCGATTTTCACTTTCTCGTCCTCAGTGTAACTGGTAAGTTGAATCACTTCCATCCTGTCTAATAGAGCAGGAGGGATAGTTTCTACCGTATTAGCCGTTACAATCCAGAAAACATGTGACAAATCAAAAGGGAATTCAATATAATGGTCACTGAAAGTGTTGTTTTGTTCCGGGTCTAATACCTCCAGCAAAGCCGAAGCCGGATCCCCCCGAAAATCAGAAGCCATTTTATCAATCTCATCCAGAAGAAAAACAGGATTCATGCAACCGCTGGTTTGCATACCATGAATAATCCTGCCTGGCATTGCGCCGATATATGTACGACGATGACCGCGGATTTCTGCTTCATCACGAACGCCACCTAAAGAAACACGGGTAAATTTACGCTCGATCGCTCTGGCAACCGAATGTGCCAGAGAAGTTTTACCCACACCAGGAGGTCCGACTAAACATAAAATCGGTCCCTTACTTTGTTTGGTCAAAGCACGTACTGCCAAATACTCTAAAATACGTTCTTTTACTTTTTCCAAACCGTAATGGTCTTTATCCAGTACTTTAGCAGCCACTTCAAGGTCAAAATTATCTTCTGTAAACTTACCCCAGGGCAAACTTAAAAGCACATCGATATAATTGCGGATTACGGCGCTTTCAGCCATCATCGGCGGCATTTTATAAAGACGGTCAAGTTCTTTATTGATTTTTTCAACAACTTCAGCCGGCAGATCAAGCTCTGACATCTGCTTCTTATATTCGTCTATTTCGGCCTGACGTTCATCACCTTCGCCAAGTTCTTTATTAATGGCTTTCATCTGTTCACGCAGATAATATTCTTTTTGGTTCTGTTCTATCTGTTTACGCACCTGCTGTGAAATATTTTTTTCCAGACCGGCAATTTCCAGTTCTTTGCATAAATACGTATAGAGTTTATTCATACGTTCTTTAACATCAACCGCTTCTAACAGCTGCTCTTTTTCTTCGATATTTATCGACAGATAACCGGCAATCATATCCGCAACCCGTCCTGGGTCAGTTTGGTCCTTAAAGGTCAGCAGCACTTCACTGTTAACTTTTTTGCTGGCAATAATCCATTGCTCAAACGTTTCAATCAGCATCCTGCGCAGCGCTTCCACTTCATTATCTTCACTGACAACAGAATCCATCGGCAGTGCATTAGCCTGGAAATATGTATCGACAGCCGGAGCTTCGATAATAGTTTCTACTTTGGCTCGGGCTAATCCTTCTACAAGTATCCGCAAAGCTCCACTTGGCAATTTCAATAATTGTTTGATTTCTGCTATGACACCATATTTAAATAAATCCTTCTGCCCGGGTTCCATCGTTACGGCTTCCTTCTGTGATACCAGAAGTATCTGCTTATCGGAAGTCATCGCAGCTTCTACTGCATGAATAGAACGCTCCCTGCCTACATCAAGATTTATAATCATACCTGGAAATACCAGCATTCCTCTTAAAGGAAGCAACGGCATTAAACGTGGTTTTGTTTCCATATATTACCCTCCTTTGCCAACAGTATTAACTGCAGCAAACGATATTTTTAAAGCATTTTCATTACTCAACTTTATTTTAACATAAAAAGGGGAAAAGGCTATGCCCCTTCCCCTTCTTTTTTTAATTGCTTAACTAGCAACCACCATTTTCGGTTCCATGTGTTCTCTGATTGCCGCTTCTGTAACTACACATTTTACAACGTCGATACGTGAAGGCACTTCATACATCACATTACGCATTACCTCTTCGATGATAGAACGCAGACCGCGGGCGCCGGCATTACGTTTAAGAGCTTCTTCTGCAATAGCCACTAAAGCACCGTCTTCGAATTCCAGTTCTACATTATCCATAGCCAGGAAATGCTGATATTGTTTAATCAAAGCATTTTTAGGCTCTTGCAGGATTTTGATCAAAGCGTCTTTATCCAAAGAATCCAGTGTCACAACAACAGGCAGACGACCTGCAAATTCAGGAATCAAACCGAATTTCATTAAATCTTCAGGCAAAACTTTTTTAAAGATCGTATCAGCTTTTGCTTCTTCTTTTGTTTTGATATCAGCACCAAAACCAAGATTCTTTTTGCCGATACGTGCACCGATAATATTTTCAAGTCCGGCAAAAGCACCGCCACAGATAAATAAAATATTAGTAGTATCGATCTGAATAAACTCCTGATGCGGATGTTTGCGTCCTCCTTGCGGCGGAACGCTGGCGACTGTACCTTCCAAAATTTTCAGAAGTGCCTGCTGCACACCTTCACCTGATACATCACGTGTAATAGAAGGATTTTCTGATTTACGAGAAATCTTATCGATCTCATCAATATAAATAATGCCTCTTTGAGCACGCTCAATATCAAAATCAGCGTTCTGGATCAATTTCAGCAGGATATTTTCAACATCCTCACCTACATAACCAGCTTCTGTCAAAGCAGTAGCATCAGCGATTGCAAAAGGCACCTGCAAAATCTTTGCCAACGTCTGTGCCAGCAAAGTTTTACCGCTGCCGGTAGGTCCCAGCATTAGAATATTTGATTTTTGCAGTTCTACTTCTTTATCCTTCGCAGGATTATTTAATTCATAGTTAATACGTTTATAGTGGTTATAAACCGCTACAGCCAAAGTTTTTTTTGCTTCTTCCTGACCAATAACATACTCGTCAAGAATATTTTTAATTTCTTTCGGCTTCGGCAGTTCGTTTACACTGACAACAGCAGCATTTGTTTCTTTCAGGTCTTCTGTCAGCATTTCATTGCAAAGTTCGATACATTCGTCGCAGATATAGACGTTATGACCGGCAATCAGCTTGCGGACCTGGCCTTCTCTTTTTCCACAGAAGGAACAAGTTATATTGCTGTCGTTCCCCTCGCCAAAGTTCATATTGTTATCTCCTTAGTATGCATCATTTCGCTTCTTCAGCTGCTGCCTTACGGGTTACAACTTCATCAATAAGCCCATAAGCTTTAGCTTCTTCGCTGGTCAGGTAATAATCGCGTTCAGTATCCTGTGCGATTTTTTCTTTCGACTGACCTGTATGTTTAGCTAAAATACCATTCATCTCTTCACGGATACGCAGAATTTCGCGCGCATGAATCTCAATTTCTGTAGCTTGACCCTGAGCCCCTCCCAGCGGTTGATGAATCATCACGCGGGAATAAGGGAGCGCGTAACGTTTTCCCGGAGTTCCTGCAGCTAAAAGTACAGATGCCATACTGGCCGCCATACCCATGCAGATGGTAGAAACATCAGGTTTGATATACTGCATCGTGTCATAAATAGCCAAGCCGGCACTTACACTGCCGCCAGGACTATTGATATAAAGATGTATATCTTTATTAGGATCTTCGGATTCCAGGAAGAGCAGCTGGGCGATAACGACATTTGCCATCGCGTCGTCAATAGGGCCGGTCACAAAAACGATTCTGTCTTTCAATAAGCGGGAATAAATGTCATAAGAGCGCTCACCCCTGCTGGATTGCTCTACAACGATAGGCACATAGTTCATGTCTTACACCCCTTTTCTTTAAGGTTATATTTTTTAATAAAGTCACATCTGCCGCCGGAGCTTAAAGCGCCGGCGGCAAAATGCCATTATTTTGCGTTGTCAATAACAACGTGAGCAGCTTTGCGACGCAGAATATTTGCAAGCAAAAGTCCCATGTTACCATTGGATTTAATGATATTCTTTACTTCGTCCAGCGTAGCACCATGTTGAGCAGCAATAGCAGATAATTCAGCATCAACGTCTTCCATAGATACCTGAATGTTTTCTGCTTTGGCAATAGCATCCAGAACCAAATCAGTTTTTACGTTTTCAGCGGCAGTCGCACGCTGGTTTTCGCGGATCTTAGCCATATCCATACCAGTATACTGCATATACATTTCTAAAGTCATTTTACGGCTTTCCAGACTCATACGCATTTCGTCAACCATTTGGCTGATGCGGTCTTCGACCATAATCTCAGGAACTTCAAATTTAGCATTGGCAACAGCAGCATCAATCAATGCTTTTTCATATTCAACCTTCGCATTGTTTTCAGCATTCTGCTGCATACGTTCTTTGTACGAAGCTTTCAGTTCAGCAACAGTTTTATATTCACTGTTAGCTGCAACATATTCGTCATTCAGCTCAGGCAGCTCTTTGCGTTTTACATCTTGAACGTTAACTTTGAACACAGCTTCTTTACCAGCCAGTTCTTTAACGAAATAATCTTCAGGGAAAGTTACTTCTACATCAGTAGCATCGCCTTTTTTTAGGCCAACCAGCTGATCTTCAAAACCAGGGATAAAGGAGTTAGAACCAACTTCCAGAGGATAGCCTTTACCTTCACCGCCGCTGAAAGCTTCACCGTCTACAGTACCGGCGAAATCAATAATTGCAAAATCACCTTTTTCAATAATTGTACCTTCTTCAGCAATTACCATTTTGGCCTGACGGCTGCGCAGTTCTTCTACTGCAGCGTCAACATCTGCATCTTCAACAACAGCTTCTTTTTTCTCTACAGACAAGCCTTTGTATTCACCCAGTTCTATTTCAGGTTTCAAAGTGACTTTGATAGTCAGTTCCATATCTTTATTTTCTTCAAAAACAGATTCTTCAACTTTGGGGTCGGACACAGGAATCAGGCTCTCCTGATCAAGTGCTTTAGTATAGCAATCATTAGCAACGATTTCGAATGCTTCTTGTTTAATGGCATCTTTGCCATAGTGCATTTCAATAATGTTGCGGGGTGCTTTGCCTTTACGGAAACCGGGAATGTTTACGCTGTTAGCGATTTTGCTTATAGCTTTTTTAAAGCCTTTATTCACTTCCTCAGCGGGTAAAGTAATTTTGAGGGTTGCGTCATTCACAACTCTTTCAACAGATACGTTCATTAAAAAATCCTCCCTTAGGTTTTATATGTGTACAAAATTAACAGCTTGTTCAAGGCCAATATCAAAAGATACTGACATAAATCGCTCATAATATCATATCACAAGGATCTAAAGTTGACAAGAAGCAACAAAAAACCCGGCAGGTTTCTGCCGGGCCAATATTCAAGTGGAGCGGAAAACGAGATTCGAACTCGCGACCCCCTCCTTGGCAAGGAGGTGCTCTACCACTGAGCTATTTCCGCATTGATTAGCAACAAGATGTATTTTAGAACAGAACGCCATCTTTGTCAACATTTTTTTGAAAAATTTCTATATTTTTTTACTTTTAAAAAATTCCCAAAACTAACTGGCTGATATTTTTTGAATGATCGGAAACGCGTTTCATATTTATTAATAATTCCAGCATTACAAAGCCAGCAACCGGATCACAACGTTTTTCATTCAATCGTACGATATGATTTTTACGAATCTCTTTCTGATACTGTTTAACCTGACGGCACAATGCCCAGGCTTCTTCAGCCAGTTTCTTATCGTCTTTTTCCAAGGCTTCCAAAGCTTTGCCGCTGGCTTCTAGCACCATCTGCCCTAAAGTGTGCAGCTCGGCTTTAGCCTCATCTGAAAATTTTACATTATCTTCGTAAATCATCCGTACTTTTTTCGCTAAAGTTTCACCATGGTCACCAATACGCTCAATATCGTTACAGGCGTGTAAAAGACCTGTATGCCGGGCTGATAATTCCCTGCTCATCTGCGTTTCACTCATTTGCGTCAAATATTTGGTAACTTCTTCTTCCAATGCATCTATCACTGGTTCATGTTCTAAAACATAAGCGATTTTCCTGCTGTCCATGTCTTCCATTGCCGCTATGCTCAGTTCAACATTATGACGAGCCATGGTTCCCATGCGCACAACCTCTTTGCCAGCCAGAGTCATAGCGATAGACGGGGTTTTAAGCATATTCACATCCAAATATATCGGTTTGCGCGAAATGACACCGTCACTGCCAGGCAGTAACCGTTCCACAAGCTTGATAAAAGGAGCAGCAAAAGGCAGAAAAATAAGTGTATTGATAATATTAAAGGCTGTATGCGCATTAGCGATCTGACGCGCTATATCATGAGCAGGTGATACTGCCAAAACAAGTTTTATGAACAATCCCATAAAGGTCACGAAAAGAATGCTGCCAATCAGATTGAACAACACATGCGCTAATGCAACACGTTTTGCCGTAACATTTGCACGCCAAGCCGCCATGATTGCTGTAATGCAGGTACCAATATTATCGCCCAGAAGTACAGGAATTGCACCTTCTAAAGGTATCAACCCCTGGCTTGCCATTGCAATCAAAATACCAATAGTAGCGGAGCTGGATTGAATAAGTACTGTCATTACAATACCTACGCCAATACCTAGAATCGGATTATGAGAAAATTTGCCAATAAAATCAACAAAGCCCTGATACTCGCGCAGGGGTAAAACAGATTGTCCCATCATACTCATGCCCAGCATCAGGATACCAAACCCAAGAAGTACCTGCCCCAGATATTTCCCACGGCGGCGTTTAGCAAGCAACTGCATTGCAAACCCTATTGCCAAAATCAAAGTAACATAATCAGTAAGTTTAAATGCAATCAACTGGGCGGTAATAGTGGTACCAATATTAGCACCCATAACGATGCCGAACGCCTGTTTCAGTGTCATCAGCCCGGCATTTACCAAACCAACAGTCATGACTGTTGTTGCACTGCTGGACTGCAAAACAGCAGTTACAGCTGCACCCAACGCTACTCCGACAATCAAAACCCCGGTCAATGCTTCCAGTATTTTCTGCAATTTTTCACCAGCAGCACGCTGCAGACCATCACCCATCAATTGCATGCCATATAAAAACAATGCCAGACCACCTAGAAAGCCAAAGAAATATACCATAATTGCCCCCAGTTCTCACCTTTTTATTTTGTACTTGACTTTTATTATACTAGATTTTACAACGAGCTTACAAGAAAAAAACTTTTCCGCAGTGTCTTATTTTACTGTCCCGGCGGGACTTTTATGCAGCAACAAAAAAATCCCCATATCAAAATGATATGGGGTAAAAAATCAATATAACATTTGTATACTCAAGCAGCTCACTCTAATGCCATTTAATTCAAATGTCTGATAATCTCCATTATTTCTTCAACAGGCAGCACACTGCCGCCTGCAACAACTTTTTCATCAATAACCAAAGCTGGTAAGGCCATAACTCCGTAAGCGACTACACGCCGTAAATCATTAACACGTTCAAACTCAGCATGACATTTGAGTTTTTTAGCCGCGATGGCTGCATTTTGCAATAACAATTCGCATTGTTTCGTCATAGGCCCTAAAACCTTTATATGCATTTATATCACCTTCGCTTTTCTCAGTGCTTGGCTTACAGTTATAGGATACCAAAAGCCTTTGTCCTAAGTTGGGCTAAAAAGTGAACTGTTTGTGAATTTTCAGGCAATTCATCCTGCTTCGCTCAATATTGACAAATTTTACTTTATGACAGAACTTTATCAGTATGCTCCAAAATATTTTTTTCTGCTGATAAGGCTTCTTGCTCCAATGCTGCAATTCTTTCGACAAGAACTGAGCAATAATCCTGATCGCTAATCAGATTAAGATTTATTTTTACATTATAAACTGCGCTACGTACAGCTGCCCTGGCCATCAATGCCGCTACAGCAGCATCTGTAATTACGGCTGGATTACCTAATTCTGCCGCTTCTGCCGCCAAAAGTAAAACTGCCAGAGCTTTTTCACCGATTTTCAAAGGTATCTCTGCTGCCATTTTAGCAGCTTCCTGAATTTTTATTTGGCGCAGTTCTTTTTCCAAATCTGTTGCTTTCGGCATTTTATAACATTTCATAAATGCTTCAAAAACGCTGGCATCCTCTTGTACCAACTGAAGCAATTCTTTTCGCAAATATTTACTTGCGGCTGCCAACCTAATCATTTCACCTTCTACCGATAAAAATTTTTCTTTTCCCACAGTAAGATTGGCAACCATTGAAGTTAACGCCGCACCTATGGCTCCACCTAATGCAGCGGCACCTCCACCTCCTGGTACAGGTTCTTTAGATGCAAGTCTTTCTAAAAATTCATCACAGTTAAGTTTCATAAAATCGTTCATTTTAGACTCCCTGTTTTTTTATTTGTAATCGCTCATCATGAGCAGGATAGTCAACCATTTTCAAGCTTCGCAGCGCAAAAGCAAAAAAAGTCTTATCCTTACCACAATCCCTCAAATGCCGTGCATTTTGCAGGCTGTAAAAACCATCGCCGCCACTGAACATAAAATCATTACTTATGACCTTATAATATTTTTCATCCGCTAATGTGCTGCCATCAGACAAAGTAACACTGCTAATTCTCTGTCCTTCCTCCCTTCTGATATCAGCACTGATCTGCAAACCTGAAAAACGCAGCCTGCTGATATCCGGGTTGCCAATACCATGTTCCAGAACCTGCCTCAGATCACTGCCTTTTACTTCTGCTGTATATATGGTACTGTCAAAGGGAAAGATTTTCAATAAATCACGAACCGTTACCCTTCCAGACGGCAAAGTATCACGTATAGCTCCACCGTTATATAAAGCAACATCAGCCTTAAAGCCGTTTTTCAAAACATCCATAAAAAAGTCTCCGACTCTTGATTCTCCATTACGGTCATTTGTCAGCACCTGGCTATTGACAGCTAAAATCTCATTATATTTAGAATCTATGTTTTTAAATATTGGTTCCAAAAACCTTTCCATTGCATTATCCTGTACTCTCGGTAATTCGCTTAATTTATAAACACGCGAATTTGCAGAAACAACCTTCTGAGCTGCCATGGAATATAACAAATTGATTCTGCCAACTGCCTCCCCATAGCATCCGGCCTGGATTACCGGAATATCTCCATATATCCCGCTGACACACAAATGTGAATGTCCTGTGACAACGGCATCTACTCCATGAATTTTTTGCAAAATCGGTACTATCTCCCCTGTAATACCATTGTTCTCCCCTTGACTGCTGCCAATATGTGTCAGTAGAACAATAATTTGTGCCCCTTGCCTTCTCAACTCATCAACATATACCTGTGCAATCTGTTCCGGCGGTAAAATTTTTACCTTCTGCAAATTAAACTGCGATGCTTTTTCCTTAGTTTCAACCGTAGTAAGACCCAATATACCAATTGTCAAACCATTCCTCTGCAACATTACATATGGTTTAAAAGGTTCCGCAACTCTATCACCTGCAGCCTCAACAATATTTGCTCCCAAAATAGGGAAATTTGTTGCGGCAGCCTGCCTCTTTATTACGTCCAAAGGATAGTCAAAAATATGATTGCCTGCTGTATTTGCACTAAAACCCATCTTATTCATCGCTGTCACAACTGGCAGTCCCTGATACTCATTGGCATCAATTGTTCCAGAAAACATATCACCACCGCCCAAAAGTAAGGATCCTACAGGATTTTGCTTCATCAGTTCGTTAATTACTCCTGACAAAACAGCAATTCCAGGATCAGCAGCTTCAGCACGCAGGTGCCCATGGAAATCATTCACACTGTAAATATCTATTTCGACAAAGTTTTTTTCTGCCGCATTTACGGCCGTTGCAATCAACAATAACAGTAGTGTTAACCATATCAGACTACATTTTTTCAGCCTGATCATTTTTCCACCCCCATTTTAAACTGCCTTGATTTTATTCGCCGCTGCCCAATATTTTCCCTGCTAAAAAAGCACAGGGAAAAATTCCTGTGCTTTTTATTATACTGTATTTATTTTTTCAAATAACGACGTACCAAAACAGCCGCTGCGTAACCGTCTAAATTAACAGGCGGAACTTGCAGACCCAAAGGAAGTAAACGGCGCCAGCCCTGCGGAGGGTTTTCCTGCCAATACAATTTTCTGGCCTCTTCCGTACTGTAGCCTTCTTCTATCATTAATATCTTAATTACATTAGTTACTTCCATCAGCATTTTTTTTATGCTGTCACAGTTAGTGCCGTTCCCCAAAATCACAGCAGCTGGAGCAGATCCTAATATTTGCGGCAGCACTTCTGGTAAAGTTTCTGTTGCCAGTACTACAACCTTTTTTATTCTTCCATCTGCCTCTACCCATGCAAATCCAGTTTTAGCACTACCAGGATCAACGCCTAAGTACCATACTTTATTTTCCGGCATTTTCCACCTCTAAGCGCAGTAAAACCGGTCCAGAAGCGTTAATGTCACCTTTAGCATAGGCCTTAAGTATAACTTTCCCGCCATACTTAGCCATTTTCTCACCTGTTTCGACCATTGTTCCAGCATCCATATTACCAACCTTACCTGTAAGCGGGTCTGGTATGACTCCGGCAGCAACAGCTACACGGTTAATATCAGACAGAAACTCTAATATTTCACCATTCATACTGCTCTCACTTTGTTCAAGGTCTATTTCTTTACTAAAAATCAGCTCGTTATTTTTATAAATACGATTGTCCGCTGCCAATTCCAACGTACATACAGCCGGTTCTCCAGCAATAATATTAGCAACAGTCCTTACTCTGACAAAAATATTCCCCTGTGCAGCTTTAATGCGCGTCAAAGCCTCTTCAATTACCTCATTAGGCATCCATATGGCCTGCACAGGTTCTTCTGCTTCTATTCCCATACGATGCAGGGTCACTTCATTAGCCGTAGCTAAAAACAACTGCATTTGCCGACTATTTTCTTCGTCATTTAAACTTCCTTTTAAAACGCCTGCATAAACAACTTCGCCGCTTCGAAAAACAACCTGACCTTCACGAATAGCCAAAATTCCTCGCCGCAGACGTTCTGTCATCTGTTCCAGATTAGTTACTTCCCCTTCAAGAGACTGCTTAGCCTGTGACAATTCTCCCACAGCCGACTGAGCCTGCTGAAGCTGGCCTTTGGCTTCCTCATAATTCTGACGAGCAACAACTAACTGATTCTCAATCGCCGCTTTTTCAGCCGCGCTGGCTTTTATCTGTTCATCCAAAGCCAGAATTGCCTTATTCTTTTCAGCAACATCAGCCTGAGCCTTTGCCAACGCCACAGACGCCTGATCTTTTTCTCTGTTCAAGGCCGCTAATTCATTCTGAAGCTTTTCCATTCCAAACATTGCGGTTCTGGCACTGTCAGAAGCAACAGCCATTGTTACCAAAGTAATAGAGGCGATCAAAATTCCGGTTATAACGGTCATCAACACAGAAGTATGATAGGGCCTTAAACCAAAAACAGAAAGTTTTTTCTTGCCGATCTTACTTCCCAGTTTATCACCAATAAAAGCAATCAAACCGCCAACTACTGCCAGAATTAAAATCAACCGTAATCCGAACATGAATACACCTCCTTTACTTCAAAATATATTTTTTAAATCAAGCGTTTTTCTTCTGCAGTAAAAATACACCGGCTCCCAAACAAATCAGATTGGGAATAATACATGCCAGCAGAGGATTCATCACCCCGCCTTTACCAAGACCTGTAGTAAGTGTCATTATCGCATAATAAATAAAGATTACGATAATACTGATACCAAGGCCAATAGAAGAACTTGTTCTTTGTTTCTGAGTGCCTAACGGAGCACCGATCATAGCAAAGAAAAAGCTGGCTAACGGAATCGAAATCCGCATATAGATTTCACACCACTGGCGTGCTGTCGGCTGATGCTGTCTTTCTAAAACAGAAATATATTCACGCAATTCCCTGATTGTCATTTCTTCAGGTTCTTTTTGTTCCCAGGAAATCTCTCTTGGAGTTACATCAAGCGGGATGATCTGCTCTTTAAATTTAGCAGTGCTTTTAATGCCTTCCGCTTCGTTCATTGTATAAACAGTACCATCTTCCAGACGCCAGGATCCATTTTCCCAGTAAGCTTGTTTAGCTGTTTGAATTCTCGCCAGATGAGATTTTTCAAACTCTTCGATCGTAATATTTTCCATTAAACCTTTTTCTTCATCAAAACGGCGGGCATAAGTAATTCTCTGAGTACTGCCACTCAAAGTTTTAATGATAACATGATCCTGGGTTCTCGGTTTAGTATTCTTTTTAATCTCATATTCTAAAATCCTGCCATACTGTACTTTTGCCGCCGGCACTACCTTCTCTGCCCAAACAACAGAAAACATGCTGACAAAAAAAGCTACGATCAGTACAGGTGCAACAATACGGTAATAACTGATACCCCCTGATTTCATTGCCACAATCTCGCTGCTGCCTGACAATTTACCAAATGCCATCAGCGAAGCCAGCAGCATCGACATTGGAAAGGTATAATTTACTACTTCTGGTAAACTATACATAAATAATCTGGCAATAGTTTCTCCCGAGGCCCCGTATTTAGTCATGTATTGTGTCAGCTTAAAAAGCATGGAGCTGGCAATAAAAATACTGGAAAACGAAGCGATACCAAAAATAAAAGGGTACAGCAATTCACTTAAAACATAACGATCCAGTAAGCGTAAACGCATCCCTATTCCTCCTACATGCTAAAGTTTTCGCCAAGATAATATTTACGTGCCGTTGGATCGTTAGCGATGGTTTCGCTGTCACCATGAATTAAAATTTCACCGTTGGCAAGGATATATGCTTTATCAACAATACTTAAAGTTTCTCTCACATTATGGTCTGTTATCAGGATACCAATTCCGCGCTTTGCTAAATGTGCTATCATTCCCTGGATATCTGATACAGCAATAGGATCGATTCCAGCAAAAGGTTCATCTAACAGAATAAAAGCAGGATCCGTAGCCAAAGCCCTGGCGATTTCAACACGTCTGCGCTCACCACCGGAAAGCTCTGTTCCTTTGCTTTTTCTTATGTGTTCAATACGAAATTCTTCGATTAAAGAATTCATTTTGTTCACACGTTCTTCCTCAGTCAGAACAGTCGTTTCTAAAATCGCTAAAATATTTTCTTCAACTGTCATTTTTCGAAAAATCGATGCTTCCTGCGGCAAATAACCGATGCCAGCCCTGGCCCGTTCATACATTGCCAAAGATGATATATCATCTCCATCTAAAGTAACTACACCTTCATCAGGACGTTCAATGCCTACAATCATATAAAATGTCGTAGTCTTACCGGCACCATTAGGCCCCAGTAACCCGACGACACTTCCCTGCTCTACTGTGATGCTGACCCGATTAACAACGCGCCGTCCTGAATATTCTTTTACAAGATCTTTCGTTTCTATAATCACTAGGCGACCTCCACAGGTGCTTTGGCCATTTGTAATGCCGCATTTTCATCTGCAGTTACATTTTCTTTCTTCTCCACAGGCTTAGGAACATAAACAATTTTTACATTTCCACTGGCTTCTGCCTTATTAGAGGTATTGTTCAGACGCAGGCGATTTCCTTCTACTGTATTCCCATCCTGTGTCGCTTTTGCGTTACCAATCAGTTCTATATAACCGCTATTATTTGTTTCATAAACAGCGGTATCTGCAGAAGCTGTCAAATCACGAGGCGGGCTGGAAATAGCTACACCACCGGTCGCATTTGCCACACCAACTTTTCCATCATAAGTAATTTTCACTGCATCCAGAATGCTTCCATCAGCCATGGACAAACGTGCCCAACTACCAACAGTCTCAGCATATTCACGATTTTTATAATAATCAACACGTTCAGATGCTAAAGTTTTATCACCTTTAGTCAGACGAGCATCACCTATCGCCGAAGAATAATCTTCATTATGCATTACAAATGTATAACAAACAACATGCGAGTCATCACGATCAGCAACAACACCGCCAGTCAGCCTGCCGGATTTTGTTTTGCTGTTAAATTCAGCATTAGCAGCAGTTGCAGTACCGCCATCTTGTTTCAATACTACATTTCCCTTGGCCATACCGTCCCCAGACTGCATATCATATTCAATAGTATCAGCCTTCACACTGAAATTCGAGCCTTGAGCGCAAGCAGTCCCAAGCATGCCCACCATAAAAAATATCCCTATCATCATAACGATAGTCATTTTCAGTTTATTCATTATAATCGCCGCCTCTCTGAACTTCCGCATGCCCTTCTAATTTCAGTCTTTCAAATGCACTACTGGTAACAGCTTTGTCTCCTGTCGCCAAGGTATCATCTTTAAGCAGCCTTACATTCCCCGAAGCTGTAATAACATCTTCAGTCTGCTGCCAACGTATGCTTTCGGCAGTCAGCTTACCGCCACTGGATAGAACTGCTACCACTTTATCATTCAGTTCAAAATCCTTTGCCTCATTTTTTACTTTACCGCCACCGGCCACAACCTCTAAAACACTGCCGTCTTCACGGTAAATTTTACCTTTAACACCTTTTAAAACAGCCTCACCGCTGCTTTTGATCTGTTCAACTTCTTCAACAGTAAATTCCCAGACTTTCTTACCGTCCACTTCTCTGGCCAAAGTACTATTCCTTACTTTAGCATTCGCCCCAGAGCTTTCTTTCTGAACTGGATTGTTGGAAGGAGCCTCACCGCCGAGCATAAGCCAGGCAATAATGACGCCTGTTATAACTATTGCACCCACGATCATCTGGAAGCCTTTATTTCTCAACATGCTCCTGCTCCTTTCCTGTAGGTGTGTATGGCGTATTCCAGCGATGCTGGAACCATAACCAGTTATCAGGATATTCCCTGATAACTTCTTCGACAATTCTGGTCATTTTTAATGTAACGCGATAGTCATCCAACTGCCTATCGCCGGTATCTTCATAGTAAATAGGATCTTTGACGATTGCCTGATGCCCATAATAACCTTCTTTACGTACAATAAAAATAGGTATAATAGGAGCTTTAAATTTTCTGGAAAAATATGCCGGTCCAGAGGGTGTAGCTGCCATTTTTCCAAAAAACGGTACAAAAATACCGTCATATCCGCCATCCTGATCTGCAATCAAGCCCAGCATGCGGCCTTTTTTCATTGCTCTGGCACAACCAAGAATTTCACTTGTACCACGAGAAAATATTTCCTGACCTACGCTTTTGCGCAGTTCGTTCATAAAATCACTGTAGACTCTATTAGGCTGTGGTTTTTCAACTGCACTTATAGGAAATCCATACAAAGATAAAGCAGCACCCAGCCATTCCCAATTATCCATATGGCAAGCCAGCATAACTACACCATGACCTTCATTCAACGCTTCCCATAACACATCCGGACGATCAAAAGTAACCAAACCACGAATATTATCTTTATTGAGTGCTGGCATATACATTATTTCCATAAAAGTTATGCCTAATTTCACAAACAATGACTTTATCGTGCATTTAGCTTCTTCATCAGAATAACCAAGTCTTTCCTTGATAGTTTCCTCTGCACGGATCCTCTGTTTTTTTGCAATTGTATGATAAAGGTGCCCTATGCCGATACCAATGTTCACCACCAGCTTATAAGGCAGCCATGATACCAAGGTACTGATTGTTTTCAGTAAATAGTAAAGCCACATTATTGAGCGTCTCCCTGTCCCTCTTGTAAATAACTGTTTACAATTTTATCCCAGTCACCACGAGCATTTAAAATAAACTCTGTAATTTGACGCACTGCTCCGCAGCCGCCTTTTTTTTCTGCTACAAAATGACATACCTGTTTTACTTCTTCTACAGCATCTGCCGGAGCACAGGCCAGACCAACCTGTGTAAGCACTGGCAAATCATTTAGGTCATCGCCGACATAAGCCGTTTCATTTAAAGACAAATTATATTTTTGCAGCAGCTCCGCTAAAGCACTTCTTTTCTCTTTAACATTTTCACAAACTTCGACGATCCCTAATTCTCTGGCCCTTCTGCGAATAATTGGACTGCAGCGCCCGGTAATAATCGCAACCTGCAGTCCGCATCTTATAGCGCAGCTGATTCCCATACCATCTTTAGCATTAAAGCTCTTGAAAAGTTCCTGCTCAGCATCAAGATAAATCGAACCGTCTGTCATAACACCATCGACATCCAACACCAGCAATTTAATTATCTGAGCTACTTTTTCTATGTTTTTCATTATACCACACCCTGACGTACCAAGTCAGTCATATGCAATAATCCAATAACACGACGCTCCTCGTCAATAACAGGCAGCACTGTAATAGGCTTAGGACTGTTGCTTTCCATCAGATGCAATGCCTGAGCCGCCAGTTTATCTTTAGTAATAGTTTTAGGGGCCCTGGTCATCAGTTCAGTAACAGGACGCTGCAGAAAATCAATCCCCTTACTCAGCCCACGGCGAATATCTCCATCAGTCAGAACGCCAATCATAATTTCATTATCATCAACTACAGAAACAGCGCCAAGCCCTTTATCAGTAATTACGAATAAAGCATCCTGAACAGTTGTTGCACCATTAACAACAGGATTATCAGCACCACTATGCATGATGTCCTCAACAGTTAAGAGCAGCTTGCGTCCCAACGAACCACCAGGATGGAAAACAGCAAACTGGCTGGCAGTAAATTTACGTTTGGACAACAAAGCCAAAGCAAGCGCATCACCATAAGCTAATGCGGCAGTAGTACTGGATGTAGGAGCCAGCCCTAACGGACATGCTTCCTGCGAAACACCAACATCTAAAGTAATATCAGAATTTTTTGCTAAAGAAGACTCAGCATTCCCAACCATAGCAATCAATTTTGCCCCTATACGCCTTAAGGATGGCAGTATATGCAGTACCTCTCCCGTTTCGCCGCTATTAGACAGAGCGATCACGACATCGCTTTCGGTTACCATACCCAAATCACCGTGAATACCTTCGGCAGGATGGAGATAAAACGATGGTGTACCTGTACTGGCAAACGTAGCCGCCATTTTTCGTCCAATGATACCTGATTTACCCATACCAGTGATGACAACTCGTCCTGGACAGTCTAAAATCATAGCCACTGCTGCAGAAAAATGCTCGTCAACGCGAGGTACGAGCTCTAAAATAGCGTCAGCCTCCATTTGCAAAGTATTGCGCGCCTGCTCTAACATTTGTTCCATGCTCCAACTCCCTCTCACTTACCAGATCTAACCGCGTACTATTTTATCAATAGCCAAAACATCTGTTAAAAGTTTCTCTAACTTGTCCAAACGAACCATATTGGGTCCATCAGACAACGCTTCTTCCGGATTATCATGTACCTCAAGAAAAAGAGCGTCAATGCCTACAGCCGCAGCAGATCTGGCCATATGAGGCACATACTGGCTTTGACCTCCGGAAGTCGTTCCCTGACCGCCTGGAATCTGAACGCTATGAGTAGCATCCATCACTACCGGATACCCCAACTCACGCATAATTGCCAAGCTGCGCATGTCAGTAACCAAAGCATTGTAACCAAAGCTGGCACCGCGTTCAGTCAGCATAATATTATGATTGCCTGCCTCCTCAGCTTTTTTCAGTACATTTTTCATGTCCCAGGGTGCGAGGAACTGGCCTTTTTTAATATTAACTACACGTCCTGTTTTTGCTGCTTCGTAAACTAAATCCGTTTGACGGCAAAGAAACGCCGGTATTTGCAGAATATCTAAAACTTCAGCAGCTTTTTCCACCTGAATAGTTTCATGAATATCACTGACAACAGGCACACCTAAATCTTTTTTAATCTGTGCTAAAATCTTCAACCCTTCTTCTAATCCCGGTCCACGGAAAGAGCTGTAAGAAGAACGATTGGCTTTGTCATAGGATGCCTTGAAAACATAAGGCACACCTAATTTATCAGCAATTTTTTTAACTTCCTTACCGATCATCAAACTGTGCTCATAACCCTCTAAAACGCAGGGTCCTGCCATCAATAGCAGCGGATGCCCCTGTCCAACTTCATAATCACCAACTTTTACAATGTTCATGTCCGACCTCCTTCTGGAATAAAACCGCTTATTTACTTAACAGCTCATTTACCGCTGCCAAATCTTCCGGAGTATCTACTCCAATACCTTGAAAATCACTTTCCAGTACTTTTATCTTATATCCGTTTTCCAAAACTCTCAACTGCTCCAAACTTTCTGTTTTTTCCAATTCAGTGGGTGCCAAAGCAGCGTATTGCAAAAGGAAATCACGTCTATAAGCATAAATACCAACATGCTTATAGACCTTATAGTGTTCAGTTTTATTACGGGGATATGGCATTAGGCTGCGCGAAAAATAAAGGGCATAACCATTATTGTCGGTAACAACTTTAACTGCCGCCGGATTATTATAATCTTCTTCCCGCATCAATACTTTCATCGTAGCCATTTTTAAATCAGATTCAGCTTCGAAAGCTTTTGCCAGCCGGTCAATAATCTCCGGCGGTATCATGGGTTCATCGCCCTGTACATTGACAATAACATCTACATCTGGAAAATTAAGAGCGACCTCTGCTAACCTGTCAGTACCACTGGGATGATCCGGAGATGTCATGATCGCTCTACCACCAAAACCATGAACCGTTTCAAAAACTTTCTCATTATCCGTGGCCACAATAACATCATCAGGCAGTTTGGCCTCACAGGCTTTCATATAGACATGTTGTATCATAGGCTTTCCTGCAATAAGTGCCAAAGGCTTTCCCGGAAGTCGTGTAGAAGCGTAACGTGCAGGTATCACACACAAAACTTTCATTACTCGTTCGTCTCCTTCTGAATGGCGTTCAGAATTGTTTTCTCAAATACTTCACGTCCTTCAGTAATTTTTATATCCATATTTAAAATATACAACGGCATTTCTCTATTAAAATAAATGAATTCCGTTGGTATTTTAACAGCGTCCTTACCAGTTGTTACCATAGCTACAACTTCTTTGCTGATGGCTCTTTCACTGATATACTGCATTTCCAGCATTCCGTAATCATGATGGTCAGGATATCGTATAGCTTCAATTATATCAATGCCGATGCAGGCCAGAGTCTGCTCAAACGATGAAGGATTGCCGATCGCAGAAAAGACCATAACTTTTTTACCCTGCAGCTCAGAAAGATCTTTCGCATTTTCATGTATGCCTTTATACCAGTCAGCAATTTCCACAAAATTTTTGGGATGATGGATACTCTCAATAATAGGAGCATCTCCGTTGTACTTATCCAAAGTATCGCGTAATTCCTGACGGCTGAACTGAGAACTTTGATCTGTTTTAGTCAGCAGGAACAAGCCCGCCCTGTCCAAATGACTCAACGGTTCGCGCAAGGTCCCGCGCGGCAGAAGACAGCCATTGCCGAACATATTAAATGTATCAACTAAAACTACGTCCAGATCACGATATAAGTGCCAATGCTGATAACCATCGTCCATGATGATAACCTCAGCATTCATTTTATCCACAGCAAACTGACCTGTTAAGGCTCTGTTTTTACCAATAATTACCGGCACACCCGGTAAGGTTTTCGCCATTAAATAAGCTTCATCACCGGCCTCATAGGCAGTCATAAAAATCTTCTTACCATCACTGACAACGCCCATCTCCTGATCCCAGTGCGAACGATAACCACGATTCAGGATCACGACACGATAACCCATATTTTTAATAATAACAGCAACTTTTTGCGCGGTAGGAGTTTTTCCTGTACCACCAACAGTAATATTCCCTATAGAAATGACACAGCAATCTAATTTTTTCTGTTTCAATAATCCGGATTTATAAAAGTCTAATTTACAGCAAACACCAAATTCATATACATAGGAAAACATCCTTAAAATCCCCAATAAAATCCAACCAAAAAATGGGGTGTTAGGACCATGTGCCAGCTGGTATAAATATTGAATCACCGCATCTCCATGGCGCAGACGCCCGCCGCCTTCATCATGCAGATTTCTGATATTTGTAGGATAGGATGCTTCAACCTTACTGTCAACAGTCGTTAATGTCAGCAGATCCTGCAGATATTCAATACTGCGTACAGCAGCACCGCGATTTTCTTTAATAACCTGCAATGATGCTGCTCCCATTTGCAAACGTCGTTCATCGTTTCCAACAATATCTAAAACTTCTTTAGTAAGCTCTGCACTGTTATTGATCATCTTGCAGGCACCGACCTTACTCAATAAAGCATATGAATCTTTAAAATTCTGCATATTTGGCCCAACTAAAATCGGTTTGGCATGCGCTGCCGGTTCCAGCACGTTATGTCCGCCATGTTTTATCAAAGAACCACCAACAAACACCACATCACCAACAGAATAAATACGACCTAATTCACCAATAGTATCTATCAGTAAAACAGGATATTTAGACCGAGCACCTTTGATTTCCAGGAGTTTTGATCTAAATCCGCTTTCCCAATGATACTGTTTCGCCAGTTTACTGATTTCATCGGCACGTCCCGGTTTGCGAGGTGCGATAACCAAACGGGCCTCAGGATAGCTTTTAATAATTTCATTAAACACATCAAATAAAACTTTTTCTTCAGTAGGATGTGTAGACCCTGCCACAATTACAGGATAAGCATTTTCAATTCCTAATTCTTTTTTATAGTTTTCCAGGTCCTCTGGTGTCACTTCCGCATAAGTCTGATCAAACTTCGTATTACCTGTAACATAAATCTTTTTGGGATCTGCGCCTAAATGACTGATATAATCAGCGTCAATACTTGACTGCATGCAGAATCTGCTGACTGTATTCAGCATATCATCCCAAATGCCATATAAATAACGATACGTTTTTACTGATTTCTCTGAAATACGGCCATTAACCATCATTACCGGAATATTTCTTTCACGAATAGCCCGCAAAAAATTAGGCCACAACTCAGTTTCTACCGGCATGAATATCCTCGGCTGAATACGTTTAACAAAAGATTCAGAAACAAACGGCATATCCAAAGGAAAATAGATAATAGCATCAGCTTCCTGAATTATCTGTTTAGCCATATTATAACCGCCTACAGTTACAGCAGAGACCAGTATTGGAGAATCAGGATATGCTTTGCGTATTTCTTTAACTAATGGACTTGTCGCAACAATTTCACCGACAGAAGCGCCATGAATCCAAATACAGTCCTTCTGAGCCACAGAAGCAATTTCTTCATCTCGCAGCCCTCCCAGACTTTGCCGCATTCTGGTAGTAAAACCTGCTTCACAGATACAACGATAAAGAAAGTAAGGCAGTACGAACAAACAGCACACGCACAAAACCAAAAAATTATAAATAATATACATTCTTTAACCTCACTTCGCTTCTTTGTTGCGATACTGAATTTTATATAAATGTGCGTACAGCCCATCTAAGGCCAAAAGCTCATCATGTGTTCCTGATTCGACTAAATTACCTTTTTCCAGCACTAAAATTTTATCTGCGTTTTTAACTGTTGATAACCTATGTGCTATAACAAAAGAAGTCCTGCCTACCATCAATCTGTCCAGTGCTTCCTGCACCACTCTTTCACTTTCTGTATCAAGAGCCGAAGTCGCTTCGTCTAAAATCAGAATCCGTGGATTTTTCAATATTGCCCGGGCAATAGCTATACGCTGCCGCTGCCCGCCGGAAAGATTAACCCCTCGGTCACCAAGCTTAGTTTCATAACCATCAGTAAGCTGCATGATAAAATCATGTGCGTTGGCCGCTTTAGCAGCGGCTTCAATCTCTTCTTTAGTCGCATCCAGACGTCCATAAAGAATATTATTATAAACAGAACCATTAAAGAGCATTGTTTCCTGCGGAACAATACCAACCTGTTCACGCAGAGAATCTAACGTAACCTCTCTGACACTGTGACCATCAATTTTGATATCACCCTTGTTTACATCATAAAAACGCGGCAGTAAATTGGCAATTGTGGATTTTCCTGCACCGGACGGACCAACGATTGCTATTACCTCACCCGGTTTTACACTGAAAGAAAGATCCGTAATTACATTGCCTTTATCATCATAGGCAAAAGAAACATTTTGAAATTCCACTTTACCACTGACTTCCGGCAATTGCTTAGCATCCCTGCTTTCTGCTATTTCTTCCGGCATGTCGATAATCATAAATACACGCTGTGCTGCAGCCAGCGCCTTCTGGATATTACCAATAACTCTGGTTAAACGTTTAATCGGATTAGAAATATTTACGGCATAGGTCAAAAAAGCGACCAGAGAGCCAGCAGTAATCGTGCCATTAATAACATTATTACCGCCGTACCAGATAATCATCGTCACGCCAATTGCTGCAACAAGTTCTACAACAGGAGTCAAGGTTGCCATCAATTGCGCATTTTTCATATTAGCACGGAAATTTGCTCTATTTTCTACGTCAAAACGATCAACCTCGTAATCTTCCCTGACAAATGATTTGATAACTCTGGCAGAAGCCACAGACTCCTGCAGAACCGAAGTAATATCCGCAGTACATTCCTGGATTCTGCCGCCGGTTTTGCGAATTTTTTTCCCAAAAAATTCCATAAACCATAAGACCACCGGGAAAGTGCAGACTGTAAAAAGCGTAAGACGCCAATCCAGATAGATCATCGCTACTACAGAACCAATCAAAATAAAACCTTCTGTAATCATCTCAATGGTATTCTCAACCATAGCTGATTGCAACGCATTGACATCATTAGTAACATAACTCATGATCGTACCCGTTTTGTTCTTGTCATAAAAAGATACGCTGAGACGCTGTAATTTTTTAAAAACAGCTGCCCGAATATCAATAATTACGCTCTGCCCAACGTAGCTCATCAAATAATTCTGACCATACCAGAACAAACCGCGTACGACGAAAATAGCTATAATGCTGGCAGCAATCCAATTCAGCATTGTGCCATTCTTATCAGCCAAAACTTCATCAATCATATCTTTGATAATCCAGGGAATATATAAATTCCCCGCTGCTGCCATAATAGTACAAAACATAGCAAAAATCAGTCTGTGCATATATGGTTTTATATAACTCAAAATTCGTAAATATAATGTCATTGTTTCTCCTCAGCAATACGCAGAACCAATTCTGCAACTCTATGTACAGCACCGGGCTCTCCCAGACGCTCACTGACATAAGCCAAATCTTTTTTCATCTGCGTGTTCCGCTCCGGCTCCAAAAGTGCCAGAGCCTCCTGCTGCAAACGTTCCGGAGTGAATTCTTCCTGCAGCAATTCAGGTAAAATACGTTTGCCTGCAACAATATTTGGCAAGCCGATGTTAGGTATATTGATAACTCTGCGTGCAATAAAAGCGGTAATAGGCGAGGTTTTATAAACGATAACGGACCCCAATCCGCACAGCGCCGCCTCTAAAGTCACTGTTCCGCTTGTAGCCAGTGCCAGATCAGCACTGAACATCACATCGTAGTTGTCACCTTCTATTATTTTGACCGGTACTCCTGCAGCTTTTACCATATCTTCCAGCATTTTCAGAGGAATTGTTTTGGCCCGCGGCATAGTAAAATCTGTATCGGGACGTTTTTTTAAAATTAATTTTGCGGCCTGTAACATCGTTGGCAGCATTTTTTGTATTTCCATCAACCGGCTTCCCGGAAGTAATAAAATCAAATCCCTGTCAGCATTCTTTCCTGCTTTTTTCCAGGCAGCTTCTTTGCTAAGATGCGGTTTCACTATATCCACTAAAGGATGTCCAACAAATTCGGTATCAGCCCCCGCATTTTTATAAACTTCATATTCAAACGGGAAAATGGCAGCAACTTTATTGACAATCTGAGCAACGCTCTTCGCACGGCTTTTATGCCAGGCCCAAGCAGAAGGGCTGATGTAAGAAACTACAGGAATGCCTTTTGCTTTTGCAAGTTTTGCCAAACGCATATTAAACCCCGGATAATCAACAACCACCAGACAGTCCGGTTTTCTTTCTTCAATTACTTTGGCAAAAGCTTTTTTCAATTTAAACAACGCTGGTAATTTGCAAACAATCTCCGCAAACCCCATTACCCCATGTTCTTTAATATCAAATAACACTTCGCCGCCAGCTTCACGCAGGCAATCACCGCCCATACCGAAAACTTCAGTATCAGGAGCAATATTTTTTAATTCTCTTGTCACCGCAGCAGCATGAATATCTCCCGAAGCTTCTCCGGCAGAAATCAATATTCTAGCCATAAACGCTCCCTTCCAGCTATCAAAACACTTTAAAAAGTTTTCTAGTTCTTATTTTATTACACAACAATTCATTTTATATTATAACACAAAAACAGACTGAACGTATCGCTCAGCCTGCATAATTAGCAATTATTTTTCATTTATCTTGCTACAATAGTAATATTGTGAGCATCTGCCAAAGCCAGAGTTTTTTCTTTTTCTACAAGCAGCGTTCTGCCGGCCTCAATTACCAAGCCGGTCGCTCCGGCTGCTATCATTGATTCCATGGTCTTTGTGCCAATGCTTGGCATATCAAACCTGTTATCCTGCGCCGGTTTTGCCGTTTTTGCGACAATAACACCTTTGCCAAGTGTTCCCCCTCGTAAAATGCAGGCATCAGTTCCTTCAATAGCTTCAACGGCCATTAAAGCACGATCTTTTACCACCACCGTCTGCCCAATATCCAAACGACCAATTTCTTTCGCCATTGCAAAGCCAAAATCCATATCAGCCACTTCCGCTTCTGTTGGCATTCTTTGGGTCAAAACGCCAGGCGGTGGCAATAACGGCTGAATCAAAAGTGTCTGATCCATCACTTTGATGCCTTCACCTTTCAGCTCCTTGACAATAGCGTTCATGATGGTATCATCTTTACGGTCAGGTACGGAAGCCAGTATTTTTATTGCCCTAAGGTCAGGAACAACAGCTCCTGCTTTATATAAAAGCTCTTTTGTAACTTTTCCTATCATTGTCACTGTTTTTACATCATTTTTCTTCAGAGTGCTGATAATCTTACCAATTTTCCCTATATGAATGTCATAATAAGCATCAACAGCCTCTGCTAACTCCGGATCTATATCAGGGACAACTCCAACAGCTATAACTCTATAACCCATAGACTTGGCTGATAAAGCTACATCCACCGGCAAATGGCCGATTCCCGACAATAAGCCTATAGTCTCCACCAGGTCACCACCTTAATCTCTGCGGGTACGAATAATACCACGTTCTACATTACGCAAAAAGCGCATCAAATGCTCAACAGGCTCGCTGCTGTCAAGCTCCTGCTCCATTGTAGCAACAGCCTCCTGTAATGGCAATCCGGATCTGTATAAAATCCGAAAAGCTTTTTTCAGCTGACTGCGTATTTCCTGAGCCATACCGGCTCTGGCCAATCCAACACTGTTCAACCCCGATACAAAGGCCGGATCACCTGCAACAATCATAAAAGGAGGCACATCCTGAGCAACACGTGCCATACCGCCAATCATAGCATTACGGCCGATCTTGCAAAACTGATGCACTGCTGATAATCCGCCGATAACAGCCCTGTCTTCAACAATAACATGTCCGGCAAGTGTTGCAACATTGGACATAATAACATTATTACCAACAATGCAATTATGTGCGACATGCGTATAAGCCATCATCAGTATATTATTACCAATAATAGTTTTATTTCCTTCACCAGTAGCTCTGTTGACGGTAGTACATTCACGAAAAACACAGCCATCACCGATAACCGTCGATGTTTTCTCGTCTTCAAATTTTAAATCCTGCGGATCAGCACCTATAGAACAACCCGGGAAAAATTTACAATTTTTACCAACTGTAGTATATTTATGAATCACCGCATGGGCTCCTATTTTACAATTGTCGCCGATGACTACTTCTTCATCGATTACAGCATAAGGGCCTATTTCAACATTTTTTCCTAAAACAGCATTGGGATGGATGATTGCTGTTTCATGGATTTTAGGCATAGGAATAACAACCGAACTCATTTCCTTCACTCCTCAATTTTAATCAAACAATTAAACAGCTTTATACTATATTATCTATATTCTGCCAAAGCTTTTACTTTTTCGCACGCTGAATTCGGTTGTTTTAACTGATTACGTACAAAAAACTTCCTATTTCATCATTTTACTGCAAATTTTAACGTTTTTTCATTTATTAAGATTTTTTTGGATCCATAATCGCAAAAGTACAATCACACTCACAGGCCACCTGACCATCAACCTTGCCTTCACAATGAATAACGCCCATATTTCCACGTATCTTTACAACTTCAGTTGTAGTAATAACCTGATCCCCCGGTACTACCTGACGACGAAAACGTACGTTATCGATCTTACCAAAGACCGCAATTTTGCCACGGTTTTCTTCCGGATACAGCATTGCCACGCCGCCGACCTGAGCCATTGCCTCAATTAAGAGCACACCAGGCATAATCGGTTCACCAGGGAAATGACCTAAGAACTGCAATTCGTTCATGGTAATATTTTTGACACCGACAGCCCTTTTCATCGGTTCCAACTCTAAAATGCGATCTACCAAAAGCATTGGGTAACGATGCGGAATAATTTTTTGAATTTCAATAGCGTCTAAAGTAATCATCATTTCTCCTCCTTGATCCTATAGGCTTGAATTTGCTTTGCTAAACAAGAATTAAATGCATGTCCTGACTTCACAGCAATTATATGCCCACGAAGATGCCCTAATAAATATAAATCTCCAATCACATCTAAAATTTTATGTCTGATCAGTTCATTATCAAATCTTGTCTCTGATAAAATTTTATCATCATCAAAAATAACAACATTTTCAATACTGCCGCCAAGCCCCAGCCCCATCTGCTGCATTTGCTTAATTTCACTCATAAAGCCAACAGTTCTGGCAGCAGCGATCTCCTGCAGGAACTTTTCTTCTGTCAGCTCGATATCAAAATACTGTGTCCCTAAAGCAGGATGCGCGTTAACAGATACAAAAGAAATCCTGTAACCATCATACGGTTGAATCGTGATATATTTATCATCTTCATAAACAGAAAAAGCCCTGTCAACAGCATATATCTTTCTTGGCTCCGACTGCCTTATTCTGCCCGCCTGTAAAATCAGCTCACAAAATACAGCAGCACTGCCGTCAGTTACTGGAGGTTCCGGCGCAGACATCTCAATGCGGCAATTATCAATGCCCATCATTGAAAATGCCGCCATTAAATGTTCAACTGTAAATACCTCGGTCCCATTTTCACTGACAGTAGTAGCTTTAACCGTAGAACTTACATTCTCCGCTAAAGCCTGTATTTCAGGATGCCCCGAGAGATCTGTACGTACAAAAACAATACCCGTATTCTCTTTTCCCGGCAATAATTTCATTGCAACTTCTTTTCCTGAGTGCAACCCTATGCCAGAATAAGCAATAGGAGCTGCCAATGTTTGCTGCATTATTTCTTTCAAAATTCCCTCCTGCCTTTCCCCGGTTATTTCCTGACTGCAAATCTCTCACGACCGTCTTTCCAGCGGTCATGTACCCAAAACCACATCTCCGGATGAGTGATGATCTCATGCTCCAAAATCACAACCAGCTCCTGAGTCACATCATAAAAATCCTGTTCCCTGTCCTTGCTCTTAGGAGTATAAAGCGGCGGATATATTTTAACCGTGCAGCCGCCCTCTTCATTATTATGAATAAAACACGGTAAAACAGGAGATCCGTAAATACGCGATAAGGCAGCTGCTCCTAAAGGAATGATACTGTCTTTCCCAAAAAGTTTTAAGTCAACACCATCGTCATTAGTATCCTGATCATATAAAATCCCAAGGAGTTTTTTCTCCTTCAGCATTCTGCTGATAGCCAGCAAACCATGTTCGCCACGGTTGTAGGCAACCTTTTGCCCCACCATTTCACGATATTCATTAATAAAACGATCCATATATTTATTATTCTGTTTTCTCGTTATCGAAAGCATAGGATACCCATGCAAAGCAATCGTTGCTCCTAAAAGCTCCCAGTTGCCAAAATGACCTGTTGCAATAATGACACCTTTATTCTGTTTATAGGCTTCTTCTAAATATTCCAGTCCTTCAACATTAACAAGCTGTCTTATGCTATCCTTATTTAACAAAGGAAAGCGCATTACTTCTACTATCATTCTACCAAATCTGCGCAAACTTTTCTCTGCTATCTGCTGCGCTCTTACCTTATCCGCGCCAAGGCACTCCTGAATATTAGCTGCAGCCATCTGCAGCCGCCATTTGGGAGTAGCTACAACCGCAATTCCGCCTAATATCGCTGCTGTTAAATTACGTAAGCATTTAGGAACTACGCACATAAGCCAGCTGAAAAACTTAACTACATAATAAGCAAGCACTGCTTTTGCACCGCCTTGTTTCTTATTTTTCCAATTTTGCTACAGTTTCTTCCAACACTTTAACCTTTTTCAGCAAATCGCCTATTTTTCTGAGATTAGCTTCCTGTTTAAGCCATTCCTTATGAGGCCGTGCCGGGAACCCTGCATAAAACGAATTAGAGGGTACATTATTAGTAATACCTGTTTTCCCGCCAAAAACACAATTGTCACCAATTGTAATATGTCCAACAGTACCAACCTGTCCTGCAAACGTAACATTATCGCCAACAGTCACGCTGCCGCTGATACCTACATGAGCTACGACCAGACAATTTTTCCCTAAAACATCATTATGACCTAAATGTACAAGATTATCTATTTTTGTTCCCGCACCAACAATCGTACTGCCTGCAGTAGCTCTGTCAATACAGGTATTGTTTCCTATTTCAACTTCATCCTCTAAAACCACATTACCAGCCTGCAGTACACTGCTGTGTCTGCCAGTCTTTTTATCTGTAATATAACCAAAACCATCGCCGCCGATAACACATCCAGACTGCAGCACGACATTATTTCCAATAACACAATTTTCTCTTATTGTAACCTGAGGATAAAAAGTACAAGCTTTGCCTATTTTAACATGCTTACCAACATAAACATGCGGATAAATTATACTGCCATCACCAATTTCAACATCTTCCTCAATTACAGCAAAAGGCTGTATAGCAACATTTTTACCAATCTTAGCACTTGCGGCAACAGATGCCAAAGGACTTACGACACGCTCAACATCCTCCCTGGCACGAAAAAGCTCCAACAAGGCCGCAAAAGCTGCACGCGGATCTTTAACTCTGATCACAGGCCTGTCAAGTTTTGGGTCTTCCGGTGCTAAAACCATTACACCGGCCTTACTGAGATGACAATGTTCCACATGCGGCGGCACAGCAAAAGAAATATCCTGCGGTCCGGCCTCAACCAGCCCATTCACTCCTGTAACGATCAGCTTCTGATCTTCATTTTCAAGTGTCCCATGCAAATATTCTGCCAATTCCCTCAAAGTCTTTTCCATAACTCTGCCTCCCGCTGTTTTAAAAAAGCGGGCAGATCAACCGCCCGCCACCTTTTATTTCATTTTTTCAATTACCGAATCAGTTACATCCACACCACCCTGAGGAACAGCATCTTTAATCAGCACAGCTCCCAAGCCTTTTTCTTTAGCAACTGCATTCAATGCGGAATCCAAACTTGCTTTTAATTTGTTTTGCGCTTCTGATTGCACCAACTGCATCTCAGCAGTTTTATCTTCAACAATTTTTTTCTGTTCTTCCTGAGATTTACCTTCCATCTCTTTAGTCATTTCTTCCTGCAAAGTTTTGCCCTTGGTGGCAACCTCTTCTTTCACCGTTTTTACTATTTCAGCTTTGCTTTCAACAGCTTTCATATCAACCACACCAAACTCAGCATTACGCCCACTGCAGCCAAAAGACAACATTGCAACTGCCACCATTAATCCTGCTACTACTTGTTTTTTCATAATTTATCGCTCCTGTTATTTCATATTCTGCAAAGCCTTCACAACATCATCAGTAATGTCATCCGCTTTGATATTAACTTTAACACTATGAAAGACGATTGTATACTGCCGCTCGTGAGCAAGTTTTATCACATTGCTTTCAATATCGTTACGAATACCTGCTCTAAGCTTTTCATTACTTTCCTGCAGTTTATCAGCCTGCTTATCGATGGCAGCCATTGCTTTAGTCAAAGCTTCCGGAACTTTCGCCAAATCAGACTGGTCTTTTGATAATACCCCAGACATATCTCCCTGCATTTCCTGCTGCAGCTGCTCCGCATGCTGTTTTAATCTGGCCTGCGTTTCAGCCACCAAAGGCTCCATTTTAGTACCAATAATTTTATTTTTTGCTGCTAAAATCTGCTGTCTTTGCTGTTCCCGTTCAGACTGAACCTGGTTTAATTCATTTTGAACAACCTCACGTTCTGCAGGACGCATTTTTATAGCTTCCAGCCGCAATCTCAAATTTAAAATTTTTAGCTGGTACGCATCCTCCAGTTCCTTTTCCTGTTCGGCTAAAGCAGCATCAGCTTCTTTTACTGCTGCATCATAAGCATCTAAAAGTTTTTTCCGTTCTTTTGCTTCAGCAGCATACATTTGTGTCTGAAACCCGGCATCCATAAAATTAGCTTTACTGTTTTGTTTCAGCTGCTGCAGTCTGGTTAAACCAGCAATCTGAGTTTTGGCTATTTCTGCCTGCTCCTCACGATAACGCAGTAATTTCTGCAATTCAGCTTCACCCTGTTTAAGAACAGTCTGTTTAGGATGAGCACTGAATGCCTTATCCCAATCAATAACGGCAATTTTATCCTTGCCGCCCGGATCATGACCACAGGCAGCAGTAAGTAATACGACTATCAAAATTATCGGCGTTAACCAGCGCATACTTTACCTCCTGCAGTTAAACAGAAACAAGGCCCTTTTGTAAAAAGGGCCTTGTCCGACATTATTTACCGCTTTGCAAAGCCTTGGATACCTCATCAGTAATATCGAGACCGCCGTATACAACGGTATTTTTGTCAACAACTACGGACAAACCTTTTTTATCAGCAACTTTTTTGATTGTTGTTTCAATCTTTTTCAAAACAGGATCCATTAATTCCTTTTCTTTATTGGATAACCGTTCCTGCAACTGCTGATAATAACGCTGTTTTTCAGTATCATTCATGGTTTTACTTTTTTCATCAAAATCCTTCTGGGCATTATCGATTTCCTGCTTCATACTTGTCTGTACATTCTGCAAATCAGGCACTTGAGAAAGCAGCATCTGATAATTGACAACACCAATAGCCGATTCACTGGAAGCAGCTGATGCCACGCTGTTAACACCACTTTGGGTAAGTGTTAAAGCAAAACAGCCTAAAACAAAGATAGCTGCTACGAACAAAGATATCATTTTCACATTTTTCGGATCACGTAATTTTTGCATCATAATAAAAATCCCTGCTTTCAGTTGTAATTATACTAAATAATTATATCAGTCAAAATCTTTTCTTTCAACCTTTATCACAAATTTCCAACAATCCTGAAGTATGGTTTATCATTTGAATAAACATATTCCGCGCTCAGGAATTCGTGTATCCGGTATCTGACTCCAATTTCAGTAGTATCGCTGCCAGAAAAATATTCTGCTCGCAAACGCCATTTCGGCGTTATATCCTGTTCCAGGCGATAGACATTTTCTCCCAGCGGACTACGTCGCATATAACTGACTGTCGTTTTTCCGTGATGCAACGCATAACCGGCGGAAAAATCCCAGTCGACATCATCCAAAGTCACTCCGACCTCTCCGAAAATCTCATCCCTTTTTGATATGTATTTGCCAAAATGAGCGCGTCCGGAAATATTGTTCTCATTGCGCCCTATGTCACCGTAGCCTTCAAACCAGATTTTATATTCATCTGATTCCAGACGAATCCTTACCCCTGAATTAACTCCCGGCGTCAAAACTACGCTTGGACACAGATTATGTCTTTTTACTTCAGGCTCTGCACTGAGTTCTGCCAGCAGTGATCTTTCCAGCTCTTCTTTGTGCCTGCTGACATATATTACCGGCAGTCCCCTTAACTCCTGTGTTTTCTGTGCATAACGCTGTTTAATATTTAACAGCAGCAAATTGGGTATAGACTGAGAAACCATCTCATAATCAATACTTTGCACCAGCTGCCCTACAGGATAGACAACTACCTGTATAACGGTTCGCCTGTCTTCACGCACCACATCTACAGCAGCTCTGAATTCAGGCAGTTCAGCTTCAACCTTTTCCCTTACTAACCGGCGTAATACTCCACCGGCCCAGTCGGACGCATCTGCAGAAGAACCCTGCAAAACATCCTCCAGCTGTTTTTGTAATTCCGGCAGTTTCGACTGCAATAAGGCCGCCGTATTTTCTTCGACTCCTGAAAACTGTAAATCAACAAAAACATCATTTATCACTTCATTCCAGGGTGAAACCACCATTGTAACCTGCGTTTGTGTCCCCAGCTGCAGCATTACCTGCTCCATCTGATATCCATTCAGGACTCTATCCCCAACTTCTCCCAGAAGTCTTGTATATTCACTGCGCACAGGTTCTACTTTTTCTGTGTCCTTATCAAGCAGCAGCTGTTCAGCAACAGTCTGCATACTTGCCGACATCCGCTCTAACAGAACCTTACTGGTAGAACCTCTGTCCAGGACATTAACGCTTACACTTTCAATAATGGCAGCATTTGCTGCCCGTGGCAGCAAACAAGCCAATAAAACTACAGCTAAAATTCTTACAATCTTCACGGCATACTACCGCCTGTTTTAGAATTGACCGCCGAAGCTGAAATGGAAACGTCCGCCCTGATCACCATAACCATAATCAAGCTTTACCGGTCCAAGAGGTGAGTTGATCCTTAAACCAACACCATAACTATATTTCAGCTCGCCCAAATCAAAGGCTGTTTCACGGTCTTTGTCCCAGGCATAGCCGCTGTCTACAAACAAAACACCCTGCACTTTTTTCACGATCGGCATTCTATATTCAACAGTGCCTTTCAGCATGCTGTTGCCTTTGAACTGGTCATCTTTATAACCACGCAACGTCTCGCTGCCGCCCATTGAAAATCTCTGGCTAAGCGGCATCCTACCAGAAGCATAACCAGCCCCAAGCTGCACGGCAATAACATTTTCTGCGCCCTGACGATAGTAATAACGATAATCAACAGAGTATTTTGTAAAGTCAAAATCACCGCCTAAACCGGCATATTCGATCGTATAGGCATTTCTTTTGCCTTCATGCGGATCATAAATATTATCGCGTGAATCATACACTCTGGCGACGCCGATACTGCGGGTCAGGCCAAAATTCTTCTTACGTCTATATTCACCGTCATATTTAGGACCATCATATCTAGAGTCATAATCGCTGTTATTTCCCCAAGAATCCTCATAATACTGCGTGCTGTAACCATCAACAGCACCTTTGTAAATGTCGTCACGATTCTTCAACGTCAGATAATTGCTGACATATTCATTATTAGTCTTACGGCTGAACGTCAATTCCTGCCCGCGACGTTTTTTGTCATAACGGGCAATTTCGTCGGCGTTACGGTCATAGTCTGCATATTCGTTGGTAACGTCGTACAAAGTAATTGTTGCGCTTGTTTCTTTACTGTCGATCCAAGGTTTTGTATAAGAGAACTCATAGTTCTTATTATCCGCACCGCCGAATTCCCAGCGAATATTAACTTTATCACCGGTACCACGGAAATTTTTATCACCGACTGATACCATACCGATAAATCCGTCCGCATCACTGTAGCCGGCACCGATACCAAAAGTACCGGTATTCATTTCTACAACGGAAATCTCAATCTCTACAGCATTAGGCTGCTGACCGGGGTTCAATTTGATATTAACATCTTCAAAATAGCCTAGATTATAAATACGCTGCATACTGCGGCGGGCATCTTTGGCATTAAAAGGTTCGCCTTTTTTCAGTTTCATTTCACGGATAATAACATAATCTTTAGTTTTAGTATTGCCCTTAATTTTAAAGTCTTCAACAATACCTTCATTTACGACCAACAGCAGGGTTCCGTCAGGCTGCATTCTGATATCCGCAACACGTGCTAAAATGTAACCCTCTTTATTGTATTCAGCTTCCAAACGCTGTACTTTTGCGTTTACTTCTCTGATATTGATCAGCTGATTTTTGGGAAGATCCAGTAAGCTTTCAATTTTTTCTGTAGAAATCTTTGTATTTCCTTCTACTGCCAGCTGCTGATAAATAGGATTTTCCATAACATGATAGGTAACCTGCACACCTTCCGGAACCTGCTTAAATTCAGGCTGCAGATCATAGAACCATCCCATATTATAAATAGCGTATAAATCCTTACCTAAACCTTCAGACGTCAAAGTCATACCAGGTTTAGTTTTTAAAACATTAATAATCTCTTCAGTTGGAGTCACATTATTACCGCTGACCATAATTTTAGTCACCAGCTGACCAAAATACGGTGCCGCAGCCTTTTCTATTTCTGCGGGAGGACGCATTGGCGGCTCTTCTTCACGGACTGCTGTAGTATTTGTCTGCGGGGCATTGGCAACAGCTTCCTGAGCAGACTTCGCCGCATCTTCTCTGGCAGCCTCTTTTTCAGCTTCCTGTCTGCTTACAGGACGTTTAGCCTCTTCCTGCTGTTCAGCATCACCAGCTTCAGCCGGCTGTTCTTCAGTAGTACCTTTATAGCGAGGATCGGAAATATCTTCAGATGGCTTATTATGCATATAATAAACTATCTTTTTCCCCTTTTTACTCAGTCCGCCTTTATCTTTTCCTTTGCCTTTTTGTGCTTTCTGTGCTTTTTCAAGAGCAGCTTTGGTAACAATCTGCTCTTTCCCACCGATAGTCATGGTTTGGTTTTCAACGACATCGGCCGCACTGTTTTCCTGCGCCCAAACAGGAGTCGTCAGCAAAAGCGCTGCCAGGCTCAAAGATAAGGACCGCAACATATTTTTTCTTCTCATCCAAAAATCCTCCCTAAACTAGTTAGCATCCCGTAAAGTTCTGCGCGCTTCACGCACAAGCTGCCGCATATCTGCAGTAGGCAACTCCACACTACGCTGCTGTTCTTTTACTTGCTCTTTCGGATACTCTGACGGTATCACTACCGTTTTCTGTTCTTGTTCTGGTTTATCTGTAAAAGTCGGCACCATTTTATTGGGAGCCGCCTCTGTTTGAGGCAAATTTTTCTGCAGCTCAGTTGAAGCCATAACTGCAGCGGGATTTTGCAACTTCACCCCAGGTTCTTCTACTGTTCCAGCATATAACCAGCCACCATAGCCAGCTAATACTACGATAGCCGCAGCAAGCAAAGCTAAACGCTGTCTGGTCCAAACAGAAACCCAGCCGCGTTTTTCCCGCAAATGCTTAATTTCCGCTTCAGCCAGCATCAAATCCAATTCACCGCGCATGCCGTTGTTTTCACGGAAACTTTTTTCAGCATTTTCTAAGCTGCTCTTAACATTGCGAATATGTTCACAAATGGATTTCGCCACCGTAAAAACCCCCTTCCGCGATTTTAAAATAATAAAAGATATATATATAATCACTAATATAAAAAATTTTTCACATAGCGAATTTTCTTAATATATGCCATATATAACGATTAAAGCTTATATAAGCAATTCTTGTTTTAAATAACGCCTGTTTTCTTTTATTAGCTTTTATTTAATTCGTTCATCAATCGTGAAAGCATACCTCTAACTCTGCGTACACCTTGTTTCTGCAGCCGATAAATGTGCCCCAGGCTCACATCGATTGATGCCGCTAAATCTCCAGCGCTTTTATTTTCCAGATAAATACCTGTCAAAACCTGCTGTTCTTTTTGCGGGAGCCTTTCCATCGCCTGAGTTATCTTATCATTTAAAAAATGCCGCTCTGCCAACTCAAATGGAGTAGCTTCATTTGATACCAAACATTCAGACCAGGCAAGGCCTGCTGAATTTACTCCATCCAAAGACAACATCTGGCTGCCATATTCAGCCTGCAGAAAATCAAGCATTCTTCCTCGGATACGGTGGGAAGCAAAAATGCTGAAAGCAACACCGCGTGTATAATCAAATTTTTCAGCCGCTTCCAATAAACCCACCGTACCTTCCTGAATCAATTCCAGGGTCTGTGTTTCAGTAAGCCGGAAGGCCATTGCTATTTTAAAAACCAATGGCTGATAAGCAGTAATTATTTTCCTGTACGCGCTTTGATCACCATCAGCGCAGGCACGCCATAAATCAAGTTCTTCTTCCCGTTCCAGCAAATTGATTTTTTGTAACTCCGTTAAATATTGCTGCAGCATCTGCTTCCCTCCTTTCATTTCATTTAAAAGGTTAGCCGATATTCCAGGCCATACCAATTCTCATTATTTTCATTTAAAGAATAATTTATATTCAAATGTTTACTGATCTCATACTGACCGAATACACTATGGTGCTCATTATCCATACTGGTAGTATAACCAACCATAAAGTTATCCGTCAAATATTTACTGAATAAAACATTATATTGGTTACGTTCATCAGGTGTGAACTCACGGTTACGACGTGTATCCATTTCGATACCAGACCGCAGTTTTCCTGAATAAACCCTGAATTCATCAAGCCCCAGAGCCTCTTTAAAAATTTGTTCAACGTCACCAAATACCGCCATTTCCAAACCGGCAGTCATTAAATTCTGTAAATCATCGCTGTCGACACCTTCACTGCCGGTAGCTTCACGCTGCAGAGTCAGCATCCGCACGATCTGATCTTTGGTCAGCGGCGGCGAGGAATTGAGCTGTAGGTCCATTTCTTCAAGCGGTCCAGAAATACGCATTCCAATATCATAACGCTGGAACTTTGCTGTAGCCTCAAGATTCACTGTAGGCAGAACGCTTCCAGGTATAGGCCAGGCAGCAGAAGCAGAGCGAACTTTAAATTGTGTGCGCAAATAACTGATCGAACCTCGATCAGCACTGATTGTGCCACTTATATTAGTATACAATGTACTGCCCTGGATATGCAATCCTCCGGCAAGCCATAAGTCATATAAATATTTATTATACAAATGGATTTTCGGTCCAAGCGTTATCTGTACATCAAGACCAATATTACTTTCGCCTTCGCCAAACTCCGGTATTGTCGGCATATTGACGAGCACGTCATCAAAGCGCACTTCACCTTTAAGCAGCGGTCGATAACTAAAGCGAGGACCTTTTCCAGGAGGAGGTGCGCTTCCTGCTTCTGGTCTCACAATGAACCTCTGCGGCGTTACTGTCAGATTGCCATTGATACGTCCTGTAAAAATATCAGAAGCTATTTCTGCGTTATCAGCAACCAGGTCAAGCTGATAAGCCTCACGTTCATTGGAGCGCAGCGCATAAGTACCGCTGCCTTTAAATGAACCCTTGCCAAGCTTGGCTGAAATATCTTTAAGCGCAACTTTATTGCCTTCAAACTCTATATCTGTATGAATATTTTCAATAACAGTCTGTACATGTTTAAATTTCAAAGACCCATCAGGAATTTTTACAGCACCGTAAACCAAAGGTTCCTCAAGCGTACCTGCCAGTTTAACCTGCCCCTGCGTTTCACCTACGCCCCATTCCACCATTGGCGAAATGACCTGCAAAATACCCAGTCGTGCATTGTCCAGATTAAGCTGTACATTCATCTGCGCGTTAGGATCGCGCCGCTGTTCTTTTGATCTGAATAAATCCAGCGGTACATCACCATAGGCACTGGCCTTATAAATATCTTTATTTAACATCGCCTGCTCTATTTTCAGATTATCATTCGCAAGCGAAAGCATCGCTGTAAAGTCATCGAAACCAATGCCGGCCACACTGCCGTTTTTCACTTCCACAGAACCGTTTCCTTCAGGATCCTTTAAGGTTCCATGCAGCTGTACGAACATATTTAGATCACCGGTAACTTCAACAGGATCTGACATAAACGCTGTTACCAACGCAGGATTAGCATCTACAGCACCGGCCTCAAGTTCCAGCTTCCCATTAGCCAGATCAACCTTGCCGCCGACAGCAACGATTCCCTTATCTGTAACGTCCTTTGTTTCCATCAGTTTGACATCATCAAAATACCAGACTTTATCCTGCAAATGACCTTTAAACTTCATTTCTTCATATTTAAGATCATTAATAGAAATATCATCCACCCAGACATCAACAAAAATACCTGATCCCGGACCATGCGGATTAATTGCAATTTCGCCCTGAGCCAAACCATCTACATTATAATCAGCTTTAGCCATTTTAAGTATAGACCTGACATTACCATATATAGCCACTATATTGCCCTGCAGCAATTTTTGCTCATGGTTATAATCAAGCTCTGCAGAAAGCACACCTTTAGGTGCCTGCTTAAATGATCCCAGTAAATGATTCTTTATTCCGCCGTCACTATCCAATTTGCATTGGATATCCGTCAATTCTTCGCCGTTAATCATAATAGATTTACTGCTGACGTCACCATGGAAAAATGGTTTCGACAAAGTGCCAGTCAAGGTACCATGTGCATTTGCATATCCGTCTAAATCAACAGTATCGTCATTAATCGGTAAAGCACTGAGATCAATGTCTCTTATATCAACTTTAAAATCAAGATTTTTTTCTGCATCCATTCGGCCATTAAGCTTGGCCTCTGTTGATAATGCAACAATATCACAGTCACTGATTACTAAATTATTGGCCTGATAACTGTAGTCGGTTTCAATCTTATCTATAAGATAACCTTCAGCACTGCCGTCGGTCAGCAAAAACTTACCGCTGATATCCGGCATCGTTAAAGTCCCTTTTACAAACATTATATTATTAACGTTACCAGTAAGCTTCACTTCCGGTGCTACAACCTTGATGAAAGGTTCGGCTCTTACTCCTGCTGTCTCAACATCCAAATCAAAAACAGGCTCTTCACCCTGGAGATTGATGCTGCCGTTTAAAACACTTTCACCTTGGGCCATTGTCACCTTGTAATTTTTCAGGACAACAATGTTATCCTGTATACTCAGTCCACCATGAGCTTCTTCAATTTCCAGTCCAGCTATATTGACCTGCTTCAGTTGAGTAACACCTGTAAAATCAACCGCATCCTCAGTTCCTGAAACATCAAATTGCACTGCTGCCAGACCGCTGCCCTGCTGGCCCATAAAATCAAGAACAGGTGCAATTGGGAAATCTGTTACGGATCCCTGCAGTTTAAATTCACCTGCACTGGAAACTGTTCCTTGAGCTAACAATGCTCCTGTTTCTGTAAACGCCGAAAAATTATTAATTTTAAGGCCATTTTGGTCAGCATCAATGTCAAAATCGACTTTTTGCAGCAACAAATCACGCCAACCTAAACGCACCGTATCTGCGGCCAGGTTGACTTCAAACTTATCATCTTTGATTATGCCTTTCATAGCCATGCTGCCATCTACAGTAAAAACATCGTATGGTCTGTCATGCAGCGGCGCAGTTTTGACATTCTCTACGTCAAGTGCTGCCACTACATTTCCACTTCCAAGATCATATTCTGCCAGAAAATCAACTCTGCCTCCGCCAAATTCAGCACGTGCAGTATTTATCTGTGCCTTGTTATCAATGATTCTAAAAGGTACAGAAAGTTTTCGAACTTCTTCATTTTTTATTTTCAGTAAGTCGGCAGTCAGTAACCCGCGCCCCTGAATGTTATCCTTGTCCTTAAAATCAAGATCCCCATTAAGCTGTGCCGTCTGTCCATCTACAGTCAGTAAAAGTTTGTCTGATTTAACGGCTTTGTCATTAAAAGCAACCTTTCCGTCAATACCTACAGGAAATTCCTCATCTCCGTAAACAGCAACGCCTGTCAGTTTTTCCAAAACAACGGTGCCCGACATAGCGATATCTTCACCACTATTAGTCCACAAAAGATTAACATCCGCAACAGCACCCTGGAAATTTTTAACTTTTCCAAACTCTTCTGCTAAAGGAGCAAAAGCAGTTAAAGCAAAATGGTCGCTCTTTACTGTTAAACTGCCTACAGCCTTCATGTCAATCAGGCCCTTGAGTTCCAAATCGTCTTCATCATGTAACAGTTTCGCATCAATAGCAAATTTCGGATTACCGCCACCGTCCACAGAACCATTCAAACCAAAATCCCATTCCCCATATGGAGTTTTGGTTACAATATGTCCATTTGCAATATCTAAGATTCCATAGAACGGTGTCTCATCAGAATCTGACGGTTTCAAAAAATCCTGCACGTTCCATTGCTCTGTTTTATTCAGTGTTAAATAAATAGTCGGCTTTTCCAAAGAAACTCTGTCTAAAGCTTTATTTGTATTAAAAAGAGCATGCCAAGGCGAGATATGCAGCTTAACATTTGGCAAATCAGCAATCAACTGCTGCTTCTTGTCCTTCACCTGCACATCAAATACGGACAATTCTAAGGCACCATTCCATTCTACACGGGCAATATCAATAGAACCAGTAATATAATCCTTAGCTAAATTCGACACCAAAGGCGGAATCTGAGCCAAATATCCCGGCACAATAAATTTTATTATACTGTAATATACTATGCCGACTATTGCCGCAATTCCCAGCAACCAACGAAATAGTTTATTCATGTTCTGCCTCCGCAGTAAAAGTCATAATACAACTTATTTTACTTCGACAAAAAACAAAAACCTCCTTCATTTTAATTATAAAATAAAAAATCCCGCCTGAGCGGGATTTTTATAATTATTCTGCTGCAGTTTCTGTAGACATAGTCGGCAGATTTGTTGTATTCGCAGCCGCAGTAACAGCTACAGGTACACCCATCGAAGTTTCCAATGCAATTTTCGAAGTATTGTAATCATACAAAGCATTGACAAAATTCGTTTTTGCCTCGGTCAGTGCAACCTGCGCGTCAATAACGTCCAGGTTAGTACCTACACCGGCCATATAACGAACCTGCGCAATATGGAAATCTTCTTCAGCCTTAGCGACCGCTACCTGTGTAGTAGAGATACGTTTCTCAGCTTCACGCAGTCCCAGATAATTGCTGCGCACTTCCAGTTCCACAGAATTTACTGTATCACGATAAGTTTCTTCTGCCTGCAGCAGTTTTTCTTCCGCCGCATGTACTTTAGACAAGGTAACGCCAGAGTCAAAAATATTCATTGTCGCCCCAATGCCTACGGACCAGTTCTCTTTGTCATCACCAGGCCAGTTACTACCACTACCGCCCCAAGATTCAGTTGCAGATGCAGTAACTTTCGGCAAAAAGCCGCTTTTAGCCACTTTGACAGCACCTTTAGCCGCGTCTACAGCTAAACGGCTTTGTTCCAGCTCCGCACGGTTCATTGAAGCGTAATCAAGGCAATACTGCATATCATTCTCGTAAGGAGTATACTGCAGACTGTCTTTAAGTTTTAAGGTCGTATCTAAGGAAGTTCCAATAATCTTGTTCAACGAGGCTTCAGCTACATCATAATTATTAGTAGCCTGAATCAGCTGCTGCTGTGCATTAGCCAAAGAAACCTCACTGCGCAGTACATCTACCTTGGCTACAACGCCTACATCATATTGCGCCTGTACATTTTTCAGATGCTCTTCCAGCTGATTAACAGAATCCTGATAGAGGTTTTCCATATTGCCAGCCTGCAGCAGGCTGAAATAGCCGTCTGTAGCCGTCTTTTTCATTTCGATGTAAGCCTTGGTTTCACCTAAAGCATAGCTTTTGTAATTAGCCTTAGCCTGATCTATCATTCCTGATAATTGTCCACCAGTATAAATGGGAATCGAAGCGGTAATAGAATTACTGTGAGAATTACCAAGATTTTTGCTATAACTGCTAGTAGCTGTATTCCACTGTGGATCTGCATATCCACCACGTCCAGATCTATGTTCCGCATCAATACTGATACCACGTCCGGCACGTGCTGCATTAAGTTCCGCTCTGGAACCTTTCTTTTCAGATACAGCGATCTTAATCGCCGGATTTGTTGTCAAAGCTCTTTGTACAGCATCGTCTAAATCAAGCTCCAAGGTTTCGGCAAAAACCGACTGACTGCATAATAAACTTACTGCAGCCGTAAGCACCAGCACCTTTCGGCTCTTTTTATAATTGAACATTATTTTCGTACCTCCAATCGACTGACTGGCTAGTCAGTATAAGAAAATTATATTTTTTTATAACCCAAAAGTCAAACCTTTTTTTAAAAATAACTGCGCAATCCGACATAAGTATTGTTTTTGTTGCCATTACGCACATCAGTCTGCTCACCCAGCAATGAAAGATTATCTGTCAGCTTCAACTCCCCGCCGACTTTTACTTTCGTATCGTTAAAGTCATAGACCTGACTGTACAGCTTAAAAGAATTTCCCAGTCTATAATCAAAGCCAACGCCAAATTCTCCCTGCATCGCTCCCATACTTACAGCAGCAGACCCAAAATTCTTTCCTAAGGAAAGATCGAGTTTGTTGGCATCACCAATATCATAACCGCCGATATAAACGAATGTATCCTCTTTAGGAGTAAAGGTAACTCCCAAATTGCTGCGCCAGTCACTGCCCTTGACACTGCGTGTTACATCAGCCTGCACCTTTGCCGTATCCAAAACTCCCAGCATTCTGTTAGCCTTATCACTTGCTTCTCTGGCGTTATGCAGAGTAGCTTTGATATCAGCTTCAGTCTGCGGATCTGTTGCGACCTTTTCCAATAATTCCGTGGCTTTTTCGATTCTGCCGCTGGCATTAGCAAGATTTTCAATGATTCTTGCCATATTCTGTCCAGCGCCACCCTTATTTGTCTCAACCATGATGTTTTCCATCTGGCTGGCAGCGTTATTCATTCTTACGGCCATTTCACTCATCTGCTGTACCATCAAATTTATTTCCTGCTGATTAGCTACAGCAACATCTGCCATGACCTTAGTAAAAGTGTTCATATTATTACTGATATCACGGGCATTTACAAACCCGTCACGCATCGACCGCTGTACTTCAGGATCGCCAAAAACGTTATTCAGCGCTTCTGCAATCCCCTCAACTTTTGCCAGAACTTTAGATGAAGCATTCATAAACTCATCCAGCCCTGTTCCCTGCTCACCTTCCAGCTTATCGCCGGGATGAATATATTGTCCTGTCATTTTTACAGGAGGCAGCACATCTACAAAACGCTCCCCTAAAATACCATCAGACCCCAAAGAAAAAACCGCCCCCTTAGGAATCTTGATATCTTTATTGATATCAGCCACTACATCAACACTGTCACCATTTACATTAACTTCTTTAACAGTGCCAACCTGTACGCCGGCATACCTTACTACATGTCCCGGCATCAGCCCCCCAACCTGCGGATAAGAAATCTGCAGTTTATAACCGCTGCCAGAGAAACTGAAAGCGCCTAAAAAAGTAATGATTCCTGCTAAAAGTCCGATACCGCCTAAAGTTAAAGCGCCAACTTTTACTTCGTTTGAACTCATTACTGTACCGCCTCCTCTCTGATTTCTTTACCGCGAACAAACGCGTCCACAATTTGATTATGACCATTTCTTATTTCTTCAACAGTGCCCAAAGCGACGATTTTTCCCTTATAAAGCATAGCAATCCTGTCCGCCGCATAAAAAGCTGATTCCATATCGTGAGTTACTAAAACCGATGTCACCTGCAATTGCTGCTGCGTTTTCCTGATTAAACGGCTGATATTATTTGACATGATCGGGTCCAGCCCCGCCGTGGGTTCATCATATAAAACTATTTCCGGTCTATTAGCTATAGCTCTGGCTAAACCGACTCTTTTCTTCATGCCACCTGATAACTCAGCCGGATATTGTTCTTTTGATTGAGGCAAGCCAACAAGTTCTAACATCTCATCAACGATGCCTTGAATTTCTGATTCACTTTTATCAGTATGCTGGCGCAGTCCAAAAGCAACATTTTCACCAACTGTCAAAAAATCGAATAAAGCAGAATACTGAAATACCATTCCCATCTTTTGACGCAGTTTGTTCCAGCCATCTTCATCCAGAGAACTTACCTGCTCCCCCTGAACAAAAATTTCTCCGGCAGTAGGTTGCAGCAAACCTATCATTGCGCGTAAAACAGTACTTTTACCACTGCCCGACGGACCTAAAACGGCGAGAGTCTCCCCTTGTCTGATATCCAGATCAATATTATTTATAACCACATTTTCACCAAAAGTAATATTTAATTTTTTAAAACTGATAATCGGTTCTGCCACAGGCAGTACCTCCTTTAAACATACAATAAAATTGACAAAAAGTAGTTAGTTATAAATATAAGGACTATAGATAAAACAACTGAACCAGTCGTAGCGATACCAACACCTTCAGCACCCTGTTTGGCACCCAGCCCTTTATAACAGGCTACAATAGCAATAATACCGCCAAAAACAGCACTTTTAAGCATACCGCCAACCATATCAAATGGCTCAGCAAACATTTTTATAGAATTTATATAAGTAAAAGTACTAATTCCGGCATAATAATGAGAAACCAGCCAACCGCCAATATTACCAATTGTATTAGCAAAAACAATCAGCACCGGCATCATTAAAACAATTGCCAAAAATCTTGGCACAACCAGATAAGTTGTAGGATTTGTAGCCATTACTTTCAATGCATCGATTTGCTCTGTTACTTTCATCGTGCCGATTTCCGCAGCAATGGCTGCACCAATACGACCAGCAACGACAACACCTGTCAAGACCGGTACCAGTTCGCGCCCCATCGCAATGGCTACAATACCGCCAACTGAGGAAGAAGCACCAAAACGTACAAATTCCTTCGCTGTCTGTACAGAAAAAACCATACCTGTAAAAAGTATCGTCATCATAACTATCGGCAGTGAATCAGCTCCCAGCTTCGCCATTTGTCTGACGGTTTCCTTCCCGTCAGCCTTGCTGATACGCTTAAGAGTATCCGTAAAGAGCAGCATCATCCGACCGGCATTAGCACAGCCTTCAAGCATAATCTTGCCTATGTCGTTACATATAGTCTGCAGCATTACGAAAGCTCCTTTCTCTCACAAATAAAACAATAATTGTCTATAATTCAATTTTTTACTTCAAATTCCCTGCTTTTAAATATACTTTATTTTTATGGCTTTTTTATGGCTTCTGTCAACAAATTATTTTACTACATCAATAACAATATCTGTTGTACCGTCAACAATAAAATTCATTGTAGTTTTTTGTTTCATCGGACTGCCCTCAAGCATAGACGCAAATCCGCCACCCGACTGCATTGCTGCGTTAGGTGCGCCCTGGCCGGCGGCAATATCCACAATAAGATCATTATTCTGATCAGCTTCGTTGATGCTTTTTATAAAATCATTTAAAGTTTTACGATTATCCTTCTGCTGTGCCGGCACACCCTCTTCACGCTGTTTCCTCAGCAGATTCTGAATCCATGCCAGTGAGCTGCCGCCGCGGACAGTCAGAGGCAATTTACCTTCCCGCTGCTCTTTCGGTATCTTAAACAGTACGGTCTTCGTAACTTTTGGCGCCCTGTAAGGCTGCAGCTGCACATCAATATGGACAGTATCCCCAGGTGCAGCCTCTTTTTCCCTTACTGCAGCACTGATAATCTCGGCTACTTCTGCTTTATCATCAAGAACAATATTGATATTGACTCCGTAAATATCAACTTTTTCAAATTTATTTTGTGTTAAAATCGTTCCTGCTTCCACCAATTCCTGATTGATCAGTTTGCCGATTCCTGCCGCTGCATAATACATATTTTCCCGCTGAACATTGATCGGCCCGCTGATATCACCTCTGCCATCAATACGGAAAGAAAATCTTGCTGTGCCGCCGCCTTCACGATCCATAGTTTTAGCAACAGTATTATAAGCTACTGCATCCAGCATTGCCGGCAGCAAAACTTCATCATCTATAACTTCCACACGTGAGCTATTATTGATGCCTCTGGCTCCATCAGTAACAGAAACATACACTGGTACAACAGGCGGACCCTGACCGATCTTACCTGCAATTCCAGCACTGCGGTCCTGAGTGATAGTACCAATAGTTTCACCTATATTACCAACTTTATAAGCTGATTCCAAATTGGGCAGAGAAGCTAAAATCCAGGCCTTATTCATAAAATAACAGGAATCACCGCGCTGCATAAAAGGATGGCCAAATGCCAAAATTTCACCGTCATCGCCAACCCAGGTAACTGTTCCCAACGCCCCTAACTGGATATCACCACGCATTAAAGAAACACCTACAGCACTTCCTGGCTGTAAAGGCTGCGTGCTCGAAAAAGAGCCGCTGCCGCCGACACCTGTTGCTTTCAGTCCAAACGGTTCCAGCTTTTCACTCAAATAACGTACACCTGACTCTGTAAAACCGCCTGCCATCAAAGGTGTATTTTTCGGTAAAAATTCTGACGGACGCGGTGCCGGTTCATTTAAAAGATCCAGCATCCTGCCTATAGGCGTTAAAAAGCAATACTTGGGATCGGTAAAAGCTTTACCGAATGCCACCGCGCCGGCAAGTCTGCCATTAATATAGACTGGACTCCCGCTCATGCCCTGAGCAATACCACCACTGCGATCAATAACATCACCACTGGCTTTAATCAAAATATTATGCCCCATAGCATCGTTACCAATGACACCTAAAACTTCTATATTAAATTCTTCGATAGTGTCTCCTTCTATGACGGTCTTCGCAATACCGCGCATACCCGGAACAATATCCTCTACCGGCATCAGCGGCACATTTGCACAAACCAGCGCACTGCTGAGACACCAGATTATTAAGCTTAAAATAAATATCTGTTTTTTCATAACTCTCCATAATAGTGCAAAACCGGCGTGAGCAGAGCAGCACGCCGGTTTCAATTTTGTTCTTAATTAGCCGCTACACGCACCACAGTTTGTCCGTTGCTGATATTATCGCCCGGTTTAACCAAAACAGCAGTTACTTTTCCGGCAATATTAGCTCTGGCTGCAGGAGCAGGACCGGCAATAGTTTTGACTTTAACCAATACCTGACCTTCACTGACCTGCATTCCTACAGCAGCCAGCCCATCTGCCAAAACAACGCCATTCAAAGTAGTTTTCTGATCTACAGAAGTATCTGCGAATGCCAAAGTATAAGCTCCGCCTAAAATGCAAAGTACCGTCAGCACTGCAATAACTTTCCAGTTAATTTTTTTCATTTTTCTCACTCCTTCCAAGAGGAAGCATCGGGATTTCTGCATATCTCCCTATATTGTATTATACTATTCTAATTTAGCTTTGACAAGTCAGTTCTTCTTAGAGAATAAGCCTAAGCCTACACTGACAGCCCGTTCGTTTCCGTCAGAAGGATTATTTAAAATCTTATTATTGAGTACCATTTCACTGGACCCGCCGCCATCAAAATTAAGTGCTGATACCGCCCCTAGTTTAATCATATAACGAGCAACTTCATCTAACGTCATCCCCACAGAATTAGTACGGCGTCCGTCTGCTACCAATATCACCACAGTACCGTCTTTTTTTACCCCAATAGCGGTTCTTGGAGCTCTGCCATAGGCAATATCTCCGGCAATCTGCTCACTGACAGAACGCACATTTCGTTTGCCGTCTTCTACCAGCATCGGACCTGCACCCAAAACCACTTCAGCTTTATCAGCAACAGTATCCCCTAATGTTTGCTGAACACTGGCTCTATCGCCAATCTGCAGCTGTTCCAGTATTTTGGCATTAGTTCCATGCGCGGAAACTATCACACTGTTTTTGTCTATGCGCAGGTTCCCTGCTTTACTGATTTCAGCGACCTTACCATCTTTAATACGTACCTCACAGCCAAAACTATTTGTTCGTGTCGACGGGCCAAAATAATGTGTATAAATGACGACATCCTCCGCAATACGTTCCCTGTTGATCCCTTTAACATGCAGTTTTACGCCCAATGCCGGCAGCATAACACTACCGTTATAAGCCAGATCTTTCATAATTTGCGGTTTGCCGTCAGCAATAACAAACGCACTGCGGGCCTTATCCTCCATACCAAGCCACTCGCCGTCGATTTTTAGATTACCAATAATCCAGCCGCTGGTATCGAAATATGAAGCATTGACAGCTGCTTTCGCCCCTAAAGTATTAACGGCTTTCAGCAGCCTTCCACGTCCGTTCCTGTCTATAGCTCCCGAAAACGGCAGTATTTTATAATCACTATTCGGTGCTACTTCCAAAATATGCATCTGAATCGGCAGACCTTCCATATCATCCTGCCAGAAGGTATATTGCAATCCTTTGCCCTGGTTCACTGTGTTTTTAGTCACCAGGATACGGTAAATATCTAAAACAATACGGTTTGGCTGCTGCAATGCAAATACTTTATACTGCTGCTCTTTATTAAGAGACACAACCAATTTAGACGCCTTACGTCCGTCTTTTTTCAAAACCACGCTTTTAATGATTGGGTCTTTGACCTTTTCACTCATTTCTTTAGCAACAGCTGCATCAATATTCACTACTATTGATGAACCCTGTTTCTCATCCTTGTACTTAACTTTTTCATCAGTATCAAGTACAATCCTTACCCGTGTAGGGCTGCTGCTGTAACGCATTTTATTTACTGTCGCCGCCCAGGCCTGAACAGGAAGCAAAATCAAAAGTGCCGTTAATATTATTTTTAAAAAATATTTTGTCTGCAACATTCTATCGAACCTCCTAAAAAATAATACACAGCCGCAAGGACTGTGTATTAGCACTTACAAACTACCGTTACCAACAATAGAACCGGGACGCAGTTTATTCAAATCGATTAAAGCCTTACCTGTCCCCAAAGCGACGCAGTCAAGCGGTTGTTCAGCGACATAAGTATCAATACCGGTTTCGTCCTTCAATACTTGGGAAATACCATCCAACAGCGCACCGCCGCCAGTCAGATAAATCCCCTTGTCAACTATATCCGCTGATAATTCAGGCGGACATTTTTCCAAAACTGATCTTACTGATGCAACCAGTGATGCAACAGACTCTCTCAAAGCCTTACGACCATCCTCAGACGTGACTTTGATAGTAGTCGGCAGTCCAGTCACCAGATCACGTCCGCGAACCTCCTGCTCTACCTGCCTTCCTTCAGTATGCACCGTCGCCACATTAATTTTTATCTCCTCTGCTGTACGCTCACCAATCAAAACATTATGAATGCGTTTGACATGCCTGATAATAGCTTCGTCAAAAGCATCGCCGCCAATCCGCAAGGAGGCGTCAACAACAACCCCACCCAAGCTTAATACGGCAATATCAGTAGTTCCGCCGCCGATATCGACAACCATACTGCCAGCTGCAGCTGCAATATCCAAACCTGCTCCAAGAGCTGCTGCTAGAGGCTCTTCTATCAAATATGTTTTCGAAGCCCCAGCCTGCATCGTAGCTTCTAAAACAGCACGTTTCTCAACTGAAGTTACCCCGGTAGGGATACATACCATAATACGCGGTTTACTGAAAAAACTTTTACCTGCAACTTTATTAACTACGTATTCCAGCATTTTTTGGGTAATTGTATAGTTGGCAATAACGCCTTCTTTCAAAGGACGAATGGCAACAATATTGCCGGGCGTACGTCCAATCATCTGGCGCGCCTCTTCACCTACGGCTAAAATCTTATTTTTGTCTTTATCAATTGCCACAACAGAAGGCTCATTCAAAACGATCCCCTTACCTTTGATAAAAACCAAAATATTGGCAGTCCCCAAATCAATACCTATATCAACACTATTAAAAAACATTTTTTCACCCGCTTTTAATCATTCCCGCCAACACGTTTAATATCAGCGCCTAATCCCTGAAGTTTAGCTACTATTTCTTCATAACCGCGATCGATATGATAAATATCACAAATCTCGGTTGTCCCTTCAGCAACCAACCCAGCTAAAATCATTGCTGCCCCTGCACGTAGATCCGTTGCCCGCACCTGACAGCCTGTAAGCTTTGCCGGACCATCAACAACTGCACTGCGACCTTCGGCAGTAATACTTGCTCCCATACGGTTTAATTCCACCACGTGCATAAATCTATTTTCAAATACTGTTTCAGTGACTTTGCTGCGACCTTCGGCGATCGCCATCATTGCCATCATCTGTGCCTGCATATCTGTAGGGAAACCAGGATAAGGCAAGGTTTTTATGTCAATAGCCTTAAGCTTTTCTCCACCTACCACACGTACTCTGTCGACATCTTCTTCAACTGTTACGCCGGCTTCACGCAATTTGGCAATCAAAGGTTTCTGATGTTCTGTAAGAACATTCTCTACAACGATATCTCCGCCAGTCATAGCAGCAGCAATCATATATGTTCCAGCTTCAATACGATCAGGAATTACTGTATGATCAGCACCGTGAAGCTCTTTTACTCCTTCAATGCGGATAACATTCGTGCCTGCGCCACGGATCTTTGCTCCCATTTGATTCAGGTAGTTAGCCAGATCTACTATTTCAGGCTCTTCCGCAGGATTTTCCAATATAGTAGTTCCTTCTGCCAAAGCGGCCGCCATCATCACATTTTCCGTAGCACCAACACTGGGGAAATCAAAGTAAATAGTAGTTCCAACTAACCCATTCGGCGCCGTAGCTTCAATATAGCCATGTCCCTGTTCTATTTTTACGCCAAGAGCTTCAAAACCTTTTAAATGAAGATCAATCGGACGTGTACCAATCGCACAGCCACCAGGCTGCGAAATACGCGCCTTTCCTTTACGAGCCAACAATGGACCCATGACAAGAAATGATGCTCTCATACAGCGTACCAACTCATAAGGTGCTTCACAGGAAGTTATTTCCGTACTATCTATATTCAGTACATGTGGTTCACTGGCATCGACTTTGATACCAAGGCAATTTAAAACAGCACAAATCGTACGTACATCATCAAGAGCAGGAATCTCCTCTAAACGACTTGGGGTATTTCCCAAAATCGACGCAGCAATAATAGGCAATACAGCATTTTTTGCTCCACTAGTTTTCACAGAGCCTGTCAGACGATTACCGCCTTTGACAACTAAATTCTCCACCCAGATAGCCCCCTAAAAAATTCTATATTTATACAAAACAAGTTAATTCCATAAAATAAAACTTACTGTAATATTTTATCATTTTTGATGTACTTGTACAATGACTTTTAATGGTTTTGAAAAATTTCACATTTATCACAGTTTCTTCGCAAGTTTACAGCGTCAAAGTGTTATAATATTGATTAAAGGAGATGAAAAACTATGATAAATGCAGAAATAGAAGCTCGCGAGCTTCAGAACAAGCTTTCGCACATTTGCCCTGATGCAAAGATAGACTTCAAAATCCCTACTGCCAATGAAGCAGTGATCACAATCCATAACCCTAACGGCGGTTTGCCTATCAATATTTTCAGCAATGATTTTGATCACGAATTCAAAGTAATTTACTTCAAAACGCCACGTTTTTTCCCTTCTAATCAAGACGGGATCGATGCTTTGCTTAAAGCAATTTCTGATTATATTACAGGTAAAATTGTTTATATGGACATTATCAGTACCAGTAATAATTCATATCCTCGCGATCGTTTAGTTCCTGTAAGTGAACTTCCGGAAGCTGATCTTGATAAACTTGCCCGCCTTTGTATAAACAAGAATCTGCTTAGTGAAAGCGAACTCCGCTTTGAACTGCAAGCCGGCTCCTCTATTTGTATCAATTTTTGGGATCAAAACAAAAATTTCTGTTATAAGATGCAAAACGGAAAATTAATTAAAGAATAATTTTCAAATAAAAAACTACCAATCATTTGATTGGTAGTTTTTTATTTGCTTAATCTTTGGCGATCTGCCAGGATATTATAGTAAGTTTCTTTTTCCATAATCTCCCTGCGAATGCTTTGCTTAGCACTTTCCTCAGAACACTCAGCCAAACGTTGGCGCAGAAACGCGAGATCTTGTTTCAGATGCAGCATTTTATTTCCCGAAATATCCATAATTGGATCCGACACTTCTGATCACCTTCCTTTATCAACAGAATACTATAGAAAAGTTCTTTTAGCAAGTAAAAAACCCACTGTTTTACACAGTGGGTTTTAATTTAATTGTCGTATGCGATCAACGTCCTAATTTATTGTATGCACCCAAGCGGGCAATAGCCCTTCTCAGAGAGTACTGAGCTCGGTTAACATCCAGGTTTTCGGTCTTATTTTTCAAACGCTCTTCAGCACGTTCTTTAGCCGCTTCTGCTCTGGCTTTGTCAATATCGTCAGCCATTTCAGCAATAGTCGCCAGAATAGTGCATTTATTAGCGTTCATTTCCATAAAACCACCACAAATCGCAACATAACCTTCTGTGCCATCGGCCAGACGATATTTCATCGGCGCGATGTCCAAGCTGGCAATAACAGGAATGTGGTTAGCCTCGATGCCAATACCGCCATCATTAGTGCGGAGGCCCAAGTATACAATTTCATCGGAGCTGAAAAGCAATTTATCCGGAGTGACAATTTCTAATTGCATACAATTAGCCATTATTCAGCCTTCATAGTCTCAGCTTTAGCAACGGCATCATCAATGGTACCAACCATATAGAAAGCACCTTCCGGCAAATCATCATGTTTGCCTTCCAGGATTTCTTTGAAGCCGCGGATTGTTTCTTTCAGCGGAACATATTGACCGGGAGTACCGGTAAATTGTTCAGCAACAAAGAATGCTTGGCTGAGGAATTTTTGGATTTTACGAGCACGGGCAACAGTCAGCTTGTCGTCCTCGCTCAATTCTTCCATACCAAGAATTGCGATAATATCCTGCAATTCTTTGTAACGTTGCAAAATAGCTTGTACGCCACGAGCTACATTATAGTGCTCTTCACCGATAACCAGCGGATCAAGGATACGGCTGGTGGAGTCAAGCGGGTCAACTGCCGGATAAATACCAAGCTCTGCAATTTGACGGGAAAGTACAGTGGTAGCGTCCAAATGAGCGAATGTTCCTGCAGGAGCAGGGTCAGTCAAGTCATCCGCAGGCACATATACAGCCTGTACAGAGGTAATAGATCCAGTCTTAGTGGAAGTAATACGTTCTTGCAAAGCACCGATGTCATTAGCTAAAGTAGGCTGATAACCTACTGCAGACGGCATACGGCCAAGCAATGCGGATACTTCGGAACCAGCCTGGATAAAGCGGAAAATGTTATCAACAAAGAGCAGTACGTCCTGACCGCCAACATCACGGAAATATTCCGCCATAGTCAAACCGGTCAAGCCTACACGCATACGAGCTCCAGGAGGCTCGTTCATCTGACCGTAAACAAGAGCGGTCTTATCGATAACTCCTGATTCTTTCATTTCGCACCACAAGTCGTTGCCTTCACGTGTACGTTCACCAACGCCTGCAAATACGGAATAACCACCATGAGCGGTAGCGATATTATGAATGAGCTCCATGATAATAACTGTTTTACCAACACCTGCGCCGCCAAACAGACCGATCTTACCGCCAAGTGCATACGGAGCGATCAAGTCAACGACTTTAATGCCGGTTTCTAAAATTTTAGTTGTTGTAGCTTGTTGGTCGAAAGTCGGAGCCGGTCTATGGATAGGCCAGTAGTCGGCAGCATCAACTTTTCTCTCGTCGTGGTCAACAGTTTCACCCAATACGTTAAATATGCGGCCCAAAGTACCAGGACCAACCGGAACACTGATTGGTGCACCGGTATCAACAGCTTCCATTCCACGAACAAGACCATCGGTAGAACTCATTGCAACCGCACGGACTACATTGTAGCCGATATGCTGCATAACTTCACAGGTAAGGTGAATTTTCACTTTACCATCGTCAGTTGTACCATCGATTTTGATAGCGTTCAGGATTGCAGGCATACTTTTCGGAGGGAATTCAATGTCAACAACAGGGCCAACAACTTGTACTATTCTACCAGTATTCAAGGTTTTAGCCTCCCTACGAATTATTCTTATTGTTGTTTCAATGCTTCGGCGCCGCCGCAGATTTCGCTGAGCTCACGGGTAATAAGTGCCTGACGTGCCTTATTATAAGACAGTTCCAGATTCTTAACCAGCTTGCCGGCATTATCCGTAGCAGAAGACATCGCGGTCATTCTAGCGCCCAATTCACTGGCAGCAGATTGTACCAGTGCGGCATAAACAATAGTTTCAAGATAACGCGGTGCCAAAACCTTCAAAATTTCTTCAGCTTCGGGTAAGAAAAGGTATTCGACACTTTTCTTAGTTACACCGGTTTCTTTTTCCGGTGGTTCTACCGGAAGGATGATATCGCTTGTCGGAATTTGCGACAGAGCGGTTTTAAATAAAGTGAAAACAATATGCAATTCATCAAACTGCATATCACCGAAACGTTCAGCCGCATCGGTAGCGATAGCCACAGCATCATTGTAACTGGGTTTATCAGAGAAGCCAAGATGCGAAGAAATAACATTATAACCACGACGCGTAAAGAAATCTCTTGCTCTGCGTCCACTGGTGATAATAACTACGTCTCCTTCAATTTCAGAAATCTCGGCAACTGCCTTTTTTAAAGCATTACTGCTATAAGCACCGGCAAGACCTTTATCAGAACATACAACCAAATAGCCGATTTTTTTGACTTCGCGTTTTTGCAGCAAAGGATGCTTTTTGGCGTCTAATCCGGCCACCATGCCCTTATCACAAACAATATTAGCCAATACTTCTTTGATCTTCAAAGCATATGGGCGGCTGGAGCCTGCTTTTTCCTGCGCTTTACGCAATCGGGCGGCAGCAACCATTTTCATAGCTTTAGTGATCTGACCAATATTTTTGATGCCTTTCATGTGGCGATGAATCTCGCGTGCAGTAGCCATCAGTCAATCACCTACCTTCACTGACAATAAAGGTATCCTTGAACTCAACGATCGCTTTTTTCAAAGCTGCTTCATTTTCGTCGGTGATTTTCTTTTCGTCACGGATGGAAGCACCAATTTCAGGATGGTTCGCATCCATGAAATCAAGGAATTCACTTTCCATGCGAGTGATGTCTTTTACTGCAACATCATCTAAATAACCTTTAGTACCGAGGTAGATAGCCATAACTTGTTTTTCTACCGGCAACGGCACATACTGGCCTTGCTTCAGTATTTCAGTCAAACGTTGGCCGCGATCCAGCTGAGCTTTGGTAGCTTTATCAAGATCGGAAGCAAACTGAGCGAACGCTGCAAGCTCACGATATTGTGCCAAGTCCAAACGCAGAGTACCTGCGACGGATTTCATTGCTTTGATTTGAGCCGCGCCGCCTACACGGGATACGGACAAACCTGAGTTAATTGCCGGACGGATACCGGAATAGAATAATTCAGATTCCAGGAAGATCTGACCGTCAGTAATAGAAATTACGTTAGTAGGAATAAAGCCGCCAACGTCACCAGCCAGTGTTTCGATGATAGGCAATGCGGTGATAGAACCATTTCCAAGTTCTTTATTCAATTTAGCAGCACGTTCCAACAAACGGGAATGCAAGTAGAATACATCACCGGGATATGCTTCACGTCCTGGAGGACGGCGGAGCAGCAGGGACATAGCACGATAAGCAACAGCATGTTTAGACAAATCGTCATATACACAAAGTACATCTTTGCCCTGATCCATAAAGTATTCTGCCATTGTTACACCAGCATAAGGAGCCAGATACTGCAAAGGAGCAGAATCAGCAGCAGTAGCTGCAACGATGATAGTATAATCCATAGCCCCATGTTGTTCCAAAGTACGAACGATACGTGCTACGTTGGAAGCCTTTTGTCCGATAGCTACATAAATGCAGATAACACCGAGGCCTTTTTGGTTAATAATAGTATCAATAGCAACAGCAGTTTTGCCTGTGCCACGGTCACCGATAATAAGTTCGCGCTGACCACGTCCGATAGGGACGAGAGCATCGATACATTTGATACCAGTTTGCAGCGGAGTATCAACAGATTCACGATCCGCAATACCATGAGCAGGAGATTCAACAGGGCGTTTTTCTGCATAAGCTATCTCGCCCTTGCCATCGATAGGAGCACCAATAGCACTGACAACACGACCCAGCAAAGCTTCGCCTACAGGAACATCCATGATATTGCCGGTACGGCGAACCAAATCGCCTTCTTTAATGAGGGTTTCGCCACCCATTAAAACGATACCAACAGAGTCAGGATTCAGATTCAGTACCATACCGGAAACATTATTCGGCAATTCAACCAATTCGCCGGCCATAGCGTTTTTCATACCGATAACGGTAGCGATGCCGTCACCGATTTTTTCAACTATACCGACCTCTTCTAAGTTAACATCCACATTGTAATTCTCCAGCTTTTCGCTGAGAGCATCAGTCATTGCTTCTGGTTTTTCCAAAGCATAGTCATGAACGTCAATACCATTCATAACAACTTCCATTTTCTTCAGTTTACGAAGTGCGGAAGCATCATATACTTTGTCGCCAATTTGAACGATGATACCACCGAGAATAGAAGGATCAACATTTTTATTAAGGAAAATGTCGCGGCCTAACTTTTCGGTAAGAATTGCAGAAATGGATTGATACTCATCTACAGTTAATTTTTTAGCTGTAGTAACTTTTACATCTAAGAGTTCTTTAATAGAACCAAGATCAATTTTGAAGTCGGACAATTCTTGCTTAATTAAAGCAATATTTTCTTCACTCTTCATAATTGTACCAATCACCTCCGTATACCGGCTCTCATTATTACCGCCTTTCGCTAAAGGGCGGTGTTAATTTCGTCCGGCCTATTGAGCAACAAGCAAATTATTGTTTCAATACAGCATCAACAATATCGCCTGCTAATTTTTTGTCTTCTTCAGAGCCTAATTTTTGTTCAACAATCTTGCTGGCAGCAACCAGGCTAAGATTGATAACATGGGCGCGAATTTCGCTGAGAGCCTGCTTTTTCTCAAGAGCAATAGCTTCTTTAGCAGTTTTCACAATTTGATCTTGTTCTGCTTTAGTATCAGCAAGAATCTTATCGTGCGCAGTTTGCGCTGTTTTACGCGCATTGTCGATAATGGCTTGAGCTTCTTGACGTGCAGCAGCTAATTTAGCAGCATATTCTGCTTTAATGCTTTCAGCATCAGTTTTAGCAGTTTCAGCAGCAGCTAAATCGCCGGCAATTTTATTCTTGCGGTCATCCATGATCTTCATCAGGGGTTTATAAGCAAATTTCGCAAGAATGAAAACGAGAATCAAAAAGTTCAGGACCTGCGCAATAAGTGTAGCGTTAAAATTAACCAATTATAGCACGCTCCTTTTCTGGTTTTCCATTACGAAATTATTTAATGAAGGGGTTAGCAAATACGAGAACGATAGCGATAACGTAGCACAAGATAGGCATGGATTCAACCAAACCTACACAAATCAGCATAGTAGTCATCAATTTACCGGATTCTTCCGGTTGACGAGCCATAGATTCGATAGTTCTGCCGCAGAGGTGACCGTTACCAGTACCAGCGCCATTTGCAGCGCCTAAACAAACAAGACCCGCGCCGATTAAAGATGCAGCGGTAATGATTGCGTTTTCAGTCATTTCATTCATCCTTTCAAAATAAGAAAAATTTTAGAGTTGATTAATGCTTAATGCTCATCATGAAATGCGATGGCAAAGCTGCTTAAAGCAAGCATCGTAAAAATAAAGGCCTGCAAGAAGCCGATAAACAAACTGAACATTACCCAAAGCTCCGGGATGACCCACGGAGTCAGTTGATACAAAACGATCAACAGAATTTCGCCTGCCAGGATATTACCAAATAGACGAAGGGCCATGGTCAGCGGCTTTGTGATAGCATCAAGAAGGTGGATCGGTAAAAAGCCTGGTTTAGGACTGATAAAATGTTTAAAATGTCCTATTCCCTGCTGATGCACACCAACTGCATATCCGCCAAAGGCTACCATTAAAGAAAGCGCAAAAACAGTGTTGATATCATTGGTCGGGGAAGTCCAATGTACACCGATTTGCGGCAGCATACCAAGTTCATTGCCAATGAAAATGAACATGAACAAGGTGATCATAAACGGCGCCATATACTTGCGTCCCTTCATCCCCAAAGTCTCTTCCATCAATCCGTTTAGGAAATCAATAAAAAACTCCATTCCGTTTTGCAAGCCACTTGGAACCAGCTTCGGATTTCTAGAAGCAATAAAGAACAGTAGAAACACGATCGCCATTGTAATCCATGTCATATACATGGTTTGCATATGTATTACAACTCCTGGCGCCCATTCCTGCGCAAAATAATGAATTATCTCATTTGCGTTCTCAGCTTCTTTAGCCATAGCAGCTGCTTCTGTTCCCATTCTCTCACACTCCTTTCTTCACGCCCTGCTTTTTATTGAGCTGGTACGCGATAAATATTAGATTAAATATTAAAAATATATGTATCAGCAGAAACCCCATGCATACACCAAAAACATGGTATTTCAACTTTAACATCACAATAACTAAAGCACCGGCTGTTATTCTTCTGACCCAACGAAAGCGCTTCATGGTTTTAAGCGCCGCTTCTGGCTCTCCCTGCGGCAGTGAACGCTGAATCCCCACAAACATAATCAACGTATCCAATAGCCCAACTGCACCGCCTAAAGCAAGCCCGGAAGCCAGCTCCTGATAACCCGCCATTTTCACGGCAAGAGCTACTGCAAAAGATGCAATAGCCAATCTTGTCAGAACTTTTTTATACCCCATTGTTACTAAAGGGGTGAAGTCAATCATTTTCATCAGTTTTTACTACCTCATAAAACTGTCCGGCTTCAACTAAATATAAAAACAAAATAGGCATTTTGGAAAAAATCAAGAATAAATCATAATAATTTTAATATTTTTCACAATTTTTGTCTATCTTAATTAGGACTGAATTCAGATAAAATTTTGATGTCATAACCATTTTCATGCAAAATCTTTCTGATGATCCGCTCGCAGGCCCTGCCATCACCATACGGATTAGCAGCTTCAGCCATACTTTGATAATATTTACTATCATCCAACAACAGACTTGTTTCTCTCAATACATCATCATAAGCAGTGCCAACAAGCTTTACAGTACCTGCATCAACCGCTTCAGGACGCTCCGTAGTATCACGAAGAACCAATACAGGTTTGCCAAGGGCAGGAGCTTCTTCCTGAATCCCCCCGCTGTCAGTCAGCACAATATCTACCTTCGCCATCAAATTGGCAAAAGGTTCATAATCCAATGGCTCAATCAAATGCACCTGCGCAAGCTTACCCAATTCTTCATTAACAATTTCTCTTACTTTAGGATTTTTATGGACCGGAAAAATTGCTTCAACATCAGGATGATTTTCTAAAACCTTTCGCAGAGCCTGATAAACATGCCGCATCGGTTCACCTAAATTTTCGCGGCGGTGCGTTGTAACTAAAATCAGGCGTTTTCCTCCTGCAAGAGCTTTCTGCAATCCAGAGTCCGTAAAACGGTAATCAGCTTTAACTGTAGTCTGCAACGCATCAATTACCGTATTACCAGTCACTACGATTGCCGCCGGATCAATATTTTCTTTCAGCAAATTATTCTTACTGGTAGAGGTAGGAGCAAAATGTATATCAGCAATGGCTCCGGTAAGTTTACGATTCATTTCTTCAGGATACGGAGAAAATTTGTTTCCTGTCCGCAGTCCGGCTTCTACATGCCCCACTGGAATCTGGGCATAAAAAGATGCCAAAGCCCCGACAAAGGTCGTAGTTGTATCACCATGCACCAGCACCATATCAGGCTGTGCCTCTGCCAATACGTCCTTTAATCCTGCCAAAGCCCGGCCAGTAACGTCATATAAAGTTTGTCCAGCGGTCATGATATTCAAATCATAATCCGGCTTTATTGCAAATAACTGCAGCACTTGGTCCAACATTTCGCGGTGCTGCGCCGTCACAGCTACGATTGGTTCAATAAAATCAGGGTATTTCTGCATTTCCAAAACTAACGGACACATTTTGATTGCTTCCGGACGCGTACCGAAAACTGTCATTAGCTTGATTTTTTTCACGACTTCGTCTCCCAACTATTCAATACGGTATGCAATGGATTACCAAATCAGCTTACTGAGATTAATAATTAACGATCGTTCAAAATACCTATCTTTTTCGCACCGAAAACTACGGCTGTAATAATAAGCGCTATAATTATTGCCGCATAATAACCGCCAACCTCGGTCAGCAATACTGCAGCAATACCAAGTATAGCACTGATGATATACATCAGTAAAACAGCCTGACGCTGCGTCATTCCCATTGCCAGCAGTCGATGGTGCAGGTGTCCTTTATCCGGCTGGAAAATTGGTCTGCCATTCGTGTAGCGACGTACAATAGCAAACGCAGTATCCATAATCGGCAAACCTAAAGCTATGGCTGGCACAATCAAAGCTATTGTAGCCGCACTTTTAACAGCGCCAAAAATAGAAATAGCCGCTAACATATAGCCGATAAACATACTGCCGGTATCACCCATAAAAATTGTTGCCGGATTAAAATTATAACGCATAAAACCTACAATACCGCCAGCCAAGGCAGCTGTAATTACAGCAACAGGATAAAATCCCTGCTGAATAGCTACCAGAATTACAGTTATTGATGCGATACCAGCGACTCCGGCTGCCAATCCATCCAAACCATCCATCAGATTGACAACATTGGTAAAACTGATTACCCAAAAGATCGTAAACGGTATCGACAGATACTCCAGATAAAAATACCCACCCCAGGGATTATTAAGCCATTCGATACGAATGTCAAACAACACCAATACGGCTGCGGCAGCAATCTGCCCCAGCAGCTTAACCTTTGCCGGCAGCTGATAAACATCATCAATAATGCCGACTATCAGAATCACCGTACCGCCAAGCAAAAGCGCCATTACATCCTTAGACAAATGCATGCTGCATAAAACAGCTACTACAAACCCAAGATAAATGGCCAGACCACCCAATCGCGGCATGATGCCTTTATGAACTTTTCTTCCGTCAGGCTTATCTAATGCACCTATACGAAAAGCCAATTTTTTGACATAAGGTGTCAAAAGCCAACTGGTAAAAAGAGCTATCACAAAAGCTAAAATATACACTTGCAATTATTCACCTCATAGCGTTCAAAGCCGCTTATTTATACCTAAAAATTCTACATTCTTCTTATAAAGGTCATTCTTGTGTAATAGTATATCAAAAAAATACCATTTTGAACATTTTTTCTTTGATTTTTTTGTTGCGAAAGCAACATTTTCAGGAAAAAATAAATACAGCAACTGCCAATGCCTTTAAAAAGCACTGCAATGCTGTATTTATTTTAATCTTCATCGTGCAGTATCGTTACCTTCATATTGGCAGCTTTCAACATCTCCTCAGCCAATTTATCAGGATAAGGATTTGCATAAACAATCCGCTCAATACCAGCATTGATCAATATTTTAGTACAGACAACACACGGCTGATGAGTACAATACAACGTACCTCCGTTAACGGATACGCCATGATAAGCGGCCTGAACAACGGCATTCTGCTCAGCATGGATACCGCGGCATAATTCATGCATTTGTCCGGAGGGTACTTTCAATTGTTCACGCAGGCAACCTGTCACTGAGCAATGCTCAAGTTTAGAAGGCGTACCGTTATAACCGGTAGCCACTATCTGTCTGTTCTTGACGATAACAGCACCGACGCTGCGACGCAGGCAAGTGGAGCGCTTGCTTACTACCTGGGCTATCTCCATAAAATAATTGTCCCAGTCAGGTCTGTTATCATACATCAATGTGTACCAAAAATACGATCACCGGCATCGCCAAGTCCGGGAACGATATAACCATGTTCATTAAGTTTTTCATCTAAGGCGGCAGTATAAACTGGCACATCAGGATGCTCATCATTCATAACCTTTACTCCTTCAGGAGCTGCCACCAAACACATAAAACGAATATTTTTTAAACCGCGCGCCTTCAGCATCGAAATCGCAGCAGCAGCGCTGCCTCCGGTTGCCAGCATCGGATCAACCACAATCGTCACGCCATCTTTATTATCAGGAAGTTTGCAGTAATATTCAATCGGCTTTAAAGTTTCTTCATCACGATATAAACCAATAAAACCTACCCGTGCATCAGGAATCATCTTCAATACGCCTGTCAGCAATCCTAAACCAGCTCTTAAAATAGGCACAACAAAAATATCGCCGGCTACTTTATACCCTGTAGTTTTAGCTACCGGAGTGGCAACTTCAACTTCCTGCAACGGCAGATTCCTAGCCACTTCATAAGTCATAAGCATTGCTATTTCATCCAGACATTCACGAAAATCACGTGAAGAAGTATGTTCCGCACGCATTTTAGTAATTTTTTGTTTAATAAGCGGATGATCTACAACTGTAACTTGCATCATTAAAATCTCCTTCCTGAATTTAGAAGCCGGGATACATAGGATATTTAGCACATAAACCCGCTACCCTAGCTGCCGCTTCCTTATGTTTTTCCTCATTTTCAGGATTATTCAAAACTAAACCAATGATTGCGGCGACCTCACGCATATCCTCCTGTTTAAAACCGCGTGTAGTGACGGCAGCAGTACCCAACCTGATACCACTTGTAACAAAAGGACTTTCAGGATCAAACGGAATCGTATTCTTATTGCAGGTTACACCAACCTCATCTAATAAATGTTCTGCTATCTTACCAGTCAGCTTCTGACCGCGTACATCAACCAGAATCAGATGATTATCAGTACCTCCTGAAACAATACGGAAGCCTTCTTCCTGCAAAGCTTCCGCGAATACTCTGCAATTATCAAGAATATTCTGCTGATATACTTTAAATTCAGGTTTTAACGCTTCACCAAAAGCAACTGCCTTGGCAGCAATAATATGCATCAAAGGACCACCCTGAATACCAGGGAATATTGCCTTATCAATAGCTTTAGCATACTGTTCCTTACACATAATCAGGCCGCCGCGCGGACCGCGCAGTGTTTTGTGTGTAGTTGTCGTAACGATATCCGCATAAGGCACAGGGCTGGGATGTAAACCAGCGGCTACAAGTCCGGCAATATGCGCAATATCAACCATCAGTAAAGCACCGACACTATGCGCTATCTCTGACATACGTTTAAAATCTATGATTCGGGAATAGGCGCTGGCACCAGCAACGATAATTTTAGGTTTTGTTTCAGCAGCAGTTTGTGCCAAAGCATCGTAATCAATAGTCTCAGTATCATGATCAACACCATAAGGAACTACGTTATAATAACTGCCGGAAATATTTACTGGCGATCCATGTGATAAATGTCCACCCTGAGACAGATTCATTCCCATGATAGTATCACCTGGCTTCAGAAAGGCAAAATAAACAGCAGTATTTGCATTAGCGCCAGAATGTGGCTGTACGTTGACATGATCAGCACCGAATAGTTTCTTTGCACGTTCTATAGCCAGTATTTCCACTTTATCGACATATTCACAGCCGCCATAATACCGATGTCCGGGATACCCCTCAGCATATTTATTAGTCAGAACAGTACCCATCGCCTCCATTACTGCAGGAGAAACAAAGTTTTCGGATGCGATCAATTCTATTTTATTTCTTTGCCTGCCAAGCTCCTCGCAAATAGCAGCATTAATTTCAGGATCGACAGCAGCTAATTTTTCCAGATTCATAATTACTCCCTCCAAATCAATATTTTATCTTGGGTATTTGGCACGTTCTCCACCGATTAAAGGCGGACGCGTCCATGCCGCGGTGAGCACAGCCTCGCCGATCTTAGATTCCGACAAACGTACAGGTACGGCAACTCTTTTAAGATGCATACCTATCAGCGTCTGCCCTATATCAAGGCCCGCATGAGCCGAGATTGCTTCAACTATAATGGGTTCCACAAAATTTTCATATGCTGCTGTCGCCATTGCGCCGCCTGCATGCTGTACAGGCCGCACAGTAACTTCCTGCCAGCCATACTTCTCTGCAGCATACCTTGTCGTAACCAAAGCACGGTTCAAATGTTCACAGCACTGGATCGCTAAAAAAACTCCATGCACCTCAGTCACCTTAATTAATGCGGCAAACATCGCCTCAGCAACTTTCATGGAGCCAGCAGTACCTATTTTATCACCAATCACTTCACTGGTACTGCAACCAACAACTAAAACCTGCCCTGCTTTGACCGCACCTATTTGCAACAGCTCCTGTGCCGCAGCTGTTACCTGTGCAGCTATTTCTGCAGTATGCATTACCGCATCGCCTCCAGGGCAGCTATTTTGTCAACACGACGTTCATGACGTCCACCTGCGAATTCACCCTGCAGCCAGGTATCTGTTATCATTTCTGCCAGTCCCACGCCAATAACGCGCTCACCCATACACAGCACATTTGCATTATTATGCTCACGGCTCATTTGGGCAGAAAATACATCGCCGCACAAAGCCGCTCTGATACCGTGAATTTTATTAGCAGCAATAGAAATACCAATACCAGTACCACAAACCAAAATACCCCGTTCGGCTTCGCCTGTATTAATAGCCTGACAGACTTTAGCCGCATAATCGGGATAATCTGTAGATTCTTCCGTATAAGTACCACAATCAAGCACTTCAATACCTTTAGCAGTCAGATACTCCCTGATATGATTTTTTAAATGGATCCCGCCATGATCACTGCCAACCGCGATTTTCATATAAGTCACCTCTAAATATTTTCTATACACTTTTCATGTTTTAAACAAATTAAATCATAATGTTATTTTAACATAAATTCAGGCAAAAGCGTACCGCTTTTTGAACAAAGACTTCCGTTGACTACGGTCACAATTTGATAACCTGCCGCCTTACGAAGTCTGTTCATTACTGCCAGCCCCAAACCGTCTTCACTGACACCCTCAGCAAAAATCATCTGTACATTCTGTTTATCGAAACCACGCAGCAGACTATAAAGCTTTTCTGCAAGGCTTTCAATATCCTGCCCCCACGAGCTTACTAAGATATTTTCAGTTTCAGGAATATGAACAGCAATTTTTTCACTGCATAAAACACCTGTTTTAATGCCCTGAGCGGCAGTCGCCGTCACTATAGGCAGCATATTGCTGATAGCTTCACCTTCAAATAAATACATTGCTGCCTGCGGAGCATAGTGCCTATATTTCATCCCAGGTGCTTTAGGTTTAAAATCACCCTTTCCTTCAAGCGCCGGATCAATCTCTACTGCTCCTAAAACTTCTTCCAACATTTCACGGGTAATTCCGCCAGGACGTAATATCATCGGTACTGCTGAAGTCGTATCTACTACAGTCGATTCGACACCAATACCACAACTGCCGCCGTCAATTACACCAGCTATTTTCCCCTGCATATCGTCCCAAACAGCAGAAGCGTCCGTAGGACTTGGTTTACCAGAAATATTCGCTGAAGGAGCTGCTATAGGGCGACCTGTCTCTTTGATAAGCCTTGCTGCTATAGGATGCGAAGGCATTCTTACACCTACTGTGTCTAACCCGGCACTGACCTCGTCAGGTATCAAATCAGACTTAGCTACGATCAAAGTCAGCGGTCCTGGCCAAAATGACTGCATCAATGCCCGGGCATTAGCAGTAAGTCCACTTGTCAGCGGCAAAATATCCTCTACTCTGGCAATATGTAAAATCAAAGGGTTGTCAACCGGGCGTCCTTTGGCTGCAAAAATTTTAGCCACAGCTGTACCATTCAGTCCGTCAGCACCCAGACCATACACAGTTTCCGTAGGAAAAGCAACTACTTCGCCCTGCCTTAATAAACAACCCGCTGCCTTTAAAATTTCTGTTTCATTATCAGCTTGTAAATTCCAGTAAATGGTCTGCATAATAAGTACCTTCTCTCGTCGCAAAAACCATACGTTCTATTTCTGCATAATCCTTACGCACTGCCGTTACTATTAGTCCAGCCTGGCGGCATAACTGACAAACCGACTGCGCCTGATCGATGCCAACTTCAAAAGCCAGCAACCCGTCCGGCTGAAGCCATATTTCACAGCCGGAAACGATTCTTCTATAAAAATCAAGTCCGTCAGCCCCCCCATCCAGCGCTCCAAGGGGTTCCTTCTGCACATCGGCTGCCAGACCTGCAATAGCCGCAGCCGGAATATAAGGAGGATTTGAAACAATAATATCAAATTTTTTATTACAATCAAGCTTACTGAACAGATCTGATTCAACTAACGTCAATCTTTCACCGACACCGATATTTTCGGCATTTTCGCCAGCAACAACCAATGCAGCAGCTGAAATATCGACAGCCGTACCTTTTGACTGCGGCAAAAGATCCAACAATGATACTATAATAGCACCGCTGCCTGTACCAATGTCGAGTAAATTTTCAGCACCCGCTCCCACAGCAGCCTTAGCAACACTTTCTACCAGCAATTCCGTTTCAGGCCTCGGAACCAGTACTGCAGGAGTAACTTTAAAGCTGTGCTTCATAAAAGCTTTGGTTCCTAAAATATACGCCAATGGTTCCTGGTTAGCGCGCCGCGTAACATAACTGCGATATTCAGCCAACTCAGTATCATCCAACGGTTGATCAAAATGTACATATAAAGTTATTCTTTCGCATTTTAGAACAGCACAAAGCAGTATTTCAGCATCTAAACGCGGATTTTCGATCCCTTTATTTGCGAAATACTGCTTTGTCCATTCCAAAACCCTTGTAATCGTCCATAAGGGTTTATTTTCCATATTATTTCACCTGCTGCAGCTGCTCGCTCTGTTTGGCCGTAAGGAGCGCGTCCAGTAATTCGTCCATCTCGCCGTTGAGCACAATATCAAGTTTATGCAAAGTCAGCCCGATACGATGATCGGTCACACGACCCTGCGGATAATTATAGGTACGTATACGTTCACTGCGGTCGCCTGTGCCAACCTGGCTTTTACGATCCTGAGCCGTAGCCGCCCGCTGCTCCTCCTGCGCCTTCTCCAAAATTCTGGCACGCAGAACACGCATGCATTTTTCACGATTTTTGAGCTGTGATTTTTCATCCTGGCATTGAGCTACGATACCTGTCGGTAAGTGCGTGATCCGCACTGCTGATTCGGTTTTATTGACATACTGCCCACCTGCACCGCCTGCACGATAAGTATCCACCCTTAAGTCGGCAGGATTGATTTCCACATCAACCTCTTCAGCCTCAGGCAGTACTGCCACCGTAACAGTAGAAGTATGCACACGTCCCTGTGACTCAGTTTCCGGTACTCTTTGAACCCTATGTACGCCGCTTTCGAATTTCATTCGGCCATAAACACCGTCACCACAGATCTGGAAAACAACTTCCTTAAAGCCTCCCAATTCAGTCGGGTTGGAATCCATAATTTCAATGCGCCAGCCCCTAGCTTCTGCATAACGGGTATACATCCTAAAAAGTACGCCTGCAAACAAAGCGGCTTCGTCACCGCCGGCACCGCCTCGTATCTCTACAATAACATCTTTATCATCGTTGGGATCAGATGGCAACAGTAAAACAGTTAACCGTTCTTCATATACAGCCAACTGCGGCTTCAGCTCTTTCAATTCATCATAAGCCATTTCTGTCAGTTCTCTGTCATCGCCAGCAACAATTATCTCTTCCGCATCATTTTTTGCTTTTACCAAATCACGATATTCGCGGAAAACAGTTACGATATCAGTCAGCTTAGCATGAGCTTTAGTACACTTCTGCCATTCTTTTTGATCAGCGATGATATCAGGATCACTGATCTTAGCCTCTAAATCAAGATATTTATCTTCAATTGCCTGTAATTTATCCAGCATTGTTTTCTCCTGTAGATTGCTTTTCTGCCAATTCTTCAGGCGGCAGCACAGCCTTAAGCGAAGCGATTGCCACTTCAATCTGAGAGTCGTCAGGCTCACGTGTCGTCAGCTTCTGCAGACAAAGGCCCGGAAAGATAGCTGTTCTCACCCAGGCTGAATCAATGTGCGACCCGGCATAGCGAATAATCTCATAGCTTACGCCAGCAATAACCGGCATCAGAATAATCCGTGACATAATACGTTCAAACAGATTCGGCCACCCTAAAAAGGTGAAAACGAACATACTGATCAGCATTACAATCATCAGAAAATTAGTGCCGCAGCGTGGATGCAGTGTACTGAACTGACGTACATTCGCTACTTCCAGCGGTAAACCTGCCTCATAAGTATAAATCGTCTTATGCTCAGCACCATGGTACTGAAACACTCTCTGAATATCCTTCATCGAAGAAATAGCAGTTATATATCCGAGAAAAATCAGCATCCTCAATGCGCCCTCGGCTAAATTCAAAATCATGTGGTCATGAGTCCATGCATTCAAAAAGCGCATTGACCAAGTAGGAATGATAATAAACAAAACTACAGCCAAAACAATCGAAAATGCGATCGTTATAGCCATTTCCTTACTATCAAGTTGTTCGTCGTCTTCACCGGAAACCTGTGCCGAATAAGCCAGCGCCTTCATTCCGTGATATAAAGATTCACAAAGGGCGACTACGCCGCGCAGCAATGGTTTTTTCAAAAAAGGATACTTGTCTGTAATACTGTTAGCCGGCCCAACATCAATAGCAATTTCCCCATCCGGCTGCCTTACAGCTACAGCAATTTTATCCTTTCCCCTCATCATCACGCCTTCAATAACAGCTTGTCCGCCAACATTAGGTTTCTTTTCCATGACAATATCTCCCTAAAAGTTTCGGATATAAACACAGCAGAGCTTTCGCTCTGCTGTGGGTGTAATTATTTTTCTTCTACATTGTAGCGTTTGTTGAATTTTTCAATACGGCCACGAGCAGCTAAGTTACGCTGTTGGCCGGTGAAGAACGGATGACATTTAGAGCAAACGTCAACACGCAATTCCGGATTAACGCTGCCGCTCATAAAAGAATTGCCGCATGCGCAGGTTACTTTAGCTTCACCATATTTCGGATGGATGTTTTGTTTCATTCTGATTGCACCTCACTTTACTGTCTAACTATTATATGACTATACATCATAATTCTATATTAACGCTTATAAAGTATACCATAGTACCCCTAGCTATGCAAGAACTATTTTCAGAAACTTTACTTTTACCTGCTTGCACCACAACTACGGAAGGGTTATAATAAGCGCAGCAAGCATTTCAGGATGCAGCACTCTTTTTAATGTGCACGTAAATAAACAAAGTTTGAGCTATGCAGCTCTTGATCTTTTCACTTATAAGAAAGGCAGGTTCTAAATCTTGAAAAAAACATCCTCTGAAAGCAGACTCGTCATCAGCGAGGTCATGATGCCGCATCAGGCCAATGTAGCCGGCAATATCCACGGAGGCGAGATCATCAAGCTGATGGATTCTACGGCTTATGCTACGGCACGCCGCTATGCACGTACTAATGTCGTTACAGCCAGGGTAGACGAAGTAGAATTCCACCTGCCGATTTTTATCGGCGATCTGGTTATCTGTACAGCACAGGTAGTCTATGTCGGCAATAGCTCCATGGAAATAGTCGTAATAGTAGAAGTCGAAGACCTAGAAACAGAAGGTAAAAAACGGGCTTTGACTGCATTCTTCACTATGATAGCGCTTGATAAAAAAGGCCGTCCCACCAAAGTACCAGAACTGACTCTGGAAACAGAAGAAGAAAAACGCGCCTTTGAAGAAGGACGTCTGCGCTATGAGCGCCATAAACATAAAAAATAAATCGGCCAGCGAAAATAGCAGGCGCTGCACTTGTAACCACAACAGCAGAGCCTGCTATTTTTTATTCTGTATACATCTGATTCGTCAGCAGACAAAGAAAAATATTTGAAATTATACCAAATTTATTCTTTAACAGTTTCATTTGACTCTGCTTTTTGCTTAGGCGGCTTTTTATTATATTCCTGCATTACAGCATCCATATCTCCCTGCAGCCACAACTCTAAAGCATCCGCCATTTTCCCCACTGCCTCCGCTACAAGCTCCTGTTCTTCAGCACCAAAGCGCTGTAAAACATGCTTGACCACAGCTTTATTATTATGGGCAGGATGCCCGATACCAATTTTGAAACGCGGGAATTCACCTGTTCCTAAATGTTCCTGCACGGATTTAATCCCATTATGTCCACCAGCACTTCCTTTGCGGCGAACTCTGACCTGCCCTGTCGGCAAGTCAAGATCATCCTGAACCACAGCAATATCCTGCGGATCAACATTGAAAAAGTTCGCATAGGCACCTACTGCAACACCGCTCAGATTCATATATGTCGTCGGCTTTAAAAGCAGTACTTTTTCAGGTATGCGATATTCCCCGCACAGAGCATTGCGGTCATTCTTCCAAGTATTTACACCCCAGCGGCGGGCCAGTTCATCCAGCACCATAAAGCCAATATTATGACGGGTAGCTTCGTATTCTTTTCCGATATTACCCAAACCAACAATAAGTTTCATGTCATTCTCCTTTTTGCATCAGTTCATTGACGGTAACAAAATTATACCCTTCCGCACACAGTTTGTCGATAATGACTGATACTGCCTGTATTGTTTCTTCTCTGGACGCAACGTATTTAGGACTGTCACCATCATGCAGCAGAATGATAGCCCCCGGATGCAGCTGTTCCATTATCCGGTCAACGATAACTGAAACTCCAGGGTTTGTCCAATCACGCGGTATCACTGACCAGTTAACTGCTGTCAGACCATTTTTCTGCAGTGTATCGATCACAGCCCAATCGCGAAACCCATGCGGCGGACGCATTAATGTGATTTTCTGTCCACTCAGCTTTTCCAAAATCCTCTTGCCTGCAGCAATATCTTTTTGCTGCTCCGCTAAACTCAATTTCAAAAAGTCACGATGCTTCAATGCATGTAAAGCAATCTCATGCCCCTGCGCAGCAATCTTCGCTACCAGTTCAGGATGCTTTTCAGCATTTTCAGCAACCATAAAAAAAGTCGCTTTGACCTGACGCTGCTCCAATATTTTTAGCAGTTCATCTGTATAAGGGGGATAAGGACCATCATCAAAAGTTAAAGCCACATTTTTACCGGCAGCGAAATTATGTGTTACAGTTGTACCGTAAAAACTATAATCAGGTAAAACTGCCAGTAACAGCAGTACTCCTCCAGCAAGTATAGAGACAGCCGCCAACATGGCGGCAATTCTGCGCCTGACCATACCATACCAGCCGCACCATAAAGCACCCGTACCGATAACTGTCAGCAGTCCTATTATATAAATAAGTCGCATAACCTTCTCCTAACTTATGTTAAAGAGGCTTGCCCGCAGGGACAAGCCTCTTTAAATGCTTAAATAAACTTCTTATTTTTCAAATAACTGGCTGACAGACCAGTCGTTGAAAATACGTAATACAGTTTCTGCAAGAATAGGTGCCACCGAAAGAACCTTAATTTTCGGATGTTTCTTAGCAGGAGGTAGAGGAATAGTATTAGTAACAACCAACTCTGTAATATCTGATTGCGCAATACGGCTTAAGGCCGGATCAGTAAGAACCGGATGTGTACAGCAGGCATAAATCTCTTTGGCCCCAAATTTCTTCAAAGCCCGGGCACCTTCTGTCAAAGACCCTGCTGTATCAACCATATCATCAACTAAAATAGCAGTTTTACCTTCTACAGAACCAATCAGATTCATTACTTCGGCTACGCCCGGTTCAGGACGACGCTTATCAATAATAGCCAGACCACAGCTCAGACGTTCAGCCATATTTCTGGCACGACTGACACCGCCAAGATCAGGGGAAACCACAATCATATCGTCAAGATTTTTTTCTTTGATATATTCTGCCAAAATCGGACCGCCGGGCATATGGTCAAAAGGTATATTAAAGAAGCCTTGAATCTGAGCAGCGTGCAAATCAATAGTTACGACACGGGTAATTCCTGCCGATTCCAACAGGTCAGCCATCAACTTGGCGGTAATAGGCTCACGCCCACGGGCTTTACGGTCCTGGCGTGCATAACCGTAATAAGGTATGATTGCTGTAATATGGCTGGCAGAAGCACGTTTAAAAGCATCCGCCATAATCAAAAGTTCCATAACGTTATCATTAACGGACGGGCCACAGGTAGGTTGCACGATGAAAATATCTTTGCCGCGCACGCTTTCATTTATCATTACTTGTACTTCGCCGTTATTAAAGCGGTTGATAACGGCATCGCCAACAGTAGTACCTAAATAAGCGGCGATCTCTCGTGCCAAATCAGGATTGGCATTACCGGAAAAAATTCTGAGTTTATTCTCATCTGACAACATTGTCCCATCCCTCCAAGAATGTTTAAGGTTTAGTTAATCATTAATAGTATACAACTATTAGCTACAAATCCACAAGTACTAAAAACCGTTTTTTTATGTAAAATCAGCCGTTGCGGTATTTTGCAGCCCAGCCTTCAATATTCTTCTGTTTCGCACGGGCAATACCCAAATCATCTTCCGGTACATCCTTAGTGATCGTAGATCCTGCTCCAATATAAGCTCCGGCACCAATTGTAACAGGAGCAACCATATTGCTGTTGCAGCCGACAAACGCATTATCTTCAATAATAGTGCGATGTTTTTTCTTCCCGTCATAATTTACAGTGATACATCCACAGCCAATATTGACAGAACTGCCGATATCACTGTCACCGATATAACTGAGATGCGGCAGCTTGCTGCCAGTACCAACATGAGAATTTTTTACTTCCACAAAATTGCCGATCTTCACATTATCGCCAATAACAGTATCAGGGCGCAAATGCACATAAGGACCGATCACAACGTTATCCTGTACTTCGCAGTCGTGTCCATAAACAAATTGCAGTTCCGCAGTATTCCCGATTCTGACATTTGTCAACCGAACATTAGGACCAATCTGGCAATCTTCACCGATCTTCGTAGTCCCTTCCAACCAGGTATATGGATAAATAACAGTGTCCTGACCTATTTCAACACCTTTTTCGATAAAGGTACTGGCAGGATCCATGATCGTTACACCGTCATCCATCAGTTTATTCAGAATCCGCTGACGCATAATGTTTTCTGCTTCTGCCAATTGGCGGCGAGAATTGATGCCCATGATCATATCGCTGTCAGCAGTAGCAACACCGCCGACTTTTTTACCCATTGCGTTCAATTTTGCCAGAACATCGGTCAGATAATATTCACCCTGCGCATTATCACAAGTTAAAGTAGCAAGCACCTCAAAAAGCAACGGCGCCTCTACACAATAAATTCCTGTATTGATTTCTTTGATTGCTTTTTGTTCTAAGACAGCGTCTTTTTCTTCTACAATACCCAAAACGTTGCCGTCTGCATCGCGTATAATCCGTCCATACCCTGCTGGATCGTCCATGAAAGCAGTCAATACTGTTGCTGCGGCCTGTGACGCTACATGGCCTTCATAAAACTTTTTAAGCTCTGCTGCTTCTAATAACGGCGTATCTCCGCAAATAATCATTACCGTACCGCAAAAATCTTTTAAAACAGCTTCCGTCTGCATCACTGCATGTCCAGTACCAAGCTGTTCAGCTTGCAAAGCCATCTGTGCCTGTTCGCCAACCATTGCTTCTACCAGTTCTGCTTCATGACCCACGACCACTACCTTCCGGGCAGCCCCTGCTGCATCAGCAGCATCAAGTACATGCTGCAGCATAGGTTTTCCGCCAATTTTATGTAAAACCTTCGGCAACTTGGACTTCATTCTGGTTCCTTTGCCTGCCGCTAAAATAACCGCCACTAACTCTGACATGGATAAACCTCCGCTTCTAAAATAACAACTATAATTTTTACAGTAATTCTACTCGATAACCAGCACGACGCAAAGCCGCCACCAAAATTTCCGCATGGGCGTGATCACGTGTTTCCAGATCCATTTCTACCTGTGTCTGACCAATAGGCAGGTTACGTCCAGCATGCTCATGATAAACATAAACGATATTAGCTTTATACTCTTCGATATACGAAACAAAACAACGCAATTCGCCGGGTCTGTCAGTCAGATGTGTCAACAGCTTAATACGACGCCCCGATTTTACCAAGCCGTTTTCAATAATCCTGGAAATCATATTTACATCAATATTACCACCGCTGATAACAGCCGCAGTTTTATCCGCGTGGGGAATATTACCATGCAGCATAGCTGCCAGTCCAATAGCACCGGCACCTTCGCTGATCATCTTCGCCCGCTCCATCATGAGCAGTATCGTCGCCGCAATATCATCGTCTTTAACTACAAAAATATCATCAACATATTTTTGAATCAAGTCAAAAGTGATTTTACCAGGAGATTTTACAGCAATACCATCAGCAATCGTTTGTGCTTCCGGAGTTTCTACCCACTTGCCAGCATGCTTGGATAAATACATTGCCGGGGCACCACTGGCTTGAACGCCATACACTTTGACATGCGGCGCTACAGATTTAACCGCTGTGGCAATACCCGCCAAAAGACCTCCACCGCCAATAGGAACAACTATTGACCGTATATCCGGACATTGTTCTAAAATCTCCAGGCCAATCGTTCCCTGTCCTGCAATTACCGCCGGATCATCAAAAGCATGAACTAAAGTTGCACCTGTTTCCTTCTGCAGACGTACAGCCTCTGCAGAAGCCTCATCATAAACTCCACCCTTTAAGACAACCTCAGCGCCATAACCCTTTGTAGCTTCAACTTTCGCCAGCGGCGCTCCTTCAGGCATAACAATAGTTGCTTTAATACCAGCAGCCTGAGCTCCTAACGCCACGCCCTGCGCATGATTTCCCGCCGAAGCGGCAATAACGCCATGTGCTTGCTGTTCTTTAGTTAAGGTCTGAATACAGTTTGAAGCTCCACGTACTTTAAACGATCCTGTACGCTGCATATTTTCCAACTTCAGTAGTACTTCATACCCTGCCATTTCACTAAAAATATGACTGCTTTCCAAAGGTGTTTTATGCACTACACCTGCCAATCGTTTGGAAGCAGCTTCCACATCTTTCAAAGTTACCTGATCTTTTGTCATTTTTTACATCCCCTCATAACGGACTGATATCGATCTTCCGATTTTCTGTATCAATATCCTTTAAAACAAACAAAGCCGTATAATCATCAATCATTTTCTTTTCCGGCTCCTGCGTCGCAATGAAAAATGCTTTTCCTACAACTTTGGCACCAACCTCTTCCGCCAGTTCTGCCATTCCACGTGCCGTACCGCCGGCCTTCATAAAATCATCGATCACCAAAACCCTCGCGGAACTTGGTAAAGCACGTTTCGGCAAAGCCATTGTCTGAATCTGTTTGGATGAACCGCTCACATAATTAATACTTACCGTAGAACCTTCAGTAATCTGTCCAACACGTCGGGCCATAACCACCGGAATATTAAAAGCACGAGCAACAAAAACTGCCAAAGGTATACCACGAGTTTCCACAGTCATAATGTATTCCGGCTCTAAATGCCGCAGACGCTGAGCTATAATCTCCCCCAAACGCATTACCAGCTGCGGTTTAAACAGCAGATCTGTCATATAGATCATACCGCCTGACAATATTCTTTCTGGCTCAGCCAGCTGCAAAGCCAGCTCTGTTAAAAATTCCTCATTAGCTTTTTCGGAATGACATGGAATAAAACGCACTCCTCCGGCAGCGCCAGCCAAAGTTTCAACCCTACCCAAATCATAGGCTTCCAATCCGGCACGCACAGCTAAAACATCTTCACTTAAGGTCGATTTAGCAACCTCAAATTTTTTACAAAAATAAGTAAATGAAAACAATTGATACGGATGGTCCACCAGCTGCTTTGTCAAAGCAACTACACGTTCCATACGTTTGACTCGAGCCATAGCGCCCCTCTTTTCTACTTGCTATTCTTAAAATATTTTTCCAGCAGCTGCCAGTCTTCTTCTTTATCCACATCCATACCGATCTCGGGATAATGCGAAACTACAGCTTTCCCGCTAAATCCCAACAACTCTGACGCCCGCAATTCTATATCTGACAGAGTCAACCTGTGCAGCAGGAATTTAAGCACAAAACCAAAACCTAACCAACCGCACAACTCCCAAGTTTTTTTGCGGCGGGCAAAAATATCTTTGGCTTTTATTACCCCGCCGGAAATAACATCAGCATTCAACAGCATCATATTGCCGCCGGTGAATCTACCTTCAGGTAAGGTAACATAAGTACGTTCGGCACCAGGAAAAGCTTTTACACAATCAGCTTCAGGAATCACAGGATAATAAGCATCTGCTTCCACAGCCTCAGTCTGCTTCAAAAAATCCTGCACGGCCGCAGAGGTCAGCAAAGGTATATCGTCACAAACAAATAAAATTTTACTGTTTGCAGGCAATAATGCAGCTGCAGCTGCAGCTGTTTCAGGCATTGAACTGGATTCCACGGCTACAAGTTCAGCACGCTGCGGCAATACTGCCGCCTCCCATTGACTTCCATCAGCCGCAACTATGATCCTGCCGATCTGTCCGCTTTGATCCAAAGCATCAATAATATACTCTACCATCCGCCGTCCACCTAATGGAGCCAGCGCTCTTATATTAGTTCCAACGGCTTTTTGCAGCCACGGCGTTTTCCCACCGGCCAAAATAACCGCATTATACATACAACTTAACCTCTTTCGGTTTTATTCTTTATTCTTCTTTTCATTATGACTTTCAACCATGTCTTTGAGCAAAGTATGCTCGGCATTTTCCAGATGTATACGTGCAGCATTCTGTGCTCTTTCAACATCGCGGGCAGCAATACTGTCAACGAGAGCGCGATGTTCTTCCATCGTATCCGCCAAACGACCCGGATACATCATCGAACGACCGCGGATAACTGTAATCTGCTCACGCAGGTTATTAATTATATTACGCAGTCTTTCATTACGGCTGGCCTGATATAAAACATCATGGAAAGCAATATCTACTTCAACTATTTTATCCATATTATTTTCTTCAATATGCTGGCCGATTTCTACTAAAAGCCGCTGCAATGTTTCCAATTCATCATCATTAATACGTTCTGCAGCAAGACCTGCTGCCAAAACATCCAGTGAAGTACGAATTTCATAAACCTCATTGATATCTTTAATAGAAATATCTGCTACATAAGTACCGCGCCTGGGGATCATTACAACAAAGCCTTCCAGTTCTAACTTACGGATAGCTTCGCGTACAGGAGTGCGGCTGACGCCCATTTCATCGGCCAGTTGGATTTCCATTAAACGCTCACCGGGACTAAAAGTACCATCAATGATAGCCTGACGGATATTTTCACATACCAGTTCACGCAGAGGTTTGTAACTGTCTAGTTTAATCGGTCTAAGGTGCCCACTCATCTTCAGATCCTCTCCTTTTGTACAGTAGTAGTAACAGCAGTTTCCAGATCAAGCTCTGACAACTCTGTCAAAATTCTCTCAGTTATCTCTTTTTTCTCCGCCACAGCAAAAACTGTAGGCCCACTGCCTGACATTAAAGCACACGTTGCTCCTGCCGCCAGCATCTTCTGTTTAATCTCGGCAATGACCGGATGCGCAGGTATCGTAACGCTTTCCAAAACATTACCGCAACTCTCAAGCAGCAGTCCTGTCGCACTCTGCTCCAAAGCTTTTATAATACCGTCAATATCAGGTCTTTGATTGACCTTTTGCTGACGGAAATTACCATAAACCCAGCCAGTTGCTACTTCAAGCTTCGGCTTTGCCAATACCAAAAGTAGTTCAGGCGCTTCCGGCAATTCCGTTAATATTTCACCACGCCCCTCTGCCAGAGCTGTTCCACCTGTAATGCAAAAAGGAATATCAGAACCAAGCTCCGCCGCTAACTTTTCCAGCTCTGGCGCCGTCAAATCCAGTTGCCAGAGCCGGCTAAGTCCACGCATCACTGCTGCCGCATCACTACTACCGCCGGCAAGTCCGGCTGCTAAAAAAATTTTTTTGTTCAGTCTGATATGAACGTTCGGGATTTTACCACAGCAACGGGCTAAAAGCTCCGCTGCCTTCCATGCCAGATTATCAGGACCGCCGGCAAGACCACTATGATCTGTTTCAACCACAAGTCCTTCACCTTCTTCAATTTCCACTGCATCGCTCAAACCAACACTCTGCATCACCATTCGTACTTCATGGTAACCATCGGAACGCTTGCCCAGCACATCCAGTCCTAAGTTTATTTTTGCATAAGCTGTTTCATATATTTTTTCCATAATATAGCCTCGATTGTTTTCCTGTATACAATATATTTTATCTTGCTTCGCGTGTAGTCGCAAGATAATTCGAACATTTTTATAAATTTTTTCTGTTTTATTTGTGTTTTCAGTCTTTTTTTCAAAAATTTTACTTATTTCTATAACCCACAACATTGCTTTTTTTCTAAAAAGTGCTACTATGTATACAATATTCGCAAAATTTGCACAAAGGAGCTTTTTTATGCGTCAGCACTTATATCGCTATCTTATGGTCACCTTAGGCTGCGTCCTTATGGGTATTGCCATTAACGCCTTTTATATGCCCAATAAGCTCATCAGCGGTGGCATCGGCGGCGTTTCTGTTATTCTATATTATCTCATTGGTCTGCCAATGGGCATTACCAGTCTGCTTTTAAATATACCTTTATTTGTCGCTGCCTATAAATTCATGGATCGGTCCTATATTGTCAGCGCTCTGTATGGTATGCTTGTTTTTTCAGTTTCGCTTGATGCCTTCCATTTCTTAGCTGAAAAAGCGCCTTATGTCCATGACCCCATGCTGGCCTGTATTGCAGGCGGCGTTATTTATGGAATCGGTGCAGCAATGATGTACAGAGTAGGCGGCAGCAGCGGCGGCACTGATATCATCGGCGCGATTATTAACAAACATTACAGTATCAGCATTGGTACTACAGGCTTTATGTTCAATATTATTTTAATGTTTATTGGCGTTTTCTACTTTGGTTTAGAGGCAGTGCTTTATACTCTGCTTGCCTTCTTCGTTATGTTTAAAACCTGCAATGCATTTACAGATGGATTTGATTACAAGAAAAACATTATTATCATCAGTGAACATTATGAAGAAATAGGCAACGGCATAATTGAAGTAATTGGACGCGGCGTTACTTACCTTTATGCGGAAGGAGCCTACACACATCAGCAGCGTAAAGTTCTTTTAGTTGTTGCCAAACTTACACAGGTCGCAAAAATCAAACAGATCGTACGCGATATTGATCCTGGCTGCTTTATGATCATTCAAGATGCCAACGACGTTTTCGGTAAAGGGTTCACATCAAAACCATCTGCTCATAAAAAGAACAAAAAAATCTTCTGTACTGTTGACACTTTAAAACAAAAATCATAATCAACTGTTTCAATTTAACTTATTGTAAGTTTCATTCCGTTTTTTTACTACAATCGAAAACTTATTGAAGCTTTGTATACCCGCTAATAATTATGCTATTATTGGCGGGCGTTTTAAATTTATATACATTTTTTGTTTATACAGGGACTTTTATAGTCCCTTTGGGACGTTTCATCGCATTCTTTTCTATCCGCTTGTTAAAGACTTTTGTTTTTATAATTGTTATTTTTTTGTGAAATAATTGCACTTTTATTATTTTATGTTATAATTTATTAATAGGGTAATGCATTTTTTGATTTACAATTTTCAGACAGCTTATTTCACCGAAGCATTAAAATACATTTTCGTCTTAACTAAGGAGGACTTTATCATGACATTCAAAAAATTTTTCAACGCTTTGATTGAGACCCATTTTTATCTGATGCATTAATCAGAGTTTACTGTGCCTTTCTATAATAAAAAGCACGGCATCTTTTATACGGTGCCGTGCTTTTATTTTTATCAGCTGTATGCTAAACTGTTAAATATCTTAGATAAAAAAAGAAGGTTTAGCATGTTACAAAGCGCTTATATATCGATCATCTCCGGTGCCAGCTTATGGGGGCTTATCGCTCTTTTTTTCAAATTTTTAACCGCCTGCGGTTTCTCGCCACTGCAGATAGTTGCTCTGCGGGTATTATTTGCAGCTGTACTGATGACTGCTGTTATTTTTAAAATAGATCCTAAGTTATTAAAAATCCGCTGGCGTGACAGCTGGCTTTTTATCGGAACAGGAATTTTCAGCCTGGTCTTTTTCAACTACTGTTATTTCCGCTCTATCGAAAGCAGTTCAATCTCTATTGCAGTACTGCTTTTATATACAGCACCGGTTTTTGTAATGCTGCTTTCTATATTTTTGTTTCGCGAAAAATTTACACGCTGCAAAATGCTGGCACTTTTGTCAACTTTCTGCGGCTGTACTTTTATTACTGGTATCTTCAGCAGCAAAATGACATTGACCTTAGAAGCCTTTGGTTTCGGACTTGCCTCTGGTATCGGTTATGCCCTGTACAGTATTTTTAGTAAACTGGCATTAAGGCGTTACAACACACTTACAATTACCGCTTACACATTTTATTTTGCGGCCATCGCCGCATTACCTATGGCTGAACCATTACAGCTTTTCACCTTGCTTGCAGATTTGCGTGCTCTTATCGGTGCCATTGCCATAGCCTTGATCTGTACTGTGGCCCCATATCTGCTTTACACTCGCGGTCTTCAGGATGTAGATGCAGGTCAGGCATCTATTCTTGCTACTTTAGAACCACTGGTCGCAGCCGCTATTGGCATTTTTATTTTTGGAGAATCTCTGACAACTGCTAAAATCCTTGGCATGATCCTAATCCTATCTTCTATTTTTATCTTAAACACAGCTAAAAACAATGTAAAATAATACCATATCAATGTCTAAAAAACAGCCGGTTTAAAAGCCGGCTGTTTTTTATAAAGAGCGCGCTGCCATTGCACCAAACCAAGCACAAACAACACCCACGACAACACTGCCAATAATATTCAAACCGGCACCTGCCAGATTACCTTCTGACAGCAGCGTCAGCGATTCATAGCTAAATGAAGAAAATGTTGTCAATCCTCCCAGAAAACCAACGCACAATAATAAACGCCAATAAGGGGTCAACAAACCTTTCTCTGTAATCAGCACCATTAAAAATCCCATTGCCAGGCAGCCTGCCGCATTGACAATAAAAGTAGCCCAAGGCCAGTGGCAATGCCAGCGTATAAAAATATAATTTGTAACCAAATAACGGCTTACGGCACCAATACTGCCGCCGAGCGCCACTGCTAATAATTCCTGCATCTTTCTTCCACCTTTACAAAAAAATAAAAAGCCGATACTTCGCCTACACGGCAGAAGTCATCAGCTTATCAACTCTAAGCGGTTCAAACGACTAAAGTCATTTAGGGAGTACCCCATTCCCTTTTATTACCTTACCAGTTTTGGCATGCTCTGTCAATTCAGGTTGCCAAAAATTCACACTTAAGTTAATATTTAATCAGTAAAGGAGTGTGCTTATGTTACTTATAAGTGCTTGTTTATTAGGAGCAAAAGTAAAATACAACGGCAGCAGCAATTACTGCACACTGCTTGCCAAATATAAAGATTGTGGTCTTTTTATACCGATCTGTCCAGAATGCCTGGGACAGCTTACTATACCACGTCTACCAGCAGAAATTACAGGCGGTGATGGCAGCGACGTTCTTAACGGCACTGCTAAAGTATACGACAATGCTGGCTATAATGTTACAGAAAATTTTATCAAAGGTGCTGAAGCTGCTCTGGAAGTCGCCCGCAGAAAACAAATAAAATTTGCGGTTCTCAAAGCGCGCAGCCCTTCCTGTGGTACAGGGAAAATTTATAACGGAAATTTTAACGGTACACTTATGAACGGTGATGGCGTAACCAGTGCTTTATTGAAACAAAACGGTATTACCGTTTATACCGAACTTGATTTAACTGAAGAACTGCTTAACGAACTATTGGTTAGATAATAATTATAACAAGAGATATATTTATAGTTTTATATAGATAAAACAGAAAAGCGCTCTTAAGAGCGCTTTTCTGTTTTTAAAAAGGAGAAATTTATGTACAATTCTTTCTCTATTTCACAAAATGTATACCTTCAATTTACTCTATTTTACACTATTTTTCTTAACCATACAATATAATATATACAGCATATATCCATTTAACAAAAATTAATGGCAAAAAAATGGCAAAGATATATATACCTCTTACTTCACTACTGCGTTCGACGCTTTCGGTTCCGCAACGAAGGTTTTACCTGTTTTTATCCAAACAAGGGAAAAATCGCAGCCCAAAAGGCTGCTCTTTTCGACTGGCTACAACACCGCAGACAGAAGTCTGCACGGCTCCGCCGACGAACGACAAGTGACCGCTCGACTAAAGCAACTAACTCCGCTTCGCTCATCAGACGGACGGAAGCCGCAATGCGGAGTTAGGTTCTATGTACGAGTGGTATGCACTGTTTGTCCGTGCCTAATGGCACGGGTAAGAGTAAGACATAATGCAGCGTTGTAGCCCACTGGAAAATGAGCCGCCAGGCATAGCAGGCGGCGAAAATTTTCCTTGTTAGAAGCGGGGGTTAGGGGGCGGCAAGCCTCCTTTAGAATAATATAATAAATTTTTTATAAGACAAAATGACGGGCAGATTATCATTACTGAAATTTTGCCCGTCATTTGAGTAATATTCTTTTAATTTTTGAATTGCAGCCTGTTTTTGTTTTTCAAAACTGTACATGCGATTTCTAATACACCATACACATCCACCATGGTTACGGCATTCCATGTCAAAAGCTCTGCTGTCATTATCGCGGTATGACTTACGATGTTCTTTGCCGTGGGCAATAGCTTTTTCTAATCCCATAAGCTATCAGACCTTTCTTTTAATTTATTTAATAAGAAACGCCCAAAGTTAAGAACTTCGGACGCTTCTTGGGCTGTGACCCTTCCGTTAGGAAGGAGATGTATTTATAGTATCATTAAAAAAGCAGATTGTCAAAGTTTGAAAACAGATAGTCCTGTAATCTGTTTTATTTCACAATACATCTTTTTCAATTCTGTATTGACGTTATATTTTCATCAGCGTGAACGTTTAGGTTTAGCTTAATCCGGCAATGGAACGCATAACCAAATCAACATCTTTATTTTCCAATTCTTGAATAATGTGCAAATAAGTTTTTTGCGTTGTCGTCATACTGGCATGGCCAAGGCGGCGCGCAACGCTTGCAATAGATACTCCGGCAAACAGCAGTAAAGAAGCATGAGTGTGCCTTAACCCATGAACAGAAATTACCGGCAAATTAGCCTTGCGGCAATGCCTTGCTAAAATATCGTTAATAGTTGAATTATAAATTTTCTCTTTTAATAAAAAAATCGGTTTATCGCTCGGCAAATTTTTAATCAGTTCTGCAAATTGAATAACGGTTTGCCAATCAATTTGAATTTTGCGTACCGATGACGCATTTTTAGTAGGCAAAAAGCCGCCGCTGCCTTTATAATCCCACGTCTTGCTTATCGAAAGCATTTGATGAGAAAAGTCAAAATCTTTTGGGGTAATGGCCAACGCTTCCGAAAATCTGATACCGGTTTTCGCTATAAGCATAATTAACCAATCCCAATTTATTTTGTTTTGCAGGTTCAAATTGATAAGTAAAGTATGCAGTTCAAATTGATTTAAGTATTTTTTCTTTTTTACAGTAGGAGTTTTGCCTTTTATAATGGCTTTTCGTGTCGGGTCACGTTCAATTAACCCATCATCAACCGCGTCCATAATCGCGCCTTTAAGCTGATGGTGAAAATCCATTGTTGTTTGCCGCTCATGGTAAACAGCATAATCATTTAAAAGCTGTTGATATGTTACCCGGTTAACTTCGCACAGACGGAGTTGCGGTACAAGTTTTACCAACCACGAATAAGTCATATAATATTTATCCATTGTTACTTTTCGTACAGCTCCTTCTTTATACACCTTTATCCATAAATGATAATACCGGTGAAATAAATCTGTACTTGTAATTTGGCTTAACATTTTTTACACCTCCTTATGTAAAAAACACTCACGCTGATGAAGGGTGATAAGGTTGTCGAGTTTGTAAAAGAATTTTCCTAATTGCTGTTGTTCCTTGTCATGTGGAACAAAAATATTTATTTCCATAACTTTGTTTTTGGAAATATTATATCGTGATATTCCTTGTGCCAATAAAATAATTTGTTTTCTTGTAACTTGTGCCCTAAGCATATAAGCAAGAAAATAATTATCTAATATAATAAAAGGTCTAAAGCCAAAGCAAAAACTATTTAAATATACAGTTCCGCACTTTTTTAATAAAACAGAACTCATCCCAACTTCTTCAGGAGTTTCTGACGAAGTAGTGAAGAAAACATCGCCTATTTCAACTTCATTTTGCTTTAAATCAATTTCAATAGGCTCTGTCATTTCAACATCAATAATTGGATTAGAGTAAACATTCATATATGTAATAAATTGTGCTTTACCATGCCCGAAATCATCTTTTGTTTTTCCAGAAAGTCCTGTATAAGTCTTTCCAAAATTTCCTAGCTTACGCTGTTCCCAAGCGATTGTTATCAAACTTATTAATCTGTATTTAAAAAGAATTTATATCGATTAATTTTATAAGATTATTATAGTTCCCAACCATAGCAAAAGAGCCAAGGAAATCCCTTGGCTCTTTTGCTGTTGCGCCGTATATAAGCGAAAGTATTTTATTGTTCGATGTCAAAGCCACCTTCTAAAATAAATTTACGTAAAAGCAGGTCAATCTTATTATTTACTTTAGGAAGCAGAATTTTCTTACCTTCAATCTTTTCAAAATATTCTTTTGCCTTTTGTTTATCGGCAGTTGCCTTTAATGCGTCAAAACGTCCAAAAGCGTTGATGTTTGAATCAGTTAAACCAAGCGATATGAGTTTTTGCAGTTTATCTTCATCAACACCCAAAACCTCCGCCAACTGATGTACCTGCGTGTTTTTGGCTTTGGAAAGATATTCTGTAATATAATCCCTAAACGTTTTGCCTTCTTCTGCAACCACATCGCCGCGCTGAATATCATGCAAAAGGATATTAGCAAATTTTTGTTCTTCCTGCGTTAATGTAGCAAAAGTTTTGTGCAGTTCATCAGCAGCTTTTCTTAAAACTTCCGCGCTTGTGCCTTCTGTATGCAACAGTTTAATATATTTTACAAAGCGCGAGTTCATATAATCCGAATCAATATCATCGGTGTCAATGGTAGTTAAGTAACCATCAATATCATACGGTACTTCTATTATTACTCCAGTGCCTGGGTCTCTGCTAAGTTCTTTATACCTTTGCAGCAGAATTTTATAAGTTTTTTCGTCCAGCTCTACTTTTACAGTATATTTTTTGCCGGTATCTTCTTTTGCAAATTTATATTCAAGTTGCTGCCAGTTAAATCCTTGTAATTTTGCTGCTTCCAGCGATTCGTTAAGTAGCTTAAAAAGCCGTGCAAATTCTGCACGTTCTGCCGTTTGTTCCGGCAATTTTGCAAAATCCGGCACGCCGGCCTGTTCAAAAACGTCTTTAATCCTTTTAAAATGAAAATTCAAGTTCTCTAAATTTACATCAAGTTTGTTTACAAACAGCCCCAGCGGTTTATCACCAGAATACAGTTTAAACGCCACTGCCACACGCTTTTCCATTGTATGCGGCCTGCGGTAATATTTGATAGTACCAAACGGTTTTTCTGGTCCAAAAATGCGGTTAGTACGTGAAAATGCCTGGATAATATTTTCGTATTTCAGCATTTTATCCATATACAGCGTGTTAATCCATTTAGAATCAAACCCTGTCAGCATTTGGTCTACAACTATAAGCAGGTCAATTTGTTCTTCCGGCTTATTGGCAATATGTGCGTAAGGACGTTTATGCGCCATGCGCGAAGAAATATCTTTTTTCATTGCCGCAAAAGTAGGTATTGTGAACTTTTGGTTATAAAGTTTATTGTAATCGCTGATAATTTCTACAAGCCCGTCTTCTTTATAAATGGCTCCGCCGTTATTATCTATGTTTGGGTCAAACAATGCAGTTATTTTTAAATTAGACCCTGCCTTTTTAAACCGGCGGTAATACTGTATTGCTTCATGTATGCTGTTAGTTGCAAAAATGGCGTGAAATTTACTGTTATGGCTAAGGCATACCCAATTATCTATAATATCCTTTACAACGCAATTTTGGTGTTCTTCCGTTTCATACTGGCTGTCCGGCAGGTAATCTTCTATGCCTTTAATATAATCACCGTTCTCATAATATCCTGCCATAGGCAGCTTCATATATTGTTCAAAAATTTTGCTTTTATTTTTATCTGCATAAGCTTCTTCAACAGTTTTAGCTTTAGCCGCCGCTAAAGCAATTTGCACACGCACGTCCTGGTCTTTAAAAGTTAAAACCTTATACGGGTCAAAACCAAGCACGTTTTTATCGCGGATGCCATCGGCAATGCTGTATCTATGCAATTCATTGCCAAAAATCATAGCGGTTGTAGTTTTCTTTTTTTGGTTTTCTTCGTGTATTGGCGTGCCAGTAAAGCCAAAAAATACCGCTTTGGGAAATGTTTGCTTAATAATATACAGCATATCACCAAAGGTAGAACGGTGGCACTCGTCAACAATAAATACAATACGTTTAGCTTGCATTAGCTTAATATCGGCAGAGGTCATACCGCCTTCAGCCTCATCTTTAATATTGCTCATTTTTTGGATAGAAGTAACTATCAGCGTATCGGTAACGCTGTTACTTTTTAACTTGCTTACCAGTACGCCGGTGTTTTCGGTAGATTGCACGCTGTCCGCATCATCGGCAAAACCACGGTACTGCCTTAAACTTTGCGTACCAAGTTCAATTCTGTCCATCAAAAATACAACCTTATCCGCATCGTTTGATGCCGCAATAAGCTGGGCAGATTTAAAACTGGTCATAGTTTTACCGCTGCCGGTGGTATGCCAAATATAGCCGCCAAGCTGTTCATTGCCTTCCCATTTTGTTTTAGCTACTTTGTCAGATATAGCGCTGGCTGCAAAATACTGATAGCTGCGCATTACTTTTAAAGTACCGTCTAAATCATCGGCAACAGTGTAGAAACCTATCAGTTGATGAGCCATTGGAATTGAAAGTAGGGTAGAAGCAATTTTTTGCCAGTCATTAATCGGTTCGTTATTAAAATCTGCCCAATGAAAATAAAAATCAGGGTTAAATTTGCCATCCGGTCCGGGATTAGCAAAATATACGGTTTCTTCTGGGTTCATGGCAACAAAAATCTGCACCAGCGAAAACAAACCGGTAAATACTCCTTCATGCGCATATTTTTCAATTTGGTTATATGCCTGGCTTACAGGTATGCCACTCTTTTTCAGTTCGATATGAATAACAGGCATACCGTTTATAAGCAGCATTACATCGCCGCGGCGTTTATTAAGCATTGGCGATTTGGTATTAAATTTAGGCTGTTCTACGATTTGATAGCGGCTTTGCCCGGCTGCAATTTCGCGGCGGTCATAAATTTTAAGCGATACCTCTTTGCCAAAGTGCAAAGTATCATCCGGATTATCGCGCTTAATCATTACGCTGCCACCGTTAATAAAACCGTTAAGCATTAAAGGAGTTCTTAAATTAGCAATCTGCTCTAAAATTTGCTGCATTTCTCCTTTTGTTAAAGGATAATCGTTAAGGCGGTCAATGCTGCGGTTATTTTCAAACAAAATATTAGCCCAGTTTTGAATAAGTTCTTCTTCGGTACAATTTTTTAAAATAACCGGCTCCCAACCTTTAGATGGCAGCAAACGGACAAGCTCTTTTTCAAATTCTGCTTCTGATGTAAATGCCATGATTTTTTCCTTTCTATCTGACAAACAGATTTATTGTTGTATTTTTATGCAAAAAGTACTTAATTTTACGCTGATGAAGGGTGATAAGGTTATCAAAATAATCAAAGAAATTCGCTAAATGTTTTTGCTCGCTCTTTGTCAAAGGGACAAAATAGTTAAAATTAGAAATAATCGACCAGTTAATATAGATTTGAGTATTACCTTGAGCAGAAGAAATTATCTTCTTTCTAATGTTTTCTGCATTTAACAATTGATAAATAAAATTTGGTTCAAATAAATCTTTATAAACTTCGATTCTCTCGGTGCGTTGATTATAAACATAGGTATCATCAGCATCTATTAGCAATACACGCCCAATAATATTGCCTTTAGATGTCTTATCATTAAGTATCATTGTTAAATCATCTTTATTTAAAATTCTATTCATAATTTTTTCTGTTTTATTAACCCTAATACCTTGGTCAATATATTGGCTTATTTCTGAATAAGAACCTATATTGATGACTTTGTATTTACCTTCATGTAAAAATTCTGCTTCTATTGAAGTACCTGATGTTGCCTTTCCGAATTCCCCTAACTTACGCTGTTCCCAAAGACAAGTTAAAAAGCTCAAAAATTTAGCTGTTTTTTCCTAATTCTTCGGTTTTATATACATTATAACCTTCATAATTATAACTTGCGTCAATACCTTTCATATAAACTTCACGGTCGTTTATTTTATCGGTAAGCGCAGCTTTTAAAATGTGCTTAATTTCAATATCTTTAATGGGGCTGCGTTCCATTGCTAGCAAGTAATCTTCTTTATCGACTTTGTTCCAGTCGATAACCTGCTTAATTTCTTTTTTTAATATCGAGTCAAGCCAAATACGTGTGCTGCGGCCGTTGCCCTCGCGGAAAGGGTGGGCGATATTCATTTCTACATATTTTTCTATTATTTCATCAAAGGTATTTTGCGGCATAGCATCAATATTTTTTAACGCTGCTTCTAAATACATCAGCGGTACAAAGCGGAAATTACCTTTAGCGATATTAACTTTGCGTATTTTCCCGGCAAAATCGTAAATATCTTCAAACAAATACTTATGAATTTGCGCCAGCCCTTTAAAAGTGCCAACTTCAAAAGTATCTAAAAGGTTAAGTTCAAAGAGTTGCAGGGCTTTTTGCTTGCTGATTTTTTCTTCAGTCCTTGCAAGTTCAGCAGAATCGGTAATGCCCAATTTATTTTCTAAAGCCATATTAATTTCCTTTCCTGTTACACAAACATCTTTTCAAGGCAGGCTTTTTTGATGTTTTGCAGCTTTTCAAGCTTACGCTGATGAAGGGTGATAAGGTTGTCGAGATAATAAAAATATTTTCCTATTTGCTTTTGTTCCTTATATTTTGGTATTAAAAAAGAATATTCAGCATATTCTTGAGCATTCACTCCGGGCTGTCCAGAACGTTGAGATGTAATTTTAATATACTTTTCGTATTTACTACAAAGTGTATTTTGAAATATAAATTCTGCATCATATTCGGATTTAATTCTTGCTCTAATAAGAAACCCTGCAAAATATACTATTCCATCAGATTTTTTATAAATAAAAGTTTTCCCAACACTTGCTCCTGTTCTCGAAAACAAAATATCTCCTTCGTGAAGGCGAAAATTATATGCGTTTGTAAGGTCAATATCAGGGGAAGTTAATTCATTATTTTTAAAATTGTGTGATTCATCATCAATATCTGTTATACGTAAATACTTATTTACTCCATCATATTCTTTTGCCGCAACATTTAAGCCATACTCAAATGATAAAGCAACTTCCCCTAACTTACGCTGTTCCCAAGCGTCAGTAAATCCTTTAAATCTGATTTCCGGAATGTTGCTGCCATTTTTCGGAAACATTTTTTCAAGCATAGATTTTTTAATATTTTTAAGCTTGTCTAACTTACGCTGATGAAGGGTGATAAGATTGTCTAATTTCAACATATATTTGCCTATTTTTATTTGTTCTTCTATACGTGGTATAACAATAGGCATTTCAAAAAAAATATTATCTTTGATTGAGAACCTATCAGACCGTGCACCACTGTCACCGTTGTAATTCATAAATGCGTGCCAGCAATTCGTTTTAAAGAAATACTCGAGAAAAGTAAAATCAACATTCTCAACTCTAAACACAGTATACAAAGGCGACATTACACCACTTCTGCCTAATTTATTTCTGTTTATAGGACCAACTGGTGCAGTTGTAGAAATTCTTGGATTATAAACAAAATCATTATTTTGGACTATATAATATCCTTCTAAACTTTCAATTTTTGAAATGTTATGGTCAAAAAATTCTCTTTGACTTATAATTCCATACTCTGCTGAATTTGTTAAAGTTTCTACATATTGTAACCCTATATTTTTATCTAAAACTTTATTAGCAATTTCTCCTAACTTACGCTGTTCCCAAGCGTCGGTAAATCCTTTAAATCTAATTTGCGGTTTTTTAGCATTTTTAGGCATTTTACTTACCTCCCAACAATGCTTTCAATTCGGCAATGCCCTGCATGTCAAATTCGTTGCCTTCAAGCTCATCAAGCATAACAATTAAGCTCTGTTCCGTGTTGGCAATTTCTTTTTCAACATCGGCAAAGGTAGTTTCGTATTTTTTGCAAATGGCTTCAAGTTTGTTAACAAGTCCGTTTACAGCGGCATCTGGCAAGCTGTTTATGCTTTCTGCCAGTGCCGTTATCCATTTTTGCTTTAGCAAGGCGTTTGCCTGTTCGTCTGTAAGTTCTTCAATTACCTTTTTAGTTTTAAGGTGCAGGGCGGTTACGCTGTCTTTAACTTCTTTTTTTAAGTTTTTTTCTTCGTCCATTAAGTTTTGTACTTTTTTTAGTACGGCAAACGTTTCTGCTTCCGCAGTTTTGGCTTTTACGGCTTTTTTTACTTCTGCGGCTACAAAGGCGTCGCCTGCGTCGTTAACAAAGGGCTGACCTTTGTCATCCTCGCTTAATTCTTCCAGTAAGCTGTCATATTCGCCGGTTATGGTGATTAATTTATCTTCTTTGGCTTTTAGTTCTGCCATTTCTTCGGGCAGCATAATTTTTTGTACTAAATAGAAGGGGAATACATGGCCTTTCCAGCCTTCCTGTACTTCTTCATCTTTACCGTTTTTCTTTTTTAATACAAAATTAGGGTCTACCTGTTTAACGGCTGCCATTCCTTCGGTTTGGATTATTTCTAAATCAATGGCAATGTCTTTCCAGTTATCGTCTAAAAGCTGATAGGCTTCGTATCTATCAACAAGCGGCACGCTTTGCAGGCGCGCAAAAATGTTATCGCTGATGTTTGTTACTTCTTTACTGATGTTTACTTGCGCTGCATTATCAACCAGCTCTGACTCCAGGTAATTATTAAAATCGGCAAAAGCCTGTCTGTAATTTTGTTTAAAGGCAATAATGTCAGGATGGTTTTTAATAGTTTCATTTAAATCATCAGCATTAAGCTGGCAATAGCCGCTGTTTACAGCTTTAAACAAGCTTGTTTTTAGGTTGGGAAACGCCTGCCAATACTGCTGTAAATCCTGTAATTCGCTTTCCGGTATGCCGCCGAACATGGAAGCATAAATATCCCAGCTTTCAGCCTTTTCGGATGAATCAACATAGCGGGGAATATTTAAGTTATAGTCGTTTTGGCGTATGGTATCGCGGCTGACTTTTTTAGAGAATTTATCTATATTGGCGCGCGTAGTTACAGCGTCTACAATTTTTTTAATATCGCAGGCGCGCAGCATATTGTTTTTGCCAACTTTGGCAAAGCCTTTGGAAGCATCGACTATAAGCACGTCGGTGTTATCGCGTTTTTGTTTAAGCACCATAATAATGGTAGGTATGCCGGTACCAAAAAAGATGTTAGCAGGCAGGCCGATAATAGCGTCAATGTGGTTGTATTCTATTAAGTTTTGACGGATTTTTCCTTCTTCGCCGCCACGGAACAATACGCCGTGCGGCAGTACGATTGCCATAATGCCGTCCGGCTTTAAGTGGTATAAATCGTGCAGCAAAAATGCGTAGTCGGCTTTACTTTTCGGCGCAAGCCCAAACTTAGAATAACGTGGGTCATTTTCTTTGTCGGATGGCTCCCAAGCCTGTGAATAGGGAGGGTTAGAAACTACTGCATCAACATAAAGAGGGTTATATGTGTTAACAGGGTCTTTATCGTCAAAATACGGCCAGTCGTCCTCTAATGTATCGCCGTTGCGGGTTACAATGTTATCCGGCAAAATGCCGCGCATAACAAGGTTCATACGGGTAAGATTGTAGGTGTTTTCTTTAAGTTCCTGTGCGTAGTATTTTATATTGTTTTCTTTGCCCATGTATTTAGCCGCGCACTGACCTATGTTAATAAGCAGCGAGCCGGAACCGCTGGTAGGGTCGTAGATTTCTATTTTATCGCGGTCTTTAAGGTGGTAGGCAATAAGTTCGGACATCAGTAATGATACTTCGTGCGGAGTGTAAAACTCGCCCGCTTTTTTGCCTGCGTTGGCGGCAAAGTTGCTGATTAAGTATTCATAAATAAAGCCAAGAACATCATAATCCTGCTTGCCGTCCATAGGAATATCTTTAATAAGGTTAATTAAGCCGCGGATGGCTTTTGTCCTGGCGCCGGAAGTATCGCCAAGTTTGGAAAGGCCTGTTTCCAACGTTTTAAAAATGTTTTCAAAAACTACTTTGTGCGATTCGTTAACAAGGCGGCTAAACGAAGAAAGTGCAACTGTTACATCGTCGGCAGTAAAGTCGTTGCCTTTATCCAGCCAGGTCGAAAAAAGATGCTGATACGGAATGAAATAACCGATATTTTTTTGTACACTGGTTACGGTTTCAGCATCGCTTTCATCAAGTTCCGGCAAATATTCATCTGTCCAGTCATTTTCTTTTAAGTATTTAACTTCTTTATCTGACAAAAATTTATAAAAAATAAAACCGAGAATATAATCTTTATATTCATTTGCTTCGATTTTAGAACGCATTTTATTGGCAGATTCCCAAATTTTAGATGCAAGCTGCTGTTTATTCATGTAATAGCCTCCAAAGGTAAAAATACTTTAGTTTAGTATAATTATAACATATTAAACTGTGTTAAACGATTGGAAGAAGTCAGCGTATTTTTTATTGACAGAAGTTTAAGAAACCTAATAAAACAAATAAGAAGCATGTTATAGAAAAGTGCTCCAAAGTCAGTAAGAAATGTAACTTTGGAGCAACAAAAATCTTGAAATTTATTAAACTTTTAAAATTCCACTATTTAGGATTTTTACGTTAGCTAAAAAATGTAAGATAAACTATCATTAAGCATTCAACAGCACACCATACCAATAGAAAAATATGGAAACTATCCGCATATTTGCCATGGCTAGTTGCATATTTAATTTGGCGATTTATGTCTGCAATCTCACCAGATATAGTGTTAATAGCTTTTGTGCTATCTTCGTAGTTAGTCATCCTCACATTTATTTTAAATAATGCTTGTTCATATTTTTTGTCGATTGATATAATAGTGTTTTGCATAGCTTTACTTTGCTCCGAAAGTTTATCGCCTTTAAACTCAACAGCGGATAGAATTTGGATAATATCATTAAACTTTTGTAAAATATCTTCTTCTGGCAGTACAGGTTTCTGTATTTGTTTGCTTAGTTTTTCCAAGTCCATCTTATTCCCTCATTAATGCTTTTATTTTAACTTCTAATTCAGTACGCTTTTCGTCGCTTTCAGCAGCAAAATATTGCTTAGACAACCTATTAAATTCCTTATTTTTGACATCAGCAATTTCATTTTCAAGCTGCTCAATTTCCTTTGTTAAAACTTCAACTTTTGCTTGTTTATTTGCAAGCTTTTTTAATTTCGTTGCAATACTGGTTTTGTTCATTTTGATACGCTCCTTTTTTATCTTTCATAATCGTCATCTCGGCTATGTAAATTAACATCAAAACCTTTATTGGTTGATGTTGAGTTATCACAACGCGATAAATTTTTGATTGCAGATGTAATATTAGTTAGATTGGTAGTGTTGATTGGTCTATTAGGTGTTTTTACATAATCACGCCATTTTTCCATAGTGCAAACACGCATTATATTTGCGGTGCTTAATATATCGTTGTTAAGCTTTTTTGCCAAAGTGTTTGCGCGTACTTTTTTATTTTTATCCTGAATATTAACGAAAGTTATATTTTTGCCACGCATTTTCGTATGCCAACCACTTTGCTGCATTTGCCGTTCAAAATCATCCAAACTTTTCGGTTTGCTTTTTAAACTTTGATTTACAGCTACCGCACATTGAACCAGCCAGCTATCTCTCGTTTTATTAACAAAAACGTAGTAAGCACGCTGGTCATACATTTGTGCCCTACCGCGTGCTTGAACTGCCTCGCGGCTCCTATCAATAATTTTTAGACCATATTGCTTTGCTATGCTGTCATTTATATCTTTAAAATTTTCTAAGTCTTGATTGCTAAAATGTAATTTTTTACCATCCAAAAAACTGACAGAATTAACAACAAAATGAGCGTGTATTTTGCCGCCTGCGCTATTAACATGAATGCCAACGGCTACTTCAAAACGATTGCCAAAACATTGCTCCGCAAATGTTTTGGCGTATGTTTTTGCATCACCTTTGCTTATTTCTTCTGCGGCAAATGAAAGAACATAATGTTTATACTGTCTCCCGTCCGTTTTGCCGTATAACTCTTTTGTTTTTTGCATTTGATAGGTTGCAATAGCTGGACTATCGGCACAGTTAATGCCGTAAAAAAGTGTTTCATCTTTTTCTTTTATGTAGTCTTTTGCAGCATAATTAACAACAGTTTTAATATTTTTGCCAGGACGCTTGATAGCTTTAAAAATTGGCATTTTGTTATCACATCCTTTTTAATTCATTAAATATAGCATTTAAAATATCTCGCTGAGGCGCTTCTTTAATAGTATTGCAATGCCGAGCAAGTTGGTTTATATTATTAGCAATATTCGACAGCAATTTTATTTTTTGTTTTTGAGTCGCTTCAATTTCGTTCAATTTCTCCGCATACCCAAAATTTTGCAAAATATCACCGATATAATCGTTTAATGTTTTGTTATTTTCAGTCGCTTTAAGTACCAAATAATTTTTTAGTTGTAAAGGCATTCGCAATTCCACTCGTGCATTTTTGCCTAATTTCTTAGTTGTCGTCAAATTATCAACTCCACTCGGCTAACATATATAGGCCAGCTCCCCGTCTTGCCGTCAAGTGGACGGCAGCGACAGCTGGCAAAGGGGCAAAGCCCCCTTGTACCCCTACAATAAATTACTCCCCATTTTTTTCGCGCCATTCACGCTCAAAAATTAAAAATTCATATTGTTTTTCGGCAATTTTTTCAGTTAAATTAACAAATTTTATCTCTGCCGATGCAAGGGATTTTTTATTTTTAGTTTTAATTTTGCCTATAACTTTTATATCTGTTGTTTCGTTAATATTCTCAATAGCTTTGTTCAAATATCGCAAAAATCGTTCATTCTTTTCGTTGCTTGGTACAGTTAATATACGCCTTATATCATTTACACTTATATAATTATTTTTGTTAGCTTTACGTTGTTGGTATCGCAAAAATTCAAATAGTTTGTAAGCGTATTTTTTATTTAATTTTTTGGTTTCACTAATATCAATCGGTACATTTGCTCGCTGCCATCTATAGTAATTTAGTAGGTATGGATTTAATGTTATTTCTATATTTTCAATTTTATTTCTTATTGTTTTGATGGTTTTAGTTTGCGCTATCAGTGGCCACTCGTATTTAATTATCTTATTATTTTCGATTCTCTGGGCAATAACAAAAGTCTGTTTTAACTTTTCTAAATTTCTATAAAAAATCATATAATGCTTGCCTTGTGGTTTGATGATACTTTGCCAACTAAAGTAATCAGCCACTTTAATATTTATCGAATTTTGTTTTTGATTTAACGCACTCAAAATAACAAAATTAAAAATTTGTTGAGCGGCAGGCGATACATAATCGAATGAAAGAATATCGTCAGGCTTTTTGGTAATAATTTTGTTATTGGGATATATTTTTTCGCTCATTTTTGACATCACTCAATCATTTCTAAAAATCGTTTTTTACTTACTTTACCCGTCACCGTAAGTTTTCCGTCTGCTTTTTGGACAGCATTAACCTCGCGCATTAACTTGTATGCGGCAGCTACACTAAGTCCTGTTATTGCCATAACATCGTGGACGTTAAGCCATTTTTTTTCGTTTTCCATTATGTTTCTCCTGTGGTATACTAAATATATATTACTTTGATTGTTTTCCCGTTTAATGGGAATTTTATACTTATATTATATTTCCCATTTAATGGGAAATCAAGAGGTAGTCATGTTTAATCGTATAATTTTTTCAAAACGTATTAAGCAATTAAGAAAATGCTATAAATTTACAATCATTGATTTTTCAACATGTTTTAAAATTGTTAGTAAAACTTCGGTTGGTGCATGGGAAAAAGCAACAGCTATTCCATCTGCCGATGTACTTGCCGATTTATCGACTTTTTTTGGTATTTCTATGGATTGGTTTGCAGGTTTTAGCAACATTCCTTATACAAACGAAAGTATAGAAAATGCCGAAAATTTTGTACTAAAAAAACTTATTGAAATTGATAGAGACACAACTTATAAATCGTTTTATCCAAACGAGTATTTAAATGCTGAAACACGCAAAGAATTATATTCTTTACCTGTTAGAGCTAATATTGTTGTTTTATCTCATTGTGGCTATATACCTTTCAAAGAAGATGAATTAAATTACAAACCCAAAGCGATTTCAAAATTTGAAAATGCAGTCAAATATAAAGCAAATTTGATAATAAACCATCTATATCCAACGGTTCAAGTCACTTCCAACCACAAAAATATTCTTTATATCGGCGACCTTGACCAGTTATTAAAAAGAGAAATCACCACTCCTATATACGATATAGAAAGCGGTGATTTAAAATGACTGTTATAAAAAAGACTAATCCGGTAAACCCAAATAAACCTTGGCTTGCAGACGTATCTTATATAGACTGGCAAGGCCAAAAAGCACGTACGCGCAAATATTTTGCCACGCGCAAAGAAGCCAACGAATGGGAACTTAATTTTAAAAATTCGCTTACTATTGGCACTGGCATTTCGTTTTCGAACCTTGTTGCTGCGTACTACGAATACATAACGCCACGTATTAAAGAAACAACGTTGGAAACTAAAAAGCATATCATTGATACGAAACTGCTGCCTTACTTTAAAAATAAAATACTAAAAGATATTACTGTAAATGATATTGCTAAATGGCAAGGCGTAATAATAAAATCTTATTCTAGCAAAACCTATATAAAAACTATTAATAATCAACTAAGTGCTATTTTTAATTACGCTAAGAAGTTTTATAATCTTCAGATAAACCCAATCCACGTCACCGGCAGCATAGGACGGCATTACAGCGACAGAATGGATTTCTATACGGCGCATGAATTTCACGCTTTTTATGAAGCTGTTAAAGATAAGCCGCAAAGTAAGATTATCTTCCCGCTGCTCTTTTATAGCGGAATAAGGGAAGGTGAGATGCTTGCACTGACGCAGTCCGACTTTGATTACAAAAATCAAACCCTTACAATCAACAAAACTTACAGCCGTGTTAATAAAAAAGACATCATCACAGAACCCAAAACACCTACATCAAACCGTAAAATTAAAATTCCGGCATTTATTTTTGAGCTTTTAGACGAGTATGTCGAAAAATTATATGATTATTCGCCTTCTGACAGGCTTTTTTTAGTTACCAAGTCATTCCTGTATCATGAAATGACAAGAGGCGCACAGAAGGCAAATTTGAAGCGCATACGAGTGCATGACCTTCGACACAGCCATGCAAGTATGCTAATTAACAAAAATTACTCCCCAAACCTCATACAAAAACGACTCGGTCACCGTAACGTAGTTACAACTTTACAAATTTACGCACACCTTTACCCTGAACGCGAAGACGATGCGGTAAATGACCTGCAAAACGAATGGAAAAAAGAAAGCTGCCAATAAAGGCAGCTTTTTCACTTTTATAAATATAATATTGAATAAAGTGACGTTACTTTTTGTGTTATTATGGTTCAAGATACGTTACTACTTGTGCTATATTACGTTACTATTTGTGCCAAATTACGTTACCATTTGTGTTATTATTTCCTCGCAAACCGCATAAATACTGGCTTTTATGACCTCTCCATTTATCATATATCAATGGCTTCGCCATTTTATTTTTGATTTAATTCGCACTTTATTTTTGCTTTCGCACACTAAAGGATTATCTTATTTTTCTTAAATTGGCAATTTTATGGCAAAAATTTTTGACTAAAAAGAAAAGAACGGCTGTACAAGCCGTTCTCCACAGTTTTAACAATCACTCAAACTCAGTCGTCCCAATTAACCGGGGAAGAAAGGCCAAACCATCGGAATAACGATGATGGAAACGATGAAGCAGAGGATAACTAAAGGCACGC
>ENA-OPNH01000043-OPNH01000043.1-human-gut-metagenome-genome-assembly--contig:-NODE-43-length-146241-cov-15.561483_pt1:0-2500 | contig 146241 bp, 147 predicted proteins | sample MGYA00241537_ERZ501771 | MGnify/ENA primary metagenome ERZ501771 (study PRJEB25962, sample SAMEA2042608) | human gut metagenome | biome: human gut; feature: human-associated habitat...
CTTACCTGACAAGGAATTTCGCTACCTTAGGACCGTTATAGTTACGGCCGCCGTTCACTGGGGCTTCAATTCAATGCTTCGAATCACCGAGTTTCCTCTATCTAACATATCCTCTTAACCTTCCAGCACTGGGCAGGCGTCAGCCCCTATACATCAGCTTACGCTTTAGCAGAGACCTGTGTTTTTGGTAAACAGTTGCCTGGGACAATTCACTGCGGGTTTCCGAAGAAACCTCCCCTTATTCCGAAGTTACGGGGTCATTTTGCCGAGTTCCTTAACCATAGTTCTCTCGCTCACCTTAGGATTCTCTCCTTGACCACCTGTGTCGGTTCTCGGTACAGGTACTTATAGCATATCTTTAGAAGTTTTTCTTGGAAGCATAGCGTTAGAAATCTTTGTAGTCCGTAGACCACGTCGTCATCACGTTTCAGTTTGAACGATATCACGGATTTTCCTATGTATCAACCTACGCGCTTAAACCTGAATCCAATAACAGGCATTTCCTAGCTTTCTCCGTCACTCCATCAGTCCTATAAGTAGTACGGGAATATAAACCCGTTGTCCATCGACTACGCTTTTCAGCCTCGCCTTAGGTCCTGACTAACCCAGGGAAGACGAACTTGACCCTGGAACCCTTGGTCAAACGGTGGGTAGGATTCTCACCTACCTAACGTTACTCACACCGGCATTCTCACTTCTAAACGCTCCAATAGTCCTCTCGATCTATCTTCAGCGCATTTAGAACGCTCCCCTACCATTCGTATAAATACGAATCCGCAGCTTCGGTAATATGTTTAGCCCCGGTACATTTTCGGCGCAGAGTCACTCGACTAGTGAGCTATTACGCACTCTTTAAAGGATGGCTGCTTCTAAGCCAACCTCCTAGCTGTTCGTGCGACTCCACATCCTTTCCCACTTAACATATATTTAGGGACCTTAGCTGGCGGTCTGGATTGTTTTCCTTTCGCGTATGGACGTTATCACCTCATACACTGACTCCCGGATCTACAACACCTGGCATTCGGAGGTTGATTACACTCAGTACCCCTAGACGGGGCCATTGCGTATTCAGTGCTCTACCTCCAGGCTGCAATATCCGAGGCTAGGCCTAAACCTATTTCGGGGAGAACCAGCTATCTCCGAGTTCGATTGGAATTTCACCGCTAGCCACAAGTCATCCAAACACTTTACAACGTGTCCTGGTTCGGCCCTCCATGAGGTATTACCCCCACTTCAGCCTGCTCATGGCTAGATCACTCGGTTTCGGGTCTACAGCATTGTACTAAATCGCCCTATTAAGACTCGCTTTCGCTTCGGCTCCGTGTATTCCACTTAACCTTGCACAATACCATAACTCGCCGGCTCATTCTGCAAAAGGCACGCTCTCACCCATTAACGGGCTCGAACTTTTTGTAAGCACATAGTTTCAGTATTCTATTTCACTCCCCTCCCGGGGTTCTTTTCACCTTTCCCTCACGGTACTTGTTCACTATCGGTCATTAGAGAGTATTTAGCCTTACGGGATGGTCCCCGTAGATTCCGACAAGATTTCACGTGTCCCGCCGTACTCAGGATACACTAAAGAGGTTTCATGATTTCGCATACGGGGCTTTCACCCTTTCCAGCCAAATTTTCCAAAATGTTCTGCTATCAAGAAACTTTGTAACTCCGTATATAGTGTCCTACAACCCCAGTCCAAAGACTGGTTTGGGCTATTACCGTTTCGCTCGCCACTACTAAGGTAATCGAATTTCTTTCTTTTCCTCCAGGTACTAAGATGTTTCAGTTCCCTGGGTTACCTCCTCTAGAGCTATGAATTCACTCTAGGGTACTAGCCGTAGCTAGTAGGTTCCCCCATTCGGAAATCTCCGGATCAAAGCATACTTACTGCTCCCCGAAGCATATCGCTGTTTGTCGCGTCCTTCATCGTCTTCTAATGCCAAGGCATCCACTATGCGCCCTTATTAATTTAACCACCATTATTTTCCTAATTTGATGAGTTATGAGATCTTAATGTTGTTTTAATGGAAATTTAAAACAACTACTCATTGCATTATCTAGTTTTCAAAGAACAAAATCATTTGAGAGAAATAATCTCTCAAAACCAAGTAAAAAGTCTTTATGTAGCTTTCATGAAACCTTTTGCATATTTAAATGCCTAGCCCCGAAGGTTTCATACGGTTGTTTTTCTATAAGTAATAACTCCATAGAAAGGAGGTGATCCATCCCCACGTTCCCGTAGGGATACCTTGTTACGACTTCACCCCAGTCACCTGTCCTACCTTAGGCGGCCCCCTCCCTTGCGGGTTAGGCTACCGACTTTAGGTATTACAGACTCCCATGGCGTGACGGGCGGTGTGTACAACACCCGGGAACGTATTCACCCCGACATTCTGATTCGGGATTACTAGCAATTCCAACTTCATGAGGTCGAGTTACAGACCTCAATCCGGACTGAGATCGGCTTTCAGAGATTGGCTTCATGTTACCATGTTGCAAC